>Ga0208480_1000988_pt1 | contig 10489 bp, 7 predicted proteins | sample NGESurshal092012_4_FD_184485 | JGI IMG/M metagenome (GOLD analysis project Ga0208480, IMG submission 184485) | Arctic peat soil microbial communities from Barrow, Alaska - NGEE Surface sample F53-1 shallow-092012 (SPAdes) | ecosystem: Environmental > Terrestrial > Soil > Wetlands > Peat ... | reverse complement strand
CGAGACCCTTGTCGGCGCTCACGTAATTCCCCAGGTCTGAGGGGTTAGCGCTCAGGTAATTCCCCACCTCGATCACGTAATTCCCCATGGGGATGAGGTGCGTGTCGTGGTGGACCTGGCCATCGAGGAGGAGCAACCTTCCCTCCCGTCCAGCACAAGGGCGGGGGGCCGATGGCGAGGAGGACGTTCGAGGTGATCGACGTCACCGAGATCTTGATGCACTGGCATGCGGGCCGGTCGAAGAATGAGCTGGCCGGCAGCCTTGGTGCAGACCGTAAGACGCTGCGGAAGTACATCGCCCCGGCCGAGGCTGCGGGCATCGCCCCGGGCGGGCCGGCGAAGAGTGAGGAGGAGTGGGCGGAACTGGTGCGGGCCTGGTTCCCGCAGCTGGCCGATACCCGGCTGCGGCAGGTGACCTGGCCGGCGATCGCGATGCATCACGACTACATCACCGCCCAACTGCAGGCCAGCGTGCGGATGTCAACGATCCATCAGCGGCTGCGCGATGAGCATGGCCTGGCCGTCAGCGTCCAGAGTTTCCGCCGGTATGTCGCGGCGAACGTGCCGGAGGAGACCCGCCGGGCGCAGGTCCGGGTCTGGAACCCGCACCCGGCGGAGGCCGGGGAGCAGGCGCAGATCGACTACGGGCAGCTGGGCCGCTGGCTGGACCCGGTCACCGGGAAGCTGCGGACGGTCTGGGCGTTCGTGATGGTGCTGGCCTGCTCACGGCACATGTTCGTGCGGCCGGTACTGAAGATGGACCAGCGCGCGTGGACCGAGTGCCACGTCGCGGCGTTCGAGTTCTTCGGCGGCGTCCCCGCCCGCCTGGTCCCCGACAACCTCAAGACCGGGGTGGATAAACCAGACCTGTATGACCCGAAGATCAACCGCTCCTATGCCGAGCTGGCCGCGCACTACCGCTGCCTGGTCGACCCCGCCCGCGCGATCAAGCCGCGGGACAAGGCGAGAGTTGAGCGGCCGATGCCATATGTGCGGGACTCATTCTGGCGGGGCCGGGAGTTCACGTCGCTGGCGCAGATGCAGGCGGAGGCGGAACGCTGGTCCGCGGAGGTCGCCGGGCGCCGGGCGTGCCGGCCGCTGGCGGGCGCCGCGCCGGCCGCGGTGTTCGAGGCAGCCGAGAAAGATGCGCTGGCACCGCTGCCGTCCGGGCCGTTCGTGCTGGCCACCTGGGCGAGCGCGAAGATCGGCCCGGACATCCACGCCCAGGTCGACCGGGTGCTCTACTCCGTGCCGTGGCAGCACATCGGCAAGACCGCCGACGTCCGGCTGACCGCCACGATGGTGCAATTCTTCATCGGCGGCCAGCTGATCAAGACCCACCCGCGCAAGGTCCGCGGCAAGCAGACCGACTTCGGTGACTACCCGCCGGAGAAGATCGCGTTCCATATGCGCACCCCGGCCTGGTGCCGCCGCCAGGCCTCCGCAGTCGGCCCCGCGTGCGAGCAGGTCATCGCCGGGCTGCTGGCCGACAACGCGCTCTACCGGCTCCGCGCCGCGCAGGGCGTGATCGGCCTCGCCGACAAGCACGACCCCGGCAGGCTCGAAGCAGCCTGCGCGAAGGCCCTGACCTCCGGGGACCCGTCCTACCGGACCATCAAAGGCATCCTGGCCGCCGCCACCGAACGCGACGCCCCGCCCGCAACTGCCGGGGACGGCGGCGCCGCGGCGTTCCTGCGCGGCCCGGCCTCGTTCGCCAACGTCATCCCCATGCCCGGCGCGCTCACCAGCGACGCCGTGCACCCGGGCAGCACCCAGGAGGCCACATCATGACCACCGTTACCGTCACCGACCGCAGCGCACTGGCCGCCTCGCTCCGGAACCTGAAACTGTCCGGCATGCTGGACACGCTCGATGCCCGCCTGGCCCAGGCGCACGCCGGGGAGCTCGGCCACCTGGACTTCCTGCAGGTCCTCTGCCAGGACGAGATCTCCCGCCGGGAAACTACCTCCCTGGCCCGCCGGATCCGCCACGCCCGGTTCGAGACCGAGACCACCCTCGAGGGCTTCGACTTCGCCGCCGCACCCAAACTGCCCGCACCCCAGATCCGCGACCTCGCCGCCCTGCGCTGGCTCGCCGGCGGGGAGTCCCTCATTCTCTACGGCCCCGTCGGCGTCGGGAAGAGCCACATCGCCCAGGCCCTCGCACACCTGGCCATCCGCTCCGGCGCAGACGCCCGGTTCCTCAAGACCAGCCGCGCACTCGCGCACCTGGCCGGCGGCCACGCCGACCGCACCTGGGACAAGCGGCTCCGCGAACTCACCCACCCCGCCGTCCTCGTCCTGGACGACTTCGCCATGCGCGAGCTCACCGCCGCCCAGGCCGACGACCTCTACGAACTCATCACCGAACGCGCCGGACGGTCCCTCATCCTGACCAGCAACAGGGCGCCCGCCGACTGGTACCCCTTGTTCCCCAACCCCGTCGTCGCCGAATCACTCCTGGACCGGCTCATCAACACCAGCCACCAGGTCTTCATGAACGGACCCAGCTACCGACCCACCAAGCGGCCCGGGCGCGTCATCCCCACCCAGACCACGACCGGCAGCTAACATCAGAACACGGCCAGGACCTGGGGAATTACCTGAGCACAACCCCTGGGGAATTAGGTGAGCGCCCACAGCCAGGCAGCACCGGTGAGCCGCTGCCTGGTGCCGGCGAAGAACTGCCGTAGCGCCGCGCCATGCCGGGCGGCCATAGCCGGGCTGTGCCGGATCACATCGAGTTCGTTAGCGGCAGTCAGCTCGGTGAAGGCGCGGATAGCCGGCTCTGGCGGCAGATGCGTGCGGCCGGTGAACCGGTCCCGGAAGGGCACCTGTCCGGGCTCCGTGAGGGCTGGGTACACAGCCGCCCGGTCACAGCTGCCGTACAGGTAGACCAGTGACTCCGCCCGGGCGCCGGCGATCGCGCCGAGGACGGGGCGCTCGTCTGGCCCGAGCAACGGGTGAGGGAAACCGGCCGTGCCGTAGCAGGCATGGCACAGTCCGGCCACCTGCAGTTCCTCGCCAGCTCCCCATTCCGCGAGCAACGCGGCGACGCGGACCAGATGCCCATACAGGGTTCCACCGGGGTGGGGCAGCTGGCCGGCTCCGTGATCCAGCAGGAACTCCTGGATCCGCCGTGATTCGGGCCTCACGTCACTAGTTATACTCGTGACGTGAGGTCCCCGGCAATCCCTGACAGTGAGCCGTCGGCGGAGGAGTTGCGGTTTATCTTCCGGTCCGGGCGGTTGAGCCTGGCGTTCTGCGCGACCGTCGGCGAGCGGTGGCGCCGCGGCTTCGAGCGGCTGCTTACCCCGGTCCACCTCACCCGCTGGTATGCCGAGGCCTCCGTGACGAGCCTTCCCGTCCCGGTGACCGGACCGGACCTGGCTGAAGCGCGGGCAGTGCGCGAGGCGGTCTACCGCACCGCCAAGGCGCTCCTCGGCGGACAGCCGCCGGCCGGCGCTGACGAGGAGATCATCAACCAGGCGACGTCGGCGCCACCGCCGGTCCCGCGCATGGACCAGGGCGCGGTGCTGCTGGCCACGGCACCGCCGGATCCGGCGGCCAGCGCTCTGAGCGCGGTGGCCCGTGATGCCATCGGCCTGTTCACCACCGCCGACGCCCGGCGGCTGCGCGAGTGCGCCAGCCCCGAGTGCGGCCTGCTGTTCCTGGACCTCAGCCGCCCCGGCCGCCGCCGCTGGTGTTCCAGCAACGCCTGCGGCAGCAAAGCACGCGCCGCCGCTTACCGGCAGCGCCGACAGCCCCCCGCCGAAACCCGCTGACCGTTACGAGTGCAGAACTGGCCTTTCTGCGAACGGAAATTACTGCGGGTCGGCCCAGCCTTGAGGCGTACTAAATCAGCGGTATGTGCTCGCTACCGTGGCCATGCAAACGGCTTCGGATGAGGGTTGGTTCTCACTGCCGCTGCTAGGCACGGCGCGTACTTCGAGGCTGGTCGGGGGCATCTTCGGGGAGGTGCCGCTGACCCGGTGCTAACTGGCTCAAGGTGCGGCAGCTACCGGGCGGCCCGGGCAGACGCCATAGGGGCAGCCAGCTGTAATCGCAGTGATCACGGCCGGCAGCTGCGCAGCAAGGCAACGGCCGTTCGCGATGCCGTCCGCAGAGGCCTTCGCTCCGGCATGGCACGCCCGCGGTGATCAGTTAGCACTCGGTACCGGGCCGGTAAGAGTAGTGACGTATGAGTCTGGCGGGGCCCGCATGGCGCTGGAACCGAGTTGAATCCCTATGCTCCTGACCTGCGCAAACACGAGACGGCCAAGACTGCCCTATCGCATACCCGCAGGTCAGATCATGATTGCCTGTGTCCGAGGGGGGACTTGAACCCCCATGCCCCTTTCGAGGCACTAGCACCTCAAGCTAGCGCGTCTGCCTATTCCGCCACCCGGACGTATGCCAGACCACGGTATCGCCCCGGGTCGGCCGCCTCACGATAGCAAATCCTGCCGCGTCCGGCGAAGCAGCCGCCAGCACCGCTCCACCAGGCTCCCAGCCGACGAGCTCCATGAGAGCCGCCATCCCGCGACAGTGACGGAAGGTGCTCGTCGCGCAGTCCCCCGCCGCACAGGAAGGTGCCCGCCGCACAGTTCCCCATGACTCAGGATGGTGCTCCGTCACCCAGGAAGGCAGCCATCCCACCACCACGACCCAGCCAGGTGCGACCATGGGGTGATGACGCAGACTCCAGCCTCCTCGGGCCACAACGACATCACCGCTCAGGACGAGGTCGCCAGCCTGTGCAGCGACCTGATCAGGATCAACACCTCCAACCGGGGCGACAACTCCGGTCCCGGCGAACGCCAGGCGGCCGAGCACGTCGCCACGCTCCTCGCCGAGGTCGGCCTCGAGCCGACCATCCTGGAATCCGCGCCCGGCCGCGCCAGCGTGGTCACCCGCATCACCGGCGAGGACCAGAGCAGGCCGGCCCTGCTCCTGCACGGCCACCTCGACGTCGTCCCCGCCGACGCGGCCGACTGGCAGGTTGACCCCTTCTCGGGCCACATCGGCACCGTAGGCACCAGCGGCACCGCAGGCACCAGCGGAACCAGCACCGGCGGCGAGGAAGACTGCGTCTGGGGCCGCGGCGCCGTCGACATGAAGGACATGGACGCGATGATCCTCGCCGTCGTCCGCCAACGCCTGCGTGAGGGCCGCCGTCCTTCCCGCGATGTGGTCCTGGCCTTCCTGGCCGACGAGGAGGCGGGTGGTTCGTACGGCGCCCGCTACCTGGTGGACAACCACGCCGGCCTCTTCGAAGGCGTCACCGAGGCGGTCGGCGAGGTCGGCGGGTTCAGCGTCACCCTCGGCGGCCAGCGCCTCTACCTGATCCAGACGGCCGAGAAGGGCATCTCCTGGCTCCGGCTGACCGCGCGCGGCACCGCCGGGCACGGCTCGATGCTCCAGCCCGACAACGCGGTCACCGAGCTGGCCGAGACCGTGGCGCGGATGGGCCGCCACGAATGGCCGGTCCGGCTCACCCCGTCGGTCGAGGCCTTCCTGGCCGAGGCGTGCACCGCGCTCGGCATTGAGTACGGTCCCGAGGCCTACCACCAGGTCATCGACAAGATCGGCTCGCTGTCCCGGATCACCGGCGCGACGCTGCACAACACCCTCAACCCCAGCGTGCTCAAGGCCGGATACAAGGTCAACGTCGTCCCGCAGGTCGCCACGGCCGAGGTGGACGGGCGCTTCCTCCCGGGTTACGAGGAGGAGTTCTTCGCCGAGCTGGACAGCCTGCTCGGCCCGGCCGTGACGCGCGAGTTCATCCACCACGACATCGCCGTGGAGACCACGTTCGACGGGGACCTGTGCGACGCGATGACGGCGTCGCTGCTGGCCGAGGATCCGGGCGCGAAGGTTGTGCCCTACTGCCTGTCCGGCGGGACCGACGCGAAGTCGTTCACCCGGCTCGGCATCCGCTGCTTTGGCTTCGCCCCGCTGCGGCTCCCGGCTGACCTGGACTTCTCCGGCATGTTCCACGGGGTGGACGAGCGCGTACCGGTGACCGCCCTCCAGTTCGGCACCCGCGTCCTGGATAGCTTCCTGGACCGCTGCTGACCGGCCCGATCCCCGGGACCCAACTACCCAGCGGACCAGCCCGGCGCCGGCCCCAATGGCCAACGGCCCCCGCCGCATGCCGCCCGCAGCACTTTTCGCCGAATCGCCATACGAGCACACACGGTAGTGTTATCGTGACGCATTGTGTGAGGCTGTCCATCCCGGGGGGGAGCAGGACAACCGGCAAAACCCTGCCTGGGCAGCCCGCACAGCACCGGTGACGGCGAGGATAGTCGCCCCGCTGATTCGGAGCCGGAGAACGACCGGGGGCCGCGCGTGAAAACTTGCGAAAACGCGGGTAAGGCGCGACGCGGCCGGGCACTGCCGGCACCCGGACCTGCGGAAGATCGCTGTAACCGGCGTGGCTGCCCCGCCAGGCGGCCACGGCCAGCGGAAGCTGCCCCCCGCAGTGCCCCTGGCCGTGGCCGCCGCCGCTGCCCGGCCGCCGCCGCCGCTGCCCGGCCGCCGCTCCCTGCGGACCGTCCATCCCCGCAGGCGGCGGGGCCGCAGAGGCCAAGCGGTGGTCAAAAGGTCAGTACGGGGCGTATGATCGGCCGCCGCAGGGTGACCCTCCTGCTGCCGTCCGCATACAGGCGGAGTCTGGCCAGTTCCCACTCGCCGTACTCGGCGTGGTCCGTTAGCAGGCGCCGGGCGGCGTCTCGTGACGTTCCTCGCGGCAGGTACAGCACGAGGTAGGTGTACTCGGCCATCACCTCTTATTGTGCGCGGAGTTGGCGGTGGTTCAATCGGGAGTGGGGAAATATTCGCCAACCCGGCTGTCCGGGCCGCACGGGATGGGTAGGGGAACACCCACGCCGCCCCCGGTAGTTGAGAGAACAGGGCCGGATTCGGTCCCACGGTTGACAGCAAGGTTCAGCAGACTGAGGGTTGGCAGGCTGAAGGTTCAGAAGCAAGATCAAGCAACAGACAAGACCGGGCCGGGCACAGGCTCCGGACTAGAAGGTGAATGCGTGGCAGCAAGGACACCTCCCGCCGCGAAGCGAGCGAGGGGCAAGGGCAACGTCGCGAGCGACGGCGAGGGCACTCGCCTGGTAATCGTCGAGTCGCCCGCCAAGGCGCGGACCATCGCTGGCTACCTCGGCAAGGGGTACGTGGTGGAGTCCAGCATCGGGCACATCCGTGACATGCCGGACAAGGCTGCCGAGATCCCGGAGAAGTACCGCAAGGAGCCGTGGGCCCGCCTCGGAGTCAACGTCGATGATGATTTCGGCGCGCTGTACGTGGTGCACACCGACAAGAAGTCCCAGGTCTCGAAGCTCAAGTCGCTGCTGAAGGACGCCGACGAGCTCTACCTCGCCACTGATGAGGACCGCGAGGGCGAGGCCATCGCGTGGCACCTCCTGGAGGAACTCAAGCCCAAGGTGCCGACCCGGCGGATGGTCTTCCACGAGATCACGCCGGAAGCGATCGCGCACGCGGTGGACAACCCCCGCGAGCTGAACACCGGCCTCGTCGACGCCTACCAGACCCGGCGGGTGCTGGACCGGCTGTACGGCTACGAGGTCTCGCCGGTGCTGTGGAAGAAGGTCATGCCCCGGCTGTCCGCCGGGCGGGTCCAGTCCGTGGCCACCCGGCTGGTGGTCGCCCGGGAACGGGAGCGGATCGCGTTCCGCGCTGCCCGGTACTGGGATCTGCAGGCCGTCTTCGCCCGGGCTGATGGCTCGGGCGACGAGGGTGCGGCCTCGTTCCCGGCCGGGCTGGTGGCGGTAGACGGGCGCCGGGTGGCGCAGGGCCGCGACTTCGCGCCGTCGGGCGAGCTCCGCAACTCCGACGTGCTGTATCTCGAGGGCACCTCTACTACCAGCGATAACGGTCAGTCCGTCCCGGCCGGGGTCGTCCACCGGCTGTCCGCCGCCGAACTGGCGGACCGGCTCCGGGGCGCCGACTTCTCGGTCAAGTCGGTCGAGCGCAAGCCGTACCGCCGCTCGCCGTACGCGCCGTTCCGCACCACCACCCTCCAGCAGGAGGCGTCCCGCAAGCTCGGCTTCTCGGCCAAGTACACGATGTCGGTGGCCCAGCGGCTGTACGAGAACGGCCACATCACTTATATGCGGACCGACTCGACCACGCTGTCGCAGACCGCAATCGACGCCGCCCGGCGCCAGGCGCGGGAACTGTACGGCGCGGAGTACGTGCCGGACGCGCCGCGCCTCTACACCAGCAAGGTGAAGAACGCGCAGGAAGCGCACGAGGCCATCCGCCCCGCCGGTGACTCGTTCCGCACGCCGGCCCAGTCCCGGCTGTCCGGCGACGAGCTGCGTGTCTACGAGCTGGTCTGGAAGCGCACCGTCGCCTCGCAGATGAAGGACGCCACCGGGGAGTCCGTCTCCGTGCGCGTGTCCGGCCGTTCCTCCGCTGGTGAGGAAGCCGAGTTCGGCGCTTCGGGTAAGATCATCTCCTTCCACGGCTTCCTGAAGGCTTACGTGGAGGACGCGGACGACGACGCCGACCGGGACGACCGCGAGCGCCGCCTGCCGCCGCTGTCCGAGGGCGGCGCACTGAACGCGCTGGAGCTGGCCGCTTCCGAGCACGCCACCCGGCCGCCGGCCCGCTACACCGAGGCCACGCTGGTCAAGGACCTGGAGGACCGGGAGATCGGCCGGCCCTCGACGTACGCGAACATCCTCGGCACGATCCTGGACCGCGGGTACGTGTTCAAGAAGGGCACCGCGCTGGTGCCCTCGTTCCTCGCCTTCGCCGTGATCACGCTGCTGGAGCGGCACTTCTCGCAGCTGGTGGACTACGACTTCACCGCGCGGATGGAAGACGCCCTCGACGCGATAGCCCGCGGCGAGGCCGCCCGGGTGCCCTGGCTCCGCCGGTTCTACTTTGGCGGCGAGGGCGAGGAAGGGCTCAAGGAACTGGTCAGCGACCTGGGCGACATCGACGCGCGCGACGTCAGCTCGTTCCCGCTGGCCGGCACCGACATCACCGTCCGGGTCGGCCGGTACGGGCCGTACCTGGAGCGCGGCGACCAGCGGGTCAACGTGCCCGAGGGCACGGCGCCCGACGAGCTCACCCCGGAGAAGGCCGAGGAGCTGTTCGCGCAGCCCAGCGGCGACTTCCCGCTCGGCACCGACCCGGGCACCGGGCGGGAGATCGTGGCCAAGGCGGGCCGGTTCGGCCCGTACGTGACCGAGGTGCTGCCCGAAGGGGACAGCAGCAAGCCGCGCACCGCGTCGCTGCTGAAGTCGATGGCGCTGGACACGGTCACGCTGGAGGACGCGCTCCGGCTGCTCACGCTGCCGCGGACGATCGGTGAGCTGGACGGCGAGCCGATCACCGTCCAGAACGGCCGGTACGGGCCGTACGTCAAGAAGGGCACGGACAGCCGCTCGCTGGAGAGCGAGGAGCAGCTGTTCACGCTCACCCTGGCCGAGGCCAAGGAACTGTTCGCGCAGCCCAAGGCCCGCGGCCGGGGCCGGGCGGCCGCCGCGCCGCCGCTGCGTGAGCTGGGCGATGACCCGGCCAGCCAGCGTCCCATGGTCATCAAGGAGGGCCGCTGGGGCGCGTACGTGACCGACGGGGAGACCAACGCCTCCCTGCGCCAGGGCGACGCGGTCGAGTCGATTACCCCGCAGCGTGCCGCGGAACTGCTGGCCGAGCGGCGGACGGCCGCCCCGTCGGCCCCGCGGCGCCGGGCCCCGGCGAAGAAGCCGGCGGCGAAGAAGCCCGCGGCCAAGAAGCCGGCCGCGAAGAAGGCGGCCCCGAAGAAGCCCAGCCGGGCCTAGCCCGGGTCCGGCCGGGCACCGGGCGGCCCTGGAAGGCCGCACCTGCCGGACATTTCGCGAGCTTGCGGGCCACGCGAGCCCCTCTGGTGTGGATACCCTGACCCAGTGAACTTCCGATCCCCTTCCCGTGAGCGGGGCAGCAGCGTCCTGTCCATCAGGCCGTTCCGGCGGCTGTGGATCGCGACCTCGCTGTCCAGCCTGGGGGATTGGCTGAGCCTGGTCGCGCTGGCCTCGCTCGCGTCTGCGCTGGCCGGGTCAGGCGCCGCCGCCCAGTACAGCGCCGTGGGCGGGGTCTGGCTGTCCTCACTGCTGCCCGCCCTGGTGCTCGGCCCGCTGGCCGGCGCGGTCGCGGACCGGCTGGACCGCCGGATCAACATGATCGTGGGCGACGTGTTGCGCGCGGCCCTGTACCTGACTATCCCGCTGGACTTGTCGATCCACTTCGCTAACCCGCTGACCTGGGTCTACGTGGTGCAGTTCCTGGCCTCCTGCGTCTCGCTGTTCTGGACACCGGCCAAGGACGCCTCGATACCGAACCTGGTGCCGCCAGACCGGCTGGAGGAGGCCAACCAGTACAGCCTGTTCACCACGTTCGGTACTGCCCCGATCGCCGGGATCGTGTTCAGCCTGCTGTCCCTGGTCAGCCGGGCGCTCGAGGGC
>Ga0208480_1000987_pt1 | contig 10490 bp, 8 predicted proteins | sample NGESurshal092012_4_FD_184485 | JGI IMG/M metagenome (GOLD analysis project Ga0208480, IMG submission 184485) | Arctic peat soil microbial communities from Barrow, Alaska - NGEE Surface sample F53-1 shallow-092012 (SPAdes) | ecosystem: Environmental > Terrestrial > Soil > Wetlands > Peat ... | reverse complement strand
GCGGATCGGACTGTCCCTGCGCGCCGTTCGCCGAAGCGCTCTGTGGCCAGAGCGACTGCAGAAAGGCAAGCGGATTGCCATTGTTCGATCCGGTGACAGACAACGACATCGTAGGCTCCTCGAAGCAGCAAAAGCGGGCAGCCGCGGGCTTCCGACCACGCGATGCAAGATTGAACGATGCAAGGCTTGGGCCGCGGCGTAAGCATCGGAAAATTATCGGGTTTTGCGTGATCGCGCGGCGAAAGGCGGATCAAATGCTGCCGCCCAAGCGTCGAACCAGGCAAATCTTGCCGCCTTGCCGCCCTGCCCCCCGACCGCGTTGCCGCTGCGTCACCGGCATGTTAGGCGACTGGGACATTCGGGAACGCGCCGTGCCACGCCCGCTCATCATTGCGCCGTCGATTCTGTCCGCCGACTTCTCCAAGCTCGGCGAGGAGGTGCGCGCGGTCGACGCCGCCGGCGCCGATTGGATCCATGTCGACGTCATGGACGGCCATTTCGTCCCTAACATCTCGATCGGTCCGGACGTGGTGAAGGCGATCCGGCCGCACACCAAAAAACCGCTCGACGTACATCTGATGATCGCGCCGTGCGATCCCTACCTCGAAGCGTTTGCCAAGGCCGGAGCGGACCACATTACCGTTCACGTCGAGGCCGGCCCGCACATTCACCGCTCATTGCAGGCGATCCGTGCGCTTGGCAAGAAGGCCGGTGTCACCCTGAATCCCGGCACGCCTGAGGACACCATCGCGAATGTCATCGACATCGTCGATCTGATCTTGATCATGTCGGTCAATCCCGGCTTCGGCGGCCAGAAATTCATCACCGGCGCCGTCGACAAGGTGCGCAATTTGCGCGCCATGGCGGGCGGCCGTCCGATCGATATCGAAATCGACGGCGGCATTACACCCGAAACCGCACCTGCGGCGGCCCGCGCCGGCGCGAACGCCTTTGTGGCCGGTTCGGCAGTGTTCAAGGATCGCCATCCCGACACCTATCGCGCCAACATCGCGGCGATCCGCCACGCGGCGGCGCTGACGCGCGGAGAGGCTGCCTGATGGGTATCGTGGTCGATGGCCAATGGCGCGACGAGGAGCTCCCTGCCGAAACCAGCAAGGCTGGCGAGTTTCAGCGGGCCACGAGTTGCTTTCGCGATTGCATCACGGCCGACGGGTCGTCAGGCTTTAAGGCCGAGCCCGGCCGCTATCATCTCTACGTCGCGCATGGCTGCCCCTGGGCCCATCGCACGCTGATCTATCGCGCGGTCAAAAAGCTCAACAGCGCTATTACGGTCGCCTACGCGCTGCCGGGCATGAAACAGCAGGGCTGGATGTACGGCGACGATCCGGCCTTTCCGGATTGTGTGCCCGACCGCGTCAACGGCTTTCGCTACCTGCACGAGGCCTATACGGCGAGCGATCCGCATTACACCGGCAAGGTTACGGTGCCGACGCTATGGGATACGAAAACCCGGCGCATCGTCAATAACGAGTCGTCCGAAATTATCCGCATGCTCAACAGCGCGTTCGGCGGCGTCGGCGCCGATCCGACGGACTATTATCCGGCCGCGTTACGCGGCGAGATCGACCGCATCAACGATTTCGTCTACGCCAATATCAATAACGGCGTGTACCGCTGCGGCTTCGCCCGCTCGCAGGCAGCCTACGAGGCGTCCTACGATGCGCTGTTCGCCGCACTCGACGAACTGGAAGCGCGTCTCGGACGCCAGCGTTATCTGGTCGGCAGGCAAATTACCGAAGCGGACTGGCGGTTGTTTCCCACGCTGGTGCGTTTCGACGTCGCCTACTTTTCGCTGTTTAAGTGCAATCGCAATCGTATCGCCGATTTTCCGAACCTGTCGAATTACATGCGCGAGCTTTACCAGGTGCCGGGCGTCGCCGAGACGGTGAAGCCGCGCTATTACGTGATCAATTATTATTCGATCGCGCGCGCCAATCCGAACGGCATCATCCCCAAGGGCACGCCGGTCGATTACTTGCGGCCGCACGACCGCACGCGCTTTGCAGCGTGACGCAGCTTTAGAGGAAGTGAAAGGGTTCGCCTGAACACTCGGGCGAAGCCCTCAGGGCGCAGCCGGAGAAACCCTACGCACGGCGCTCAACGGGAAGGATTGTCTATCCAAGCATCCAGGCCAGTGACGAAGCGCTCGAACACGTTGGAGGATGCCGTTATCGTCTGTCGCGTAACCCCACCGGTAAAGTCCAAGGAATACTCAAGAAAGAAAGCGCCGTCTGTCGCGATGTAGGCCTTGGCGTAGCGCTTCTCCTTGTTCCACTTGTTGGCCAGAGTAAGCGTAAACTTCGGCGCGGTAGAAAAGCTGACGTCCCAGTCAAGCGATGTGCATTTTGTGCCGTCGCAATACAGATAAAGAATGACCTTGTAGCCACCCATCCCTGTCAGGATGTGGTATTTATTGTCCTCATGTACGATTTCAGCGCGATAGCCCGCATCGCGAAGGATCGATGCCACCTCATCAGGCGTAAATTGAGTTACGACCTGTTGGGCTGCGCTACCCGACGGCGCCGTGGCTTTCGGCGCGGGCGCCGAACTGGTCCCTTGAGCGAATGACGGCGACGCGCAAAGCACCGCGACTGCGAGAAAAGCGAACCGTACCCAGATTCCCACGTGATGCCCCTTGACGCGGATGTTCAGATTTTTAACGCGCTTTGGCAGCCGTTGCAAGACACCGGGAACCCGCACCGTCGACTCGTCCACGGAACACTTTGCCGCGGCTTGGCGCACACGATCTATTGCCACTAATTTGCCGGTAATGTAGCAATAAGGTGACCTTTCGCGAATGGTGTAATCGGGCTCAAGCCACGGTTGTCCTATGCCCTATCTTGCGGGCTTTACCAACGACATCTTCATCAGCTACGCCAGCGTCGACAATGAACCCGACGTTCAGGACGTGCGGTGGGTCAGCCGATTTCGCGGCGATCTCGAAACTGCGTTGCGTCGCCGCCTCGGCCAGGATCTGGAGATATTTTTCGATCAGGCGGATCTTCACGCCAATGACGAATTGGAAGCGCTTCTCAAGAATGCCCGCCGGTCGGCCATTTTTCTTGCACTGTGTTCACCCAGTTACGTCGGGAGAGAATGGACACTTGATGAGCTCAAGGCATTCTGCGAAACCGCAAAAGATCGCGGTGGTCCGAATTGCCTGGTTACCATCGAGGTACTTCCGGTTGAGGGAGGCAGTCTTCCGCCGGAATTCGAAAACCTCAAGCGCACGCGATTTTACACAAGCGACAAGGACTCGGGTACCGACTTCCCGCTGACGCCCGCGTCTCAGCCGCTTGTCTATAATGAACGGCTGCAGCAGCTTGCGCATAGTCTGGTCCTGTTGCTGCGCGAACTTCGCGAGAGCGAGGGCTCTCCCGCAAGCCCGGTTCAAGAAGAACAAATCCCACAACAAAATCCGCAAAAAATCCCGCAAATTGTGGTTGGGAGCGAGCCACAGACTACGGTTTTCCTCGCGCAGGTCACTGACGACGTTTATGACGAGCGCCAGAAGGTCACCTCGTATTTGGAGGACTACGGCATCAAGGTCGTGCCCGGCGGAGAATATCCGGAAAACGGCGCAAAATTCGCGAGCGCCGTCACCGCCGACCTGCAAAAGGCCAACCTTTTTGTGCAGTTGCTGGGCCGGGTTCGCTCACTGAAGCCGGAGGATCTCCGCGGCGAGGGCGAGCCGGCCAAGAGCTGCGCTCAATACCAATATGACGCCGCGCGACGCCGCGGCATTCCGATCCTGCAGTGGCGGCATCCTGACATCGTTCCGGACAAGCTGCCGCCGGTTAATTGGGATCGGCAATTGCTGCAAAGCCCGGACGTGCGGGCAATGGGCCTGCAGGACTTCATGAAGGAAATACGCACCGCGGTCGTTCGGCTCAACGAAAAGCCCGAGTCGAAGCCGACCCGCGGCGACTTTGTTTTCATCAACGCCGACCGCAGCGACCAGGCGCTTGCGCAAAGCCTGTTCAAGGCCTTCAACGACAATGCCTGCTACGCTGTGGTACCGATGGACGATAGCTCGGCTTCCGCCAAGGATATTGAAGAAGATCTCGAAGCCAACCTGATCGGCTGCAACGGCCTTTTGCTGGTGTATGGACAGGCCTCTCTGGCCTGGGTGCGGGCGCAGATTCGTCGCATCATGAAGCTTGAGAGCCAGCGCAAAGAGCCGCTGCGGGTGAAGACCATCGTCTGTGGCCCCCCGCCCCCCAAGCCAGACGTCGGAGTCACCGGTTTTGACGTGGTGGATTGGCAAGATGGGGCAACACCCGAGCGGGTCGGCACCATCGTTCGAGACCTTTTGTGAACCAGTCAGCTGCAGCTACAAATCTGGCAGCTTCCGTTACGAGCCGAGAGGCTGCGGCCCCTGCCGCTCCGCCGCGTGCGCCCTATCCCGGCCTGCGGTCATTCCGGCACGATGAGAGCGACCTCTTTTTCGGGCGTGAAAGTTTCGTCAGCACGATGGTCGACCGGCTGGCGGCGACGCGCTTCCTCTCGGTGCTGGGCTCCTCTGGAACCGGCAAGTCCTCGGTGGTGAGAACAGGTCTGCTCGATTCGCTTGAGCTTGGACTCATGGCGAAAGCGGGATCGAGCTGGCGCATCGCCGACTTTCGTCCTGGCAGCGATCCATTGAGCAATCTGGCGGGCGCTCTGCTCGCAAACGAGGAACACGTCACGGCGAGCGACCGCGATAGCCTGCGGGGCTTCCTGGCGCGCGGACCACGCGCTGTGATCGAGTGGTGCCGCGACGGCAATCTGCCGGCAGGCACCAATCTGCTCTTGCTCGCCGACCAGTTCGAGGAGTTGTTTCGCTATCAGGATTACGCCAAGCGCGAGGAAACGCAGGCGCTGGTTGAGTTGCTGCTTGAAAGCGCGCACAGTAGCGAGTTCCCAATCTACGTGACGATCACCATGCGCTCCGAATATCTCGGAGCCTGCGCGTTCCTCGACGGCCTTGCCGAAATGATCAGCCGCGGCATGGTGCTCATTCCGCGCCTCACACGCGAGCAGTGCCGCATGGCAATCGTCGGTCCCGCCGACGTTTGCGGCATCAGAACCGACCAGCCGCTGGTCAATCAACTGCTCAACGACCTCACGAGCTTCGCCTCCTGGGACGACACCGGCGCCGACGAGCTCGACAAGCAGGCTCGACGGGCCGATCAGCTGCCGCTCCTGCAATATACGCTCAACCGCATGTGGCTGCGTGCGCGCGAGCGCCGCGGCGCTGGCGCCGACGGCCGCTCGCTCGTGTTACGGCTCGCCGATTATGAGACGATCGGCGGATTGCGCGGCGCCCTCAACGAGCACGCCAATCAGCTGCTCAAGGAATTGCAGGATAAAGCGCCGGAGGGCGTCGTCGAAGCGGTGTTTCGTGGCCTTATCTCGGGGGCAACCGTCGCCGAAGCGGTGCGGCGGCCGCGACCGTTTGGCGAGTTGGTCAAATTAGCCGACGGAAACGAGCAGGCGGTCCGCGCCGTGGTCGACAAGTTTCGCGAGTCCGGCGTCAACTTCCTCGCCCCAGAGCTCGAGCCCGCCAATCCGAAGCCGCTCGACGATGACACGTTTGTCGACATCAGCCACGAAAGCCTGATCCGGCAATGGAGCAAATTGTCGGAATGGCTGGAAAAGGAAGCACGTGCCGCGCATCTTTGGCGCCGGCTCAGAGACCGTTTGGCTGATGGTGATCTCTTGCAGGGGCGCGAACTGGCCGCGCTGATTACGTGGAAAGAGGAGATGAGGCCCAACGCCGAATGGGCCAAGCGCTACGGCGGCGATTTCGATGCGGCGATGACTTTTCTCGAGCGAAGCCAGCGCGCGGAGCAAGACCGTATCGAAGCAGGCAAACGCGCCGAAGAGGAGCGCCTGGCGGCCAAACAAGGCGCTGAACACGAGCGGCGTCGCCGCAGAATCGCCGCCGCCGTCGCCGTCGTTGTGGCGCTCGGCCTGTTCCTAGGTGGGTTTTCGGTCTTCTTCATCATACAGAACGGCAAACTGGAGGCCGCCCTCAAGGTAGCGGAGACCGAAAAATCGAAAGCCGTGGAGGCCACGAAGCAAGCGGATGTCGCGAGGAAGAAAGCGCAAGACGCAGAGGCTCAGGCAAAACAACTCTTACAAGAGTTAGCCAAAACAAAAATAGAAGCGCAGCAATTGGCGCAGCAGAAGATTGCGGACGCGGCAAAAGGCCTCGGACCGCGCCCAACCGCCATCTACGCAGATGAGACGAAGTCATTTGGTGTAGCGCCGCCGCACGAGGCGGTGAAGACGCTCAACGGACCTACGCCGACTGAACTGCCAGACGGCGGGGTCTTGACCACGGCGCAGTTGTGGGATGCGATCGCGAACCACAAGCTGGGCCCCGCGATATTTCTGATTGACGTCGGGGCCACCGCACACTCACAGACAATCCCCGGCGCGAGCAGACTACCCGCCGCTGGCCAGGGCACGATGGACGAAAACACGCTGGAAGCTATCTGGACCGCATTGTCCAAGCTGACCGGAGGCAATTTCGACATTCCGATCGTCTTCTTCGGAGCGGATGTAAAAGATTGGTCGGGCTACAATGCCGCACTGCGCGCGATCAATATGAACTACGACAGAGTTTACTGGTACCGCGGCGGCATCGCTGCCTGGAAGGCAGCCGATCAGCCGCTGAATTAATACACAAGCATTCAGGCGGCCGATCGCCCCCCGATTTCGCCTCACGCAATTCAGCCACGTATCGCGCGGCCAAGAAGCTCAACGGCGCCATCACAGTCGCTTTCCAGCGCCGGCCCCGACGGGCAAGCACGAATAATTTTCTCCTGTTGCCTACCGGCAAGGCTTACGCTGCCTGAAATGGCGAGATATGCGGGTGCTCTGCTGCACTCAAATCCTATCGCGCTGCGCTCGAAATCGTGCAGCGTCTGTTCGCCAGCGAGCCCAGCAACAGGCAGTGGCAGAACGACCAGCAGTTTTGCATCGGCAGAATCGGGATCGCCGCCTGGAGCGCGGTGCTGGCGCACGACTTCGCTATCGCGCTGGACGCCGCCGACCAGACCACCGCACTCGCCCCTCAGACAACATGCTTTATGCTGGCCGGGCCCATGCGCTGATTGAACCAATCGACGGCTTGAAGTTTCGTAGCCCACAGACTACATTATGTGATGGCTGCCGTAAGCGTCCTGCAAACTGATGAATTTCGGGACTGGCTGGATCGGCTGCGTGACGATCGCGCGAAGGCACGAATCGCTGCGCGCATCCGGCGGATGGAACAGGAAAATCCAGGCGACGTCCGGGCGCTTGGGGGCGGGTTGATAGAAATGCGGATCGACTTTGGCCCTGGCTACCGTATTTATTGGGTGCGTCGGGGCCGCTCCATCATTTTACTGCTTTGCGGCGGCGACAAACGGTCCCAGCAGCGTGACATCACGAAGGCGCGTGCGCTGATCGAGGAATTGAACGGATGAGAACGACACCATTCGACCCTGCGGATTATCTGGCTACTCGGCAGGCGCAAGTGGAGTACATTGCGGCCGCCTACGAAACAGGCGATTCAGAGTTCATCCGCGATGCCTACAATATCGTTGCTCGCGCCCGCGGCATGACGCGCATCGCACAGGAAACTGGGTTGAGCCGCGAAAGCCTGTATAAGGCTCTTGGCGAGAGAGGAAATCCGGAATTCGGCACGGTCATGAAAATCAACCGCGCACTCGGCATCACGCTTTCGGCCCGCCTCGGCAATCCCCGGCGCCGGACCGTGCTCAAGCCCAGCAAACATCGCGGGTGACGGGATCGGCCATGATTCCACGCTATACCCGGCCCGACATGGCGGCGATCTGGTCGCCGGAGACGCGCTTTCGCATCTGGTTCGAGATCGAGGCATACGCCGCCGACGCCATGGCCGAACTCGGGCAGATCCCGAAGGCCGCGGCGAAAAAGATCTGGGCCAAGGGCAAGGACGCCAAGTTCGACATCGCGCGGATCGAGGAGATCGAGCGCGAAACCAAGCATGACGTCGTCGCCTTTCTCACTCACCTCGCCGAAATCGTCGGACCCGAAGCGCGTTTCGTGCATCAGGGCATGACGTCGTCGGACGTGCTCGACACCTGCCTCAACGTGCAGCTGGTGCGCGCCGCCGATCTGCTGATCGCCGATGTCGACAAGCTCAACGCCGCGCTGAAAAAGCGCGCCGAGGAACACAAATACACCCCGACCATCGGCCGCTCACACGGCATCCATGCCGAGCCAACCACGTTCGGGCTCAAGCTCGCCGGCGCCTACGCCGAGTTCTTCCGCGCGCGGCAAAGACTGGAAGCGGCGCGCAAGGAGGTTGCCACCTGCGCCATCTCGGGCGCGGTCGGCACCTTCGCGCAAGTCGACCCGCGGGTCGAAGCGTATGTCGCCAAAAAGCTCGGGCTCACGGTCGAGCCGATTTCCACGCAGGTTATTCCGCGCGACCGTCATGCGATGTATTTCGCCACGCTCGGCGTCGTCGCGGCCTCGGTCGAGCGGCTGGCGACCGAAATCCGCCACTTGCAGCGCACCGAAGTGCTCGAGGCCGAGGAATTTTTCTCCCCGGGCCAAAAGGGCTCCTCGGCCATGCCGCACAAGCGCAATCCTGTGCTGTCGGAAAATCTGGTCGGACTTTCGCGCATGGTGCGCGCCTACGTGGCACCGGCGCTGGAAGACGTTGCACTCTGGCACGAACGCGACATCTCGCATTCCTCGGTCGAGCGCATGATCGGTCCCGATGCGACGGCGACGCTCGATTTCGCGCTAGGCCGGCTCGCCGGCGTCATCGAGCGGCTTGTCGTCTACCCGGACAACATGCGCAAGAATCTCGACCGGCTCGGCGGCCTCGTCCACTCGCAGCGCGTGCTCTTGGCGTTGACGCAGAAAGGAGTGGCGCGCGAGGACGCCTATCGCCTGGTACAGCGCAACGCCATGAAGGTTTGGGCCGGCGACGGCGATTTTCTCGCCCTGCTCACGGCCGACAAGGAAGTGCGCAAGCATCTTTCGGCGGCGGAGCTGAAGGCCAATTTCGACATCGATTACCACTTCGCTCAGGTCGACGCGATTTTCCGCCGCGTATTCGGGCGAAGTTAGGTCGTATCTGATCGGACATAATAGGCATCGTCATTGCGAGGAGCCCCAAAGGGGCGACGAAGCAATCCAGTCTTTTGGCGCCGCGCAAAATTGCTTCGCTGCGCTCGCAATCACGAATCAAGGATGCATGTCCTCGGTAAACCAGTCGGTGGGCAGACGTTGACCCACCTTCTGCTTCTCCGCCGCAGCGAGGATGTGCTTTGCCACTGCGGCGAATTGCAGCCCGGTCCCTACTGGATTGAGAAAAACCACGCGCTCCTCGGCGCTGGTGCGTCCCGGCACCCGCCCGCTGACCACATCGGCGAGGTCAGGCGTATCTGCGGCCAGTGATTTCAGGAGATCCCGGACATCGCCGTCACCGCGTTTTTCGCCGAACAGCGTGTCGACAAAGTCGGTGTCGCGGAACGGCTCGTTGCCTTTGCCGGCCATGTAATTGATCGGATCAAGATCGTGGGTGTGCAGGATGATGCGGTCCGCCTGCGCAAGAATCTCGCGCCCAAGTTCCTGCGCCTTGACGCAGGCGACGACGGCACCGGGCTTGATCCAATCCGGCTCTACGACGCGGTCAAGCGCATTCGTGGCGGTGACCACGACGTCGGCGCCGACTGCGGCCTGCTCGCGCGACTGCATGGCCTCGATTTCAAGGCCCTGCCCTCGTAGCCGCTGCGCCAAAGCATTGCGATTATTCCGGTTCGGGCTCCACAGTCGCATTTCGCAATCCGGCATCGCCGCCGCAATCGCGATCGCCGCTCCTTCTGCCTGCGAGCCGCTGCCGTAGATGCCGACGGTGCGCGCCCCCGGCCGCGCCAGATGGCGGACGGCCACCGCCGTGGTGGCGCCGACGCGGCGACGCTGCACCTCGCCGTCCGGCATGATGCCGCGCAACTCTCCCGTCAGGGTATCGAATATGAAGACCAGGCCGACCCAGCGCCCGCCTTCGGCCGCCGGTATCTTCTCCTTGCGCAGGTTGCCTTCACGGCGGGTCCAGGAAATCACGTCGGAATTGACGCGCAATGCAACGACATGGTCTTTGGGCAGCATGCCGACCATGGACTTGAAGACGCAATATTGGTTTTCGCCGGGCGACTCGCCGTAGAGATCGATGCGCGTCTGGTTGACGGCGCGGCCCAGGCCGTATTCGCGATACGCGGTCTCGATGGCGTCGACATAAGCGGCGATCGGCAACAGCTCTCTGACTTCTTCGTTGGTCAGTACGATGACGGGCACTGTTATTCTCCTGTTTGATTGTTCTGGCTTTATTCGCGCAGCAATACGCCAAGCTTGGCGATGATCGGCTTCGGCAGATTGACGGTATCGGTTACAATCGCGTCCATGTCTTCACCGCTGCCGGGATCGATCATGATATGACGTTG
>Ga0208480_1000986_pt1 | contig 10490 bp, 14 predicted proteins | sample NGESurshal092012_4_FD_184485 | JGI IMG/M metagenome (GOLD analysis project Ga0208480, IMG submission 184485) | Arctic peat soil microbial communities from Barrow, Alaska - NGEE Surface sample F53-1 shallow-092012 (SPAdes) | ecosystem: Environmental > Terrestrial > Soil > Wetlands > Peat ... | reverse complement strand
GGCGGCGAGCGGACGGCAACAAATGATGTGTGGATCTGAAGGGGCGAGACTTTGCTAGACGTTCGGCATGTTTGTGACAATTTGGCATTGTGCGCTCAGCTGAGGCGGCATTTCGCTATGAGAATGAGCAATCTCGCTATTGCGAATGGGTATCGCGCAGCAACGCTTAAGGCGGCCAGATGACAGAACGACTCTATTTGCACTCGGCGGCGCTGACTGTTGAGGCGCGTATTGTTGAGATCAGACGGGGCGAGGTATGCACCGTGCGCCTCAATCAGACCCTCTTCCACCCCAGGGGCGGCGGCCAACCGGCCGATCGTGGAGTGCTGATCCTCTCCTCTGGCGCCGGTGTCGCTGTTCCGGTCTTCGATGTGCGCAACGCTGATGACGGTGCCGTCGACCATCTGGTCGCTTCTGACGCACCGCTGCAGCTCGGCGATCGAGTTCTCATGCGGGTCGACGCGGACAGCCGCCTATTGCACGCTCGGCTTCATTCGGCTGGGCACCTCCTTGCGCTCGCAGGCGAGCGGATCGAGCCGGGCCTTCGAGGTATTACTGGGCACCACTGGCCCGGCGAAGCACGGGTCGAATTCGAGGGTATTGCAACGAACGCGGAGAACTTCGAAAAAGCGCTGCGATCAATGCTGGAGGAAATGCGCGCCGCAAATCTGCCGATCAGCGCGTCGTTGGACGCCGATGGTCGCCGTTCGATCACGATCGACCGGGCCGCGCCCGTGCCATGCGGCGGGACTCATGTCGCGGAAACCGCAGCGATCGGTCGGATCGACATTCGGAAAATAAAGATCAAAGCTGGTCGGGTTCGCGTCGGTTACGACATTGAGCCCTGAGCGCAGGTATATGGCTTAGCCCGGACAGAATTCCTCATCATCGGCCTATGGGCGGAGTCAAAAAACGGCGGGGGCCTTTTGGAGGGGCCCCGGCCGTTAGGCATTGCGCCGACGGGGGAGTGAGGTTGTCGGTGCAATTCTGCAAAACCTCTTGGGTCATAGAATGGCGCGGAGGGAATAAAATTGTTATCAAAAGTGAGCGGCTACATGACCGGTCAGACAATTGCGGCGAACGGCTCGCTGTTTTCCTGAAGGAGGTTCGGCAGAGTGGATGGCACGAATACGATGCTCGCGTTTTATGCAACCATCAATTACCGGGCGCCGGCATGACGATGTCCCCTCAATTACCTTGGGAAGGCGGATGCCGCTGCGGGCAGGTGCGCATGCGGATCGGCGCGCCGCCAATTCTCACAATGGCCTGCCACTGCAAAGGCTGCCAGCGAATGAGCGCCAGCGCTTTCTCGTTGGGAGCGGCCATACCGAGCGAGGGATTCACCGTCATTCAAGGAGAGCCGGTGGGTGGCGGCCTGCGTGGAGCCAACCGGCACTATTTCTGCCCACATTGCATGAGTTGGGTCTTTACCCGAGCGCAAGGCATCGACCACTTCGTCAACCTGCGACCGACGATGCTCGATGACTCGTCATGGTTTGCGCCTTTTATCGAAACCTGTAGCAAGGAAAAGCTGCCTTGGGCGGTTACGGGTGCGGTGTACAGCTTCGAAACTTTTCCGCCGGCTGCGGACTGGCCAGGGCTCATGGCTGAATATGCGAGACGGGCGGCAAAACTTTCAAAGTGAGATTTTACCGCTCTGAAGCGCTGCAACCTATTGTCGGGGCGCTTAGGCTGGGCATCTCTTGATAGGACAACATAGGCGCCGATTGCCAGGGCTGTCGCGATTTGCAGGATCATCACGGTAACCCCTTATTGCAGTTCTTTCGATTCACTCTCTGCACCTCAAGCAAAATCAGGCTGGCAATGAGCTTCGCAGCGAACTGCGTCTAAGACAAACAGCCTGGGGTAAGCGGGACTTCTATCGAGGCGAGCGGCCCTTCAGAGCCGTGAACGGGTTCGGGGGATTTGTTGCTGGCGGCTGCTGCGATCCAGTCATGCAGCGCGGACGGCCGTTCGAGTATGATGGCTGGCGCGGGTGCCGCGCGATCGCTTCGGGAAACCCTTCGGAAGTTCGGCTATGGTGAGGTGACTTTCATGATGGCAACAGCAGGAACTTTGTTGAGCGCGGCGGTGACGGTACTTGCCGTAGTTCTTGGTCTCTACACAATGATGCTCGTGGGCCGCATGCGCGGTAAGCACGGCGTGCAAGCCCCGGCAATGACCGGCGCTCCCGAATTCGAGCGAGCGTTCCGTGTTCAGATGAATACTCTCGAGCAGTTCGTGTTGTTTCTGCCGCTTCTCTGGCTTGCAACCGTTTATCCAATGGTTTCGGGATACTTGGCCCCTGGCTTGGGGCTGATCTGGCTAATTGGGCGCGTCTTGTACGCCTCAGGCTACATGGCAGAAGCGGCCAAGCGCAGTTCGGGTTTTCTCATAGCGGGGGTCGCTCTACTGGGATTGCTGGTGCTGTCGATTGTCGGGATTATTCATGCGTGGCTGGTGACGCGGCCGGTTTAGATTCAGCGCCCGTGGGAGTAGCCCTCACGGCAAGCGTGTCAGTAATCCTTTGGGCCGCGTTTGATACGAAGTGCTCGCACAAAATTAAAATCCTGACGGGCCCGCGCCCCGCCGCTCGCTACGTTCGCGGAGAGTTGGCATGCGCAATCCTAATCAGGTAGGCGACGATTTCGCGTTCGATCAACTCAACCGTCCTTGGTGAAGAATCCGGCGGACCGCTGCAAGAGACGACCCAATCTACGCCCCCATCCTGACGTTCCCCAACAACATCGAATGCGTCTACACTCTGAAGCGGCGGCGCTGAGCTTTCCATCCGGGAGTTGGCCGTCATGGTCATCGGCCGCCGATCTTCGCTTGGGAGTTTAATAGTGTGTTGATGTCAACACGCGAGCAGTTGTGATTGCGTCCTTGCGCGGCATCAGGAGACCGGCACTGTTGCCTATCTGTTTGGCGAGCCGCTTTGACGATGATCCGCAACTGGCGGAACGCGGAAGTTCATCTCAGGCATATTTTCCGACTCAAGCGTATCCTCGGACTTTAGAATATCCTCAACGCGCTCCGCGCGCGAAAGATAATTTCTATACACACCGCAACAATTTCGTTCGAGCACTTCGCGTAACGCGGGCTCGCGAATATCGGACGGTAGTTTCAAGAACTCAATCAACTTGAAGCGAAATCGACTGAAGTTCAAAGCTTCCCGAATCTGATTTGTACTTGGCTCAGGCACGAGGTTCTTCTAAACAAATTTGATCTGGTTATGTTCAATCGCAGCGGTCGTTCGCAATTCGCCGTTTCCACTCGACAGGGCGGAATGTTAGCCGAGAAGCCTACACGAAGCCCACCGCGCAAAGCCCGATTTCAAGTAGGACAAAGGCCATACCAGGCGTTGCGCCTCACTCAAGCGGAGCCGCCCTCACCGGCGTTCTGCGGCGAGGCGTGCCGCAATGCGTAGCGAAGCAGCAACGACCCGGACAGACCGAGAATACATGCGCCGAAAACCGGATCCATAGCGGGGCGGAAGAACGTGTAGGCGAAGTGATCACGAGGCAGCGGACCAGTTCAGTCTCACGATTGACTTCTCACTCACGAACATTATCGCGGTCTGCGTCGTTGTACTGAAACTCTTCAGAAGCATCCGTGTTTTCGTTCTTCTCACGGAGCGGCGCTTCGTTCTCACTGGATCGCTCGTGTGAGGGGTCGTCGTCGTCATCGACAGTCCCCGTTGTAAGTGATGGAACGGGGAAGTCAGTGGGCAATTGCTCCGCTACTTCCGGGCCGCCGAGATCTGCTTCCTGTTTGAATCGCTTGCTCATGTTTGAGTGTAGCGCGAGGCCATCGCTCGGTCTGTAAGGGAAGGCCCGCACAGGGATAAGCCGCATGCGCCGAACGCCGCGAGGTGGGGGACGCGGCAGATCTCTGATCGAAGCAGATTGGAGCGGCGTAGCGCGGCTAGTCTATTCGCGCGCAGGGAACGCGGATTCAACGATCGAGATCGACAGACGCCGCGCGAGCAGCCCTGTCAAAGTCGTCCACCGGGCGGGACACTGCGGTGGGCAATTTGCGCGGCTGGTCGGTGCGCGCCAGCCCCGATGCTCCCTGGCGTAATTGCGCTATCTCGGCGCGTGCAATGAGTAACTGCGTCGAACGATAATAGTCGAGGTCGATATATTGCAGATCTTGCATGACCCGTGAACGGTGTCAAATGCTGCGGCGCGTTGTCTGTCTGTTAGCGCACTTTACTTTCATGGCGCCGGTGCGATTGGCCCTCTGTGCCGGGGTCGACCCGCGATGTTGACGAGCACCTGTCGTTGGGTGGATTGTTAGCCTATGAAGCAGCCCGTTGCTGACAAGCATCTACCCAAGCATGCCGTGAAACCGAACGATGCGCAGAGCATTGATGCGCAGTACGGTCTTCCGCCAGTGATCGAGCCGAGCGTATCCACGGATGGGGGCGCCCCGGGCGACATGCAATTTCACTTGGTCGAATGCCCGTATTGCGGCGAGAGCTTCGAGACGCCGGTTGACACAAGCTCCGGCTCTGCACGCTACGTCGAGGACTGCCAGATCTGCTGCCAGCCGATCGACTTCAACATCGAAGTCGATCCCTCTGGCGTACTCCAATCACTATCAACCGTGCGCAGCGATTAGCAACGCGCGAGTTTTTGATGTCCGCGAATACGTGGCCGGGGTGCCAACAGAGAGAACGGGATAGCGCCAAGTAGGCACCGATTTATCTCATTCCGACCGCGAGAACATGCGCTCGGACCACAAATAAATTGACATGCGTGCGCCAGCGTACAGATCTTCTCGCGCTGAGCGGATAGTTTGAAAAAGATCAAGGCGGATTCCATGTAAATGCCCTGATCAGTCGAGCTCAGGTCGAATTAATGTAGCGCTTTACTGAAGAGGCTTTGAGATCGGGCGTCCAGAGAATGCCAGCGAACCAAAGCATCCGGAAGGAAGGCGGTACGCTCAAGCCAGTTAGTTTTCAAAGTGCGGCAGCTCTTCTCCCGACAATCGGCGCTGGAAGTCCCTTCCCAACGCCCTTGGAAGTATCCTGCCGCACTCTTCTTTATCCGGCCTGCGCGGAGTCCCATGTGGCGAAGCGCGCTAACGCTCACCAATAATCTAGAAAGCAAAGCAGCGGCGCGCGGGACGAGGAATAGGTCACCCAATCTTGCGACTGTCCGATTCCGAATGTTCGCTTGATTGAAGGGCCTGGCAGAGCGCAGGCATCTTGGAAATGTCCTCGAGAACGTGCGGCACCTGGGTATGCCGTCAAAATCAGCGCCGACCCAACGTGATCAATGCCCGCCACTTTAACGGCGTGCTCGATGCAAGCGACGACGTCGTTTATGGACGCGTGCTCAACGGGCGGATTTGCTTCCCGCTATCAATACGCTGTTTTGCGGCATACGCATCTAAAGCGGGACCTGCGAGGCTCGTATCAACGGCGTTGTGCGCGTCGATGACGACCAGCGGGGCTATTTGTGCGAAGGAACGGAGCGCAGAAACCACGACACTTAAAACGGCCTGTACTTGGATTGTTCTGGGTTTCATTGGATTTGTCCCCTTTAGAGCGCCGGCTTTGCCGTTTGATTCGCAAAGCGCATCGGTTTCGGCCATCCCTGTCGCTACAGTCTCTTATTCGAACCAGACCAAGCGCTGATCTGGCTTTAGGGCTTCTTTCGGGCTCTTCGACTTTGGGAAGTACGCACAATCGTGGGGGCAACGATGTGCGATTTGGAATAGAGAGGGTGCCGGCAGCGTGTTTTGCGGCGTAGTTCACGGGCCGCAATCGAGCGCTCGCAAATAGTGTGCATCGGTCGGCTGTCTTGTCGCTATCTGAAGCATCTAATGCGAAGCAATAACCTAAACACAGGGAGCGTGCGATATGAAATACATCATCATCCTCGGAGTAGTGGTTCTTGCCGGCTGCACCTCGGTCGACGTGCGTCCGATTCCTGCCTCCGCCAAGCTCGAGAAGATCTGCATCGAGTTCAACAACGAGGTCAATGTCGAGGACTTCGTGCCGGTGGTGCAGGAGGACTTCTTCAACCACGGCATCTCCTCGGTGGTGTATCACTCGGACAGACCCAAAGGCTGCGAATTCACCATGACCTACGCGGTGGAGCGCTGGTGGGATTTTAAGCCCTATATGGTGGATGCGCAGATGACGGTGAACAAGGACGACGCCTACATCGGTAGCGCGCACTATCACTTAGCTGGTCATGGCGGCCTTAGTCTCGCTAAATGGGAAGGGACGCATTCCAAGATCGATCCGCTCCTGGATGACATGTTGCGCAATTATCCGAAGGTGGATATGGGGAAGGCGCAGAAGACAGCCGCGAATAAGTAGTTCTCGGGAAAGGGGAGTCCAAACGAGAGCCGTGGCGTGAAGCACGCTCGAGGATATCCTGATGGAACGGTCAACTTGAGGGTCGCGCGACCCTGGAATATGGCACAATTATTCGAGGCGACCCCATAACACCAATAAAGCAGCGCCCGAGGATGGAAACCACGATCGGAACCCTGAATATTCGTCGCGCAAAGATGGACCACTTGCTGCGCACCATCACCGGCATCATGGGACTATGTCTCTTGATCAGTGGTTGCGCAACGTACGAGCCGGCGCAGAAAGGCTACAAGCTGCGGGTTACGGGATCCACAGCGCTCAATCGCGGCACGTTGCTACTGTTCGGCCCGGCGGTCGCCAAGCCCTCAAAACAAAAGGTGGAGGAAATTCCGCCTCAGTGAGGCCGCGGATTTTCCAGCGTTGAGAATGGCGCGCAAATGCCTCATTGCTATTAGACTTCGACACCGCATTGAAGCCCGCGATCTTGCGCTCGCTGCAGCCTACCCACAAGCCCAGTCCGCCACGACTTCCTCGAGGGGTTGAGGGTAAGCCGCGTGGCCCCATTCGAGCAGGAAAGCCCGAACGGCCTGGTCAGACCGAGAAAATCTTGTCTGCAATCCGTATTGCATGCGCGCAGTAGAAGCGGAAACGTGCTAAACGTGACTCCGCTCTTGAGCTGTTGATTACCCCCGGCAGCGGCTTCCCCTCCTTTTCGAAAAAGACCAGATTTCCTATGCTGAAACGCTTGCGCGGTCACTTTTCCAATGACCTCTCGATCGACCTTGGCACTGCCAATACCTTGATTTACGCCAAGTCGAAGGGAATCGTACTTAACGAGCCCTCGGTCGTGGCCGTACAAAGTGCGCCTAATCGAGGTGGCAAGGTCGTGCTCGCCGTGGGTATGGAGGCGAAGAAGATGCTCGGCCGAACGCCGGAGCACATCAGCACCGTCCGGCCCATGAAGGATGGGGTAATCGCCGATTTCAGGTACACCGAAAAAATGCTGCAGTACTTCATGAATAAGGTTCATGGCGATCGGTTCTTTCGTCCGAGTCCACGCGTACTGGTGTGTGTGCCTTTTGGTGCAACTCAAGTCGAACGTCGTGCCATCAAAGAGTCTGCCGAAGGCGCCGGTGCGCGCAGCGTCGATATCGTATCCGAACCGATGGCGGCCGCGGTGGGCGCAGGCTTGCCGGTGCATGAGGCGCGCGGCTCGATGGTCCTCGATATCGGCGGCGGCACCTCCGAAGTCGCCGTAATCTCGTTGAACGGGATTGTCTACGCGGAGAGCGTGCGCATGGGCGGGGACAAGTTCGATGAAGCGATCATCCTGTATGTCCGCCGCAACTACGGCATCTTGATCGGTGAGGCTACCGCGGAACGCATAAAGATCGAAATCGGCTCAGCCTTTCCTGGTGACCACGTACGTGAGATCTGCGTGCGGGGCAGAAATCTTTCGGAAGGCGTACCGCGTTCCTTCACGTTGAATTCGAACGAGATATCGCAAACTCTGCAAGAACCATTGGAGAGTATTGTCAGTGCTGTGAGGCAGGCGCTCGAACAGACTCCGCCGGATCTCGGCAGCGATGTCGCGGAAGGCGGTGTCATGCTGACCGGAGGCGGGGCGCTGCTGCGCAACATGGATAAACTGATCATGACGCAGACCGGGCTACCGGTAGTGATCGCGGAGGATCCGATGACTTGTGTCGCTCGTGGTGGCGGACGGATCCTCGAGCTTATGGACGAGCGGGGAGCAGGAGATTTTACCCTACATTAACGGCGGTCGGGTCCGCTCGCTCAAGCCGATCGCGGGCGAGGGCATGGGTGAACTGGCTGGGCCGCAGCGGAGCCAAGGAAAGCGCTGCGAAGGGCTCGAGCAGACAAAGAACAATAGGTCGTACACTATCGAGAGAAATTGACCACCGTCTAATTCTCGAGGCAAAAAGGCGAAGTCACGTATGGCTAAGGTTTGGGATACCACAATTGTCACGGCCATAATGCTGGTTTCGCTTTCTTCGGAACTCCAGGCGAGGAGCGCCTGCCAGTATCCGGCGCTTCTCCACGAGAGACGCAATGTCGCGACAATAGAGTCTTTGGAGCTTGAATGGACGCACGCTTACTTGCGCGGCGATACGGACTTCGAAGAGTGCTTACTCACCCCCGATTTTACGGAAATCATGCGTAACGGGGATATCAAAGACCTGTCAGCCGAGCTGGCGCTGGCGGCCAAGAATAAGGCCAAGCCATTGGCCATTGGAGAGTTGCCGAGCGGTCAGGTGCTGCTGCACGGAAATGTCGCCGTGGCATATGGGCGCTCCACCGGCGCACGAGCGATGAGATACGCGGATTACTATGTTTGGGAAAATTCTCATTGGCGGGTTTATTTTGCGCAACAAACGGAAATAGTCACACATTAACTATCTGTTTAGGAGGGACGCCTGAAGCCGGCTCAGACGCCGAACTCTGGATCATTGAACTCCCCATGAATTGCGTGGTGGGCGGCAACAAGGCACGATAACGCAGCGTAAAAACCACCTATCAGAAGGGGATTCTGGCATGGCACTCAAGGTGATCGGGGCCGGACTCGGTCGAACAGGTACGCTGTCACTGAAACTCGCGCTGGAGCAGCTCGGATTCGGACCGTGTTACCACATGACTGAAGTGTTGATGGACCCTTCGCGTGGCGCTGGATGGGTGCGTGCAGCGGAAAGACAAGCGGACTGGGACGCTATTTTCGCTGGGTTTGAGTCCACGGTGGATTATCCAGGTTGCGGTTTCTGGCGAGAACTCACTCGATATTACCCAACTGCGAAGGTTTTGCTATCGGTCCGCGACCCGCAGGACTGGTTCGATTCAACACAAGCGACGATTTTCTCTGACGAACACAGCAAGCCCTTCGTGAGGTCTGCTCTTGCGCAATTCTTTAGTAAGACTGTGTTCGAGCCGTATGGCAATCTAATCCATGACCGTGATTTTATGACAACCGCCTTTCAGCGACACAACGCCGAAGTTGAGAGGGGAGTTCCGCCTGATCGTCTCCTGGTCTATGAAGTCAAACAAGGTTGGGTGCCACTGTGCAAGTTTCTCGAGGTTCCTATTCCCGCTTCACCGTTTCCCCGCGTTAATTCGCGCGAAGAACGAGTGCGGCAACGCGCAGCAATGGCCCAAGGCGCGGATGCGCCGGAGGTGACCCTCGAAACGATTGGGCACGTGCTCAGGGTCAAGTTCGGGAAACCGCAGCGCAAAGAGTAAGGGAAGAACTTAAAAAAGTCAGACGCGGCTTCGCGGCACGGCGGCGTAACCGCCAAGAGAAGAGACCTCCGGGGAGTGATTCAAAGCGCGGCAGGTATGTCGTCGGAGGACTCATGACGCGGTTGCACTGGCCGCCCGCAGGGAAGTAGACTGGACCGCGTAAAAGCTGTGAAAGGGACGAGTAGTCGGATGGTACGGGCAAAGCGATCGGGGGACAGTGCGAGCCCTGACTTGTGCGCCGACGAAGATCACCCTGGAGCTGCTGACCGAACGACCTTCGGGTTCTTGTAGGTTCAGCCGACTGGCCATCGTTAACGAGCCAAACTGACCCAAAGGTCAGACCTTGAGGTTGCGCTGACACGCGCGCAACGAAGCCGGGTGGTACCGCGAAGACCATCGCCCCGGTGCTCTGTGTGAACGCTTTTGCGTTCTCTGGAGCGTCCGGGACTTTGTTTTTGTGCAATACACACGGTACGCAACATGTTTTCAGAAGTCGCTTCGCGATACGACGGTCCAGCGATCGAGAAATCCATTCTCGAGTTCTGGCGACGAGAGAACGTCTTTGCGGCCGTTCTCGCGCAGGGACGCGGCAAACCGCAGTTCGTGTTCTATGAAGGCCCGCCGACCGCCAATGGCCGCCCCGGCATTCATCATGTGCTTGCAAGGACGTTCAAGGATTTGTTTCCGCGCTACAAGACCATGCGCGGCTATCATTGCGAGCGCAAAGCCGGCTGGGACACCCACGGGCTACCTGTCGAGCACGAAATCGAAAAGGTGCTGGGGATCTACGACAAACGGCGGATCGAAAAGGAAATCGGCATCGCGCAATTCAACGCGCTCTGCCGGGAATCGGTCATGCGCTACGTTGCCGACTGGGAGGTCATGACGGAGCGGATGGGTTTCT
>Ga0208480_1000985_pt1 | contig 10504 bp, 16 predicted proteins | sample NGESurshal092012_4_FD_184485 | JGI IMG/M metagenome (GOLD analysis project Ga0208480, IMG submission 184485) | Arctic peat soil microbial communities from Barrow, Alaska - NGEE Surface sample F53-1 shallow-092012 (SPAdes) | ecosystem: Environmental > Terrestrial > Soil > Wetlands > Peat ... | reverse complement strand
GTCGTGTTTGGGATCAACGTTATTGCCGCCTGGCTTATGCCAACCATCGGCATTACTGGCGACAATGCTGATATTGCTATCCGAAAGGCCAGCTTCCTTCATTTCACTAACGGCGCGGGCTGCTGTGGCGTAGTCGCCATACACGCGCGTGATTGTCTTAGTCATGACGTTTCCTTTGATTAGAGGTTGGACCGAATTTGAGGCCAACGCCTTAGTTGACGTTTCCCTGGTAATCGACGCTCACCGCGTCTGAATGGCCATCTTTCATCGCCATACCGCGCCAGACGCCGCTGCTGTCTTTCTTCAATTTGGCGACGTGGGTGTAGCCCTTCGCTTCGATGCGGGACTTTGCTTCACCTTTGGTGAAACTATTCGCACCGGCAACCGGCATGGACGAATTGTTTTGATCCGTAGATTTCACCGCAGGGTTTTGAGGGCCCTGCTGTGCAGGCATTGCGTCTTGCGCAAATGCGGAGCCGGCAGCGAGACAAGCAATGGTGGCGATTAAGGTAAGGCGCATTTTATTCTCCCTATATTGATGCGTTGCCATGACAACACTTCAGCGCCCGTAATGTTCCGAGTCCAGCTCCACGTCTCGGACGTTCTCTCGCTTCTTGGGCATTAAGATTGGCTTTCGGTTTTACCGTCCGCAAGTAAGAGCCGGCTTTGATGTCGACGCAGTAGAAAGATGCCAGCTTCGAGGGCAAGGGCCGCAATAAACGGCGAAATGGCCACCACCGGGCCATCTTCGGCTTCCTCAAACTTCCACAATGCGCCGAGCGTACATAAGCCAAGCGCGGCTAATAACAGCATTCGCATCGAAAAAGCTCCCCGTGATCCAAGACAAACGTTTAGTCTCATTTGCAGTTCCACATCGGCCTGTCATCAGACGCTCCGCAGATGAAACTTTTTCTGAAGCGCCTGTCGCCGGTTTCGAAGTTCCTTTTCCTCGCGCTCTATTGCCGCGAGTTCGTCCTGCGCTTTTTTTGCGCGCCGTTTCTCCGCGGCTTTGGCAGCCCGTGCTTTGGTGGCTTCTCGTTCTTTGCGTTGCGCTTTCGCGTTTGCTGTGACGCGCTTTTGCTTGGCGTTGAGCTTCGGTGCGTTGGGGACGTCGGCGTGGTTCTTGAATTCGCTGGTTGACCCAAAGGGCCTTTTCAGGACGACGCCGGGTTGGGCGAGCGCCGCCTCCACCGCGGCCGGATCTTTGGTAACGGCCGCAAAACCCTGAGAAAATTGTGTCGGACGCGCACCCCAGGCTGCGAGTGCGGACTTTTGAGACGGCGCTGCCACGATGGAGTCGTAGAACCCCATATGCATTCGAAATACCTTCAACGCGCGGGGCATTGCGGGCCATAACCCCGACCAATCGCTATGTCACAAACCGGTCGGCTCAGCCCGTATTTTTGAATGACTTGCCGTACCCGTTCCTGAGCGACGCCTAGTTTACGCGAGAAATATTTGACCTCATCGAGGTCTCCTCTCGAATCTCCACCACGATCCCGCTCGCCGCGGTTGGTCTCATCGTTTGACATAACCGGAACTCCTTGCCGTGAGCATTGAATCCCAACGGGGCAATATGGTTCCCCGCCAGGTCGCGCGGGGCAGCTTTTGTGATCAGGTCTGACATCTCGTGCGATGTACGGGTGCGTCCAATCAGTTAGCGAATAATCCAAAAGGGATTCGTTGCCGAGGATTCCTGTTACGGACCCCGTGTTCCCGATAACGCTACCGTATTCCGGTTATCGTGGAACTTTCTCGCCAAATCGAACGTATCATCACGACATCAGTCCCTTGCGGTTTGCCACCCGTAGTGCCTCCGGAGAAGCACCGTGAAGCTCGAAGACCTGGTCAAAGTTGGGCTGGACGAACTGCGCATGCAAATGCTGGGCACTCAGGTACTTTTCGGCTTCCAGCTTCAGGGGGCATTTCAGGAAGGCTTCTCGGGCGCATCGGCGGCGGTGCGGATCGTGGATGCAACGGCCCTAAGTCTGATCGTCCTCTCACTTGGCCTTCTCATCGCGGCGCCCTCCCAACATCGGCTGGTTGATCGAGGCGAGGCCACCAAACGCATATTTCGAACGGCAACACACTTCGCAACGGTCGCGCTATTGCCCTTGGCCTTGGCCATCGCATGCGATGTCTATGTGGTGGGCGAGCGCTATTGGGGCAGCCGTGACGCTACAATCGGCGCAACGGCAACCGCCGCAATCGCGCTGGTTCTTTGGTACGGAGTGGGGGTCGCATTAAACATCACGATCCACGGGAAGCAGGAGGCACTGCCTATGCCTGAAGAAACAGAAACCAGCTTGCATACGAAAATCGATCAAATGTTGACGGAGGCGCGCGTGATCCTTCCCGGCGCGCAGGCGTTGCTGGGATTCCAGTTCGTCGTGACGATGACCAAAGCGTTCGCGGCGCTTCGTCATCTGGATCGCAATATTCACTTCTTCGCGCTGGGAGCAGTTACGCTAAGCATCATGTTTCTGATCACACCGGCGGCGATCCACCGAATCGCGTTTGGCGGCCGTGACGTTTCCCACTTCCATCGCATTGGTTCGCTTTTTGTCACGAGTGCGTTAATTCCGCTTGCCGTGGGGGTGGCGGGTGACTTCTATGTCGCGTCCACAAAAATAATTGAAAGCAGATCACTCGCCGCAACGGGCGCTCTCTGTGCATTCCTTCTGTTGGCGGTGCTCTGGTATGGAATACCGCTGGCGTTGCGGGCAACGCGGATCGAAGGAAGCCGCTAGGTGGGATGCGCGCTGATCGAGCGCCGGCTGGATATAGCGAAATTCTATCCCGCTAATTCCGTGCGTTGCAAATCGTAAGACTAAATCGCTCGCGTAGTCGCCTTGCGGGCGGCAGCAGCGCGAAATCCTCGCCACAATTCTTCCGCATAGGGAAGTATTACGAGAGCCCCGAAACCCACGAACGGTGGGATGAGCCGTCCCAAAGGGGCGTTTGCTTGATGGAGAGGGTAAGATCGGCGCGCTCCGCACCCATGCCAAGGAGAGCCTGCGCCTGCGGCCAATGCAGAACGAACAAAAGCAACAGCGCCGTTATCGGCAGGACTTCGAGAAAGCTATGCACCTGATGTTCGAATGCCGTGACGTTGCGCGTTCGCGTCGCGAGCCGTAAATCGAGATGGCCAGTGATTTCGTGTGCAACCAGGCACACAATCATAAAGCCCATGAGCAAGGCGTTGATCTTCAGGAATGTGGTCGCCAGCAAAGGCACTCCCACTTCTCCAAGCATCAGCCAATGGAGGAGCGATTCAGCGGGGCCGTTTGCGTGCTCGATGTCACTGGCGCGATGGCAGAGATAGTCGGTAAAGCCGGCCATCACCCATAGGGGTAACACCACATACATAAGTACGTCCCAAACGGGCGTCAGTGGATGCATCGTTTTCTCCGACCGGTAGCTTGTTTCATTTTTTCTTTTTAAACTTTTGTATCCCACGCCGCACAAGACCAAGCGCCGCCTCAGCATCGCAATCGCCGACAGGTTTGAATTTCTTTCCGTGTTCTTTGTTGTAGTCCTGAAAAAATGCCGTGATTTCCTGGAGTAGATGAGGACGAAGGTCCTTTAACTTGTGGACGCCCGTGTGCGTTCTGGCGTGTTGTGCGATCGCAATGAGCCGATCGTTGCGAATCCAATCTTTCCCCTTTTCCTTTTGCTCGGCCTGGATAGCGCCGATCAACCGCGCCTTGAGCAGGCAGCCAGGCATGACGGGGAAATCCATCAACACCAAAACGTCAAGAGGATCCCCATCTTCACCAAGGGTTGAGGGGATGAAGCCAAAATCATAAGGAAACGTCATGCCTTCCGGGAGCGCAGTCGCCAGCTCGAAACAATCGCACTCAGGATCGTAGTCATATTTGTTGTGGCTTCCCTTCGGCGTTTCGATGACTACGCGCAGGCAACCTTCCTTGTCGAAGGTGCGTGTTTGCGAAAGTGCAGCATGACGCCCGCGGGCTTTTCTCATGGGTGACGTAACGCTCCCTGTAGGCCTAATCGGCTCCGCTATAAACGCCGGGAACTTTAGAGAGTTCCTGATGTCCGAAAGCGTACTTTTCTTCGCGTTGAAGCCGCCCTTCGGCCCCGAACTATTTTCTCGAGTTGAATGGAACCTGGCGCTTACGGTGTTGTTCACACTGCGTGATGTCGATATTGAGCGTTAGCAGGTTGGAGGTAAACATGCCGCTGACACCTGAAGACACTGTCGAATTCAATGGCTCGGAGGAAGAGAGAGGACAGCCCCTTTCCCGAGCAATGGAAGATTTTGTCGTTGAGAAACCGCTATTGGCGATAGCAATAGCATTTCTTGTTGGGATCGTGTTCTCGCGTTTCGCTTTTTAACCTGCTGAAAGGTAAGCCTTTGAATTCCAGTAAATCCATGGCTCAAAAAAACGCGCAACCACCGAAAGATGTTGCGACCCAGACGGAGCCGAATGGCACAGACAAACCCCTCCCTCGCGGCAGCACTTCTGGAAGCGATGCCGTGCATGGCGGCGAAGCGGCAAAGCCAGGACAAATGGTCCATGACGGGGATATCGGCCCGAAGGATTGATTGCGATTCCCGCGTACGAATCTTTCAAGGGGACGACAAATAACGAAAAGACAAAAAGATGCCCGAAACAACGCACATCGCTCATTGAGATTGAAAGTCTCCTTATAAGAAGAAAAAATGAAAGAATGGATCAAAGCGTACCCAGTTTCTCTCACGAGTCGGGAGGCCACTCACTGGGTCCTTGAGACACAGCTGCATAAAGATAAACGCGTCTAGCCGACGGCTCACCCAATTGCGAGATGCCTCATATTTTTGCAATTGTTTCGCGACGTTTTAGAGGTTTCTGCGTTTACCCTGCATGCCATCATCAGTCATACGACATTATCGATATCATGCATCAGAGCGCCGGCTGGAAATCATTTTTTCGACCGGACGTCGCTACAGTTATTATGAAGTCCCTGGAGATGTTGTCGCGGATATGGAAAAGGCGTTCTCGAAAGGTGATTTCTTCAATACCCGAATTCGCGATCAGTTTCGTTTTAGCCGCGAATCCAAACGAGGAGCCAACGAACCTATCCTTCGGAAGACATTATGATCCCCGCAACGTGGATAGGATATTTCGCTATGGTCGCATCGACGGCCAGCTTCGCTCCGCAACCTGGAAAATCATCAAAACGCGCGAAACGAAGGATATATCTGGCGCGATGTATTTGTTGACCGTCACGGGCTTTGCACTGTGGTTCGCTTATGGACTGCTCTTGGGTCAATGGCCGCTAATCGTGGCGAACGGCATTTGCTTTGTTCTGTCGGCGTTTATCCTCTTGCTAAAGGTTTTACCTGTCCAGGCGAAGCATGTGGTTTCGGACGCCCTGGATCCTTCTGTTAAATGATCCTGATCTGCGAGAACGGGAAAACGGGTATATCGTCGCTCGGGAGCCATTGATGAGCAATGCCAAATTTCCGTCGCCGGCGCATCGACCAGTACCACACTATTCGAAAAGGCTCCAAGCGCCTTCCTGGCTGTGGACGAGCGTGGTGGATCTCGTTGCCACGCATGAAGCAGCTTCCCTGGAGCATTGCAGGCGGTTTCCTATCGATTTGACCGTGCAGAATTAGACAGGGATGCACAACCAACCATTTTCCCGAAGGGCAAGTGTGGGCTGGAACGCTGCGGGTCCCTGCTCGTTCTCTTACGGAATAATTTCCTGGAGACGATGCGCAAATGACTGCTGCCCCTTCAGTCCTTCAAGCGGGACACGGCGCTGCCACCCAGTCCGGTGAGAACCTTCCGCTTTTCTCGCGAGCGGCAAACGCTGTTTCGCGATTTACCGGCAGACCGGGTACCTTCGGATCTTGTTGTATCGTCGTGATTGTTTGGGCGGCAACCGGCCCGTTTTTTCATTACTCTGATACCTGGCAGCTGATGATCAATACCGGGACGACGATCGTTACATTCTTGATGGTCTTCCTGATTCAAAATACGCAGAACCGGGATGGCGCGGCATTACAGGCCAAACTCGACGAGCTCATCCGAGTTACACGAAATGCGCGTAACGAGCTTGTTGCGGTCGAACGGCAACCCGAAGAAATGTTAGATCGCATTCGCGAGGATATCCTCAGGAAAGCAGAAGGAGAGATTGAATGCACAACGCTTCGTAGCACTGTGCCCTCGTCTGGATTTCCATCGTTCCCTTCATAGTCTTATCCACACCAGTCTTGGCGGGCTCTTGGCGCACGGCCCAAACGAACGTTTGCTACGATTGTGCGGCTCTATATACGCTTAATTGGCAGTGGGTGCGTCGGGCGCTGGTTAAATAGGATGATACGATAGCGGGAATCAGCGCGGTCGCACCGGTTATCGTGGTGTGATGAATAGGTATGGAACTCTTGAACAGCGGGAGCGTTCTCGAGCCACACACAAAGGAGTCCACAATGGACAAGGATCGTATCAAAGGTTCGGCCCAACAGGCGAAGGGCGCCATCAAAGAAGGCGTTGGCAAGCTGACGGGCGACGCCAAATTAAAGGCGGAAGGCGCCTTAGAAAAGGCCGCCGGCAAAGCGCAGAACGCTGTTGGAGGCGTGAAAGACGCCGTTCGAGACGCCGCCAAGAAGCGGTAACATAACTCGCCTCAGGGTATGCTTGATGAACTTGCTGGCTCTCCCTGGTGGTTGAGCGATCCCGCCAATTGTCGCTTTTATTATCGCGATTGGACCCGTTGTGGCGACAGCGGCGAGTCGCTCGCTCAAGGCGAACGAAATTCTCGCCGGGCCATCCCCCAGCAAATCACTCGGCTAGTCGCTGATAGCACAAGTGCGATGTTCGCCAATTGATCAGACTTCGCACTTTTGCTAAGTTCATTTAGCAATGTTGCTGAGGGATCGTATGCGGGCTGTTCGAACCAAGCGCTCGGCTAACAACGCCGAAAGTGTCGCCGCCGAGTGCGCGCGCAAACTGCTGAAGCTGCGCGGCGACACCGGTGAGACGCAGGCGCAGCTTGCCCAGCGTCTGCGCATGACAGAATCGATGATTTCGCGGTTGGAAAGCGGCAGTCATGTTCCAAATCTGCGGACGTTGTGCCGGATTGCCGACGTATTCGGGCGACAGCTTGAAATCGTCTTTCACGAACATGGACATACGCATGCTGACGGCGCACGCCACAGCCACCCGCACCATCATCTTGACCCCGAGCATCAGCATTCGCATGGAAACAGAAAATGATTTTTGGGCCTGAACTTCTCCTCGTCGGTGCGGTGGCTGCCGTTGGCGTTCTGCATACCGCCGTGCCGGACCATTGGGTGCCGATCACGCTGATTGCTCGTCAACAGGGATGGACCAAGGCGCAGACAGCGGGCGCATCATTGAAGGCGGGCACCGGCCATGTGCTCTCGACGCTGTTAATCGCGCTTATCGTTTGGATTGCGGGTGTCGCGTTTGCCCAACGCTTCGGGCACTACGTTGATACGGCATCAAGTCTGGCCTTGATGGGATTTGGCGGCTGGATTGCGATTTCGGCGCTGCTTGAAATGCGCCACGGCGGTCACGGCCATAGTCATGACCACGGCCCGTCGCAGGGCGTGCATGGGCCGGAGTTGCAGCGCATAGACACGGGCAGTGGCCACTCGTCGCTTGAGCTTTCCATCTTTGAAGATGGGATGCCACCGCATTTCCGCCTCACCGGCGCGCACGACGGCACGGTAACGGTCACGACGACGCGCGAAGACGGTTCGCTGCAAGATTTCGTCATGGTCAATCGCGGCGCTTATTGGGAATCCGCCGACGAAATTCCCGAACCGCATCAGTTCGCGGTCAAGGTAACGACGGATCACGGCAGCCACTCACATAGTTACAGGGTTAAATTCACCGAACATTCGCACAATCACGGCGATCATGGCCACGATGGCAAGAAGCGAATTTCGTCTCGCACCGCACTACTTCTCATTCTTGGTTCGTCGCCGATGGTAGAGGGCATTCCAGCGTTTTTCGCAGCGGGTAAATACGGCATAGGATTGATTGTCGTTATGTCTCTCGTCTTCGGCGGCGCGACCATTGCCACTTACGTTACGCTGTGCGTGTATTCGACGGTGGGTTTGCAGCGCGTCAGCTTAGGGCCGCTGGAGCGCTATGGCGAAGTCTTGAGCGGCATATTTATCGCGCTTGTCGGCGTGGCTTTTTGGGTTTGGCCGGTTCTCTGAACGGTATTCACGCGATGCGCAGTCCAAGGCAGCAAGATCAATCGCTCAAGCGGGGTGATGATCTGCCGCCCAAATGGGCCGTGAATCTGTTCCGCGCCGGTGTTGCGGCATGCGTGGTTTGGCTGGTCGTTATCATAACGCAGTTCGACGTTACTGCTTCTGTTGTAGCGATCTGGAACCACAACCCATCAATAACTGAGATCGCGGCAGCAAGACAGGCTTCCGAAGCGCGTATACAAAATTGCGCCCTGCACATTTCGTCAATGCAGAAGCAGGAGTTTCCGCCGCTCTGTTTGTCCGATTACACTCCACCGCCTGGCATTCCGCGCGATCTTGCGATGCGTGAGCTTCAGCATTTCGCTCTTAGTATCATTGGTCTTGTCGCAGCGGGCGCCATGTTGAACTGGTTCGGCATCGGGCTTGCGAAAAGGCGTTGATAGACTCGCTGCTTCGCGGCAAGCGGCTCATCATCCCGCTCTAACTCCCGTAGGGCCGAAGGATGCGACGATTTTGGCGAAGGAGTTTCAGCCGAAGTTCGAGGTCGAAGGCCTTTCAATCTGGCGAACCGGGCCATCTAACTCAAGCTCATGATCGACGGGACACCAAGTCAGCCGTTTAGCGCGCGGACGGCGCAATTGCTGGACTTAAGGCCATCATAATATGGGTTTTTCAGCGCATAAGCGCCCCGTTGACGCATCGTAGGGGGGTGCCGTACTTTAGGCGGTTGCCTAATAAATAATCACTGTGTAGGCGTCTTGGGGCTAAGCAGTAACAAAATGACCGGGTACACTGACAATGACTAATCCTGGCCGTTCTGGCGGCAGCCGAGTAAAAGGTGCCGCTGGCCCTCAGTCCACTAGTGTTTCGCTTGGCGATGGTTTGCTGATCAGTGGCGAAACGCCTGACTATTCGAACCACAACGATTCCTATTTCCTACAGATCATGCAAAATCTGCCGACGGCAGTTTATACGACCGACGCCGAAGGCTGCATTACGTTTTACAACGAGGCCGCTGCGTCCCTATGGGGACGCCGCCCGAAATTGGGCGAAGACTGGTGGTGCGGTTCATGGCGTCTGTATTGGCCTGATGGCACTCCAATGGCGCACGACGAATGCCCGATGGCGGTCACCCTCAAAACGGGTAAGCCAGTGCGGGGTGCAGAGGCGGTAGCCGAGCGTCCTGATGGAACGCGCTATCCGTTCACGCCCTATCCAACACCTCTTTTCGATTCAGAAGGCAAGCTCGTCGGCGCGCTCAACATGCTGGTCGATATCACGGAGCGCAAGAAAAACGAGGAGGCGGCGCAACGGTTGGCTGCGATTGTCGAATCGTCGGACGACGCAATCGTCAGCAAAGATTTAAATGGCATCATCGTTAGCTGGAATGCCGGAGCGGCACGGCTCTTCGGATATAGTGCGGAAGAGATTGTCGGCAAACCGGTCACGACTCTTATTCCGCCTAATCATAGCGACGAGGAACCGACCATTCTCCAGCGCCTGCGGCGCGGCGAGCGCATCGACCACTATGAGACGGTACGCCAGCGCAAAGACGGAAGCTTGTTCGATATTTCGCTCACCGTTTCGCCCATCAAGGCCGTGAACGGCACCATTATCGGGGCGTCAAAAGTTGCCCGAGATATCACCGAACGCAAACAGGCAGAAGCAACGAAAGAATTTTTGCTCAATGAGATTCAGCACCGCGTCAAGAATATGCTGGCAACGGTACAAGCCATCGCTTCCCAAACCCTCAAATCGACTCCCCCCAATGAACGGCAGACATTTGCAGACCGTATCAAAGCTCTATCGCGCGCCTACGACCTATTGACCTCTCAAAGCGTTGACCGGGCGAATATCGTGGATGTAGTGGAACAGTCGCTTGCCGTGTTTCAAGCTCAAGGTGGCGGACGCTTCCACCTTGATGGTCCGAAAGCGTGGCTCAGCGCAAATCATGCATTGTCACTCGCAATGATACTTCACGAACTCGGAACCAACGCTGCGAAATACGGCGCGTTGTCCAACGAAGAAGGGCAAGTGCTTGTGACGTGGAAATTAGTCGGCGAAGGGCAAGCGAAACGGATCACGTTTTGTTGGCGCGAGTCAAAAGGTCCGGCGGTTACACCGCCGCAACGCAGAGGATTTGGTTCGACGCTAATTGAGCGCGCGTTCGCTGGCGAACAAGGCAAAGCGCGCATCGAATTTGCCCCGTCAGGTCTTACATACTCGCTCGAATTTCCCCTTTGATAGATCGGATACCATCACACGGTATCCACGAAACGGAAGACAGCGACACGCTAACTTCCT
>Ga0208480_1000984_pt1 | contig 10509 bp, 10 predicted proteins | sample NGESurshal092012_4_FD_184485 | JGI IMG/M metagenome (GOLD analysis project Ga0208480, IMG submission 184485) | Arctic peat soil microbial communities from Barrow, Alaska - NGEE Surface sample F53-1 shallow-092012 (SPAdes) | ecosystem: Environmental > Terrestrial > Soil > Wetlands > Peat ... | reverse complement strand
GGGTCGTCCGGGTCCGGATCGGACGCGAGCCGCGGTGGATCGCCGCCGAGCACGCCGGCCTCTATCGCGACGCGATCGGCGCCGCGCCGCCCGGCGGCCTGCCGGACGCGTTCCTCGCGGAGGTCGACGAGGCGGTCGGCGAGCTCTGCATGCGCTACGCCCGGTCTCACGGGCCGTTCACTTCGCACGAGCTCTCCGGTCGTTATTCGGTGGATTTTCGGAGCGCGCTCGGAGAGTTGGAGGCGGCCGGCAGGCTCGTACGTGGTGAGCTTCGGCCGGGCGGCTCCGAACGCGAGTGGTGCTCTCCGGAGGTGCTCCAGCGGTTGCGGCGGGCTTCGCTTGCGGCCCTGCGCAGCGAGATCGAGGCGGCCGACCGCCGGGCGCTTGGCGTCTTCCTCCCGTCCTGGCAGGGCGTCGACCGCCACCCGCGGGCGGGCGCGGGGATCGAGCGGCTGCGGGAGGTGCTCGTCGCGCTCCAGGGTCTCGCGCTGCCCGCGGAGGTCTGGGAGCGGGACGTCCTGCCGCGACGGCTGGGGGCGTACTCGTCGACGTGGATCGATCAGCTGTGCGCGTCGGGCGAGCTCGTCTGGGTCGGCGCACCCCGATCGGGGCAGGCGCCGGGGGCCCTGGGTCGGCGGGGTGGCAGGGTCGCGCTCTACTTTCGCGACGACGCCGCCGCGATCGGCCCGCCGTCGGCCGGTGCCGGGCGGGGTCTCGCGCCGGCGCAGGCCGACCACGAGCTGGTCCGGGCGCGCCTGGCGGCCGGACCGTGCTTCTTCAGCGACCTGATCGCCGAGCTCGACGCGCCGCCGGCCGCCCTGGCCGAGGCCGTCTGGGACCTGGTCTGGGCGGGCGAGGCGACCAACGACGCGTGGGCTCCCCTGCGGGCGCCGCGCCTGACGGTCGCGCCGCGGGCGTCCGTCGGCGAGCGGGCCGGGCGAGGTCCCGGCCGATCGGGTCGGCGGTTCGCGTCTTCGGCCCGCCGGGGGGCCGGCGCCCAGGTCCAGGGCCGCTGGTCGCTGACCGAGGCGATCTTCGAGCCGGCGCCCGACCCTCGTGCGCGCAGGCGGACCCAGGCCGAGCTGCTGCTCGAGCGCTACGGGATCCTGACGCGGGAGCTCGTCCTCGCGGAGGGCGTCGTCGGCGGCTTCGCGGCGCTCTACGACTCGCTGGTCGGACTCGAGACGCTCGGCGTCTGCCGGCGGGGGTACTTCATCGAGGGGCTCGGCGGGGCCCAGTTCGCCCTGCCGGGGGCGGTCGAGCGGCTGCGGTCGCAGCGCCGCCTCGACCAGGCCCCGCCGCTCGTGCTCGCGGCGACCGACCCGGCCCAGCCGTATGGGGCGGCCCTGGCCTGGCCGCGGCGGGCCGGGGCGACTACGGGTGCGGGCGAGCGCCGGGGCGGGGCCGGGGGATCCGGCGAGTCGACCGGAGAGCGCTCGGCCAGGCGGCCGGCGCGGGTCGCGGGAGCGCATGTCGTGCTGGTCGGGGCGGAGTTGGCCCTGTACGTCGAGCAGGGCGGCCGGGGTCTGCAGACCTTCACCGACGATCCGCGGCCGGGCCTGGCCGCGCTGGCGGACGCGGTCCGGGCCGGTCGGATCGGGAAGCTCGACCTCGAGCGGATCGACGGCGGCGGAATTCTCGGGTCGGCGCTCGAGCCGGTGCTGATCGAGCTCGGCTTCAGGGCCGGGCCGCGACGGCTGACCTTGAGCGCGTGAGTCGGACTAGGCTTCCGGGCGAACCGCGATCGGGAGGAGAACCATGGCCGAGAAGCCAACACTGTTCGTCTGCCACGGCGACGACGGCGGCCCGCAGGTGCACCCGTGCCGGCGCGTGCAGGAGGCCCTCCGGGCGGCGGGAATCGACTACGAGAAGGTGATCGCCGGTCACGGCAGCCCGATCCCGTTCCTGCGCAAGGGCTCGCGCGACGAGCTGCGGGAAGCGACCGCAGGCACGAAGCTCCCGGCACTGAAGCTGCCCGACGGGACGGTTCTCGCCCACTCCCGCGCGATCTTCGCCTGGATCGGTGCCCAGAAGTGAATCGGTCGGCCGGCCGCATCCCGAATGCGGTGCCCGGGGCCGTCGGATGCCTGAGCGACCCGTAGCCTTGACTGGGCGATGCCCGAGGGCGACACGATCCACTACGCGGCCAACCGGATCCGGCCGGTGCTCGCCGGGCGGGTCCCCGACCGGATCCTCACGCCGTCGGCCCGCCACCGTGACGGCGCGGGAATCGCGAGTTGGGGCGAGCGGCTCGCCGGCCGGGTGGTCGGGTCGGTCGACGCCTACGGGAAGCACCTGTTCGTGCGCTTCGAGGGCGGCCTGACGCTCCATTCGCATCTGCGGATGACCGGGTCCTGGGGCGTGTACAAGGCCGCTGCCCCGTGGCGGCGGGGCCGTCACCGGGCGTGGCTGGTGATCGACGCCGGCCCGGACGTGGTCGTCCAGTTCGACGGGCCGGTGCTCGAGCTCGTCCGGGATTCGCGGACGCGCTTCGACCAGCAGCTGGCCGGGCTCGGTCAGGACGTGCTGGCCGACGAGTTCGACGAGCCGCGCTTCCTCGGGCGCCTGCGCGAGGACGATCCGACGCGGCCGATCGGCGACGCCCTGCTCGACCAGCGGACGCTCGCGGGGATCGGCAACATCTGGAAGGCCGAGTCGTGCTTCGCGGCCGAGCTGGATCCCTGGCGGCCGCTGGGTGCGACGACTGACGCCGAGGCCCTCCGGGCGGTCCGCTTCGCGCGCGAGCGGATGGGCCAGTCGGCGCGCGACGGGTTCGAGGCCCGGCCGCGGGCGGTCTACGGACGCCGGGACGAGGCGTGCGAGCGGTGTGGGACGAAGATCCGGACTGCCGGACAGGGCGAGCAGAACCGCAACACGTTCTGGTGCCCGGGTTGCCAGAAGTGAGCCTGCGGGTCGGCCACAAGGGCGCGGACGGGATCGTCGCCGGGAACACGCTCGAGAGCTTCGACGCGGCGGTCGCCGCCGGGGTCGAGATGATCGAGTTCGACGTGCTCAGCGAGCGGACCGACGGGTCGGGCGAGCTCTATCTCGCACACGACTACGACCACCTCCGGGCGACGGGGACGCCGACCCTCGCGGATGGGCTCGACCACCTCGGCGGACCGGACTTCGCCGGCGTCCTCCTGGACGTCGACCTCAAGCTGGAGGGGTACGAGCTGCGGACGATCGACGCCGTCCGGGCGGCCGGCCTGCTCGACCGGTCACTGTTCAGCACGACGTACCCAGACAGCCTCGCCGTGGTCCGCGAGGCTGAGCCGGGCGTCCGCCTGGGCTGGTCGGTGCCGCGGGTCCGGCGCGACTGGACGGCCGACCCGCGGACGCGTCTGCTGGCCGTGATCGTCGGCCTCGTCTATCGGGCGCTGCTGCCCCGGCGAGCCGGCCGGGCGATCGCGGCCGGCCGGTGCGACGCGCTGATGGCCCACTGGCGCCTCGTCTCTCCGGCCCTGGTCAGGTCGATCCGCCGGGCGGGCGGGGAGCTGTACGTCTGGACGGTCGACGACGCCGCCCAGATCGACCGCCTCCGCCGGCTGGGCGTGACCGGCGTGATCACCAACGACCCCCGACTGTTCGAGCCCGGCGACCCGCTCGGATCGCCGTCCGGCGGCCGCCGGACGGCAGGGTCGGACCGGTGATGTGGCGCCGTACGTCCTCGTCTAAGTCGACTGTCCCGGCTGAGCGGTCGCCCGGCTAGGAGAGCTTGCAGGCCGCGGCGCTGTAGCCCTTCGGGTCGGCGCCGGCGACCGAGATGTGACCGGCCGTCGTGTCGTCCTGGGCGCGCAGTTCGACCTTCGTGCTCTTGCGCCACTCGAAGTTGACGACCCCCCGGACGACGTAGCTCGTCCCGGTGACCGGCGGGATCGAGAAGTAGAAGCCCGACTGGCGGGCCTTGAAGGTTGCGGCTCCGACCAGGCGGAAGCCGGTGTCCGCGCTCGACCCGATGTAGCGCCAGGTCCCGTCGCTCTCGTACTGCATCCGGAAGCGCATGTACATCTTCTCGTCCTTGCGCCCGGTCCCCGGCATCGACCCGCGGATCCCGACCATGTTCTTGCGGTCCGGCGGATTGCACGCGTCGACCGTCGCCCAGAGGTGGCGCGAGACCACCGTGGCTGGCTTCGTCGTGGCCGGTTTCTTCGTCGTGGCCGGCTTCGTCGCGGCGGTCGCGCTCGCCCCGAGCGCCGGTATCGCGACGCCGAGCAAGGCTCCGGCGATCGTCAGGATCCTCGCAAGTCGCAGCACCCGGCGGACGATACCGTCGCCGGGTATGTGCCGGCTCAGTGGGTTGCGGTGGCGCCGGCGGGGCCGATGGTGTGAAATGAGCTGATGGCGGCGACTCTCACGAGCGAGACACTCGGCCTGCTGGCGAAGGTGCCGGTCTTCGAGACGCTCTCCCACGAGGATCTCGTCCGGGTCGGCGAAGTCGCGGTTCCCCGGTCGTTCGCCCCGACCGAGGTCGTCTTCCGGGAGGGCGACGCGAGCGACACCTGCTACATCGTCCGCAGCGGCCACGCCCGGGCGATCAGGGCCCACGGCGACGGGCGGACGATCACGCTGGCCAACTTCGGGACCGGCGACATCTTCGGCGAGCTCGCGATGTTCGAGCGGGAGAGCCGGTCGGCGACGGTCGAGGCGACGAGCGAGATGCAGGTCATCGCGATCCTCGGCGGCGACATGCGCCGCCTGCTCGGCTCCCACCATGAGATGGCCTTCAAGCTGGTGATCGCCCTCGGCCGCCGTCTTCGGGAGACCAACGAGCGGCTCTCCCGGCAGTCGTTCCTGACGGTCCAGAGCCGTGTGGCGAGCGTGCTCGGCCAATTCGTCGAGGACGAGCAGACCCGCGGGGCCGGATCTGTCGAGGTCCTCGTCAGGGCGACCCAGGCCGACATCGCCCAGCTCGCGGGGTCCTCCCGGGAGTCGGCGAGCCGGTCGCTCGCGGTGCTCGAGCGGGCCGGCGTGATCTCGCAGGGCCGGGGCAAGCTGATCGTCCACGACCCGGCCGCCCTCGACCGGTACGTCTTCTGAAGGCCTCGGGCGAGGAGCTCTCGGCAGGCGGGGTCGTCGTCCGCGACGGCTCGGAGGTCCTCGTCATCGTGCCGGCCCGCCGGGCGGCCGACGGCCAGCGGGTGCTCGCGCTCCCGAAGGGTCACCTCGACAACGCCGAGACGCCCGAGCAGGCGGCCGTCCGCGAGGTTCGCGAGGAGGGCGGCGTCGACGCCGATCTCGTCAGCCACCTCGGCGACGTCCGGTACTGGTACCGGCGCAAGGGCCGCAGCGTTCCCAAGCGGGTCAGGTTCTTCCTCTTCCACTACCGGTCGGGCGACCCGGCAGACCACGACGACGAGGTCGAGGAGGCTCGGTGGATGACTTTGACCGAGGCGTCGACCGCCCTGACGTACGAGGGCGAGCGGGAGATGGTCCTCCGCGCCCTATCGCAAACCGCGGCGGATCGATAGCCTCCAGGCGCGTGCAGGTGCTCAACTTCTACTCGACGATCTTCGCCGACCAGCTCAAGCGCGGTCGCAAGACGGCGACCATCCGGCTCGGCGACAAGTCGCACAAGTACCGCAAGAACGAGGCTGTCATCGTGACGATCGGCTACCAGCATTCCCCCCGGGAGAAGGTCTTCGACGCGGTGATCGACCAGGTCGAGGTGATGCGCCTGCGGGAGCTATCGCCCCGGGACATCGAGCACGACAACCCCGAATTCCGCCGCCACGAGGAGCTGATCAAGTTCCTCGAGCAGATCTACGGGCGGGACGTCTCGACCGAGGACACGGTCACAGTCGTCCGCTTCTCGCAGATCATCGACAAGCCAGTCGGCATGACCGAAGCCATCAAGGGCTTCGGCGGCGCCCAGAACTAGCCGGCCCGGCGCCTTCTGAAGAGATAGGTCGCCCCGCACGCGGCGGCCAACGCGACGATCAGCCCTCCACCGCCTGCGTACCGGAGGGGATGCCGGCTCGCCGCCCGCACGGGGACCACGTAGTCCGGCTGGGTGCCGCCCGACTTCAGGTCGGCGACGAGCGCCCGGTCCTGCGGCGACGGGCTCGCCGCCGGGGCGCTCGACGGGCCGCCGACCACCGCCGGCCTCGACCGCCCGAGCACCTTCCCGGTCGAGTCGACCGCCTCGACGGCGAAGTACCGGTCCGGCGTGCTCACGTCGATCGCGGTCTCGAAGCCGGTGCGCGCCGCGTGTCCGACCGGTCCGAGCCCTGTCGCGGTCGTCCCGCCGAGCACCTCCCAGCCGGCGACGTCGGTCGCGCCGTTCCAGCTCGCGTAGACCTCGACGTGCGACCCGGCCGTCCGCGCCGCCGCGGCCGGCTGGTCGGTCGGCTGACCCGACCACGAGGCGCGGAACGCGCGGTAGGTGTCCGTCGACGACGGAAGCTTCGCGTCGAAGACGACCTTCCCGGCCGGGGTGAACTCCGTGAAGTACGGCGAGGCCCCCCAGCCGGTGAACTCGTCGCCGTTGCCGAGCAGCTGCATGTTCCCCTGGCTGTTGGCCAGCAACGGCGACGGGTGGGTGTACTGGTGGGCGACCGAAGCCGTCCGCGCCGCCGGGTCGACGGCGAGCACCAGCCCCCGCGACTGGGACGCCTGTTTCGGCGCGGCCTCGTCGTCGAACAGGCTGATCGTCCCGTCAGCCTGCTGGCGGGCGTCGTGCTGCCAGGCGAACTGCGCCCCCGCGCCCAGCTTGAAGGTGCTCGCCCGGCCGCCGAGCCGCCAGTCGACCGCGCCGGTCCGGGTGCTGACCTTGTAGACGGTCCACGTGTTTCGCGCTGATACGAGCAGGGCCTGGTCGGGCAGGAGCTGGATCGAGTTGACGTGGAAGAAGTCGAACGGATACGGCCCGGCCGGCGACGCGTGGGACTCGGTCAGGCTGACGTGGCCGAGCGCGTGCCATTCGAACATCACCAGCCCTGTCTTGACGTCGACCTCTTCGACGATCGAGTCGACCATCAGCGCGCTGCGGGATCCGCCGACCGACGAGAGGTCGGCGATGACCGGGCTGTAGATCGTGATCAGAGCCGTGTCCTGCGGCGTCAGCTGGAACTCGTGGAGGTCGGCGAAGTACCCGTTGCCCGCCTTGACTCGGGCGATCTCGTGATACGACCGGTTCATGATCACGTCCTCGCCCTGGCCGTAGCCCAGCGACAGGACCGAGCCCTCCCACCACGTGAGGACCGGCTGACCCTCGTAGGTCTGGGGTCGGAAGTTGTAGGCGGCGAGCCCCCCGCTGAGGGGATCGAACCAGACCGGGCTGCCGGTCTCGTCGAGGATCTCCGGACCCGGCGATCCGACCCGCAGGCGGACCTGGCCGGGCGCCCGGTCGGGGCCGATGAAGATGTCACCGGCGGCCGCGGCCGGCGAGCTCGTCCTGACGCTGACCGGCGGCGGCTTGAGATCCGGGCGTGAGACGAAGCTGACCGGCCTGTCCGGCGCCGGCCGGGTCGCCGCCGGCGGTGGCAGCGTGACGGCTCGGGTCCGGGCGATCGTGAAGCTGTAGGTGACGGCCGTGAAGCCCGGTCGCACGACGTGGACGCTGACCGTCTCGCCCGGCGTGAACGGCCGGTCCGGGAGGAAGCTCGCCCCGGTCTGGGCCGAGTAAGACCTGAAATGGCCGGTGTGCCGCCCGGTCTTCGAACCGGTCACCGTCAGCCCCTTTAGCCGGCTCGCGGCCACGCCGAGGAAGCTCAGCTGGGTCTTGGGCGACGCGTCCGGCGTGTCCGGCTGCGGCGAGACGCTGAGGCCGGTGACGGCGCTCGCCGCCGCTGCCGCCGCGGCTCCGGCGGCGGCTCCCGAGATCGGGCCGACGACCAGCCCGACGATCACCGCCATACCGATCGCCGGATGCCTCAAAATCGACCCCTCCACGGGAATGGACACGGATTCAGAACAACCGAATCCCAACACGATCACTACTGTGGGCCAACATAGCCGGGACGCGGTCGTCCGCGCGGCAGTCCGGTCGAGGCGGTCGTCCCGCGGGTCCTCCCATCAGGCGCTGGCCGTGGCCGGGGAACCCGCCGACGCGGTCCCGGGCCGCCTCGGCCCTCCAGTCGGGCGCGGTTTTGGCACTCGGTCCACGAGAGTGCCAGGATTCCTTTGCCGATCCGCGAGCGGCTTGCTACCCTTCTGTGAACGGGCTGGCACTCGGGGTCCGAGAGTGCCAAAATCGCCCAGAATCGCGGATCGCCGTCAACCCCTTCAGTGGAGGTCTCATTATGAATCTAAAGCCCCTGGGCGATCGCTTGATCGTGCGGGCGATCGACGAGGAGGAGACGACCGCCAGCGGTCTCGTCCTCCCGGACACCGCCAAGGAGAAGCCGCAGAAGGGCAAGGTCATCGCCGTCGGCGACGGCAAGCTCGACGATGACGGCAAGCGCATCCCGCTCGACGTCTCCGAGGGCGACGAGGTCCTCTACAGCAAGTACGGCGGGACCGAGATCAAGGTCAACGGCGAGGAGCTCCTCGTCCTCCGCGAGTCCGACGTCCTCGCCCGCGTCGAGGCCTAGGCCAAGCAGCACAGGTTTCATCGGGCAGGCCCAAGCCCGACCTTGTCAAGCCGCCGGTCCACACGCCCGGCGGACGTCTCAGGAGAAGATATGGCTCATAAGGAATTGAAGTACAGCGAAGAGGCCCGCAAGTGCCTCGAGGCCGGCGTTGACGCCGTTGCCAATGCTGTGAAGGTCACGCTCGGCCCGAAGGGCCGCTACGTGGTGCTCGACAAGAAGTTCGGCGCTCCGACGATCACGAACGACGGCGTCACGATCGCCCGTGAGGTCGAGGTCGAGGACGTCTTCGAGAACCAGGGCGCCCAGCTCGTGCGTGAGGTCGCCACGGCGACGAACGACGTCGCCGGTGACGGCACGACCACGGCCACGGTGCTCGCCCAGGCGATCGTCCGTCAGGGTCTGAAGAACGTCGCGGCCGGCGCCAACCCGCTTGGTCTCAAGCGGGGCATCGAGCGCGCGGTCGAGCAGGTCGTCGCTCACATCGGCTCGCAGGCGAAGGCCGTTGCCGGCAAGGACCAGATCGCTCGCGTCGCGACGATCTCGGCCGGCGATGAGGACATCGGAGACGTCATCGCCGATGCGATCGAGAAGGTCGGCAAGGACGGCGTCGTCAACGTCGAGGAGGGCCAGACGTTCGGCATGGACCTCGAGTTCACCGAGGGCATGCAGTTCGACAAGGGCTACATCTCGCCGTACATGGTCACCGACCAGGACCGCATGGAGGCCGTGCTCGAGGATCCGTACATCCTCGTGGCCAACCAGAAGATCACCTCTGTGCGCGACGTGCTGCCGGTCCTCGAGGCCGTCATCCAGTCGGGCAAGCCGCTGCTGATCATCGCCGAGGACGTCGAGGGTGAGTCCCTCGCGACGCTCGTCGTGAACAAGCTCCGCGGCACGTTCACCGGCGTTGCCGTCAAGGCGCCGGGCTTCGGCGACCGCCGCAAGCGGATGCTCGAGGACATCGCGATCCTCACGAACGCCGAGGTCATCACCGAGGAGATGGGTCTCAAGCTCGAGAACACGCAGGTCTCGCAGCTGGGCCGCGCTCGTCGGGTCGTCGTCGGCAAGGACACGACGACGATCGTCGACGGTGCCGGTGACGCAGTGGCGATCAAGGGTCGGATCAACCAGATCAAGACCGAGATCGAGAACACCGATTCCGACTTCGACCGCGAGAAGCTCCAGGAGCGCCTCGCCAAGCTGTCGGGCGGCGTTGCAGTGGTCAAGGTCGGAGCTGCGACCGAGACCGAGATGCGCGAGAAGAAGCACCGCGTCGAGGACGCACTCCAGGCCACCCGCGCCGCCCTCGAGGAGGGCATCGTTCCCGGTGGCGGCGTCGCACTGCTCGAGGCTGCGGTCGCGATCAAGCTCGACGAGTACGAGGACGATGACGAGAAGACCGGCGCGAAGATCGTGCTCCGGGCGCTCGAGGAGCCGCTCCGTCAGATCTCGGAGAACGCCGGTCTCGAGGGTTCGGTCGTCGTCAACGACGTTCGCAAGTCGAAGAAGGGCTTCGGCATGAACGCCGCGACAGGCGAGATCGTCGATCTCGTCAAGGCCGGCGTCATCGACCCGGCCATGGTCACACGGTCGGCTCTGCAGAATGCGGCGTCGATCGCGAAGAACATCCTCACGACTGAGGCGATCGTTGCCGAGATCCCCGACAGCAACGGCGGCCACGGTGGCGGCGGCGGAATGCCCGACATGGGCGGCATGATGTAGGCAGCGACCCGGCGCGCGTGCGCGCTTGGTTGTTCGAGTACGTACCGAAGGGCCCGGCGAGGATTCGCGCCGGGCCCTTCGTCGTTTCAGGCTGGCCGGCGTCGCCTACGGCCGGGCGGGGCGCGGCGGGTCGCGGGGATTCGTCGAGGATCGGGCGGGCGGCGTCTGACCAGACTCACTCGGGTTTCTTCGCACTTTTCGCTCGGCCGGCTGCATGTCGGGGGCCGGGGCCGGGGCCGGGGCCGGGGCGGGT
>Ga0208480_1000983_pt1 | contig 10509 bp, 8 predicted proteins | sample NGESurshal092012_4_FD_184485 | JGI IMG/M metagenome (GOLD analysis project Ga0208480, IMG submission 184485) | Arctic peat soil microbial communities from Barrow, Alaska - NGEE Surface sample F53-1 shallow-092012 (SPAdes) | ecosystem: Environmental > Terrestrial > Soil > Wetlands > Peat ... | reverse complement strand
CCCCGGCGCGTGGATCATCGACTTCACCAACCCGGTCGGCATCGTCACCCGCGCCCTGCTGGACGCCGGGCACCGCGCGGTCGGCCTGTGCAACGTGGCGATCGGGTTCCAGCGGCTGTTCGCCCGGCTGCTCGGCACCAACCCGGCCCAGGTCCAGCTGGATCACGTCGGACTCAACCACCTGACCTGGGAGCGGGCCGTCCTGGTGGACGGCACCGACCGGCTGCCCGGGCTGATCGCCGCGCACGGCGAGGAGATCGCCTCGCACACGGGGCTGCCCGCGTCGGTGCTGCACGACGTGGGCGCGGTGCCGTCCTATTACCTGCGCTACTTCTGGGCGCACGACGCGGTGGTGGCGGAGGAGCGGACCCGCCCGACCCGGGCCGAGGAGGTCGCGGCGATCGAGCGGGAACTGCTGGCCATGTACGCCGACCCGGCCCTGGACCAGAAGCCCGCCCTGCTGTCCGAGCGTGGCGGCGCGTTCTACTCCGAGGCGGCGGTGGCGCTGCTCGCCTCGCTGGTCGGCGACACCGGGGACACCCAGGTGGTCAACGTCCGGAACGCGGGCACGTTCCCGTTCCTGGCCGACGACGCCGTGATCGAGGTGCCCGCGGTGATCGGGGCGGACGGCGCCCGCCCGGTGCTGACCGCGCCGCTGCCGCCGCTGCTGCGCGGGCTGATCGCGCACGTGTCCGCGTACGAGGAACTGGCCGTGGACGCCGCCCGGCGCGGCGGCCGGGACCGGGTCCGGGCCGCGTTGCTGGCCCATCCCCTGGTCGGCCAAATCGACCTGGCCGACGGCCTGGCCGACCGGCTCCTCGCGGAGAACCAGGCCTTCCTGCCCTGGGCCAATGAGCGCTAGCCAGGAGGGACGCCCGCCCGCTCCGCTTTCCCGGGGGACTATCCCCGGAGCCCCCGGCCCCGGCGCCCGCGAACCGGTCCAGGCGGCCGTGCTGGCCATCGACGGCGGGAACAGCAAGACCGACATCGCCCTGGTAGCCGCGGACGGGTCGCTGCTCGCCGGGGGCCGCGGGCCCGGGGTACGCACGTTCCCCACCCCGCCGGTGCTGGAGGCGATCGGCGCGGTGATCGGGGCGGCCGCCCTCGACGCGGGGCTGCCGGGCGGGTGGCCGGCAGCGGCGCACACCGTGGCCTGCATGGCCAACGCTGACCTGCCCGAGGAAGAGGAACGGCTGGCCGGCATGATCACGGCCGCGGGATGGAGCACAACCACCGAGGTCGCCAACGACACGTTCGCGGTCCTCCGGGCCGGCCTCGACACGCCCCGGGGCCGTCCCTGGGGCGTGGCCGTGACCTGCGGCGCCGGCATCAACTGCGTGGGCGTCGCCCCGGACGGGCGGACCACCGGGTTCCTGGCGCTGGGCGGGATCACCGGCGACTGGGGCGGCGCCTACGGCCTGGGCCGGGCCGCGCTGTGGTGGGCGATCCGCGCCGAGGACGGCCGCGGGCCGCAGACCGCGCTGCGCGACGTGGTGGCCGGCCATTTCGGCCTGGCCGAGGTCCGCGACGTCGCGGTGGCCATCCACCTGGGCAAGATCTCCGAAGACGACCTGCAGGACCTGGCCCCGCCCCTGATGGCCACGGCCGCCCAGGGGGATCAGGTCGCCCGCGACCTGGTCAGCCGGCTGGCCGACGAGATCGTCACGATGGCGGGCACGGTGATCCGGCGGCTCGGCCTCAGCGGGTCAGCGGTTCCCGTGGTGCTGGGCGGCGGGGTGCTCACCGCCCGTGACCCGCAGCTCCTCAGCTGGATCGCCGAACGGCTGGCCGGCCCGGCGCCCGGCGCCCAGGTCAGCGTGGTGCAGGTGCCGCCGATCGCGGGCGCCGCCCTGCTCGGCCTGGACCGGGCCGGTGCCGCCCCCGACGCCGAACGCCGCCTCCGCGCCGCCTACCCTCCCCCGGCTGGGTCCTGAACCGGAGCCGGACCGGCCAGGGCGTGGCAGGCGATGGCGGCGGCCGCGACGACGTTGAGGGAGTCCACGCCGGCCGCCATCGCGTGGGGGGCCATCGGGATGCACACGCACGAGTCGGCCTCGTGCATCCAGCGGGAGGACAGGCCGTCTCCCTCGGTGCCGAGCAGCAGCGCGACCCGGCTGTCCGGCCGGGTCCCGGGCCCCAGCGCGGTGCCGATCGGCGTCGCGGACTGGTCCGGGGTCAGCGCCAGCAGCCGGAACCCGGCCGCGCGCAGCTGCGCCAGGCCGTCGTACCAGTTGCTCATCCGCGCGTACGGGATCGCGAACACCGCGCCCATGGACACCTTCACCGAGCGCCGGTAGAGCGGGTCGGCGCAGCGCGGCGACACGATCACCGCGTCGATGCCGAACGCCGCCGCGCAGCGGAAGATCGCCCCCACGTTGCCGTGGTCGACCAGGTCCTCCAGCACCACCACGCGCCGCGCGGCGGCCAGCAGCCCGGCCACCGCAGGCAGCTCGCGCCGGGCCATCGAGGCCAGCGCGCCGCGGTGCACCTGGAATCCGGTCAGCTGGCGGGCCACGTCGTCGGACACCACGTACACCGGGCCGGCGCACTCCTGCACCAGGCTGCCCAGCCGGGCCAGCCGGGCGGACGTGACCAGCAGCGAACGGGCCGTGAAGCCGGCGGCGAGGGCCCGGCGGATGACTTTTTCCCCTTCCGCCACGAAAACCCCGTCCCGCGACTCCATACTGAGGCGCAGGGCGGAGTCGGTCAGTGAGACGTAGTCGGCCAGCCGCGGATCGGCCGGGTCGCGTACCTCGATAGGGCCAGACACCCTGACAGATTACAAACCGGGGAACCGCCGGATCTGTCCCGCATTGCCCCGATAAAGTCGGGGGTCAACGCCGTGGAGGACCACGGATTTCCTGATCGAGGGACGCCGTGAACGCTGGAGTCACCGGGTACCCGGACCGCCCCGAGCGGCGCCGGCGGCCGCGCCGGCTTGTGCTGGTGATCGCGCTGGTGCTGGCCGGGGTCATCGCCGCGACGCTGCTGGTCGCGTTCGGCGCGGAGGCGGTCGTGGCCCGGGCGTCGTGCACGGACCACCCGGTCGTGGTCAACCTGGCCGCGGCCGACGAGGTCGCCCCGGCGATCGAGCACGTGAGCAAGTGGTTCAACAAGCAGCGCAAGGACGTGAACGGGCACTGTGCCGTGGTCCACGTGGTCAGCGAGCAGCCGTCCACGGCGGCCGCGGAGGTGTCCGGGCTCAAGTCACCGTCCGGCCACGCCGGATTCGACGCCTGGATCCCGGACTCCTCGCTGTGGGTCGATGTGGCCCGCAGCTCGCCGGCCGGAGCCCAGCTCGTCCAGCCCACCGGCATCACGGTGGCCAAGTCCCCGCTCATGATCGTGATGCCCCGGTCCGTGGCCGAGCAGATGCCAGCCTTCGGCACGGACGTGGGCTGGCAGTTCCTGCTCCCGCAGCGGGTCGGCGGCCCCGCCAGCGCGCTCGGGCTGCACGTGGAGTTCCCCGACCCGGCGCAGAGTTCCGCCGGGCTGGCCACGCTCATCCAGCTTCAGGGGCTGCTTCAGCACGTGCTCGGCACGACCGCCAAGACCCTCGCCGCGTTCACCGACTTCGTGTTCAACGTCCAGGTAACCCGGGACTCCGGGAGTAACGGGGCGCTGGCCTCGCTGGCCAGCCTGGCCCAGCCGCCGCGGGACGAGCGCCCGGTCACCATCGCCTCCGAGCAGGCGGTGGCGCAGTTCAACCGGGCCCACCCGCAGGACCCGCTGTCTGGCCGCTACCCGGTGCAGGGCACCCCCCAGCTGGATTACCCCTACGTGACGACCACCTCGGACCCGCTCAAGCTGAAGGCGGCCCGGGCATTCGAGAAGGCGCTGCGGTCCAGCTACGCGACGTCCTATGTGCGGTACGAGGGATTCCGGTCCGGCACCGGCAGTGCACCGCCCTGGATCGGCCAGTACGGGCTGAGCACCGGGCAGCCGGCCGTATCCCCGCCCGCGGCGACCGGGGAGGCGGCGACCAGCCTGCAGGCCTGGCAGCGGCTCAGCCTGGGATCGCGGGACCTGGTGCTGCTGGACGTCTCGAAGCAGATGGCCACCCCGGTCGCCCCCGGCGGCCCGACCCTGGAACAGGTCCTCGGCCAGGCCGCGGTCCTGGGGCTGGCCCAGTTCCCCGACGGGACCCAGATGGGTGACTGGGCCTTCGCCAGCCATCTCAGCGGGAGCCTGCCCTACAAGCAGCTCGTGCCGGTCGGCCCGCTGGCCGCCCCGCTGGGCCTGATCACCCGGCGCCAGCAGGTCGCCGCGGTGGCCAAGACCGGCAACCCGGTTCCCCTGCCTGCGGCCCTGTACGGCTCGATCCTGGCCGGCTTCAAGCAGATGACGAACACCTACCAGGCCCGGTACGACAACGCGGTCCTGGTCATGACGGCCGGGGTGGACAACGCCCCGGGCGACATCAGTGCCGGTCAGCTGATCCGGCAGCTGCACACGCTGTACAGCCCGAAGCGGCGGGTCGAGATCATCATCATCAAGTTCGGCAACGCCGGGAACTTCAACGCGCTGCAGCGGATCGCCAGCGCCACGAGTGGCCAGGCGTACAACATCACCAATCCGGCGCAGATCAGCAAGGTGTTCTTCAGCGCGATCGCGCGGCGCCTGTGCTCTCCCAACTGCGGGGGCTAGCAGGCACGAGGCGCCCCCGGCGTCCAGCCAAAATTTCTTACGTCTTTCTGACAACCCCCCTGAGGGGCCCCGCGTCTTCTTTGTGAGGCCCGACGAGAGCGGGGCGTCGGGCCTCACGGTTCTTCTCCGGAAGGCCCCAGCGGCGGGTTGCCGCCGGGGAACCAGCCGGAGAGCAAGGCGTGAGGTCCGGCAAGAGCGGGGTGCCGGACCTCACGGCAGCCCCCCGGCACGGTCGGCTCGGCGCGAGTTTTCACCGGGCCACTAGCCGGGGACGGGACATGAGGTCCGGCAAGAGCGGGGTGCCGGGCCTCATTTCCTTGTCCGGGCTCAGACACCCTCGTCGAGCAGGTGGTGCGCGCGCTGGATGAGCGACGCGACCGCCGGTCCCTCCTTCTCGAACCCCTCGCCCACCGTCTTGTGCTGCAGGAACCGGGCGTGGATGCCCTCGAGTACCACGGCGAGCTTGAAGCAGCCGAAGGCCATGTAGTACCCCAGCGCGCTCACGTCCCGCCCGGTCGCCGCGGCGTAACGGCCGGCGATCTCAGCACGGGTCAGGAACCCCGGGCCGGTGGTGATCTCCGGGGCCCACTCGACGTCCAGCGAGTCGCTGTCGCCCGGCTCCGTCCAGTAGACGAGGGCCAGCCCGAGGTCGGCCAGCGGGTCGCCCAGGGTGGACATCTCCCAGTCCAGGACGGCCTCGATGGCGGGCCGCGCCTCGCGGCCGGCCAGCGCCACGAGCATGTTGTCCAGCCGGTAGTCGCCGTGCACCAGGGTGCCACCCGACGGCGGGAGCCCGTCCTGGCCCGGCAGGCCCGCCGCGAGCCGCCGGGTCAGTTCCTCATACCCCGGCATCTCCCGGGTGACGGACAGCTCCCACTGCCGCTGCCAGCGGGCCAGCTGCCGCTCCATGTAGCCGTCGGGCCGCCCGAAGCCGGTCAGCCCCGTGGCGGCCAGATCCACCCCATGGATCGCGGCGAGCATGTCCGTGAAATCCTCGGACAGCTGCCGCGCCTGAACCTGGGTGAGCTGCGCCCCGTCCTCGGCGGTGCGCAGCACCAGCCCCGGCACGTACCGCATCAGGTAGAACGGCGCGCCGATCACGCCGGCGTCCAGGCACAGGGCCACCGGGCCGGGCACCGGGACGCTGGTGCCCGCCAGCGCGCTCAGCACCCGGTACTCCCGGCTCATGTCGTGCGCGGTGGGCAGCACGTGGCCCAGCGGCGGCCGCCGCAGCACGAGCCGGGCGTCTGCCTCCCCCGGCTCCACCAGGTAGGTCAGGTTGGACCGGCCCCCGGCGATCAGCCGCACCCGGGGCGGGGTCCCGGTGGCCGTGACACCGTTCTCGCCCAGCCACCGGCCGAGCCTGGGGACGTCGTCGATCCCGGGGACGTCGTCGGTCCCGCGGGCATCATCGATCCCGGGGACATCGTCATCCGCCACAGCCCTCACTCCTGTCCCGCGCTCATGCCCGGGGCCGCCCGCAGGCACCGTCCACCGTGCGGTGAACGGGCCTCTGGACTATTGAGCTGCCCTGGCGTAGGTACTTAAAGGGAGCCAGATCGGCCACCGGTCTAGACCCCTCGGAAGGATCGTAGTGACTGACGCGTGGATGCCGGAGGCCGAGCGACTCCTCGCCGCCGCTGATGGCGGCGTCCTGAAGGGCGGCGCACCGCGGGCGGTCTGGCTGGTGCTGCACGCCGACCCCATGACGGTATCGGCGCGCGCCGCGGCGGAGCGCCTCATTGAACTCGGGCGCCCCCCTCACCTGGTGTGGAATCCGCTCTCGGGTGATGTCGCCCAGCTCATCCCGGTGGTCCGGGCCGGCCGGGCGCTCGGCTGGCCCGACGCGCCGCACTGGGCGCAGGAGCAGGCCTGGCTGCCTGACCCGGCCTGGAACCCGGAGCCTGGCTGGGGCGAGGACCCGGACTGGGCGCTGAACACCGGCTGGACGCACGGGGCGGACTGGACGCAGGGGGCCGGCTGGACGCACGGCCCGGGCCAGCTGCAGATGACCGCCATGGCGGGGCGGCTTCCCGGCGAGCCGAGGGCGCCCGCCGCCCGCGACGGTCTCCCCGGGGTCAACAACGAGGGCCGCGTCTGCGTGCAGATCGGCGTCATCGGCCACGCCTGGGCGCCGTTCACTGACGGCCCGGTGGTGCGCGGACACGATATCGTCGGCTGGCTCGACTCGTGGCACGTGACCCGGGAGTGGCCTGCGGGGCGCCCGGCGCCCGTTCCGGGCTCGGTCCAGCCCGGGCAGCAGCGCCGCCGCAACTGGGCGCGGGGCGGCCATTTCGGTGCCTCCCAGGTACCTGGCTGCAGTGGGTCCGGGCCGGGGGCCATCGATACCGAACGGCTGACCGGCTCCCTCTGCGGTCAGCATGGCGCCCCGGCGCCCCGGGCACCGGGCAGCCCGGCCAGGATCCCCGCGATGACCTGGCAGCCGCGGCTGACCGCAGCCAGGTCAGCCGCGCCGTAGCCGAGCACCAGGCCCTCGCGGGCGGGCGGCCCGGCGAAGTAGCGCTCCAGCGTGGCCACCTCGACGCCGCGTTCCCGGGCGGCCGCCGCCACCGCGGTGGCCGTGCCGGGCGGCAGCTCCAGGACCATGTGCATCCCGGCGGTGTCCCCGGTGAGCCTGCCGCCGAGGACCGTCACCATGACCGCACGGCGCCGGGCGTACTCGTGCCGCATCCGGCGCACGTGCCGCTCCAGTTCCCCGCTGGCCACGAGTTCGGTCACGGCCAGCTGGACCGGCCCGGACACCCGCTCGCCCAGATCCGCCGCGGCGGCGGTGAGGACCGGGAGGAGATCCCGCCGGGCGACCAGCCAGCCCGCCCCCAGCGCGGGGGTGAGGGTCTTGCTGGTCGTCCCGAGGTAGATGACGACGTCCGGGTCGAGGCCGAACAGGGTGGGCAGCGGCGCGACGTCGTAGCGGAACTCACCGTCGTAGTCGTCCTCGACGATGAGCGCCCCGGTGGCCCGGGCCCAGGCGGCCAGGGCCTGGCGCCGGGGCACTGGCAGGCGGCCGCCCAGCGGGTACTGGTGCGCGGGCGTGGTGTAGACGAGCCGGAGGTCGCCCGGGAGCTCCTCCACCACCAGGCCGTCCCCGTCCACCCGGCACGGCACCAGCTGCGCGCCACGCGAGGAGAACACCGCCCGGGCCGCCTGGTAGCCGGGCTCCTCCACGCCGACCCGGTCTCCCGGCTGGAGCAGCGCGGAGGCGACGAGGCGGAGGCCGGCCGACACCCCGCGGGTGACCAGGATCTGGTCCGCCGCGGCGGATACGCCGCGGCTGCGCCGCAGGTACCCGGTGAGGGCCTCGCGCAGGGCGGCGCGGCCACGGGGTTCCGGCTGGGCGGGCACCGGCTCGGTGCCCGCATGACGCCAGGCCCGGCGCCAGGCCGCCGGGTCGATCCCGGCCTGCCACGGGATGCCGGGCCGCAGGCTGACCAGGGCCGGCCCGTCCGGCGGGACCCAGGCAGCCTCAGCCGGGACGGCCCGGGCCGCAGCGGGCGGACGGGGCCCGGCAGCGCCCGGCGCCACATAGGTCCCCGAGCCGTGCCGCCCCTCCAGCCAGCCCTCCGCGAACAGCTGGGTGTACGCCGCGGTCACCACGGTCCGGCTCACGCCCAGCGCGGCGGCCAGCGCGCGAGTTGAAGGCAGCCGCTCACCGGCGGCCAGCCGGCCAGCCGCCAGGGCTTCACGCAGCTGCGCCGCGATCTGGCCGGTCAGCGGCAGCGGCGCGTGCCGGTCCGCCGCCACCGGCAGTTCCACCGGCAGCTTGACGGGCATCCGCGGGGAGGCCCGCGGCGGGGCTGGTACCAGGTCCGGGGCGAAAGTGGTCATCAGATCTTCCGGTGAAGTGGCTACTGTCAACGGTCCACTTCCTCGATACCGTAATCCATCATGAGCACTGAGACCCCGCTATCCGCCCCGGACCCGTCCGCCACGGCCCTATCCAGCACGGATCGGTCCAGCACGGATCGGTCCAGCACGGATCTGTCCAGCACGGATCTGTCCAGCACGGGCCGGACCGCCCTGCACCGGCACAAGGAGCGCGGCCGGACCGACCGCAAGGACCTGTACGCGGTACTCGACGCCGGCCTGATCTGCCATCTGGGCGTGACCATCGACGGCGTCCCGGTCGTGCTGCCGACCGCGTACGGCCGCGACGGCGACCGGCTCTACCTGCACGGCTCATCCGCCAACCGGAGCATGCTGGCCGCCGACGGCCAGGAGGTCTGCGTCACGGTCACGCACCTCGACGGGATCGTCTGCGCCCGGGCGGTGTTCAGCCACTCGATGAACTACCGCTGCGCCGTGGCCTTCGGGACCGCCCGGCTGGTCCACGACGAGGACGAGCAGATGAGCGCACTGCGGATCATCACCGAGCAGCTGGTGCCGGGCCGCTGGGCCGCCGCACGGCCCCCGTCCCGCAAGGAACTGGCCGCCACCGCGGTCCTCGAGGTCCCGCTCACCGAGGCGTCGGTCAAGGTGCGCACCGGGCCGCCCGGTGACGACCCCGCCGACTACGGACTAGACGTCTGGGCAGGCGTCCTGCCTGCGGTCCTCACGCTCGGTGAGCAGCTGCCCGACCCCACGCTGGCCCCCGGCATCGCCGTCCCCGAGCACATCCGGGCGCTCGCGGGCCGGCCACACGGCGCTGACCTGGCGGGGGACCTGGGCGAGGGAACTTCACCGAGGCTCTAGTCTTGTGGGATGACTGACCGGCTCGTCTGGATCGACTGCGAGATGACCGGGCTTGACCTCGCCCGCGACGCCCTTATCGAGATCGCCTGTCTGGTTACAGACGGTAACCTTACGGTGCTCGATGAGGGGGTGGATCTGGTGATCAAACCTCCCGCCGAGGCCGTGGACGAGATGCTGCCTGTCGTCCGTGACATGCACACCACCTCGGGACTGATCAGCGAGCTGGCGTCCGGGGTCACCCTGGCCGAGGCCCAGGAACAGGTGCTGCGCTACGTGCGCAGCCATATCCCGGACGCGCGGAAGGTGCCGCTGTGCGGCAACTCCATCGCCACCGACCGCGCCTTCCTGGCCCGCGACATGCCCGAACTGGACGCCTTCCTGCACTACCGGATGGTGGACGTGTCGAGCATCAAGGAACTCGCCCGGCGCTGGTACCCGCGCACGTACTTCGCCAGCCCGCCCAAGCACGGCGGGCACCGGGCGCTGGCCGACATCCGGGAGAGCATCCAGGAGCTGCGCTACTACCGCGAGGCGATCTTCGTGCCCCAGCCGGGCCCGGACTCCGCCACCGCGCGGGAGATCGCCAGCCACTTCGGCGTGGCCCCGGCAGGCCACGCCGGCCCGGACGGGGGCGCCGCGGACGGCCCGCCGGGCGGCTGAATCGCCGGTTAGCCCGTATCCGGTTCAGACTTCTCCGGTGGCGCCGCTATGCTTCATGCAGCCGTCAGCGATGGTGGGTGTAGCTCAGTTGGTTAGAGCGCCAGGTTGTGGTCCTGGATGTCGTGGGTTCGAATCCCATCACTCACCCCAGAAGTAGAGCCAGAAGGCCCGGCCCGAAGAGCGGCCGGGCCTTCTGGCGGTCCAGGGCCGGTCCGGCACCCCGCGATACCGGACGGCTAGCCGGGCGAAAATTCCCAGTTTTCTGGACTTCCCCCGTCCCCGGTGGACTTCGACCGCAGACCTGGGAAGAGTTCGGGTTAGCGCGCGAGACCGCGCCACAGCGGTGAAGGAACTGCGGAATCAGGGGCCTGGCCATGGTCCCCGGAGTCGGCACAGTCTTGCGCAAACGCTGAGGCGCACCGGACCTGGGAGGTCCTCATAGCATCACTGAGCGACCTGCTCCAGAAGTGGCGGGACGACCTGGCCGGGTGG
>Ga0208480_1000982_pt1 | contig 10524 bp, 10 predicted proteins | sample NGESurshal092012_4_FD_184485 | JGI IMG/M metagenome (GOLD analysis project Ga0208480, IMG submission 184485) | Arctic peat soil microbial communities from Barrow, Alaska - NGEE Surface sample F53-1 shallow-092012 (SPAdes) | ecosystem: Environmental > Terrestrial > Soil > Wetlands > Peat ... | reverse complement strand
CCTATGACCAGTCCGACGGTTACAGCAAGCAATATTCCGCGGAGCTGCGCTTCAACACGAGCTTTGAAGGCCCGCTGAATTTCCTGCTGGCGGCCTATTATCTGAAGGCCAATGGATACACCGATTACAACGTCCAGGCCGACACGCTCGATTATCCCGGTATCATCCTTGGATCGTTCCTCGGTGGCGCCGGCGAGGGGCAGAGCGGCGTACCGCTGCCTGCGGGGCTTTGCACGAACGGCTGTATCTCTGCTCCAAGCGGCTATCACAATGTCGGCCGTGACATCGACCTGGAGTCCAAATCGGTCTTCGGCGAGGCCTATTATGACGCTCTGCCGGACACGCTGAAATTCACACTCGGCGCGCGCTTCACCGATGACGTGAAATCCGAACTCGACCGCATTGAACTTTTCAGCGGTATTGTTCCCATCGGCACGACCGATGAGAACGCGGCGATGGCGGCACTGGCGGCACAGCACCAGACCGACTTCAATCCCTCCAACGGCCCGCCGGATTCCAATCCCATCGGAACGGAAACCTGTTTTGGCACCTGCGATGCGTTCGCCGCGGAGAAAGCGACGTTCGACAAATTCACGGGCCGCGCGGTGGTGGACTGGACGCCGAAGCTGGACTTCACCAACCAGACGCTCGTCTACGCCTCCTATTCGCGTGGATATAAAGCGGGTGGTTTCAATCCGGGCGTGGAAGCGGGCCTCGATGTGCCCAATTCTTACGGTCCGGAAGGCATCGATGCTTTTGAGGTGGGCACGAAGAACCTGCTCGCCGACGGCACGCTGCAAGCCAATATGTCGGCCTGGTACTACAATTACGAAGGCCTGCAGGTTTCCTCGATCCTCGACAACACGGCCGTCAACCAGAATATCGACGCGCATCTGTGGGGCGTGGAAGGCGAGTTCTTCTATGCGCCGGACGACAATTGGCAGTTCGACCTGAACTTCGGAACGGTGAACTCCCAGATCGGCGCGAACACCAATCTCGTCGATCCGCGCAATCCCACGGGCGGACGGTCCGATGTCGTGCTGATCAAGGACGCGACGCTGGCTGCTTCGGGCGGCGAGAATTGCGTGCTCTATCTGATCGGCGGACAGACCGAAACGCCCGCCGATAACGCCGCCTTCAACGCCTATCTCGTTGCGAACGGTGGACAGCCGGGTCTGTATTTCGACCCACCGGGTGGCGTAACCGCACTCGCGGGGCACGGTGTTGCGCTGACCAACTATGGAACGTGCTTGCCAGAAAATCGTGGCGGCGTGCCGGATCAGCTGCTCAATGCGTTCGGTTACTCGCGCACCGATCCGCTCGGTTCAGGGGGCGATCAGTCCGGCGGCGCCACCGTCAATCTCGGCGGCAACAGGCTGCAGAATACGCCGCCCGTCACGATCAGCGTCGGCGTGCAGTACACCTACAAACTGGCCGGTGGTTACACGCTTATCCCGCGTGCGGATTTCTACTGGCAGGATCACATGTGGGGCAACATCTTCAACGATCCGGCGGACTCGATCAAAGCGTGGGAAGTCACCAATGCGCTGCTTACGTTCAATGCGCCTGACAGCAAATGGTATGTTCAGGGCTACATCAAGAACGTGTTCAACGAGAGCAACATCACGGGCGAATATCTGACGAGCGCGACGTCTGGTCTTTACACCAACGCGTTCCTCGGCGATCCGCGCACTTATGGACTGAAGGTCGGCGCGAAGTTCTGATCGCCGAACGCAAGCAAACAAAAAGGCGCCGGGAAACCGGCGCCTTTTTTTGTTTCAAAATCAAACCGTCATGGCCGGGCTTGACCCGGCCACCCATCACGCTCGCGTCTGCGAGCGCAAGAGAGTCTTTCCGACGCAGGACATGCGCCGGATGGATGGCCGGATTAAATCCGGCCATGACGGGAAGTAGTTGCGGCCTTGTAGAGTGTTTAAGACGCTGCCAGCGCGTAAGGCGGTTCGCGATCAACTTGCGGGATCGCATCATAGATCGGCGCGGGCGTGATCTTCAGCCGTTTGCGCGCGGCCTCAAGTGGTTCGGCGAACAGCGCGTCGTAATCTTCGGCAGGCAGCCACGCCGCCGCTTTGCCGCGGCGATAGCCTTGCGCAATCGCCTTGAAATAAGGCTGGCCGCGTTTCAGTTTTTCAAACTGGTGCATGGCGGCAAGCGCGATAAATCCGAAGCCGAAATTGCGCGTCTGCGCGTAGGAGAACGCCACGACGCAAGCCTCGCCCAGCGCATCGGTGTTGTAGCCGGTCAGCACATGCCAGACATCGTGAATGTCGCGCAGGCGGCGCGCATACCACGCAACCGGATGCGCGGCATCGATGTTCACATCCGGCAGCTTGCGGCTTTCCTCGGCCAACCCGTAAGCCGAAAGATTGCGCGGCGCGATGAAGGCGCGATAGGCCGCGCCCACCGTTCCCGGCGCGAATTGCGCAAGCCATTGCGGGTCGTTGAGCCTGTCCGAAAGTTCTTCGCGCAGATAGGCTTGCCGTCCGCCTTCCGGCGTTTGCAGCAGGCGGCGATAGCCGAGCGGGGTCGCGCGGCCCGAAAGCGCGCGCATGATTTCGAACACCTGCGTGGTGTCTTCCTTATTGTCGATCAGCTTGCGCAGCGCGCGCAACGCACGCAGCGGCTGAAGGCTGAAATTGGGCGCGGCGGTCGCCAGCGGCATTTCCAGAGTGCGGGCTTGTTGGGTCATGGCCGACTCTCTCCTGACATTGTTGTCATTAAGATAGGCCTTCCCTCAGACCCTTTCAAGTCTTACGGCCAAAACGGTTAGGGAAGGGTGAGCGGCGCCGAAAAAGCCTTATTCTATAACGGCATGGCGGAACCACACGGCCCGCAGCTGTTGCCCGCGAGGGGTGAAACCGACCAGCACCAGACCGTTTTCGGTCCACAAAGGCTCGCGTTGCTTCATCATCAGTTCGGGGGCCTGAACCGTGGCGGCGAGGCCCATGACCTGCTCATTCGGATTGTCGCGCGACCAGTCCTCGATCACGTCGCGCGAATAGCAGCTGATGTTCGCGCACAGGCCCGCCTTGCGCGTGTCGGGCGACACGGCACAGCGAAACATCGCGAATTTCGCGCGCAGATTCGGCAGATAGGAAATGGAGGCGGTCGCCACCGCCACCATCTTGCCATCCTGATAGGCGCCCGCGACCAATTCCGGCACGCGCTGATGGGCGGCTTCTTCGGAAATGACTTTCAGCTTGCCCCAGAATTCCAGCGCGTCCTGTTCGATCTGCGCATCCTTGAGCTTCCAGGCGGGGCGATAGGTAATGGCCGTCATGGACTTCCTCTCATGTTACGAACGATCATATCTCAAACGCGGCCGGAGATCGCAAGCTTGGCGCCCGTTACCGCGCGCGCTTCGTCGGACGCCAGAAACAGCATCGCATCGGCCAGCGCCTCCGGCGTAACCCAGCGGCTGAAATCCGAATCCGGCATTTCCTTGCGATTGGCGGGCGTGTCGATGATGCTGGGCATCACCGCGTTCACGCGAATGCCCGCGTCCTTCAATTCTTCCGCGAGGCTTTCGGTCAGCGCGATAACGCCCAGTTTGGACGCCGTGTAAGCGCCCATGCCCGCGGTCGCTTTCAGCGTTGCGCCCGCGGACACATTCACGATTGCGCCGCCCGGCGTTTTCATCAATGGCAGCACGGCTTTCGATGCGGTGGCGGCTGAGCGCAAATTCATCGCGTACATTTTATCCCAGGTATCGAGCGCGCCGTCCGCCAGTTTCTGCCAGCGGAAGCCGCCCGCGATGTTGAGCAGCGCATCGATCTGGCCCAGCGTGCCCGCGATTTTCGCGAACGTCGCAATGACGTTTTCGTAATTCGTCAGATCGCAACCGCCGATCGCGAGAACGGACTCATCGAACAGACCGTCGGGCGGCGCGGGCGCGATATCCACGGCGGCGACTTTCGCGCCTGCCTTGGCGGCGACATGTGCAACGGCGGAACCCAATACACCAAAACCGCCCGTGATAATGATGACCTTTCCATCTGCTGCACTCATGCTGCCTCCCGTGGGTGTGTGAAAACAAAGTCCCCCGGGTTCGGTGCGAGCGTGGCGCTCCAATAATCGACAAGCGGAAACGGCCAGTTCTGGCTCACGCGGCCTTTGTCGTTCTTGTACCAGCTCGAAACTTGCGGCACGCCCCATGCCATGCCGCGATTGGCGGCATCGATCTTCTCATTATAGGCGTCATGTACTTCGGCTTTCGGCTCCAGCGCCGCATCGCCGCGCTCCGCCAGCAGCTTCAGGCAGCCGATAATATAACGCACGCTGCATTCGGAGAAGAACACGATGCTGCCGTTCACGACGATGTTGGTGTTCGGTCCATAGAGACAGAAGAAATTGGGAAAGCCCGGCACCGTCATGCCCAGATAGGCGCGCGCGTCGCCCGCCCATTTGTCATGCAGTTCCACGCCGTCGCGTCCGATGATTTTGAATGTGGACAGAAACCGGCTGGCGTGAAAGCCCGTGCCGTAAACGATGACATCCACCGCATGCTCGACGCCATCTTTCGTCACGACGCCTTTGGGCGTGATTTCGGCAATGCCGTCGGTGATCAATTTCACATTGTCGCGTTTGAGTGCGGCGACCCACACGCCATTGTCGCGCAGTGCGCGTTTGCCGCCGAGCGGATAGGGCGGCACGATATTGCTCAGCAATGGATCGTCCGTCTGCTCGCGCAATTTGACGATCAGCATTTCGCGGATCATCGCATTGGTGGCGCTGACGGAATTTTCCGGCCCGTTCCATTCCGGATCGGCCTTCACAGCCTCATACAATCCATCCGTCATGATCCAGAACAGGAAGAAGCGATACCATTTGTCATAGAAGGGCAGGTGCTCCAGCAGCCATTTCTTTCCCGCGCCGACATCGAAATGATAGTCGGGCGTGGGCGCGAGCCATGGCGCGGAACGCTGGAACACCAGCAATTCCTTTGCCTCCTTCGCGATCTCCGGCACGAATTGAAACGCGCTGGCGCCGGTGCCGATCACGGCGACGCGCTTGCTTTTCAGATCGACATCATGCCGCCATTGCGCGGAATGAAACGACGGCCCCGCAAAATTATCGCGCCCCTTGATGTCCGGCAGTTTCGGCTGGTTCAGTTGCCCCACTGCGCTGATGACGGCGCTGGCTTCCAGCGTTTGTTCCACGCCGTCTTTATTCCGTACACGGATTTTCCACAGATTGCGCGCCTCATCGAAGCGCGCTTCCTCCACGCGCGTTTCAAAGCGCGTGTGTTTGCGCAAATCGTACCGCTCCGCACAACTCTGGAAATAATGCAGCAACACATTCTGCGTGGAAAAATGCTGCGGCCAGCCGTGATTGGGCTCGAAGGAATAGGAATAAAGATGGTTCTGCGTATCGACGCGGCAACCCGGATAGGTATTCTCCAACCATGTGCCGCCGACATCGGCATTCTTCTCGATGATCTCAAACGCAATGCCCGCCTGCGCCAAACGGATCGCCGCCAGCAAGCCCGACATGCCCGCGCCGACAATGACCACGCGCATCTTCGCACTCGCCGCTTTCAATTGCGGCGTATCCCAATACGGACGTTTCGCATCCGCGCCGTCCAGCGCAAGTTCCTCCATCAGGAAAGGCACATAATGCGCCGGGATTTCCGCGCCCACGATGAAATCCATCATCTTGCGGATGGTTTCGGGCGAGGGCGGCGGCGGCAACGCGCGGCCACCCTCGAAATGATCGAGAATTGCGGCGCGCGCGAGATTTTTGATCTTTTCCTGACTGACTTCCGACAATCCGCCCGTGCGGCTGTCGCTGAAAAAATCGTACATGGGTTTGAGGTCGGGGGTCAGCACGCCCGCGTCGCCCGTCAGATGTACGGTGGCCATCAAAAGTGCGGGCAGATGCGCCTCATTCAGCGCGGTTTCCAGTAGCGTCCGGTCAATCTCCATATGCCTTTGTCGCGCCGTCCCGAAGGCTTCGTCAAGCGCCTGATTTTGCCACCCGTTTCGCAAGCGCACGCCATAGGCCCGCATCCCAGTTCCAATTGGCGGCGGGCGAGGGCGAGGGCAAAATCCACACTTCGGTTCCGCCGATTTTGTCCTTCTGCAAACCGAATTTCGCCTTCGGTCCCATTACGCGCTTGCCGCCCGTCAGGCTCGTGAAGGCAAGCCGCTGCGGCGCCACATCCTCAATGCGCGCGCGCAATGCGGCGGCGGCTTCGCGCCCCAGACTCTGCGGCGGCAATTGATTGTCCATGCCGAAAACATGCTTGGCGATGTCGGTAAGCCCGATGCCGAATTCTGGCAGCAGCGTATATTCGGCGGGTGCCAACAGACGCGGCGTTAACCCAACCTCATGCAGCACGCGCCAGAATTTGTTCTGTGGATGCGCGTAATAGGCCTTGCGCTCCGCCGAAACGCGGCCCGGCGCGGTGCCGCAAAACACCACGCGCAATCCGGGTATTAACAGGTCCGGCAAAATCGGCGCTTTGGCGGGAGAATTTCGCAATCTGCACCTTGTTTGGCGGCAAGTGGCTCCCCATATAGAATGAAACGACTCGCGCATTTCAAGCTCAGGTTCGATGGTCGCTGCCCTTTCGATTTCCCATCTCCGCAAGGTTTACAAGAGCGGCACCGTCGCGGTGAACGATCTGTCGATGGAGATCGCGCCGGGCGATTTCTTCGGCTTTCTGGGGCCGAATGGCGCGGGCAAATCCACCACCATCCATTGTGTGACGGGCATCGCGACGGTGACATCCGGCACCATCAAAGTGTTCGGCATCGATGCCGTGAAAGATTACCGCGAGGCGCGCCGGCAGATCGGCCTTTCCCCGCAGGAATTCAATGTCGATACATTCGCGACATGCCGGCAAATTCTGGACTGGATGGCGGGCTATTTCGGTTTGACGGCCGCCGCACGGCGCGCGCGCACGGAAATGCTGATCGAGAGATTCGATCTTGTGCCGCATGCCAACAAACCGTTCCGCGAATTGTCCGGCGGGTTGAAGCGGCGCGTCGTGCTGGCGCGCGCGCTGGTGCACGATCCGAAGCTGCTGATCCTCGACGAACCCACCGCGGGCGTCGATGTGGAATTGCGTATGGATTTGTGGCGCTATCTTCAGGAACTGAACCGCGACGGCAAAACCATTCTGCTGACGTCGCATTATCTCGAAGAAGTCGAGCGTCTGTGCCGCACCATCGCCATCATCTATAAAGGCGGTATCGTGCAGAACGGTCCCAAAAGCGAATTCTTCACCGAACCCGGCGGGCTGGAGCGCGCCTATCTGAAGGCGACGGGCGCGACACCCGAACACATCGCGGCGGCGGGGGCAGGGCGATGAACCTCAACTGGATCGGGCTTTGGACGATCATCCGCCGCGAGGAAGCGCGCCTCATGCGCGTGCCCATTCAGGCATTCCTCGCGCCGTGGATTTCCGCGCTGCTGTTCATTTTCATTTTCGGTTTTGTCGTGGGCAAACGCATCGCGCTGATCGGCGGGCACCATTATCTCGAATTCGTGCTGCCGGGCATTCTGATGTTGAACGTCGTCAATTCCGCGTTCCTGCAATCCTCGTCTCAGGTCTATTTCTCCCGCTTCCTGCGCTATGTCGAGGAAACGCTGGTTTCGCCGCTATCCTATGCCGAAATGATTATTGGCACCCTCGTCGTGGTGATAGGGCGGTCCATCATCACTGCCGTCGGAATTCTTATCATCGCGGCCTGTTTCGGCGTCACGCATGTCAGCAATATCGCGGAGTTCCTGTTCTGGATCGTCGCCGTGTCGGCGGTCTTCGGGCTGCTCGGCAATATCATCGCGCTGTGGGCCAACAATTTCGAGCAATTGCAGGTGCTGAACGTATTCTTCATCACGCCGCTGTCTTTCGTGGGCGGCGTGTTCAACACGATCACGATGCTGCCCCCATGGCTGCGCTGGATTGCTTATGGCAATCCGTTCTTCTATTTCATCAATGGTTTGCGCCATTCGATGATCGGTTTTTCGGAAGCGCCGCTGTGGCTGGGCGCTGGCCTGACGATTGCGCTCGCCGCCATCATGTTCGCTATCGTGCTGCGGCTTTATTCGATAGGCTATGGCCTGCGCGAATAGGAGGCCTTCATGCAGCAACGCAATGCCACCGCCGCCATTATCGGCGCGGGCGATTTTATCGGTTCGGCCATCGCCAAACGCTTTGCCGCCGAAGGCTACACGATCTTCGCCGGTCGCCGCACGGCGGAAAAACTCGCAACGCTGAAATCATCCATCGAAGAAGCAGGCGGGCGATGCGAAGCGCGCGGACTGGATGCGCGCAAGGAAGAAGACATCGCGGCGTTCCTCAATGAAGCCGATGCGACCGCGCCGCTGGAAGTGTGCATCTTCAATCCCGGCGCGAATGTGAACTTTCCCTTGCTCGAAACCACCGAGCGCGTCTTCCGCAAAGTTTGGGAAATGGCGTGTTATGGCGGTTTCCTCACGGGCCGCGAAGCCGCGCGCCTCATGCTGCCGCATGGCAAAGGCACGATCCTGTTTACGGGCGCCACCGCCAGCCTTCGCGGCGGCATCGGTTATGCCGCGTTCGCCAGCGCCAAATTCGGCTTGCGTGCCGTCGCACAAAGCATGGCGCGCGAACTCGGCCCCAAAAATATTCATGTCGCCCATCTCATCATCGATGCGGGCGTGGACACGGCCTTCGTGCGCGAGCGCATCAAGGCGCGCGCGGGCGAAGCCGCACTCGCCAATCTCAAACCCGATCAATTGATGAACCCGGAATCCGTCGCCAATGCCTATTGGGCGCTGCACACGCAAACCCGCGACGGCTGGACGTTTGAACTCGATCTTCGCCCTTACGGAGAAACCTGGTGAAACCGCGCGCGGAATTCCTGTTCGATTTCGGCAGCCCCAATGCCTGTCTCGCGCATCAGATTGTGCCGGAGATCGAACACCGCACGGGCGTGAAATTCGTTTACGTGCCTGTGCTGCTGGGCGGCATATTCAAGCTCACCAACAACAGCTCGCCGATGGTCGCGTTCGGCCCGGTGAAGAACAAGTTGCCCTATGAAATGCTGGAAACCCAACGCTTCATCCGCCGTCACAACATCGTGAAATACCAGTTCAATCCGAACTTCCCCATCAACACGCTGGCGCTGATGCGCGGCGCGGTGGCCGCCGAGACGGAGGGCATTCTGCCCGCTTACGTCGAAGCCGGGTTCCGTTGCATGTGGGAAGAGGGCCGCAAGATGGACGATCCGGACGTCTTCCGTGCCGCCCTGACCGAAGCGGGCCTGCCTGCGGACCGCCTCCTCGAACGCAGCCAGTCGCCGGAGGTGAAAAAGCGCCTCATGGACAATACCGAACAGGCCGTGGCCCGTGGCGTCTTCGGCATCCCCAGCTTCTTCGTGGGCGGGGAACTGTTCTTCGGCAAGGACAGGCTGACTGCGGTGGAGGAGGAAATAAGGCGCGCGGCAACCGGCCCCGGCTGAACCCCTTTCATCCGGCGCGCCCCGCGACCATATTAGGGCCGAATTTCGCGTCACAATGGCCGCACGAATCGGCCCAGAGGAAACGCCATGAACAAACGCTCCATCGTTCTTGCCCTTATGCTTGCCAGCGCCACTATCGCGCCCGCCTTCGCCGCCGATGCCCCCGTGCTTCTGGGCGTCACCGGCAAATGGGCGAGTTATTCTGTCGGCAAGGGCCATTCGAAATATTGCTATGCGCAGGGCCAGCCGCAATCGAGCGCGCCGGTCATCAAGCGCGACCCGATTTTCTTCCTCGTCACCGATTGGCCCTCGCGCGGCAATCCGGCGGAGCCATCCATCTCGCCCGGCTACAATTACAAGACCGGCAGTATGGTGACGGTGGATGTGGGTTCGGACAAATTCAAATTCTTCACGCGCAATGAAGGCGGCGGCAATGCCTGGGCGAAAGACCCGGCGGATGAGCCGCGCGTGATCGATGAAATGAAAACCGCCGACGACGCCATCATCACGGGTACGAACTCCAAGGGCGTGGAGACGCGCGACGTCTATTCGCTCACCGGCTTTGCCGATGCGCTGAAGAAAATCCAGACCGAATGCAAGAAGAAGTAACCGGCCGCATCAATCTCATCGGGCTTGATCGGCGCGCGTTGCAGGAGGCGCTTGTGGGGGCGGGCGTCGAGCCCAAGGCCGCGCCCATGCGCGTGCGCCAATTGTGGAACTGGATTTACGCGCATGGCGCGCGCGATTTCGCGGCGATGACCAATCTCGCGAAAGATTTCCGCGCGAAGATGGACGAGCGTTTCACGCTCGCCCGACCGGAAGTGATCGAAGAACAGATTTCGACGGACGGCACGCGGAAATGGCTGTTGCGCGCGGGGCCGGGCGTCGAGTTTGAAACCGTGTTCATTCCTGAGCCGGGACGGGGCACCCTGTGCGTGTCGTCTCAGGTCGGCTGCACGCTGACATGCAGGTTTTGTCATACCGGCACGCAGAAGCTGGTGCGCAATCTTTCGCCCGGCGAAATCGTGGGGCAGGCGATGGTGGCGCGCGATGCGCT
>Ga0208480_1000981_pt1 | contig 10530 bp, 7 predicted proteins | sample NGESurshal092012_4_FD_184485 | JGI IMG/M metagenome (GOLD analysis project Ga0208480, IMG submission 184485) | Arctic peat soil microbial communities from Barrow, Alaska - NGEE Surface sample F53-1 shallow-092012 (SPAdes) | ecosystem: Environmental > Terrestrial > Soil > Wetlands > Peat ... | reverse complement strand
CGACCATCGAAGGGTCGCGTAAGAAGCCGACCAGAGTCATACCAGATTCCTCGGCCAGATCTACGGCGAGTGACGACGGCGCGGACACCGCACAGAGCATCGGGACTCCTGCCATGACAGCCTTTTGCACTAGTTCGAACGAGGCCCGACCCGAAACCAGCAAGAGCGCGCCACGTAGCGGCAGCCGTCCTTGGCGCAGAGCCCAGCCGATGACTTTGTCGACCGCGTTATGGCGTCCCACGTCTTCACGAAGTACCAACAGTTCGCTCGACGAACCGTCGAAGAGCGCCGCCGCGTGGAGCCCGCCGGTCTTCTCGAAAACCCTCTGTGCGGCGCGAAGTCGTTCGGGTAACGATGCCAACATCTGGGGAGTCACGCGCAACTCGTCGCCATGCACGTCAAAGTCTGACCTTGTCCGCACCGCATCAATCGAGGCCTTGCCACAAAGTCCGCACGAACTCGTCGTAAAAAACGCTCGCGCTACAGATGCATCCGGTGGGGTCACACCGTGTCCGAGCTCGAGATCGAGAATGTTGAACCGGTTGGCCTCGCTTACGGTTTTCCCCGCGCAGTATCGCATGGAGACCAGTTCGTCGGTGCGGGTAATGACGCCCTCACTCACTAGAAAACCGGCGGCTAAATCGAAGTCGGCTCCCGGCGTTCTCATCGTGACCGCCATTGATCGTCCACTGACTCGTAGCTCGAGGGGTTCTTCGCCAGCGAGTGTGTCGCTTTTATGTAATGGCGTTGACCCCACGGTCATTCGAACGACTCTTCGTACTGGCGATATTCGACTCACGGGGTCTCCTTGTCTCTGCAAGAAACCTGCCACGAATGCTTTCGAGTATTCGCAGAACCAATTTTTATCGAGCCTAACGACTCTCACGTTCTACGCAGGTGCGCTTCCGAGACTGGGAACTTGGGGCTCGTGGCTACACTGTTCAGCGTGAGTATGTCGGCCGCCGAGTGGCTCAACGCCTTTGCGGAGCAACTTAATATTGACCCACCCAGTGATGCCGAACGCGACGCCATTTTGGCGCTCGCCGGTGTCGCCGCGCACGCCTCGGAACGAACGGCTGCGCCCATCGCGTGTTGGCTGGCGGCCCGAGCGGGAGTGACTACGAACGAGGCGCGCTCGTTGGCAATGAAAATTGTCGCCCCCGACGTGGACGAAGAACTTCGTCCCTAGCCTCAGGCTTCAGTATTGGCGTTAACGTCTCGACGTCGCACGAACGAGCGCGTGTCAGACCCGTTCAGTGAGGCGGCGGTTGGTCACGCTGTGATGCGGCATGTCTAATGTCATGAGTCCCCATGAGTGAGGTCCGTCGGCTGCGACTTATTGAGGGCGACATTCATCGTGTAACCGATTATGCGACACGATGTGGGAATGGCGAACGTCCAATTTCTTGCAACGAATTCAGAGGAACCGACTTAGGTTCGTCGCAAATCACATTGACCGAAGTCTTTCTCTAATCGAAAGCGGTTACGCTTCTTGCGCTCAATGAGGAGCTAACGAATTCTTTGACATATCGTATCGAGACTCTTAGGGTCGAAACGAAGACGTTGAATCCCGTTTTACTGAGGGTTCACTAACCAAGGAGGTATTCGTGCTGAGCACGACGGTTACTTTGCCCGTATCTTCATTTCCGCCATTAGCGCTCGGATTTATGGGGCTCGGGACTGGCTATTTGATTTACGGGTTGCAGGAATTATTCCATTACCCACGACGCAACGTCGAGAATGATGTGGCGACTGGTATCTGGGGGATTTGGTTGCCAGGCTTCTTTCAGCTCGTTGCGGGTCTGTTTCTGTTCGCAGGCTTGACGCTGTTTGGAACATTTACTGCGGCACCTTTGTACATGGCGGCACTCGCGTTTACGTCTTACGGCATTCACTGGTTTGCGATTGGCTGGATTCGAATTCGAGGAAGGAGCGACTCGCGAATTAACGTAGGAATGACGATTGCTTTCACAGCGATTTCGGTCCTCGGGACACTCGTCTTCTTGGGAGCCCACGACGATCCTGTTGCGGGGGTGTTCATCGGACTGATCTGCGTGTACGTTGCTGACTTAGTTGCGAGTATGAAGCCGGATCTACCCAAGGTGGGCTCCATCGGTGAGCGGGCGCTTGGATTCTTTCACCTCGGTACGGGTCTTTGGCTCCTATACATGATGTTCGCGGTGACACTTGATTTTACGATTGGATACCACTGGATCACCTGATTTCGTTCGAAAGGTGCGCGACTGGAGTGGTCGGCTCGTCGTTGGTAGGAATGTCACACCATGGTCTGATCAAGAGTTTTTGGAGCCACTATCAAGTCGTTTTAGATTCACGAAGTCCAAGTAGTTTTCGCACCATTGACGCACTCAGCTCGTCAGTGACGTGACGTCGCGTACTGTATCGGCGGAACTTTTGTGCTGAACAACGTGTCGGGCAGAAAAAGGCCAGCATAGGAGAACGGTAGAGGAGAATGGCACCGCGATTCATCCTTCAAAACATCCCTCACACCAATCCGACGGTGCTCGACAGAACCGACAAGAAAGGACGTAAAACCCAATAAATTTCGACGAAAGTAACCATCGATGACTTACGACGACGGACCGATTCCCATTTACACTCAGCAGGTCGGGGGTTCGATTCCCTCAGCGCCCACGAAATCATGTGTACCTTGTGGGAGATGTCGGAGATGAATAGGGCCCATTCGCTGCACGCACCACCGAAACTGAAACCCGGTGACCAGTTGGCCGTCGTCTCGCCATCGTGGGCGGGCGCCGGCGTCTTTCCGGACGTGCACGACATCGGCGTCAGCGTCTTACGCGATGAGTTCGGCCTCGTGCCCGTCGAATATCCGACGACGCGTCACGTTGGCGCCACGCCCGTGGAGCGCGCCCGTGATGTGAACGCCGCCTTCGCCGATCCCGCCATCAAGGCCCTCATGGCCGTGATTGGCGGTTCCGATCAGATCACGGTGCTGCCGCACCTTGACGCCCGTCTGATCGCGTCGAATCCGAAAGCCTTCTTCGGCTACTCGGACAACACGAATCTCTTGAACTACCTGTGGAACCTCGGCATCGTTGGCTATCACGGCGGCTCCACCCTCGTGCACCTCGCGCGACCCGGTGGCGTGCATCCGGTATCGCTCGGTTCCTTGCGACACGCACTATTCGACCGCGACTTCGTCGAGGTGACGCCGGTGACACAGTTCACGGACTTGCAGTGTCGGTGGGAAGACCTTTCGACGCTCGCCGAACCGCTGCCCACGACGCAAGATCCAGGTTGGCACTGGCATAACGCGGACCAGGTGGTGAGCGGACCGACGTGGGGTGGCAACCTCGAGATCGTGCATTGGAATCTCGCGGCGAACCGTTGGATCCTGCCCAACGAGGAGTACGCCGGGAGTGTCTTGATGCTCGAGACCTCCGAGGAAATGCCGTCAGCGGAGGCGGTCTTCGAGATGATGCGCAATCTTGGTGAGCGAGGTCTGCTCGCCGAATTCCCGGCGGTGGTGTTCGCGAAAGCCAAGGCCTGGCACACGCACGCGCCGCTCAACGACGAGGAACGCTCCGCGTTCCGTGCCGATCAGGAGTCGGCCGTGCTTCGCGCGCTCGCGATGTACAACCCCGACGCGTTGTTCGTCTACGGACCGGACTTTGGACACACCGACCCGCAGTACGTCCTTCCTTACGGTGGACAGATGACCATCGATGGTCCTGCACAGCGCATCTTCGTGCAGTACTAATTCGACATCGCACGACAGAACTTCCGCAGAGGACACAGCGAGCACGCCTCATCGTCGGTTTCGTCGATTCAGTGTCGCGGCTCGTTGAATGACCAGCACGGCCACGCCGTTGGGCGGCGGTGGTGTGAAAGCTGAGCGTGGGATGTTAGGTCCGATCGAACAGACGTAGTCCTTGCCCCAACGACCGACACCCGGGGCCGTGCCGGAGACCCAACGCTCGGCCAGATGCCACGGAACGATGACGTCAGCGCGCTGTAGATGACTGCCGGGAGCCGTGAGGCGCCGAAGCACCGCGACCGAAATCGCAAAGGGGGGATTGGCAACGACGCGGAATGGTCGTCGCGGAAGTCGTAGGTCACTGCCGTCCGCCTGCACGACGACGACGTTCGTATCGGCGAACTTTTGTCGAAGTTCGCGAGCGCGAGCGGGGTGTAACTCGAAGGCAATGACGCGTGCGCCGCGACGCAACAACGGACCGGTTATCGCTCCGGAACCGGCGCAGATGTCGAGAACGAGGTCGCCGGGACGAACGCCGGCGTTGTCAATGAGCCGTTCGGCCCAACGACTATCGAGTCGATGCCATCCCCATCGTGTCCGTTCCCCGGACACGGCAGACCATCGTGAACATTGTCATGCGTGTACCGTACGCGAATGACGGCACGCCGTCAACCAGGAGGCGCCGCTCGTCGGCGCCGACATCGCAGCCGCTACGGCAACGTCGTCGTCGTGGCGACGGTCGACGTGGTCGACGACGTACTCGGTTTCGGGAACGTGGCGATCAGTGCGCCGCTACCGGTGGACATTTCGGTGAGCGATCCGGTCGCGGCACCCGGCGTCGCGCTGTTGGCGCCGGAACGACTGGCCACCCAGAGATTGGTGCCGGAGACCGCGAATGCGGACAGCAAACTGAAGTAGTACGGACCATTGGTATTACACATGTACCAACTCGGCTGGCCGCTGGTGGCGGAGACCTTGGTGACCATAGGGCTCGTTCCGAAGGGAGTGGCCACGTACACGTAGCCCGAAGTGGCGATGACGATGGACGGGGCTCCGAAACCGTAACTGCCATCCGAGTCGCCGACGGTGGTGATCACGGCACCTGTTGTCGTGTTGATCTCGGTCGCCGCGTTGGCGGCACTGTCGGCAACCCATGCGTTGCCCTCAGAGATCGCAATCCCGTCGGGCGCATCCAGACCTTGTTGTGCGACCACGCGAACCAGGTGTCCGTTGGCGATGCGCACTTCGGTGACGGAGTTGTCACCTTTGTCGGCGACGAAGGCGACTGAACCGGAGACGGCGAGTGCCATCGGCTGATCGAAGGCGAACGAGGCGCCCGACACCGTTCGCACGAGCGATCCGGTGCTCGCCCGAATCACGGTAATCGACCCGACGCTGGTACCGGTGGTGTTGGGGCGACCGCCATTGAGAACGAGAACAAAACTGCCGGCCGATTCGATCGCAACCGGGTTCACGAAGTGGTATCGCGATCCGGCGATCGTTCGCACGAAGGCGCCGTTGCTCGCGCGCAACTCACTGACCGAACCGTTCGCGTTGGCCACGAACAGATACGCACCGTCGCGCGTGATCGCCGTCGGTTGGTGGAATCCATATTTATTCGAACTCAGCGTGGCGATCCACGCGCCACTGGACGGATTAATTTCAGAGACCGAGTTGCCGGCTTGGTTGGTCACCCAGAGGTGCCCACCGCCAAAGACCAGACCGGAGGGCGCGTCGAATTCCAGGACGTTCGCAGTGCTCGCCCCGGTCGCAAGTTGGACCGGAAGCAAAGTGGTGCAAATAACGGTGGCAGTGGCAACGCCAACCCACCTGACAATTCGTTGCTTCCTTGGCAGGCCCCGCATGAGTGGAATTCTAACCTCCGCCCGATTGGGAATGACTTCGTCCGGCCGGACCAGCGAATCCAGCGCCATCGACTCGAAATTCGTTTCAGAAACCCTTCGATAACTCTCGGAGGTCAGATACGAAGAGGAGACGTGTCCGGCATTCGCCAGTCTTGAGGTAGCTCACCACTTCAACGCGTTTTCGACCAATCCAGGTGATCGTGCCACCTCGGTCACGACCGGCGATTCGGGCGATGACTTGGTCACCGACATTGAAATCGCCGATCACTTCGGAGGAGAGTCTTGATCGTTCTGTGCGACGCTCGTGCTCTAGTTTGATTTGTTCGAGTGCCACGCTGAGAAACGCTGACTCCAGATCTTCAGCGCGCGCACGGCGTTCGATCTGCCGATCGCACTCGTCGGCAAGCCACGCGAATCTTTCTTTGATCGCCTGACAAACGAAACGGTGCGCATCCCGACTTTGGTCTTGGTCATAATCGCTGAACCCGTGGCGCAACATGTTCACAACCAACCGGTCGACGTTGTCGATATCGCTCGGCTCGTGTCCGTACGCGAAATCGACCTCAGGCCTGTGACGCCGCGCCGCCTTTTCAAGTCCATCCCGCGACCAACGGGGAAATCGTGTGGCAATCATGAGTCGAAGGTACGAAGGAGCTGTGACAAGCAGCAGTTGAGATCTCTATCGAAGCAAACGAATCAGCGAAGATCGAAGGTTCGCTAACAGTGCAGTACGGGACGAATGATCTACGACCCGAAGTGACTCCGGCCGGGTGATTAGGACGACGTGCCGACCGCCAGCATCGGTGCGTTGGCCATGAAGGCCAACTTGTTCGCGGGCATCGGTCGACTGATGAAGTAGCCCTGAGCGAGGTCGCACCCCAACTCGTTCAACAGTGTCAACGTGCCCTCGTCTTCAATGCCTTCGGCGACGACGCGCAGGCGCATATCGTGACCCAACTGAATCGTGGCACGAACGAGTTCGAGGTCGCGCTCCTTACCGTCACCGCTCAGGCCCGTGATGAAGGTGCGGTCGAGCTTGAGTTCACCGACCGCGAGACTGGAGAGGTAGGCGAGTGAGGTAAATCCGGCGCCGAAGTCGTCGATCGAGACGACGATGTCGAGGTCGCGCAGCTGCTCGATCACGGCCTTGGATCGAGCGAAGTCGGTGATGATGCTCGTTTCGGTGATTTCGATGACGAGCGCCTCTCCGGGCAGATCGTTGCGCTGAAGCAGGTCGTGCACGAGATTGGTGAATCCCTCTTCCAACAGGTTCGTCGTCGTGACGTTGACCGACACGGCCAGCATTCGACCGCCGGCACGCCAACGGGCACACTGGGCCATCGCCTCGCCCAAGACCCACGTGGTGAGCGCCTGCATGAGTCCGGAGTCCTCAGCGAGGGGGATGAATTTCATCGGGGGGACCAAACCGAGGCGAGGGTGCGGCCAACGGATCAACGCTTCGACAGCGAGGATCTCACCGGTGCGCAGGTCCAACTGTGGCTGGTAGTGGAGGACGAAATGGCCGCCTTCCACGGCGTCGCGGAGCTCTTCGACGAGGTTCAGTTGCTGTTCGTCACCGTCGACGACTTGATCGTAGAAGACGTGCGGGATGTTGCCCAACTTGGCGCGGTACATCGCGGTGTCGGCACACCACATCAGTCCGATGCCTTCGGTGGCGTCCTGGGGCGAGAGGGCGATGCCGATGCTCGCGCCCACGCTCGCGCTCATCTTTTGCAGGTAGAACGGCTCGACGACCTCGGCCAGGATGCTCTCGGCGACCCGCGCCGCACCTTCGGCGTCGACGTCGACGAGCAGGACCGCGAGTTCATCGCCGCCCAATCGGAAGACCGACCCCGACGTGGGAACCGCACGCATCAGTCGCGGTCCGAGTTGACGAAGCAGTTCGTCGCCCGCGGGGTGACCGAAGGAGTCGTTGATCTCCTTGAAGTGGTTGAGGTCGATGTAGAGGAACGCCAGCGTTCGCTCTTTCGTCCATGGATCGTTGAAGTCCGCGAAGTAGGTGTCAATGACGTGCAGGAGATGGCGACGGTTGCCGAGGCCCGTCAGTTCGTCGGTCTGGGCCTGACGGTGACGCTCCTCGGTCACCAGTCGCAGGTCCCGGGCCGAAAGGGCGAGTCGAGCGCCCGCGATGACCACGGTGGCGGTCGCCAGTCCGAGCGCGACACGCGTCACCGGGTGCACGGTGCCACTCACCAGGATCGCGAGTCCGGCGGCGGCCGCCACGCTCGGCAACACGAAGCCGGCCGTGCGCTGCTCGCGCATCGGGTCGAGCGTGCGCGGCTTGAGCCACACGGACATCGACATCAGCACGATTGAAGTCGGCCAGGCAATGGCGTTGAAGTCGACGCCGATCCTGGACGCGCCAATACCGTTGGCAAAGAGGTTGAACGTGTCGCCGAAGATGTTGAGGCAGATGCCCGCGGCCAATAAGAACCACGGCGTCGTTCCTCGTCCCGAGAGCAGCACCGTGCCGCCGATCACCAGTGAGAGCAAGAGGAGGTCGCCCACCGGGTAGACGAGGTTCGTCGCCGCCGAGAGCGCACTCCCTCCGGCGGCGTGCACGATGTCGTGAAACGCGAACGCCGCACACACCGCAGCGGCACCCAATCCGGCGACCAGTCCGTCCAGCCAGTTCGGCCGCGACAGACGCCCCATCGCCTTGCGCAGCAACTGCACGGCGGCGACGTAGGCGAGGGGGTAGAAACAGACGTAGGCGAGATCGGCCCACGACGGTGACGGCGGCGTCTTGCCGCCGAGGGATTCGTAGTTCAAAAGTGCGTCACCGATCGACCACGCGAGCAAAGCAAAGCCGAGGGCCAGGGGGGCCGAACGTCCGGGGTGCTTGTAAAGTCCGCGGGCGATACACATCGACGACGCGACGACCTCGATGGCGACGGTCGTCCAACCATCGAGCCACGTCCACTGTTGGGCGGGCGTACGAACGAGCAGTGAGATCAGATAGGCAAAAATCAGCACGCTGAGTACGGTGTACCCGATCCACACCCACTTGGTCGTGGAATCGACCTTGGCCGCTTCGACGTTGACCAGACTGCCCGGATCACCCCCGAGATCCGGAGTTGGGGTGCTCGCCGCGACGGCGGCGAGTGGCGAAGCGTCGTTGTTTTGGAGGTCGTCTCCTATAGCGATGGCCATGGCTCTACCCCCTCACGTCCTTTGTTCGGAAGAATCGTGGCTCAAAGGTAAATCAGTAACTTCAATTCAGGACCCACATCGGCCCAACAGGGACCCAATTGAAATTGGAAATATATTCCTTATGTATATATCGCGTGGCCGTCGATCCCGCTCTGTCGTTGAACCCCGAAGGTGGAGCGGCTCGCGGCGGCTCACACCGAACACACCACGCGGTCCACCGTTCGTTCGAGGTCGACGTCTCGCACCGGGTTGCCGCTCGAGGCAGCGCGGCCGAACTGTTGGACGTCGACCAGGCCCTTGCAGACCGGACGGAGGGTCTTCGCGCCGAAGGGGCTGTCTAGGCCTTAACGCCGCAAACGTTCTTGTTGTAGGCGTTGATCTTGTCGGTCGCGGGAGTCATCGTATTGGCCAACGCCTCGAAGCTGGCGATCTGGGCCTTGGTCAACTTCTCGAAATTGAAGTTCGCCTTGGACAGATCGGCGTACAGGAGGTTGATGTCCTTGAAGACCGTCTTGTACGGGGTCTGCAACGACGACGGCGCCACGCTCAAGACGAGTGCTTCTTCGGGCTTCAAGTTGCGATACGCCGCTTCCATCGCGGCCTTGGCGGCTCCGGGGGTTTCGAGCGCCTTGTTCGCGGCCGTCTGCTTCTTGTCATAGGCGGTCAGCAACTTGCAGTACGTCGAACCGTTGGCTGACTTCGTCGACGCGAACGACGGCGTCGCACTCGAGACGAGCGTCGCGAGCGAGAGCACCATCATCAGTGACGCGCCGCCGGCGCACTTTGCTCGCCACGTCGTGCTCCGACGTCGTCCTGGTGCAGCGGAACGTGCGTTCATCAATCTCTCCCTTATTGATTTGGCCACATCACGCCCTGAGACGACGTTTCGTCGATGTGCCCCTCGAACTGCTGAGCGAATACTACGCAGGTTCTCCACGGCTATACAAGCACCGTCTCGATCGATTGTCGCGAAGGGAGCCACCGCGTCACGTGCGTTGCGTGCAAACTTGTTGAATTGATGATGTGTTGGGCGCCGCCGCGGTCAAAGTTGGGGTGGCAATCGTCCATACTGGATATATGGACCTAATTTCTCGAGCCGAGAGTTGGCTCTGCGACATGGACGGCGTGCTGATCCGAGACGGCGCGATGATCCCGGGAGCTGACAAATTCCTGGACCGCTTGAGTTCGACCGGTCGACCGTATCTGATACTGACCAATAACTCGCTCTTCACACCGCGCGAGATCCGCGAGGAACTCGCCCAGATGGGCCTCAACGTCGAAGAGAGTCGACTGTGGACCTCGTCGTTGGCGACCGCGAAGTTCGTGCAGACTCAGCGTCCCTTCGGCACGGCCTTCGTGATCGGCCAGGCCAGTCTGCACGAGGCGATCCACGACGTGGGCTATCGACCAGATGATCGCGATCCCGATTACGTCGTGCTCGGCGAGACCCAGGAGTACTCCTTCGACGAGATGACGACCGCCGTGCGCCTCATCGAAAAAGGTGCGCACTTCGTCGCGACCAACCCCGAACCGACGGGACAGTCGCCGCTCGGCTCCCTGCCGGGCTGTGGCGCGTTGGCCGCCATGATCGAGAGTGCGACGGGCGTCGCGCCCTACTTCGTCGGCAAGCCCAACCCCGTCATGATTCGTGAGGGACTCGACATCCTCGACGCCCACTCGAAGTCGACGATCATGATCGGCGATCGCATGGACACCGATATCCAGGCCGGGGCCGAGGCCGGTCTCGGGACGATA
>Ga0208480_1000980_pt1 | contig 10531 bp, 7 predicted proteins | sample NGESurshal092012_4_FD_184485 | JGI IMG/M metagenome (GOLD analysis project Ga0208480, IMG submission 184485) | Arctic peat soil microbial communities from Barrow, Alaska - NGEE Surface sample F53-1 shallow-092012 (SPAdes) | ecosystem: Environmental > Terrestrial > Soil > Wetlands > Peat ... | reverse complement strand
GGGCCAAAGCCAGCGCCGATGCTTTTCCGACCCCCGAACCCGCGCCCGTCACCAGGGCAAAACGCTCGCCGTCCATGATTCCTCCCTTAACGCTTCAAGAAACTCGTTCCTGCCTCAGCTCCGGCGCCATCCGCCACACAGCGGCGCCAAGCACAATCGCGCCGCCGAGCATCGTCGCCAGGCCCGGGTTCTCGCCGAAAGCGATAAACACCCAGAGCGGCCCGAGCACAACATCCAGAAGACTGATGAGGCCCGCTTCCGCGGAGGGAATAAACTTGGCCCCCTCCATGAAGAGCACGAAGGCGAGGCCGATCGTCGTCAGGCCGAAGACGAACAGGATCGCGAAATCGTGCAGGCTGATGGGCTCAAGCGGCGAATTGGCGAGGCCGAAGATGCCCGAGCCGAGGGCGCCCAGGCAATTGACGACGATCACCGACGCGCCCGGCCGGCGCCGCTGCAAAACAATCATGCCGGCGAAGGCGAGCGTCATCAGCATCGACAGAGTCTGGCCCAGGAGACGCCCCGAACCGAGCCCGCTCCCGACCATGATGACAATGCCGACAAGCGCCACGCCCGACGCGGCGAGCATCCGGGCCGAGACCCGTTCGTCATTGATGATGAAGCCGATCGCCGCTGCGACGAAGGGCAGGGTGGCGTAGATCACCATGACGTCGGCGATGGTCGTCGTCATCACCGCCGCGGCGTAGGCGGAGATCGCGATCATCGCGAGTAGCGCCACGACCGGCGACAGCAGGCCGAAGCCGAGTGGGTTCACGAGGCGCCCGATTCGCCATTCGATCAATCCGACAATTGCGATCGAGGCCGCGCCCATGAGGGCGCGCCAGCCCATCACCGTCCAGACGTCGAGATGGGCCAGGAGGCGGGCAAACACGCCCGCCAGGCTCCACAACACTGAGGCGAGGAACACCAGCAGCACGCCGCGCCGGCGCGCGGACTTTTCGCCCGGCACGGAAGCTTCTCCTCGTCGATCAGGGTGATGGGGAGAATAAGGAGATTCGGTAGCGAGGGGAACCCGCAGTCAGGGCGGCGGCATTTGGGTCGCGCCGCGCGCGCCCGCAAGTTTTTGGATGAGGCCGAGCGCATGGCCGGGCAAGCGCGCGCAGGGCGCGGCAAGAGCTGAGAGCGTCGAGCGGAACGCCGCCCCGTCGTCGCCGACGCCAAAAGCGATCGGTTCGCGCGTCTTGCCGGGAATTGCGAGCGTGCCGAACGCCCAGTCCCAGACGGCGAGCGCAAAGCCGAAGTTCTTGTCGAAATGAGCGGGATTGGCGGAGTGATGCAGCTGGTGATGGGCCGGACTCTGCAGGATACGGGCGGCGATTCCGGTGAACGCGATCCACATGTTGGTGTGCCGCAAGTGACCATAGGTCAGGAGAAACGCCATCGTCACGATGTTGCCGTTGAGCAGCGTGAAGGGTTGGACGCCCGGGCCGAAGACATAGGTCATGACGCCGAATGTGGCGCCCGTGCAGAGACCGATCAAATTGACCATGACGATGATCTCGACCGGATGCTGGCGCAATTCGGTGAGGGGGGTCAACACCTCCGCGGAATGGTGCACCTTGTGGAACTCCCACATCGCGGGGATCTTGTGGAAGAGATAGTGGCCGAACCAATAGGCGAATTCGTAAGCCAGCAACTGGAGCGCGGTCGCCATGGTCATGACCACCCACGCGGGCCAATGGGTCGGAGCACGCGCGCCGAAGGCGCCGATCAAGGCGCCGTCGATCCGGTCGCGCCAGAAGAAAAGCCCGAAGGCGACGAGGCCATAGGTTGAGGCGAAAACGATTCCGTTCAGCGCCCACAAGCGCATGTCGACGAGCGAGGACGGATGCAGGATGACACGCCGAGCGAAGATCGTGCGGACAAAACCGCGCGCGCTGATGCGGCGCTCGCGGGACTTCCGACAGCCGATGTAATAGAGCGCCGAGAACAAAAGCGCGCCGCCGAGCGCAGGCGCGCCGTAGGGCGAGTAAGGACCGAAGGTATCGAGGACGGCGCTCTTAAACGGCGTCCAGATCGCGTCAAGGCCGGGCACACCCGTCTCTCCTCTTGGAGCGCGAGCATAGCGGGCGCCGCGTTTCGGTGGAGTTAAGGAGAGGGTCGCCTCAGGATTGCGCCGAGGACATTCGAGTAGTCGTCGGTCCACGTGCGAAAGGACGGATCGGCGATCGCCGGGCGCCATCCATTTTCTGGGACCAGCGCGCCGAAGTCCTTTTCGTCGCGCGCCAGCACCGCGATGTGAGCAGGAGCATGAAACGTCGCGCTGAAGTCCGGAGCGGAGTTATCGCGCTTATGCCTGACCGCCAAGCCAACCGCATTGGCCGACGATGAGACAACGTCCGTCAGGTCCATATTTCGATTGGTGATATTCATTACGATCTTGCCGTGAGGCGCGAGCAGCGACTCGTAAAGATGCATCGCCTCCCGGGTCAGCAAATGAACGGGGATGTTGTCGGAACTGTAAGCGTCGAGGATTATGAGATCGAACGGCTCGCGGGCGTCGGTCAGCGTGAGCCGCGCGTCGCCGACAATGACTCGCATATCCGGTCCGCAGGTCGGCATAGTCCGGAAAAGGCCGGACCGCGTGCTGATGCGCACGAGTTCAGGATCGATCTCGTATATGCTCCAGCTTTCCCCGGGCGCGCGGCTGCACGCCAGCGCTCCAACGCCGAGGCCGACGAGAGCGACACGGGAAAGTCGGCCGCCTCGGGCGGCGCGCGCGGCGTCGATCGCTTCCTCAAATGGTCCGCCCTGGTAGTAGTAGGTGAGTTGTTCCGGCCGACCGGAGACCGGCGCGCCGTCATCGGTCCTGAGCCGCTCAGCGCCGTGGACGATCGCTCCGTGAAACAACAGCCGCGCCTTGCCGCCGGCGAAATCGACGATCTTATGCACGCCGAAAAACGAACGCGCGTACACGACGTGACTTAAGCCGAGCTCATAAAATTGCGTCAGCGCGAACATGACCGCCGCGAGCGCCAGCATCCGCACGGGGTGTTCGCTTTGCCAAACAAAAGCCGCCCCAAGACCAAGCAGACCCGCGAGGAACAGGAGCGGAGCATGTCCCTCGAGGCCTCCGCCCAGAACCGCTGCGGGCGCGAGCAAAGCCAGACCAAGAACCAGAACGGGCGTGGCTTCGCGTTTCCACGTCGAAAGGGGGGCATCCAGCAGATGAGGACGAGCGATCAGCGCCGCAACAATCAGAATCGGATATTCGGCGACCGTCACGAAGAGATGCGGCGCGACCAGCGCCGCGAAGATTCCGCCAAGGGCGCCGCCAAAGGACATCCACAAATAGAAGCCCGTGAGATGCGCGGCGTCGGGCCGGCGAGCATAAAGCTCGCCGTGGCATAGCAGCGCGGCGACGAAATAGGCTGCGAGATGAAGCGGGACCGCAACCAGCGTCGGCGTCCAACGCGCCAAGACGAAGGAGAAGGCCAACGCAACCGTCAGGCCTACCTGCATCCTCAACAGCAACCGGCACGACACGATCTCGCGGTCGCGGAACACGATCACGAAGGATGCGAGGAAGAGGACGAGCGGGATGACCCATAGATAGGGCGCCGAAATGATCTCTGTCCCGATATGGGCCGTCACCGCCACCAATAACGCCGAAGGCACGAACGATAGCAGCGTCCATCGGGCGCGCGCACCCATGTTTGGCGCGGGCGTTATGGATGCAAACGCGCTCTTCGCGTCGACCTCGGAGCCTCCCCACACGAGCGCGCCGCACGCTCCGATCATGATCGCCATGCCTGTGAAGCCGTAGGTCCACAGATGCGATTGCTGATGCAACGTCAGCGCCGGCTCGAGCAAGAACGGATAGGCAAGCAGCGAGGCCAACGAGCCGACGTTCGACGCGCGATAGAGGAAATACGGGTTTTGCGCATTCGGATGTCCTGAGCGAACGAACCACGCCTGCAAGAGAGGCGCGTTGCCGGCCAAAGCGAAGAACGGCAAGCCGACCGACATCGCCAAAAGCCCTATCAACCACGTCGCTTGCCCATACTCGGGCGGTCGCCCGAAACCGCCGGCGATGCCGATCGGCAAGCTCACGAAAGCGACGGCGAGTAGGCACAGATGAACAGAGACGGCCCAGCCGAAACGGAGATATCGCGTCGAAATATGGGCATACAGGTAACCGGCCAGCAACGCCGTTTGAAAAAAGACCATGGCGACCGACCATACGGACGGGGATCCGCCTAACCGCGGCAGCACCATTTTCGTGAACATCGGCTGGATGCCGAAGAGGAGAGCGGCGGACAGAAACAACGCCGCGGTGAACACCGCGACTTGGATTCGCCCAGCGACGATTTTCTGCGAGATGTTGGAGCTCGCGAGGTCGAGAGCGGTCATGATCTTCGGGGGGCTGGATGAGCTGCTTACAATTTTGTGCCGTAGTCGCTTAAGTTTCGGCTAATAGGCCTGTTCAAACTGTGCAGCGGATGTGGCTGGATGGCCGGGCGCCAATGGCCTTCAGACAATTGTCGAGCCGTCGCGTTACGGAAGCGATGGCGCGAGAATGCTAAAGTCAGAGAGGCTCCCGAAGGGTTAGGGAAGACCCGCAAGTTCATTGTGGCTCCACCGGCAGGAGGGTCGCTCGAAGCCTATGGTTGACGCTGACTGGAGAGAGGTCGCCTCGACGGCGAATTCCGCTTTTCTTCTGGCTTTCCCGGCCCTGTTCTCGATCATCAACCCGATCGGCGGGGCGCTGATCTTCTATGGCTTCACCAAGGACTTCAGCTCCGTAGACCGGGTGAAGGTCGCGGCGCGGGTCGGCTTTTATTCGCTCCTGATCATGTTTGGGGCTTTGTGGACCGGGACCTACATCCTGTCCTTCTTCGGCGTCTCGATCGACGCCTTGCGGATCGGAGGTGGGACGGTGATCGCGCTTAGCGGTTTCCAGCTTTTGACCACGAGCGATTCGCATCCGGACCAAAAGCGCCACGAGCGGGAAGCGGCGCCAAATAGCGACGACGATCCGATGCAGCTCGCGTTCTTTCCGCTAACGTTGCCGTTCACCACTGGGCCAGGCACGATTGCTGTGGCGATCACCATCGGCGCCGAGCGGCCGTCGCACGGGGCTGGACTCATCGCGTTCTTCCTCGGCGCGAGCGTCGCGGCGGTCGCCAACGCCGCAATCATCTGGATCGGCTACCGCTTCGCCGATCGCCTTACCGGGCTGATCGGACCCACGGCCCGGCAGGTTATCGTGCGGCTGATGGCGTTCCTGCTCATGTGCATCGGCGTGCAAATCCTGGTGACTGCGATTGGCGACCTCGTCGTCAAGTGGCGCATCGCCTAGAGCCGTGTCGCCTTTTCGGCCTGGTAGAGCGCGCGATAGCGCTTGAGGCGCGGGGCGTAAGCAGCGGCGCGGTTCGGATCGGGCTTGAACTCCCGCTGGATAGGCGGTCGCGGGCAGACCGCCTCGACGCTTCCCGCGCCTGCGGCAAGCATGCCGAGCCGCGCCGCGCCAAGCGCCGCGCCCGCTTCCGCGCCGGAGGCGAGATCGATCGTCAAGCCGGTGACGTCCGAGATCATTTGCGCCCAGAATTCCGACCGCGCGCCCCCACCCACAAGCAACGGCCGGACCGGCCGCGCTCCGGCCGCGTCGAGAACGTCGACGCCGTCGGCGAACGAGAAGGCGACGCCCTCCATGACCGCGAACACCAGCGCGTCCGGGCCGTGTCCGGCGCGCAGGCCAGCGAACATTCCGGTCGCCTCGGCGTCGTTGTGGGGTGTGCGCTCGCCGCTGAGATAGGGGAGGAAAATCGGCGCAGAGGCGACAGCGCCGGGCGCGCGTGCGAACGCGTCCGCCCCAGCGATCAGTTTGCCGATGTCATTCTCGCCTCCGAGGACAGCGGCGACCCAGGCGAGCGACGAAGCGGCCGACAGCATCACCGCCATGCCGTGCCAGCGATTCGGCAGCGCATGGCAAAACGCGTGCAGCGTCCGCTCGGGGAGTTTCACGAAACGGTCGGTGACAGAAAAGATGACGCCCGACGTGCCGAGCGAAACGAAGCCTGCCCCCGGCGCCGTGGCGCCGACCCCGATCGCCGAGGCGGCGTTGTCGCCGCCCCCGCCCGCAATCGGAACCTTGCGCCCCTCGAGTCCCCAGGCGGCGGCGATTTCGGGCGAGAGATAGGCGGAAATTTCCGAACCCTCGACCAACCTCGGCATGGCCTTCTCAGTGAGGCCTGTCGCCGCCAGGAGCGTTTCGTCCCAGCGCCGCCGTCCGACATCGAGCCAGAGCGTGCCTGAGGCGTCCGACATCTCGGAAACCGCCTCGCCCGAGAGCCGCAGGCGCACATAGTCCTTGGGCAACAACACGCGCTTCGTCGCCTTGGCGATCTCGGGCTCATGCGCGGCGACCCACAGCATTTTCGGCGCTGTGAATCCCGGCATGGCAAGATTGCCGGTGCGCTCCTCAAGATCGGGGACGCGCCGCTTGAGCTCGGCGCATTCGGCGAACGACCGCCCGTCGTTCCACAGAATCGCGGGTCTGAGCGGTTTGTCCTCAGCGTCGAGCAGGGTCGCCCCATGCATGTGACCCGCAAGACCGACGCCCGACAGCGCCGCGAAGTCGGACGGCGCTTGGAGGCGGATTGCGGCGACTGCGGCCTCGACTCCCTCGACCCAATCGAAAGGGTTCTGCTCGCTCCACAACGGATGAGGGCGCGAAACGCTGAGCGGGATCGAAGCTTCGGCGACCACGCGCTGCTCGAAATCGACAAGCAGCGCCTTCACCGAGGAAGTGCCGATGTCAAGCCCAAGAAACGTCTCTCTTGCTCGCCCAGCCATCGCCGCCTCCCTGTGATGAAGCCACCATAAACAAAAAGCCCCGGACTTGTCGCCGGGGCTGAGTATCGAACGCGCCAGATTGGATGAGAAAATCAAGCGACCTTCAAGTTGCCCACTGAGGAACGTCCGGTGCGTTTATCGGCGACGAAAACAGGCTTACAGCCGTGCGCCGACAGCGTGGGCGATTTGGGCGCCAGCCTCGTAATAGGCCTCCCTCAAGGCCGGCAGAGCGGGCGCCTCCGGCTCGGTGACCGGGAGCGGCAAGTCCTTTTCGCTCAGCTTTCCCTGAACATGCTCCGCAAGCAGGCGCCCGAACACCGTGCCGGTGCCGATGCCCCTGCCATTGTAGCCGCAGAAGGTCACGACATTCGGCGCGAGGCGATGGAAGCGCGGCAGCGCGTTTCCGGTCATGCCCATCATTCCATGCCATTGCGCTTCGAACGCGACCTCGCCGATCTGCGGAAACGTCTTTTTCAGTGCGCGCTTCGCCCACTCGCGATGGACCTCGAGACCGCCGACACGCAGCGCGCCGATGCTGCCGAAGAGAAGCCGTCCGGCCTGATCGTAACGGAACGAGTTCATGATCATCCGCGTGTCCCAGCAGCCCTCGCGTCCCGGCAGGATCGAGGACCTCAGCTCGGCGCTCAGCGGGCGGGTGGCGAAATTGAAATAGGGCACGCGGATCTGCTCCCGCTTCCCCTGTGGCCAAGGCCCGCTCGCGGCATAGGCATCCGTTGCGACCACGACCCAGTCCGCCGTCACACTTCCGTCGTCGGTCTTGAGGCGCCAGGCCTTGCCCGCCTGCTCGGCCGACCGCACAGGGCTCTGCGTGTGGACGCCTGCGCCTGCGGCGAGCGCCACCCGGGCAAGCCCGCGCGCATAGGCGAGCGGTTGAATGGTTCCGGCGCGCAGGTCGAGCAATGAGCCCGCATAGATGTCGACGCCGATCCGCCGCGCGGTTTCCTCGCGGCTGAGAATCTTCACCGGCGCGCCGCGCGCGCTCCATTGCCCGCAGCGCTCCTCGATCTTGGCGAGGCCCGATGGCCCGATCGCGCAATGCAGCGTGCCGTTGCGCACGAATTCGCAGTCGAGGCCGTGCTTGGTGACCAGGGCCTCGACCTCGGAGGGTCCGTCGCCAAGCAGTTTGAGCAGCCGCTCGCCATAGTCGGGCCCAAGCCTCGTCGCGACATCGTCGGGCGCAAGCCACATGCCGGCGTTGACCAGGCCGACGTTGCGCCCCGCGCCGCCGAAACCGATCTCGACCGCCTCCAGAGCGACAACCTTGGCTCCCGCCTCCGCGCAATGCAGCGCCGTCGACAGGCCGGTATAGCCGCAGCCGATGATCGCGATGTCGGCGCGAACCTCGCCCTTGAGCTGCGAGGTCGGCGGCGCCGGGGGCGCGGTCATTTCCCAGAGGCCGTGCGAGAGCGCGTCGTTTTGCATAGGCTCAGATGATAGCGGGCGATCTTCGATCAGGCACGGGATAAGTTTCGCTTGGCTTCCGGCCGTTCGGGAAGGGCAGGGTTCACCGTCATTGGCTGGACCGAGGCGGCGTATTCGAGAACAGGGAGTTCAACCCCTCGGAAAACGTCGGATGCGTGAAGTCGGCGTCCCGGAGCCGCGTGTAGGGCAGGTCCGCCATCATTGCCGTCTGTACGACGGCCAACACTTCTCCGGCCTGAACGCCGACCATGGTGAAGCCGAGAATGCGGTCGTCGGCCTCTCCGACGAGAGCCTTCATGAAGCCTTCGGTTTGGCCGGTTGCCTGCGCCCGCAGCACCGCTTTCATCGGCAGCTTGGCGACACGCGTCTTGACGCCCTGACGCTCGGCTTCGCGTTCGCTCAATCCAATATGCGCCAGCGGCGGATCGGTGAACATGCAATAGGGAACGAACCGATCGCGCGTGTTTCGGCTCCCTCCAGCGAGATTGTCGCGAACAACACGAAAGTCGTCCTCGGATATGTGCGTGAACAGCGGGCTGCCGGCGCAATCGCCGAGCGCCCAGACGTCCGGAGCGCTCGTCTCCAGCCGCTCGTTGACCTTGACGAAACCGCGATCGGTGAGCTCGACGCCGGCTTTGTCGAGTCCGATGCCGGCGGTGTTCGGGATGCGCCCCGTCGCGACGAGAATATGGCTGCCCTCGATCGTTTGTTCACCGGAGCCCGTGCGGAGTGCAACGCTGACCGCGGTTCCGGATTGGCCGCTGACCCTTATACGTTCAGCGTCGAGGTGGATTTGAATGCCTTCGCCCGTGAGGATCCGCCGGATTTCCTGCGAAGCGTCAGGGTCCTCTCGGCCCATCAGTTGAGGGCCGACCTCGACGACGGTCACTTCGGCGCCGAAGCGGCGATAGGCCTGCGCCAATTCGAGGCCGGCATAGCCGCCGCCGATCACGATCAGATGGGCGGGCAAAGTGTCTAGCTCGAGCGCTTCGATATGGGTGAGCGGCTTCGCGGCCTCGAGACCGGGAATGTTGGGGATAGCGGCGTGCGTTCCGACATTGATGAAAACCTGGGACCCGGTCAGCGTACGCATGCCCCCGTCGTTCAGGCTCACTTCGAGCGTTTTCGGCGCGACGAAGCGTCCGTCCCCCATGACCAATTCGGCGCCGCTTTCGTTGTAGTTCTTCACATGCGTGGCGATGAGCCTTTCGACCATGTCCCGCTTGCGCTGGCGAACCTTCGCCATATCGACCGTAACCGGCCCGGTCATCACGCCGAACTCAGCGCCGTTGCGCGCGAAATGCGCGGCCTCGGCGCTATGAATTTCATTCTTGCTAGGCAAGCATGCGACGTTCGGGCAGGAGCCGCCGATCCATTTGCGCTCGACAACCGCAACCCGACGGCCCGATCGCCCATTATGCCAGGCCGTGAGCTTACCGCCTCCTCCGCTGCCGAGGATCAGAACGTCATAATGTTCGGGTTGAGACATGCGGCGCCTCCTCTCAAAAAAGGCAATTGATAAAACGTCGATCGCGCCGACCAGACGACCCGCAGCTTGAGATAGCGGAGCGTCATCAGGCCCGCCACGATTGCTATCGGCGTTTAGCAAACCCAGCCATAGGGATGGAGGGACATACGCGTCCGCATGAGTTTTGTTACGGGCGGTCGTCCGCTTCGAGCTCAGTCGCGCGCCGCCTACAGCTTGGGAATGGCTTGTGGATTCCCACGAGACAAACTGCACATTTTGACCTCGCTTCGCCCAGATGCTGGTGAACAACAAGTGCGGGCTGCGGTCTGCCCACTCTGCGTCACTTCATAGTCGCCCCTTCCGGTGATGATCGCAAGGCAACCGAAGACGCGGACTTCGACGTCGCTCGGCCGCATCGCGCGATAATGCAAACCAGAACGCTGGCGCTCGATGTAGCTCGCCTTGCTGTCGGCGACGGCCGTCGAGTGAACATAAACGAGATCGTCGACATACGGACGCTGAAGAGCATCAAGCCGACGTCGACCATTCGAGCGCGACCAGATAGCCGCCAATGTCGCGCGCCACGCCCTTCGGCGCGCCGGTGGCGCCGGAAGTAAAGCAGAACCGCTCGCCCTCCCCGAGTCCTCACGGACGAACGCGGATGATCGTCTTTCCCTTGATCCGTTCGGTCGGGTTGAAGGCGGCGACGGCATCGTCGAGGGCAGCCACGTTGCCGATGTTTGTCCGCGCTCGTCCGTCACGAGCCCGCCGGACAATCTCATTCAGTTGGGCGCGATCGGG
>Ga0208480_1000979_pt1 | contig 10534 bp, 8 predicted proteins | sample NGESurshal092012_4_FD_184485 | JGI IMG/M metagenome (GOLD analysis project Ga0208480, IMG submission 184485) | Arctic peat soil microbial communities from Barrow, Alaska - NGEE Surface sample F53-1 shallow-092012 (SPAdes) | ecosystem: Environmental > Terrestrial > Soil > Wetlands > Peat ... | reverse complement strand
AGATCGTCGATGCCCAGGAAGTCCAACGGGCGGATCTCGCGAGGGGTCGTGGCGGTCATCGGGGATGCTCCTTCGGTGGGGGACTCGCGCGGCGACGAGCGCAAAGGAGGAGCTGGAACGATGATCGTCAAGGCCATATTGCCGCGCGCGCTCGAACGTCTGGCGGTGATCGAAGCGGAAGCGCCGGTGAAGGAAGCCGCCGCTCTCATGTCGTGGCCCCATACCGATCTCATCGTCGTGTGCGACCACGGCGACATGGTCGGCGTTCTGACGAAGACCGACATCGTCGGCCAGATTGGTCGCTGCATGGGCGCCGGCTGCACAGCCCGAGCGGACAGCATCATGACCCGCGATGTCACCTATTGTCGGGCACACGAGATGTTGCTCGATGTCTGGTCGGTGATGAGGAAACGGGGTCTGCAACGTGTTCCAATCCTGGGCGAAGGCCGCAGGCCGATTGGCATCATCTATGCGCGCGAGGCTTTGCAGGCTCTGCTGTCGGAAGCAGAGAACGAGGACGAGTTGCTTCGCGATTACATATCCGGGGTCGGGTACCGATAGACCGAGCCGAACGAACACCGCCGGTTCTTTCCCTCGATCGACGCGTATCTATGCCGATGGCGAATATTTTGAAAGGAGCTGCGATGCCCGGTCAGAATTCAGAGTACCTCCTCTCGTCGCGGGAAAACGCGAGCCAGATGAAGCAGCCTAAGTTCCTTGCTTTCTTCGTCAAGGACAAGGGCGCGCCTGTCGTCCTTCCGGCGTAATAACAGACTTAACCTGTTGGTCACCTGGGGCGTGCCGTCCGTGTGGAAATGCGAAGGGCTCGATCGGCTGCAGGCCGTGAAGGGAGGCCGGGATTTGAGGTGGGGGCAGTCCATGTCGACACCGCCCGGTTCGAGAAGCGGGGCGCCGACCTGGACGGCGCTGGCGTCAAGCCGCTCTCGTTCTGGCGGCGAGATGAAAGTCCTAATATAACATATTACATATCTAATATGTTGATAACTTCCGTCGGAACGGAAAGAGTGACAGAAAAATACACTTAACTTATTGAAAAGACGCGATCGCGGGCAAAGCCGAACCCCGCCAGATCTGTCCAAAGGTTCCGGGTCTCGGCGCGTTCGGCTAAGCCGCCTGAACGCGGAAGTCGCGCCGGAGAAGTCCGCCCACGTCCTTTTCCGGGACGGGCCGGCTGAACAGATAGCCCTGCGCCTCGGAGATCGTGCCCAGCCCTTCAACCATTCTGAGTTGCTTGGCCGTCTCGACGCCCTCGATCAGCACGGTCATGCCGAGCCTGCGGCTCATCGACGAAACGCCTTCGACCAGCACGGACGCGCGTTCCTGCAGGCCAAGCCCCATGGTGAAGGAACGGTCGATTTTGATGCGGTCCAGTGGGAAGCTCAGGAGGTAGCTCAGGCTCGAATATCCGGTGCCGAAATCGTCGAGCGAAACGCGCATGCCTTGGGCGCGTAAAGACTGCAGCGTGCGACGCGTGTCGCCCCGATCCTCGAGCAGCGTTGATTCGGTGATTTCCAGATCGAGCCGCTCCGGCGCGAGTTGAGCGTCCGCGAGGGCGCCGAGGACCGTGCTTTCGAGATTGCCGCTGCGGAACTGGGTGGAGGACAGGTTCACCGACACGCAGACCTCATCGGGCCAACCCGCGCAGGCCTTGCAGGCGCTCCTCAGTATGGCTGCGCCCATCTCCTCCATCAGCCCGATCTCCTCGACGATCGGGATGAATTCAGCCGGCGATACGGGCCCGAGCAAAGTGCTGCGCCAGCGCGCAAGCGCTTCGAAGCTGACGATCTGCCTCGTGGCGACGGAGACAATCGGCTGGAAATAGACCTCGATCTGGTCCGTGGCGACCGCCGCCCGAAGCTCGAGCTCGATCAGTCGCCGAATCTGGATCTTGGCGTCCATCTCCTGCTCGAACGGCTTCCAGATTCGGCGCCCGTCCGCCTTCGCCGCATAGAGCGCGATATCGGCTTTGGAGAGCAGGGCGTCGGGACTTGATCCATCGCCGGGCGCTGAGGCGCTGCCGATGCTCGCGCCGACGATGACCTCGCTCCCGTCGATGACCACTGCCCGGTTGATCTCGTCGATGATGCGTTTGGCGAGGGCCTCGGTCATGAGCTGGCCGGGCTCGTGATGGTGAAGGATGACAAACTCGTCGCCGCCCCAACGCGCGACCAGGTCATGCGGACCGATGATGGTGCGCAGCCGGCTTGCGATCTCGACCAGAAGCTTGTCGCCGGTCCGGTGCCCGAGACTGTCGTTCACCTGCTTGAAGTCGTCGAGGTCGAGAAACATCACGGTCAGGCCATCGCCTGGGGCGCCGTCGCGCCGAAGGGCCAGCGCGAGCTGCTCCTCGAAATTTCGCCTGTTGGGCAGGTCGGTGACGGAATCGAACCGCGCCATTCGATTGATTTCGAGCTGGGCGTTGCGGCGCTCGGTGACGTCCTGCACGACCAGAACGGTGCCCTCGCTCGTCATGCGATGGACGGTGATCTCAAACGCGCGATCGTCGAGCGTTTCCAGCGGAATGATGAAATCGACTCCGCTGCGGTCATTGGCGAGAACGGAGGCGAGACGCGCGAACTGCAGCTCGGCGAGGATTCCGGCGGCGACCAGTTTCGCCAGGACCGATTTCACATGCGCGCCCACGGGTGCGTCGTCAGGCTGGAGGCCGAACATCTTGAGGGCCTGGTCGTTGGTCAGAACGAGACGGCCTTCAGGGTTCAACATGCATAGGCCATGCGACATGTTGTTGAGGGCCATGTCCAGGCGGGCGGCGAGCATCGCCGCCTGTTGCTGCGACGCCACCACCGCCATGAAATTGTCCCGCAGCCGCTTGGCGTAGGACTTCATGTAAAGGACGAGCGGCGCGATACCGACCACGATTCCCACCGGATACCAGCCGCCTGCAATGATCATTGCGAGCGAAAGCGGAGCGAAGGCGCCGAAAAGTTGAAGGTTGATCCCACGGTAGATCGCGTAGCTGCGCGACATGAGGCTGAACGCGTAGGCGATCGTCATCGACACGCCGGTGAAATGGGCAAAACTGTTGTCGGTCACGCAGAACGCGAGCAGAGTCCACGACGACAGCGCGGTCAGGCTTACGACGGCGCCAGTCGAGAAAATTTTCTCCCGCATGCGGGCGATCGCGACCGTCGAGCTGGGAATATTTCTCGCGTGCCGCTTGGCGAACTGGAGGCGGACAGCGGCAATCAGGAGTTGGGCCGGCGCGGTGGCGGCCAGAATTAGATTTTTCGCGGCGACGCCGGCGGCGAACTCGCCGCATGTGACCGCGATCGCCGACAGAAGCACAACGGGGACGATATCAGTGAGAAGGCCGTCGACGAATCCGATATAGATCTCGTCCGGGAGTTCCGTTGGCGCGGAATGATCCCTCCGCTGAGCTTCCACCATGCAAAAAACCGAATTTTGGTAAACTGGACGCCAGTATCGGCTTGGAGACTAAAAAGTCCCTTAACCAGACGTAAGAAGCCCGAACGAAGCCTTGAAAGGGGCGAGGTCGAATTCGCGCCTTGCGGAGGTCGATCGCGCATGGCCTGGGCGCGTGACAACAGCGCTAGCCAAGCTTCACGCGCCATTCATGCCTATGCGAACGGTCTGCCATGCCTATGCGGGCTGCGCCGATTTAACTGTACCGTTTGTAAATTGAGCGCTGCGATTTACATTGGTTCACGTTTTGTTAACCTGCCAGGGAATGGCAATGGTGGACGAAAGTTCGATGGATGGGGCAAGACCGGACGCTCCGCAATCGTTTTCGGATCGCGTTCTGCGCTTATTGGGAAAGGTGGAGCATCGCGTGGCGACAACGCCGGCGGATCGCGAGGCTGCCTTCCGTTTGCGGTTCGACGCCTATAAGAACATCGGATTCCTGGAGGGCGGCGATGGCGACCGGCTTTACGACCCGCGGTATGACGACGCGCCCAACGCGTGGATAACAACCACGTGGATTGACGGCGAACTCGCCGGCACCGTCAGGGTCAATATCGGCGCCGGGGAAAATGCGATCCTTCCCGGTCTCCGGGTGTTCGCCGACGTTCTCATGCCCAAGTTGTCAGGCGGGCAAGTTATCGCCGAATTTACCCGTCTGGCCGCTCGTCTTTCGTTGTCGAGCATTCATCCGGAATTGGCTTACGTCGTGATGCGCCCCGCGTTCATGGCTGCGGAGCATTTTGAGGCCGATTTCGCCGTTGGCACACCACGGTCCGAGCACATTGCTTTCTACCGGCGGGCGTTTGGCGCGACTGTATGGCGCCCGCCACGCGACTATCCGGGATTGACCGCCAAACTCGCATGCGTAGGCGCCGAATATCGCCCGGCGCGTCAACATATCGAATCCCGCTATCCCTTTTTTAAATCGAGCCCGGCGGAAAGAGAATCGCTTTTTGGCCGAGAACTGGCCGTCCCCACCGCAGCGGAAGTGCAGGCGTAGGCGCCGAACTGGTCGGCTAAGAAGCCCTACGCCGCGGACAGGGGTGCTCGGCGAGAGGATCGTTTGGCTTGGCGGGCGTAAGCGTCAAGGGCGGCCTCGCTTGCGGGCATTCTGCGAGCGCCGCACCAGTTCAGGAAATCGTCGAGCGCGACCGTTTCCAGACTGGCCTCGGCGCCGCCCAGCGAGAGGCCCATGAAACGGCCATAGCGGCTGTCCAGCCAATCATCATAGCCGCAATAGCTGGATAATTCGGAGATGGATTCCTGCGCACGCTCAAAATCCGCCGCGGATACAACTCCAACGAGCATCTTGTTCATAGTACAGCCACCAGTGTTCTGGGGTCTCATTGACGCTAGGCGCCTCTGGTTCATGCACTATCAATAATTCGTAAGCGGGGAGTAAAAGCTTTGATTTGAAAAGCGCCGAGGAGACGGTGAAAACTTGGCCCTCTTCCGTTTCGACAGGAATCTTCGCCGCACAGGTTAGTCTAATCAGCGCCTTCAGCCAACTGGCCGCCCTGCGACGCGGACTAAACTAATCTTAGGGAATTATGTCAACATTAAATCAAAGGCAGACAATTCGCCAAGCCGCGCAACCGCAGGGGCGTGGATCTCGAGCCGAGCCTTCGATGAGAGCGTTCGTCGGTCCCAGGTTGAAGGTTCAAGAGTTTCCACCCGGCAAGATCGGCGGACCCGAAGTCGGCGGATCACAAGCGTTCGAGCGCCGACGGCCTCGCTGAAAATGGGGCCATGCCTTCTCGGGCCAGCTTGTCCGCGCGGACATTGAATTCATCATCCGCGTGGCCCTTGACCCAACGCCACTCAATTGTGTGCGGCTCGGCAGCCGCGGCCAGGGCACGCCAGAGGTCCTCGTTTTTTACGGGTTTTTTGGCGGCCGTGCGCCAGCCGTTGCTTTTCCAGCTGTTGATCCATCCCGTGACTCCGCCGCGCAAATATTGGGAATCCGTGTGCAGGACCACATCGCATGAACGGTTCAGGGAGCGGAGGGCTTCGATCGCCGCGGTGAGCTCCATCCGATTGTTCGTGGTGAGGGTCTCGCCGCCCTTCAGCTCCTTTTCGCGGCTGCCATAGCGCAGAACAACGCCCCAGCCGCCGGGGCCGGGGTTGCCCGAACAGGCGCCGTCGGTCCAGATCGAGACCCGTTGGCTCACCGCATGAGACCGTAGTCGCCGGCGGACCTCGCGCGTTGGTGAAAGCGCAATTTGTCTCGGTATTCCAGCGGATTCTTCGGCGCGACCTTTGCGCCCGGCGGCACGTTCAGCCAGTCGACGAGCCGGGTCAGCATGAATCGCAGCGCGGCGCCCCGAGCCAGGAGCGGCAGCGCTTCGATCTCGGCCTCGCCGAGCGGCCGCAGCCGCTCGTAGGCGGAGATCATCGCCCGCCCCTTGGAGACGTTGAAGGCGTTGTCGGGTTCAAAACACCAGGCGCTGAGGCAGATCGCCAGATCGTATGCGAACGCGTCGTTGCAGGCGAAGTAGAAGTCGATGAGGCCGGAAAGGTTCTCGCCGAGGAAGAACACGTTGTCGTTGAACAGATCGGCATGGATGATTCCGGCCGGCAGGTTCGTTGGCCAGTGAGCCTGAAGAAAAGCGAGCTCGGCCGCGATCTCCTCGCGCAGATGGGGCGCGACCTCCTCCGCGCGCGCCTCGGCCGACTGGAACAGCGGTCGCCAGCTTTGGAGCGACAGAGCGTTGGCTCGCTTAAGCGGAAAGTCAGCGCCAGCCAGGTGCATCCGCGCCAGCGCCGCGCCGACCTCGCCACAATGGCGAACGGCGGGTCGCCGAATCCATATTCCATCAAGAAATGTGACAATGGTCGCTGGGCGCCCCGCGAGTTCGCCCAGCGCCAAGCCGGCGCGATTGCGCACGGGTTCAGGACAGGTGACGCCGCGCTCCGCCAGATATTCCATCAGACCGATGAAGAAAGGCAAGTCCTCGGCTTTGACCCGTTTCTCGTAGAGGGTGAGGATATGCTGGCCGCTGGCGGTGCGCAGCAGATAGTTGGAATTCTCAACCCCCTCGGCAATGCCCTTGAACGAAGTCGCTTCGCCGATGTCATAAAGCGCCAGAAAGGCGCGCAGCGCTTCGTCCGACACTTCGGTGTAGACAGCCATGTCCCGTCCGTTGAGCGACCCCATCATATTAGTGCGATGGCGGACCCGCTTAGCGGCGTGTATAAGGCCGGTCAATCGCCGAGCTTCGTTGCCGGTCGAAGGCCTGGGATCGCACGACCCTGGCAAGCGAATTCCTTGCCCGAGCGGACCATGACGGTTTGAATGCCGCATGGACCCCCTCGATATCATCCGGAGGAAATTGTTTAGCAGTCGCGCCGCCGTCATGTCTCAGGGGCGCTCATTCTAGCGATTGGACGGGGTTCATTGATGCGCATTGTGATGGTGGGTGCGGGCTACGTCGGCTTGGTTTCGGGGGCTTGTCTCGCCGATTTTGGCCACGAGATCGTCTGTGTCGAGGTCGACGAGAGCAAAGTCTTAGGTCTGCGAGAGGGTCGCGTTCCAATTTACGAGCCGGGCTTGAGCGAGTTGGTTCTCGCCAATCAAGCTGCGGGTCGGCTCTCGTTCACGACCAGTCTCAAAGAGGCAGGGCGCGGGGCGCAGGCGATCTTTATCGCGGTCGGCACGCCGTCGCTGGCGGAGGTCGGCTCGGCGGATATGCATTTCGTTCATGACGCGGCTCGCGCCATTGGCGAGATTATCGAAGGCTTCACCGTGGTCGTGGTTAAGTCGACGGTTCCGATTGGCGCAGGCGACGAGGTCGAGCGCATCGTCGCCAAGCACGCGCCTCGAGGGTCCTTCGCCGTGGTGTCGAACCCGGAATTTCTGCGCGAAGGCGCGGCGATCGAGGACTTCAAGCGGCCCGATCGAGTGGTCATCGGAGTTGAGGACCAGCGCGCGCGCGAAGTGATGGGGGAGATCTATCGGCCCATCGAACGCAACGGCGGACGAATCGTCTATACGTCGCGTCGCAGCTCGGAGATGATCAAATACGCGGCCAACGTGTTCCTGGCGATGAAAGTGACCTTCATCAACGAAATCGCAGACCTGTGCGAACGCCTCGGCGCCGATGTTCTCGATGTCTCGTACGGCATCGGCCTCGACGACCGTATCGGCCGCAAGTTTCTCAATCCCGGTCCGGGCTTCGGCGGGTCTTGCTTTCCCAAGGATACGCTCGCTCTGACGAAGCTTGCCGCCGAGGCCAAGGCGCCGATCCGGCTGGTCGAGACGCTGGTCGACGTCAACGACAAGCGAAAAACAGCGATGGCGGCGAAGATCATCGGCGCTTGCGGCGGCTCGGTCGCCGGAAAACGGATCGCCGTGCTCGGCCTCACCTACAAGCCCAAAACTGACGACATGCGTGACGCGCCGAGCCTCGTTATCCTGCCCGAGCTGCAAGCAGCGGGGGCGCACGTCGTCGCTTACGATCCAGAAGGCGTTCGAACCGCAAAACCGCTGCTTCCCGGCGTCGAGTTTGCGGACAACGCCTATGCTTGTGTCAAAGGCGCGGACGCGGCGGTCATCGTCACCGAGTGGGACGAGTTCCGTGCTCTCGACCTCGATCGGGTCAAAGGCAGCCTGACCACCCCGATCATGATTGACTTGCGCAACATTTATCCGATCGAAACGATGAAGGCGCACGGATTTCGTTATGTCTGCGTCGGTCGGGGATTCGGTGGGGAGGGCTGAGCCGGCGCGATTCCACTCCGGTGCGCGCCGCGGCGGGGTGAACAGCGTCGCCGTCCCGTAATGGAAGCCGCGAATCCGGACAATCGAAGGTCGCTCATGTCGCCCGCGCGCCAAGCCCGCTCTTGTGTCATCGTGGTCGAAAACTTGCCTGTCCCCTTCGATCGAAGGGTTTGGCAGGAGGCTCAGGCGCTCCATCGCGCCGGGTGGCTCGTCTCGGTGATTTGCCCGACCAGCGCCGACTTTCCGAAGACGTTCGAGGTCATCGACGACATCGCGATCTACCGCCATCCGTTGCCGGCCGAGGGGAGGGGCGCGCTTGCTTACTTCCGCGAATATTCAACCGCGCTGTTCCATGAATTCCGGCTCTTGTTCAAGGTTCACCGCGAACGCGGCTTTTCGATCATCCAGGCCTGCAATCCGCCCGACCTCATTTTTCTTGCCGCTCTGCCATTCAAGCTCATCGGCAAGCGCTTCATCTACGATCAGCACGACGTCTCGCCGGAATTGTTCGTCGTCAAATTTGGGAAGAAGGGGTTTCTTTATCGCGCGCTCCTGTTTTTCGAACGCATGAGCTACAGGATGGCCGACCACGTCATCACTGCCAACGCGACCTTCAAGGACATCGCCATAAGCCGCGGCGGTAAAGCGCCCTCGCAAGTCGAGGTCGTCTACGGGGTGCCCGATCGCGAGCGCATCCGCCGCGTCGAGCCTGAGCCAGGGCTGCACGACGGGCGCAAGTTCGTTCTTGGCTATGTCGGAATTATCAACGAGCAGGACGGCGTCGACCATCTCGTGCGCGCGGTCGCTCATCTCGTTAAGGTCATTGGATGTAGCGACTTCCGCGCAATTGTGGTCGGCTCCGGCCCCGCGCTCGAATTGGTGCGAGCGCTCGCGCGCTCGCTCGAGGTCGAAGAATTCATTCTGTTCACCGGCTATCTCAAAGACGAGACGCTGCTCGCGTATCTCAGCGCCTTCGACATCGGAATCATCCCCGACCCGCTGAACGAGGCCAACGACCTCATGAGCATGAACAAGGTGTTCGAATATTGCGCTCTTGGCATTCCAACCGCGTGCTATCCTCTCAAGGAGACAAAGCGACTCCTTGGAGACGCGGGAGTCTATGCGCCGTCGCCTGATCCCGCGGGGCTTGCTGAGGCCTGTCTCAGCTTGATGCAGGACGTGTCGTTACGCACGCGCTCGGCGGCAGCGGCGGCGAAGCTTTCGGCGGGGAAGTTCCGCTGGGAGAATGAAGCTCGCAAATACGTCGCGATTTATGAGCGCGCGCTATCGCCTAAGGCTGAGAGAACGCTGGCCCGGCTACGCTAAGCCAGGACCCGTGAAGAGACCCGGACGCGTCTGCAAGCGGGAATGATAAGTTTCGGCGAGGCATTGCTGGATGCCCGCTTTTTGCGGGCACGGCAGGCGATCGCGCAGATGAACACGCGTGACGAAACCGTTGGCGGCCGAGCTTTTGATCTCGACATCAGAGCACCACAGGTTCGCCGAAAAGAGAATTATTTTCACGGACTTTATGTTTTTTTATAAGCATTCCGCCTCTGGCGCATACTGGAAGGGACGCCAGGCAGGTTTCTTGCCGAGACCGTTGGAAAGCCGATTGCGGCTCTCGCTTAGAACTGCACGCCCCGGGTCAAGGCTCCGTCGATCACCAGATTGGTTCCGCTCGTGTAACTCGAGGCGGGGCTGGCGAGAAAGACGATGCCGCGGCCGATCTCCTCCGCCTTCGCCATCCGCCCGGTCGGGTTCAACGAGAGCGCGTGCTTAAAGATGTCGGGCAGGTTCTTTTCGGCGCTCTGCCAGAAGCCTCCGTCGAAATACGTGTTGCCCGGCGAAACCGAATTGACCCGGATCATCTTCGCCGCGTGCTGATTAGCGAGTCTCTGCGCGTAATGAATGAGCGCTGCTTTCATCGCGCCATAAGCTGGACCGGTGAAATCGACTTCGCGGCCAGAGACCGAGGAGACGATGACGATCGAGGGGTGTTTTGATTTTTCGAGGAAGGGCAGGGCGGCGGTGACCGCATTCACGGTGTGCATCATATCGACGTCGAACGCCTTGCTCCAGGATTCTTCCACGTCCTGCGCGGCGAGCGCGGAGACGTTGGCGACCAGAATGTCGATTCCGCCCAGCGCCTTGCCGCTGTCAGCGATGAATGTTTGCAGCGCGGCCTTGTCGGCTACGTTGATGTCCGCCCCGTAAGCGTTCACGCCCTTCGCCTTCAAGGCTTTGACCGCGGTCTTCACCTCGTCCGCGTTGCGGGCGCAGATGGCGACGCTTGCGCCCTCCGCAGCGAAAATATCCGCGGCAGCGCGCCCGATGCCTTTGCTGCCG
>Ga0208480_1000978_pt1 | contig 10557 bp, 3 predicted proteins | sample NGESurshal092012_4_FD_184485 | JGI IMG/M metagenome (GOLD analysis project Ga0208480, IMG submission 184485) | Arctic peat soil microbial communities from Barrow, Alaska - NGEE Surface sample F53-1 shallow-092012 (SPAdes) | ecosystem: Environmental > Terrestrial > Soil > Wetlands > Peat ... | reverse complement strand
GAGCCATTTCGGCACAATCGGCCACAATGGTTCTCGGGGTCGGATCGGAAGGCTCGAAAACATAGCTGGCATCGTTTGAAAAGCGCGCCAATGTCCGCGCGCCGTCTTGCGCCCACTCGACCAGACGGGCCGGACCGCACACAAACATAAGATAATCGTAGGATGCGCGCCGGTCGTTGGCCATGATGAATTGATAATGCATGCGAAAGAAATTCCAGCGGAGCCGGGGATAGAACTGAGCAGAGACGACCTCGCGAAAGCGCACGTTCCAATACAACGGATTGCGTTGCTCCGATCCAATTTCGACTCCGAGTCCCGCGACCATGTCACAGTCTTGAAAGTTCACGACGTCCTTGCGGGCCTGGCAGTCGATCCAAGTCAGGCTCGGCTCGACGGCGAGGCGCCGGATCGCGTTGCGGAAGTCGTCGCCGTTCGGATGGAGCGCTGCCAGCGGCAAGTTGGAGCCCAGCGTGAGCGCGGTCACGGGGCTGCCGGCACCGGCAAAATCTGCGTCCAGTTCGAGCGCCCGCGTGAGCAGTGGAATGAGGATGGTGCCGCCGGCACTATGGCCGATGACCAGAATTTCATCCGCCTCGGCGGCGCGCGCCTTGACGACGATGCGGCGGGCGAATTCGCCGATGCGCGTGTGCAAGTCGGGCCGCTGCCTGTGCGCCAGTTCCCGGTACCAGGGCCACATCGCGCAGATCCGCGTTATCAGCCAACGCCGGCACAGCGAGCGGGCTATCGCAAGGAAGAACACGCCGGCGACGATTGCGGCTCCGAGCGATAAAGGCGCGCCGGCCGCGAGGAGAGTTCCGGCACAGAAATAGGTCAACCAGGCGAGCAGCAGCGCGCTCGCCACCGTAGCCGTCATGGTGAGTATCGACACCAGATAGAATAAGCCGAATCTCCAGCCGGCTCGAAAGGTGCGGAACAGCGTGCCGTTCAACAGATTTTCGCCGAGGCAATAGAGGACGCGAAAGACAACTTCGAAAAAGGGGCGCTGCAGATCGCGCGCGACCAGATCGTCCCAGCGCAAAAACTCGTAAGTGGTTGAGACGTGCCAGTTCGGCCCTTGTGTTTCGATCTGCCATCGCGCGGCAAGCCCGTCCGCGTCGATCCGCGGCTCGCCGGCCGCTGCTTTGATCGGCCAGAGTTGCTGAAACCGTTTCAGTTCGCGGCAAAACAGCCGATGATAGCCGGCGACGCCCTGCGGATCGTAGCCTGACACGTAGAACACATGACGCCGCCGAATCATCAAATTTCTCGGCTGCTCATCGCATTGCCGCGGCGATGTTGCCGCCGTCAACGGTGGTGACGTCGGCGGTCGTTTTCAGTTCCAGCGCCTGGTGCAAAAACGCTTGCGCGACGTCTTCGGCGGTGACTTCCCGGCCGAGCAGGTTGCCGCTCATGTAATCTTTTTCGGAAACGCCGCGTGCCCTGGAGCGCGAAGTGATCATGTCGGGCGTGAGCAGGCCGGAACGGATGCGGTCGGCGTTGACCGCGTTGGCGCGGATGCCGTCTGAGCCGTAGTCAAGCGCGTATTGGCGCATCAGCGCCAGCGCGGCCGCCTTGGCGACGCCGTAGGGACCGAAATTCGGACCTGGATTGACCGCCTGTTTGGAGACGTTGAACAACAGGCAGCCGCCTGTGCCCTGCGCCAGCATGATTTTAACCGCGGCCTGCGCGACGCGCTGGTGGCCATAGAAATTCAGCTCGAAACTCTTGCGCATAATGTCTTCGGCGACGTCGCCAATGCGGCCTTGCCAGGCGGCGCCGGCATTGGAGACGACCATATCGACGCCGCCGAAATGTTCGGCGAGGTTTTCGAACGCCGCATTGACCGATAAGGCATCGGTGACATCGCAGGCGAGCGCCAGCGCGGTCGGGCTAATGGCTGCGGCGATGTCGCGCGCTGCCGAGAGATCGACATCGAGCAGCGCGACCTCCGCGCCGGCCGCGGCAAATGCTTTCGCGGTTGCGGCGCCGATAGCGCCGCCGGCGCCGGTGACGGCAGCGATCTGACCGGCAAGCGGTAACCCCCTCCCTAACCCCCCTCGGCCAGCGGGGGACGCAAGAGTGGGGGCAAGCTTTGCCTGTTCGAGCGGCCAATATTCGCAGTCGAACATCTCGGCTTCGGAAATCGATTCGAAGCGGCCGATCGCCTCGGCGTCGTCGACGCCTTCGATCCAGGTTTCGGCGATGTCGGCGGCGATTACGGCGTCGACCTTGGTTGGGCCGAGACCGAATAGGCCGAGACCGGGCACCAGTACGACGCGGGGCAGGGGATCGAGCTCGCGTTTGCCGCCGCCGACGCGCGCGTTGTTGTGCGCGAAGTATTTTTGGTAGCGCGTCGCGAATGTCTGCGCGGCTTCGCGCGTCGCGCGGGCGAAATCCTCCAGCCGGCAGCCCTGCGCATCCGGCAATACGAGCGGCCAGTTCTTGGTGCGGATTGTGTGATCCGGCGTTATGACGCCGCTTTCAGACAGCCGCGCCAAGTCTTTGCGTTCGAGAAAAGCTAATACCGCGGCGGTGCCGCGGAACTCGGCGATGAGCCGCCGCCACGCGCCTTCGGTCGTGTCATCTCTCTGGCTGCACGCGCCGCGCACAATGGGCGCGACTGCGGCAACCGCGGCCGTCTCGCGCCGCGCCGGTACGCTGACGGCGAGCGACTTGCGATGGCGGGCGATGAAGGCCTCGGCGAGCGACACCGTTTCGATCATGCGCTCGTAGGCTTCGCGAGCCTCGCCGCCATAGGTGACGATGCCGTGCTTGCTCAGGATCAGTCCGTCGCGCGGCTTGTCTCGTTCGAACGCCGCGATGGCTTTTTTGGCGAGCCCGAAGCCCGGCATGACGTAAGGCACGAAGCCAAGCCGTCCGTCGAAAATCTCGGTGCATTTTTGCTCGCCGTCGGGCTGGTCGATGACGCTCAGCACCGCGGTCGCGTGCGTGTGGTCGATGAATTTGTGCGGCAGGAACGCGTGCAGCATCATCTCGACCGACGGGTTCGGCGCGGCCGGATCGATCAAGTTGGCGCGTTCGATGGCGACCAATTCGATGTCGCCAATATGATCGAGTGCGCGCAAGCGGCGCATCGGCTCAAGCCGCACCGCGCAAAAGCCGGCCGCATCGGCGTCAGCCATATTGGCGCCCGTGGCCTTGACGTGCAGCACTTCGACGTCTTCGCCGAGACGGTCGCGACGGTGCGATTTCAGCGACGTGTTGCCGCCGCCGTGCAGGACGAGTTTGGGATCGCGGCCGAGTAGCCGCGTCGTGTAAACGCGCAGTGCCAGATCCCGGCCGACTCCGGATTGGCCGGTGCGCGCAACAAGCGCCTCGGCGTCGGCGTCGACCCAGCCGCTTTGCATGTCGCGCTTAGCCGCCCGCGGAACGGCGGGACCACCAGCCGGTGCGGCGCGGCTGATTAGCGCTGTCGCCTTCATCGACCTCGGTGATCACAGGCTCGGGTGTGGGACTAGAAGACGCCGGGATGGGCGGCGGTCCCGAGCCTGCGGCGCTGTTGGATACCGGTGCTGGCTCGCGCACGGTCGAGCGCCGCCGCGACGGAGAAGCTTCTGGCTCCGGCGCGTGGGCCGCAACTTCGGCCGGTTGCGCGGTCACTGCGGGTGCAAACGGCGCTTCATACGGTAGCGGTGGGGGACCCGAGTCTTGTGGGCTAGAGTCTTGTGGGCTGGAGAATTGCGGCCTGGCGTCGAGATCGGCAACTGCGCCCCTAGGCTCGGGTTCGAGATCGGCCGGCGCGAATTCGCCGTGCGGCTGCTGTTCATCGCGGCCTTGGACATCATGCCCGTTGTCGCCGTTGCGATCGCGCTCGTGCCGATTGCGTCTGCCGCCGCGGCGGCCGCGGCGTCGCCGCCGCCGGTCGCCGTCCTGTTCGCCGGGAGGTTCACCGTGGTCTTGGCGATCTTGGCGCTCCGCCTCGCCCTGCGGCTCACCGGCCAGCGCATCGTCGCCTGCCGCAATATCTCTTTCGGCGTCGCTGAATACGCCGCCTTCGGCCTCGTCCAAGGCTTCGTGCGCGGCCGGCTCGTCGTTAGGCGGCGCCTCGCCGCCCGCACGAGCATCGTCGCGCCCACCGCGTCCGCCGCGTCCGCCGCGTCCGCGGCGCCGCCGTCGGCGCGGTCCGCCATCGCGCTGTTCACCCTCGCGCTGTTCGCCCTCTCGCTGTTCGCCATTGTCCTCGGCGACCTGCTCTTCGGCCGTCTCGCCGTCCGCAATCGTCGGCTCCTCGAGGTCGTCCTCTTCCTCAAGCGGGACCGCGACCGGCTGCGCCTTCTCGGCGAGCACCCGCGCGGCTTCCGGCGTGTGCACTTGATCGCCGCGTTCGACGATGAACGCCTGCGGTGCTCTGACCGACTCATCAGCCGAGATGGTGATGGTGATGGCAAAGCGCTCTTCCAAGGACCGCAAGTGTGCGCGCTTTTGATTGAGCACGTAGAGCGCCACGTCGGGGCGCGTGCGGGCGATGAGATTATGCGTGGCGCCGCGCATCAACTGTTCTTCCAGCGCGCGCAGCACTTGCAGCGCCAGCGATGACACCGAGCGGACATGGCCGGAGCCGCCGCAATACGGACATTTCTCGGTCGAACTTTCCAAGACGCTGGCGCGGATGCGCTGCCGCGACATTTCCAACAGGCCGAAATGCGAGATGCGGCCGACCTGGATGCGGGCGCGATCCTGCTTGAGGCATTCCTTCAGCCGGCGCTCAACCGCGCGGTTGTTGCGCTTCTCCTCCATGTCGATGAAGTCGATGACGACCAGCCCGGCGAGGTCGCGCAGGCGCAACTGGCGAGCCACTTCCTCCGCCGCCTCGAGATTGGTCTTGAGCGCGGTGTCCTCGATGTGGTGCTCGCGCGTGGCGCGGCCCGAGTTCACGTCGATCGCGACCAGCGCTTCGGCTTGGTTGAGCACGATGTAGCCGCCGGAACGCAACTGCACGACCGGCGAGAACATGGCGTCGAGCTGGTTTTCGACGCCGTAGCGCGACAACAGTGGCTGCGTGTCCGGATAAAGTTTCACGTTGCGCGCATGGCTTGGCATGAGCATGCGCATGAAGTCCTTGGCTTCCTCATAGGCTTCGGCGCCGGCGACGACGACTTCGTCGATATCCTTGGAGTACAGGTCGCGGATGGAGCGTTTGACCAGCGAGCCTTCCTCGTACACGAGCTTGGGTGCGGTCGAGCGCAAGGTCAGGTCGCGCACAGTCTCCCACAGCCGCAACAGGTACTCGAAGTCGCGCTTGATCTCAGTCTTGGTACGGCTGGCGCCCGCGGTACGCAGGATCACGCCCATACCTTCGGGCACTTCAAGTTCCTGCGCGATCTCCTTGAGCCGGCTGCGATCTTCGCCGTTGGTGATCTTGCGGGAAATGCCCCCACCGCGCGCCGTATTGGGCATCAGCACCGAATAGCGGCCGGCGAGCGACAGGTAGGTCGTCAGCGCCGCGCCCTTGGTGCCGCGCTCTTCCTTGACCACCTGTACCAGCATGACCTGGCGTCGCTTGATAACCTCCTGGATTTTGTACTGGCGCCGGTAACGCGGGGCGCGATCGGGCACTTCCTCCAGGGCGTCGGCGCCGCCGACCGATTCAACGATCTCCTCATCCTCGGCATCGCCGTTGTCGGCGCCGTCATCATCGTCATTGCCGGTGCGGGCGACCTCGGCTGCGTCCCCTGTTTCGCCCGTTCCTTCGGAACCGTGATCTGCCGTGCCCTCGAACGGGGCGGCCTCGGGTGCAACCGTTGTTTCCGATGCCGGAATATCGGCACGCGGCATGGCGTGTTCAGGAAGCGCGGCCCCGGTCGCGTCGGCGTCGGAAGCGTAGGGCGTGTCGGAGTAAGCTTCGTGCGCTGCTGGCTCGTCCGGAACCGGCGGCGCGGCCTCGGTAGGCTGATCGGACGAATGCGTTACGTCACCGGAGGACTCGGGCAGGCCATGCCATTGATTGCCGCCCGCATCAGTCTCGCTGTGTTGCGTAGTTTCATCGCTGCCGGTCGCGCCAGGCTCGGCTCCGATATCCCCCGCCGCAGCTTCGGGCGATTCGCCATGCAAGACATCGTCGCGATGCCGCGATGCGGAGTGTCGCGAACGGCCGCGATGCCGCGACTTGCGGTCGATCTCGTCGTCGGCGGCGCGGTGGGCGCGCTGCTCCTCTTCGATCAGCGCCTGCCGATCGGCGACCGGAATTTGATAGTAGTCCGGATGGATTTCGGAAAACGCCAGAAAGCCGTGGCGATTGCCGCCATACTCGATGAAAGCGGCCTGCAGCGACGGCTCGACGCGCGTCACTTTCGCCAGATAGATGTTGCCTCTTAGCTGCTTGCGTTGCGCGGATTCGAAATCGAATTCCTCGACACGGTTGCCGCGTAGCACCACGACCCGGGTCTCTTCCGGATGGGTGGCGTCGATGAGCATTTTGTTGGCCATTTGAAAATCTCACGCGGGCCGGCGTGCCGCCGGATCCACGCCGCATCGGCGGGGGCGGACTGTGCGCGGCCCTGTTGTCGGTGAAGATGGACGGATTGGAAATCGCGAGCGCGCGCAGTTTTGATCGGCCAAAGAGCGGGCGCCGAACAGGCGCCGCTCCTCCAACCCAATCGAACTGTGAAATACACCTCGACCATGAACTCCAAACCGCATGGTGAAACGGCAGCGCGGGGCGCTACCGCAGGTTCTTGCGCTGACAGCACCGGCGCGATCATCCGTCGGCGGCCTGTTCGAGCCGCTGACCGTCGCATCACGCGCGAGGCTCCGGTTATCCTCATTCCTGCGGGTATCGGCATCGCTGGCTTGTTCCGCGTTCCGCCGCGCCACACCTTGTCGGACCTATGGCGCCGGAGGGGTTTTAAAAGCGGCGTCCGCCTCGCTCCCGTCATCATCCTTTGGGAGGCAATCGCGGCGGACTTAAAGTACAACGACCTGCCGGATGCCCTAACGCGACACAACCGGGACCTTTCACCGTCAGCACGTTCTTCATAAGGCCCCCGGCGGGGAATTGGCAAGCGGCCTGTGACAGGACGGCGAAAAACGTCGCAATCGGCTTGCCGAAACGGCCGATCTGCCGACACTTAAGTTTCGGTTAACCACGCGTCCCTAATGGATTATCGCGGGCACGAGGGGTCGGGGCCGATGGCCGGTCGGGCAGCAAGCGTGGTGTTACTGGCCTTGTGCGTGGCCGCCGCTTGGGCGGACCGTCCGGTGGCGGCAGCGGCAGCCGACTCAGTTCCCGAGGCAACCGAAGTCCGGCTGGGTGGCAATGAGGCGGATACCCGCTTCGTCATGGATCTGACCCGAAAGGTCGACCTCCACGCCTTCACGCTTGCCGATCCCTACCGGGTCGTCGTCGATATCCCGCAGGTTGTCTTCAAGCTGCCGCCGCAGGGGGGGCAGAACGGGCGGGGGCTGATCAAGGCGTTTCGCTTCGGCCTGATGATGGAGGGCGGTTCACGTATCGTACTTGATGTGACCAAGCCGGTGCGCGTCGACAAGGCCTTCGTCATGGATGCGGCGGATGGCGACCCGGCGCGCCTTGTGCTCGACTTGGTTCCGATCGATCGACAGAGCTTCCTGCACGAAATTGCGGTCGAGGACCGGCTGTTGGCGGCGCAGCCAGCGCCGCGACCGCAACCGCAGGCCAACAGCGCCGACCCCCGTCCGCTGGTGGTGCTCGATCCGGGACACGGCGGCATCGACACCGGCACAGTCGCCTCAACCGGACAAATGGAGAAGGACATCGTCCTCGACTTCGCCAAACGGCTGCGCGCGCGCATCGAGCAATCCGGCAAATTCCGTGTACTCATGACACGCAGCGACGATACCTACATCCCGCTCGACGATCGCGTCCGTATCGCGCGCAACGCCGGTGCCACACTGTTCGTCTCCATCCACGCCGATTCGCTGCCGCATAAGGAAGGCGACGCCCAGGGTGCAACCATCTACACGCTGTCGGGCAAGGCGTCCGACGCGCAGGCCGCCGAGCTCGCCGACAAGGAAAACGGCGCCGATGTCATCGCCGGCATCAATCTGAAGTCGGAACCCAACGATGTCGCCGGCATCCTGATTGATCTCGCACAGCGCGAAACCAAGACGTTTTCGATGCAGTTCGCGCACGATGTGGTCGGCGACATGAAGGGGGTGGCGCGACTGCACAAGGCACCGATCAAGTCCGCCGGTTTCCGCGTATTGCGAGCCCCGGATGTCCCTTCCGTCCTGGTTGAACTGGGCTACGTCTCCAATCGTGAGGATCTGCGGTCGTTGATGTCGGATACATGGCGGGATCGGACCGCCGATTCGATTGCGAAGGCGATCGACACCTACCTGACGACGCACATCGCCGGCATTAATGCCGACGCAAACCAGGGTTCTGCGGTGCAAAATGGCCTCAGTTTGAACAAAAAACCGAGCGACCACAGCCCGTGAACCAGGGGCTCTCTGGCGGGCGCGAGCCTTTTCCGCCAATCTGGGCCGCCGCGGTTGGGCCGCGGGATTTTTGGCCGTGCGCGAGCGGCTGTCGGTAAGGGGCGGGACCCGATTCATGAGATTGCTGTTGCGGTTCCTGGGCTTCCTTTTCGCCGTGGGGACAACCGTGTTTCTGGTCGGGACGGTCGCCGTCGCCGGCCTGCTGTGGCATTTCTCGCAAGGCCTGCCCGATTACTCGCAGCTTCAGGATTACGAGCCGCCGGTCATGACGCGGGTTCACGCCGCCGACGGCTCACTGCTTGCCGAATACGCCAAGGAGCGGCGGCTCTATCTGCCGATCCAGGCGATTCCGAATCTCGTCAAACACGCTTTCATCGCCGCCGAGGACAAGAATTTCTACGAGCACCCCGGCATCGACATATCCGGTATCGCGCGCGCGGCTTTGTCCTACGTGGAGAACTACGGCAAGGGCCGCCATCCGCAGGGCGCGTCCACCATTACTCAGCAGGTGGCGAAGAACTTTCTTTTGTCCAGCGAGGTGACGTTCGATCGCAAAATCAAGGAAATGCTGCTCGCACTCAAGATCGAGCGCGCCTACCCCAAGGACAAGATCCTCGAACTCTATCTCAATGAAATTTATCTCGGCTATGGCGCCTACGGCATTGCCGCTTCGTCACTGCTCTATTTCAACAAGTCGGTGCACGAGCTGACGATCGCGGAGGCGGCCTTTCTGGCCGGTCTGCCCAAGGGCCCGAACAACTACAATCCGTTCCGCCGCCACGACGAGGCGGTGGCGCGGCGCAATTACGTGATCGAGCGCATGGTCGACGACGGCTACGTCTCGGCCGCCGACGGCGCCAAGGCGGAGAAAGAGCCGCTGGTCGTCACCATGCGGCCGCCCGACACGCACGAATATGCGGCGGAATATTTCACCGAGGAGGTGCGCCGCTATCTGGTCGACCACTACGGCGAGAAGAAGTTGTATGAGGGCGGCCTGTCGGTGCGCACCACGCTCGATCCCAAGCTGCAGCTCGAGGCGCGCAAGGCGATGGTCAATGGGCTCGTCAGCTTCGACGAGACCAAGGGCTACCGCGGCCCAATCACCAAAATCGCGCCCGGCGGCGACTGGGGCGTCAAACTCGCGGATGTGAAATCGCTGGCCGATATCGCGCCATGGCGGATGGCGGTCGTGCTCGACGTCAGCGATCAGTCGGCGCATATCGGCTTGCAGCCGCCGCGCGATCCGGGCGGCAATGTCGTGAAACTGCGCGATACCGGACTAGTTCCGATCGAAGGCGTCAAATGGGCAAAGCCTGGCAAAGGGCCGTCGCATCCGATCAAGCGGGTGAGCGAGGTACTGGCTCCGGGCGACGTCATCTATGTCGAGCCGATGGAGCAGAAGGGCGACTATCGGCTGCGCCAGGTGCCGGAAATCTCCGGCGCGATGGTGGTCGAAGATCCGCATACCGGCCGGGTGCTTGCCATGGTGGGCGGCTTCTCGTTCGACCAAAGCCAGTTTAACCGCGCCACGCAGGCGCTGCGGCAGCCGGGCTCATCGTTCAAGCCCATCGTTTATGCGACCGCGATCGACAACGGCTATACGCCCTCGACCATCATCCTGGACGCGCCGATCGAGGTCGATACTGGAACGGGCGGCGAGGTCTGGAAGCCGGAAAACTACGAGGGCCAATTCTTCGGTCCCTCGACATTGCGCTTCGGCCTCGAGGAATCGCGCAACGTCATGACCGTGCGCCTGGCGCAGGCAATCGGCATGCCGCTGATCTCCCAGTATGCGAAGAAATTCGGCGTCTATGACACCATGCCGCCGTATCTGTCCTACGCGCTCGGCGCCGGCGAGACCACGCTGATGCGCATGGTCAATGCGTACGCGATGCTCGACAACGGCGGCCGGCGGATCATTCCGACGCTGATCGACCGCATCCAGGACCGCTACGGCCACACCATCTACAAGCACGATACGCGCGAATGCGAAGCCTGCGACGCCAAGAGCTGGCACGATCAGCCGGAACCGACCTTGGTCGATCACCAGCAGAAGGTGCTCGATCCGATGACCGATTATCAGATTGTGTCGATGATGGAGGGTGTCGTGCAGCGCGG
>Ga0208480_1000977_pt1 | contig 10557 bp, 7 predicted proteins | sample NGESurshal092012_4_FD_184485 | JGI IMG/M metagenome (GOLD analysis project Ga0208480, IMG submission 184485) | Arctic peat soil microbial communities from Barrow, Alaska - NGEE Surface sample F53-1 shallow-092012 (SPAdes) | ecosystem: Environmental > Terrestrial > Soil > Wetlands > Peat ... | reverse complement strand
CCGCCAAGGCGGAATGCTACGCGCCGGTCGAGGCGGTGATCCTGCCGGGCATCCGCCACGATCCGTGCCGCGAGGCGCCCGAGCGAACCCTTGGTGTTGCTGCAGAGTTTATCGACCGGTTGTTCCGCGACCACCACGAGGGCGAAGATCGCGAGCCTTCAGGGGTTGCGGCGTCATGAAATATAATGCAGATTATCGGTGCCGGCGGCGGATAACTGCATTATAATTCATCCGGCAGCTGCGGACCCGTCGCGGGGAGGCAGGAGATGGCAGAGGCCGATCACAGCGCTGCGCGCAATCTGGCGAACGGCAAGACGCGGATCGATTTTCAGACCGAGCCCTCGCGCTATCGCCATTGGAATCTTAACGTCGATGGCGACATCGCCACCTTGACGATGGACGTCGACGAGAAGGGCGCGTTGTTTGAAGGCTACGAGCTGAAGCTGAATTCCTACGATCTCGGCGTCGACATCGAACTGGCGGACGCGATCGAGCGGCTGCGCTTTGAGCATCCGCAGGTGCGCGCGGTGGTGCTACGCTCCGGCAAGCCACGGGTATTTTCCGCCGGCGCCAATATCCGCATGCTGGCCGGCGCGACGCATGCCCATAAGGTCAATTTCTGCAAGTTCACCAACGAGACGCGCAACGGCATCGAGGATTTTGCGGAGAATTCCCGCGTCGCCACGATCTGCGCGATCAACGGCACTGCGGCCGGCGGCGGATATGAACTGGCGCTGGCTGCCGACCACATCATGCTGGTGGACGACGGCTCGGCGGCGGTGTCGCTGCCGGAACTGCCGTTGCTCGCGGTGCTGCCGGGCACTGGCGGCCTGACGCGCGTCTCCGACAAGCGCAAGGTTCGCCGCGACCACGCCGACGTGTTCTGCACCACCGAAGAAGGCGTCAAAGGCAAGCGCGCCGTGGAGTGGCGGCTGGTCGACGAAGTGGTGCCGGGCTCGAAGTTTGATGAGACCATCGCGGCGCGTGCGCGCGAATTGGGTGCGAAGGCGAACCACAGCGCTCTGGCGCAAGGCATCAAGCTCACGCCGCTGACGCGCACCATCACGGCGGACGCCATCGAATACAGCTCATTGTCCGTTGAGTTTAATCGCGTGGCGCGGCTCGCCACCATCATGGTACGCGGCCCGGAAGGACCGCCGCCCGCATCGGCCGACGCCATGCAGGCGCTCGGCGCCGCGTTCTGGCCGCTGCGAGTAGGGCGCGAACTCGATGACGCGATCCTCAACATACGGCTCAACGAGCTCGATGTGGCGGCGATCGTGTTCAAGTCATCCGGCGATCCGGCGGCCGTGCTCGCCTACGACAAACTCCTCGATGCCAGCAAGGATCATTGGCTGGCGCGGCAAATTCGCAATTTGTGGAAACGCGTGCTTAAGCGCGTCGATCTCACCTCGCGGTCCTTGGTGACGCTGATCGAGCCGGGCTCATGCTTTGCCGGCACGCTCGCCGAACTCGCCTTCGCCAGCGACCGCTCGTACATGCTGATCGGCACCCGTGAGGGGGACAACAGGCTGCCCGCGACGATTGCGCTCAGCGACGCCAATTTCGGCGCCTACCCGATGTCGAACGGCCCGACGCGACTCGGCTCCCGGTTTTTGGCTAATCCGGCCGATGTCGATGCGGCCAAAGCCGAGCGCGGCACGATGCTCGATGCCGGGCGCGCCGACAAACTTGGGCTGATCACGTTCGCGCTCGACGACATCGACTGGGACGACGAGGTGCGCGTGTTTCTCGAGGAGCGCGCCAGCTTTTCGCCCGACGGTCTCACCGGCATGGAGGCCAATCTGCGTTTCGCCGGGCCGGAGACCATGGAGTCGAAAATTTTCGCGCGGCTGACCGCGTGGCAGAACTGGATTTTCCAGCGCCCCAACGCCATCGGCGAGGAGGGCGCGCTCAAGCGTTACGGCACCGGGCAGAAGCCGGTGTTTGATACGAAGCGGGTTTGAGGCGCGCGGGCTTTCGCTCCGCGACATACTCGGCTGTCATCATCCGCGAAGGCGGATGATCCAGTAGTCGCGATGGTCGCGGTGATTACTGGATGCCCGCATTCGCGGGCATGACAAGAAAATGGCGCGCGGCGGAAAAGAGATGAGGTGACGCCATGACCATCGAAGCCGTCGACTACACCACCAAGATTCCGAACAACGTCAATCTCGCCGAAGACCGGCAGGTGTTGCGCGCGCTGGAGGGCTGGCATCCGGGCTACATCGACTGGTGGAAGGACATGGGGCCGGAGGGCTTTCAGGATGCGCTCGTCTATCTGCGCACCGCCGTTTCGGTCGATCCCAAGGGCTGGGCCAAATTCGATTATGTGAAAATGCCCGACTATCGCTGGGGCATTCTGCTGGCGCCGAAGGAAGAGGGCCGCACCATTCCGTTTGGCCGCCACCTTGGCGAGCCGGTTTGGCAGGACATTCCGGGCGAATACCGCGCCATGCTGCGGCGCCTCGTCGTCATCCAGGGAGACACCGAGCCGGCGTCGGTCGAACAGCAGCGCCATCTCGGCAAGACCGCGCCGTCGCTCTACGACCTGCGCAACGTGTTTCAGGTCAATGTCGAGGAGGGCCGGCATCTGTGGGCGATGGTCTACATCCTGCAGAAATATTTCGGCCGCGACGGCCGTGACGAGGCGGCGCAGCTGTTGCAGCGCCGCTCCGGCGATGCCGACAAGCCGCGCATGCTCGGCGCCTTCAATGAAGCGACGCCGGACTGGTTGTCGTTCCACATGTTTACGTTCTTCACGGACCGCGATGGCAAGATGCAATTGGAGAGTCTTGCCCAATCGGGCTTCGATCCGCTGTCGCGCACCTGCCGTTTCATGCTGACCGAAGAAGCGCACCACATGTTCGTCGGCGAGACCGGCGTCGGGCGCACCATCCAGCGCACCTGCGAGGCAATGAAGGAGGCCGACATCGAGGACCCGAACGATGTCGAGAAAATCCGCGCGCTCGGTGTCATCGACCTGCCGACGATGCGACGAAAACTCAACCTGCACTATTCGCTGTCGCTCGATCTGTTCGGCTCCGAGGTCTCGACCAATGCGGCCAACACTTTCACGGCGGGGATCAAGGGCCGCTTCCAGGAAACCAAGATCCAGGACGATCATCGGCTGGAGAACGCGACTTACCCTGTGCTCAAACTCGTCGACGGCGAGATCAAGCGCGTCGACGAGCCGGCGCTGACCGCCATCAACATGCGGCTGCGCGACGACTACACGGCGGATTGCCAGCGCGGCATCGATCGCTGGAACAAGATCATCGACAAGACCGGCGTCGCTTTCAAATTCGAACTGCCGCATGTCGGCTTCCATCGCCTGATCGGCGAGTTCAAGGACGTGGAGGTGTCGCCCTCGGGCAAGCTCATGGACGCGGCGGCTTGGGAACGCGACAAGGGCCAGTGGCTGCCCTCGAAAGACGACGGCGAGTTTATCGGCAGTCTGATGAAGCCGGTCACGGAGCCCGGCCAGTTCGCCAGCTGGATCGCCCCGCCGCGCGTCGGCATCGACAACAAGCCCGGCGATTTCGAATACGTAAAGATCGCGGCGTAGTTTTTCGCTCTCCTGGAGGTCAGGATGGCGCGGCGCCTGTGGTGTGCCCTCGCCCCTTGCGGGAGAGGGCAGCTCAAGATCTTCAGAAAACTCGTTCGGGTGAGGGGTTGCGGCCGAGACCCCTCACCCATTCTTGTTGTCGAAGCGCTGAGACGCCCTCTCCCGCAAGGGGAGAGGGCACCACAGGGAACGCCGCTACAAATCCCTCGGCTCCGCGAGCGGTCCTTCCTTCAGCCGCGCGAGATCGAAGCGATCGATCTCCGCTAGCAATTCCACGAATGCCTTGGCGCCATGGTCGAGCGCGGCTTCGCCCTTGGTGGCGCTGGCGAGCGTCGCGTTGCCGACCGCGCCGGTGGGGTTGAGGTCCTGCGTCATCCAGGCGAAGCCAGCGGGCCGGTAGGCACCGAGCCATTTGAATTCGCCCGCCATCGCGATCGTCGCCGGCGTTGCGTTTGGAGCTTCAGCCATGCGCACGGTTACGGGCTGCGCCGCGAGCATGAGCGAGGTTTCGATATCGCCGCCGTGGATGCCATGCTTTTTCTCGTCGGCCGAGAACGAGCCATCCGGATAGCCAAAGCGGTGCCAGCCAACCGTGACGGCGAGCATGCCGAGCCGCGTACGCAGGTCGCGCGCCACCGATTCCATGGCGGCGACGTTGCCGCCATGACTCGTCACCAGCACGAGCTTGCGCACGCCGGCGCGCGCCAGGCTTTCGCCGAGTTCGGTCCAGGCCGCCATCGCGGTCGCGGCCGACAATGTGAGCGTGCCCGGAAAAGACAGATGCTCCGCCGAAACGCCGATGCGTTGCACCGGCAAAAACGTGACGGGCAGGTCGGTGGGCAGAAGCTTCTGTACGCGCGCCAGATAGGCTTCGGCGATATAGGTATCGACGCCGAGCGGCAGGTGCGGACCGTGCTGTTCGACCGCGGCCAGCGGCAGCACCGCGATCCAGCGCGCAGTCGCGCCGGCCGCCCCGGCAATGTCCTGCCAGGTCATCTCCATCCAGTTGCGCCGGGGCAGCGTCATCCGCGTCACTCGCTCATTGTTGCCGTACTTAGCATTTTTCCTTGCGCATGATCTTTCCCAAAAACCGGTATCCACTTTTCGGGATCATGTTCTATTGTCGCGTCGCCGACGCAAAGGAGCAACCGATGTCGCCTGCCGTGACGCGCCGAACCCTGCTGAGCTTGGCCGCCGGGGCCGCTGTGGCGCCGGCATCTGCGCAAGGACCGGCGCAAGGACCGGCGAAAGGGCTCGACAAGGTCTCGTTTGGCACCAATTGGGTGGCCGAGGGCGAGCACGGCGGCTTCTATCAGGCACTCGCCGACGGCACTTACCGGCAACACGGCCTCGACGTCACTATTGTGCCGGGCGGGCCGAACGTGAACAACCGCATCCTGCTCGCGGTCGGCAAGATCGATTTCTTCCTCTCGGCCAACACGCTGCAGGGCTTCGACGCGGTCGAGAACGATATTCCGGTGATCGAAGTCGCGGCGCTTTTTCAGAAGGACCCGCAGGTGCTGATCGCGCACCCGGATCAGGGCATCAAAAAATTCACCGATCTGAAGAACATGACGCTGTTCATCTCCAAGGAGGGCATGACCAGCTATTTCCAGTGGCTCAAATCCGATTACGGTTTTTCGGAATCGCGGGTCAAACCCTATACTTTCAATCCGCAGCCGTTCCTTGCCGATACCAAGAGCGCGATGCAGGGCTATGTCACCTCCGAGCCGTTCGCCATCGAGAAGGCAGCGCATTTCAAGCCGGACGTCTTCCTGCTCGCCGATCAGGGCTTTTCCGCCTACTCGACCTTGATCGAGACGCGCAGCGATCTGGTCGACAAGAAGCCTGACGTGGTACACCGCTTTGTCGATGCCTCGATCATCGGCTGGTACAACTACATTTATCACGACAACAGTGCGGCGAACGCGCTCATCAAGAAGCAGAACCCGGAAATGACTGATGATCTGCTCGCCTATTCGGTCGCCAAGATGAAGCAATACGGCATCGTCGATTCCGGCGACACGCTCAGCCTTGGTGTCGGCGCCATGACCGATGCGCGCATGAAGACTTTCTTCGACGAGATGGTGCGCGCCGGGGTCGCCAAGGCCGGGCTCGATTACCGCAAATGCTACACGCTGCAATTCGTCAACAAGAAAATCGGGCTTGATCTGCGAGCGAAATGACGTTCGTCATTGCGAGGAGCCAACGGGTCCGGCCCAAAGTGGCCGGCCCGATGACAAGCTCCGCGACGAAGCAATCCTGTCCTGACTCGTCGCATTGCACTCCGCCCCTGGATTGCTGCGCGGAGCCTATCATCGGACCGCGCGACTTCGCGCGGGTCCGTTGGCTCGCAATGACGATATGACTCTGTACCAATAAAAAAGGAGCGTTTTGTCTTGCGGGTTTTCCTTCTCTCTCTGTTGATCGCCATTATCTGCGTGAACGCGGCGCCCGCCGCCGAGACCTATCCGTCGCATCCGGTTCGATTGATCGTACCGTTTCCGGCCGGCGGCATTGCCGATCTGTCCGGCCGCCTGATCGCTCAAGGATTGCAGGAAAAATTCAAGCAGCCGTTTGTGATCGAGAACAAGCCCGGCGGCCAAGGCGTGATCGGGTTCCACGACATGATGAAGGCGGCGCCGGACGGCTACACGCTGATGATGGGGACGGTCGGTTCGGTCGTGATCAACATCGTGATGGATCCCCATCCACCGTTCGACCCGCTGCACGATCTCGTGCCGATCGCCAACGCTGCCGAATACGCCACCGCACTCGTGGTCAACAATGCGATGCCGGTGAATTCGGTGCAGGAATTCGTCGACTACGCCAGGGCGCATCCTGGCAAGCTCACCTTCGGCTCGACCGGCGTCGGCGCGCTCGATTACACCGCGGCGCAATTGCTGATGAAGGAGGCCGGCATCAAGATGCTGCATGTCCCCTTCAAGGGCGGCCCCGAGGCTCTCAACAGTCTTATGGGCGGATCGATCGATTCGATCATTGAAGTCTTCCCGGTCGTCATGGGACAGATCAAAGGGCATTCGATCAAAGGGCTGGCGGTGACGAGCCCCTACCGGCAGGCGACGTTGCCCGACGTGCCGACTTTCAAGGAAGCAGGGTTCCCGGGCGTGGTCCTGACCGGCTGGCTCGGGCTCTACGGACCGCCGAAGATGCCGGAAGACATCCGCCAGATGCTTGGCAAGGCGGTCGTTGATATCGTCAAACAGCCGGCGATGGCGCAGCGCTTCCGCGCCATCGGCTTTGAGCCGACCGGCCAGGACGCCGATGCTTTCGCCGCCTATCATGCCGCCGAAGTGGTCCGCTGGAGGAAATTCACCAGCGAGATCGGCATGCACAAATAGGAGAGCGACGATCTCCCCGGCGACGAATTTCTCGGCACCCCCGGTGGTCGCGCTCCGCGGCGTCGGCAAGACGTTTCCGAACGGCACGCTGGCGCTCTCGGGCCTCGACCTCGACGTGCGGCAGGGCGAATTCCTGTCGCTGCTCGGCCCGTCGGGCTGCGGCAAATCGACGGCGCTGCGCATCATGGCGGGTTTGAGCGAGCCGACGCAGGGCAGGGTCGAATGGGCGGCGGCGGGCACGCAGACCAAAAACGGGAGTATTGGTTTCGTCTTTCAGGAGCCGACGTTGATGCCGTGGACCACCGTGTTCAACAATGTGCGGCTGCCGCTCAAGCTAGCGGGCGTGGCGGCCGACAAAGCGTCAGCGCGCGTCCGCGCCGCGCTGGAGCGGGTCGGCCTGCAAGATTTCAGCTCGGTCTATCCGCGCGAACTGTCCGGCGGCATGCGCATGCGCGTCTCCATTGCGCGCGCTCTCGTCACCGAGCCCGAGTTGCTGCTGATGGATGAGCCGTTCGCCGCGCTCGACGAGATCACGCGCTTCAAGCTCAATGACGATCTTTTGACGATGTGGCAGGCGCTCGGCACCACGGTCGTGTTCGTCACGCATTCGGTGTTCGAGTCGGTTTATCTGTCGAGCCGCATCGCCGTGATGGCGGCGCGGCCGGGCCGCGTGTTCACCGAGTTGGGCATTGACGCGCCTTATCCGCGCGGCGGCGATTTTCGCACCTCGTCCGAATACGCCGCGTTGTGCCGCCGTACCTCCGATGCGCTGGCGCGCGCCATGGCGGCGGGAGGCGGTGAATGAACGCGCAGGCTTCCGCCCGCGAACGCCGCGAGCGCGCGCTGCGCGTGGCGCTGCCGGCCATCGTCTTCGTGCTTGTCGTCGCAGCTTGGGCGGCCGCGGTGTGGTTCTGGCAGATAAAGCCCTATGTGCTGCCCACGCCGAGCCTGGTCGCGCACACACTGGTGACAGACTGGCCTCTGCTGTCGCAGTCGCTGTTGGTGACGCTGATAACAACTGTCGAGGGCTTTGTGTTGGCCTCGCTCGGGGGCTTCATCCTTGCGGTGCTGTTCAATCTGTCGCGCTACGTCGAGTATTCGCTCTATCCCTATGCGGTGATCCTGCAGGTGACGCCGGTGATCGCCATCGCGCCGCTGCTGCTCGTCTACATGCCGCAGCCGACGGCGGTGCTGGTCTGCGCCTGGATCGTGGCGTTCTTCCCGGTACTCGCCAATACGACGCTGGGGCTCCGCTCGGTCGACCGCAATCTGGTCGATCTGTTCGCGCTCTATAGCGCCTCGCCAGCCCGGGTGATGTGGGACCTGAAACTACCCGCGTCGATGCCTTATCTGCTCGGCGGCCTGCGCATCGCCGGCGGGCTATCGCTGGTCGGTGCGGTGGCGGCCGAGATCGCGGCCGGTTCGGGTGGCGCCGGCTCGGGCCTCGCCTTCCGCATCATGGAGGCGCAGTACCGCCTCAACATCCCCCGCATGTTCGCGGCGCTGCTCTTGCTCTGCGTCGCCGGCCTGCTGATTTTTTATCTGCTGGCGCTGGTCAATTACCTGGCGTTACGGCGCTGGCACGAAAGCGCGCTGGACGGCGAACGTTAAACGTCACGCCGCCCGCACCGCCATTGCCAGCACGCGCGCCACATGCAGCGCTTCGCGCCGCGCGCCGTCGCGGATTTGCTGCCGGCACGAGGTGCCGTCGGCGACGATGAGCGCATCTTCCGGCGCCTTGCGCACCGCCGGCAACAACGACAGCTCGCCCATGGCGTAGGATACGTCGATCGTGTCGGCCGCGTAGCCGAAGGCGCCAGCCATGCCGCAGCAGCTCGATTCGATTTTTTCGACGGCGAGCTCGGGGACTAGCCGCAAGGCGGCTTCGACCGCCGACATGGCGTCGAACGACTTTTGATGGCAGTGGCCATGCAGAAACGCCTGTTTCTTCATTGGCGCGAGCGGCAATTGGAGTCGTCCCGCCTTGGCTTCGTCTGCCAGAAATTCCTCAAATAAAATGGCGCGTTCGGCGACCAGCCGCGCAGTATCGGTTTTGATCAGTGCCGGAATTTCGTCGCGGAAGGCGAACAGGCAGCTCGGCTCCAACCCGACGACCGGTATCCCCTGCGCCACAAAAGGCGCGAGCGCGGAGAGCGTGCGTTCCGCCTCGCGCCGCGCTTCGTCTGTTTTGCCGACAGACAGAAAAGTCCGGCCACAACACAGGGGGCGGCTGTCATCGGGCGGTGTGGCGAAATGAACCCGATAACTCGCCGCTTCCAGCACGGTGCACGCGGCGTCAATGTTTTCGCGTTCGAAATAACGATTGAACGTGTCGGCGAACAGGACGACGTCACGGCCCTGGCCGCCGTCGTGTCCGATTGGGTCACGGAAATAGTCTGACCGCCACTTCGGCAAGCTGCGGCGGGCGCTGAAGCGGGTGACACCCTCGGATAGCTTCGCCGCGCCGGGCAGCCGGTCCCGCAAATTCATCAGCCACGGAACTTTCGCCGCGTAGGGCGCGTAGCGCGGGAGATAACCGACCAGCCGGTCGTGCAGCGTCAGTCCGCGCTGCGCGGCCCGCGCAGACAAAAATTCGATCTTCATGCGCGCCATGTCGACGCCAGTCGGGCATTCGCGGCGGCAGGCCTTGCAGGAGACGCACAGTTTGAGTGTCTCGGCCATTTCATCGGACGTGAATGCGCCGGGTCCAAGCTGGCCGGTAATAGCAAGCCGCAGCGTATTGGCGCGGCCGCGGGTGACGTCGCGTTCGTCGCGGGTGACCCGATAGCTCGGGCACATCACGCCGCCCGCAAGCGCGCGGCAGGCGCCATTGTTGTTGCACATCTCGACCGCGCCCTGGAAACCGCCGCCGGCGCCCGGATAGGCTGACCAGTCAAGCGCGGTAGCGAGGTCGCCGGCGTGATAATCCGGCCCGTAACGAAAGTTGCTGCGATCGTCGAATTTCGGCGCGCGAACGATCTTTCCCGGATTGAACAGACATTGCGGATCGAAACGGTCTTTCACCTTCTCGAATGCGCGCACCAGTTCGGCGCCGAACATCTTTTCATGAAATTCGGAGCGAACGATGCCGTCGCCATGCTCGCCGGAATGCGAGCCTTTGTATTCGCGCACCATGGCGAACGCTTCCTCGGCGATGGCGCGCATGGCGCGCACGTCCTTGTCGAGACGCAGGTTGAGCACCGGGCGCACGTGCAGGCAGCCGACGGCAGCGTGCGCATACCAGGTGCCGCGCGTGCCGTTTTTCTCAAACACTTCGGTGAGCCGCGCCGTGTAATCGGGCAGGTGCTCGAGCGGCACCGCGCAATCTTCGACGAAGGAGATTGGTTTGCCCGCGTCCTTCATCGACATCATAATGTTGAGGCCGGCGGTACGCACCTCGGAGATGCCGCTCTGCAGCTTGGCATCGAGCACTTCGACCACGCCACCCCATTTGGCGGCGCTATTGGTCCAGGACAGACCGAGGTCGCCAAGGAGTTCGCCGAGCCGCTTGAGCCGGCGCAGATTTTCGTCCCAGTTGTCTTCGGCAAACTCGACGAACAAAATGGCTTCCGGATCGCCGCGCAGAAAGGCGTCGATAATCGGCCGGAACATGGCGATGTCACGGGC
>Ga0208480_1000974_pt1 | contig 10600 bp, 10 predicted proteins | sample NGESurshal092012_4_FD_184485 | JGI IMG/M metagenome (GOLD analysis project Ga0208480, IMG submission 184485) | Arctic peat soil microbial communities from Barrow, Alaska - NGEE Surface sample F53-1 shallow-092012 (SPAdes) | ecosystem: Environmental > Terrestrial > Soil > Wetlands > Peat ... | reverse complement strand
CAGATCGCCGGTAATTTCAACGAGTTCCTGCAGCTTTTGACCACACAGCTGCAAAATCAGGATCCACTCAGTCCACTCGATACCAATCAGTTCACTCAGCAACTGGTCGAGTTCGCGTCGGTCCAGCAGCAGGTCGACATGAACACCAACATGCAAACGCTGATCTCGTTGCAGCAGACCACGGCAGCAACCCAAGCCCTGCAACTTGTCGGTTCGACGGTCACACTCAACGGCAACAGCGCGACTCTTTCGAATGCCACCGGAAGCCCCGCGTCGTGGAGCTTGAACGCATCCGCTGGGGGCACCGCAGCGATCACAATCGCCAACTCGTCGGGTCAGACCGCCTACACCGGCACCACGACGCTCAGTGCCGGCAACCAGTCGTACAACTGGAACGGTCAAGGCAATAACGGCGTGACGTGGCCGGACGGCTCCTACACCATCGCGGTCACAGGCACGGGAGCCGGCGGCCAGGCGATCACGGTCACGAGCCAGGTGCAGGGCACCGTGAGTGCGGTGAACATGAGCCAGACTCCGCCGACGATTACCGTCAGCGGACAAAGCTATCCGATCAGCTCGATCCAATCGGTCGGCGGCGGCAGCAGCAGCGTCACGAATGGCTTGAGCAGCCTCAACACCACGATCGGCAATCTCACCAGCACGATCGGCACTCTTATTAAGTCGCTGTAACGGCTGCCGGCCCGCAGCCGCGTTGCCCATTCGGCGACCGCCATTTGGCAAGCCGCATAGCGGAAATCCACCATCACGCGCCGGCTCGGAGCCAAATCGGTCGGTCGGCCGTTACGCTTAGCCAAATTTTAAGCCGCGCTGCGTAAAGTAACAATCTGTGGCGTTGTCGAGTGTGAGAGTGACTATGACCGAACCTCATCGCCCGAGGGTGAAGTATGTCATCGGGCCGGACGGTTCGCCCCTGACGATTGCCGATTTGCCGGCACCGGGAACGAAGCGCTGGGTCATTCGCCGCAAAGCGGAAGTCGTAGCGGCAGTCCGTGGCGGTTTGCTGTCACTGGAAGAAGCCTGCAGCCGTTACACCCTGACGGTCGAGGAATTCCTCTCCTGGCAGTACTCGATCGATCAGCACGGCCTCGCCGGTCTCCGCACGACCCGCATCCAGCAGTATCGTCAGTAACTGTGGCTTAATCCGTCCTAACAAATCGTCAACGCCGGCAGTCTGTGCCGGCGATTTGATTCGCGGGCAGCCGCGAACGCCCGCGCTGCGTGGTGTCAATGCCGCGCGCGGTAATAATTCGGTAGCATTCCGGCTGCATCGAGCCGCGAAATTAACCGGGCGCTAACCATCCACCGGGCAAATCTTGCCGAGCGCATAGCGTCGCTTGGGGTGAAGCCTGGTGCAAAATCTGCTGGAGTTTGCCAAAACCATCGGCGCCCCGCGTATTGCGGCCATGGGCGCGGTCACACTGGCGCTGGTCGGCTTCTTCACATTCCTCATCCTGCGCGTAACCGCGCCTGATATGATGCCGCTGTTCACCGATCTGACGCTCGACGACTCCGCCGCAATCGTCAAACAGCTCGATCGCGAAGGGATTGCATACGAGCTGCACAACAACGGCAACGTGATTCTGGTGCCTAAGGATCGCGTCGCCAAGCTGCGCATGGAGCTCGCTCAGAACGGCCTGCCCAAGGGGGGGGGCATCGGCTACGAGATCTTCGACAAGTCCGACGCGCTCGGCACCACCAGCTTCGTGCAGAACATCAATGCTGTACGCGCGCTCGAAGGCGAACTCGAGCGCACCATCCGCACGCTGGACAGCGTTCAAGACGCGCGCGTGCACTTGGTGATTCCGGAACGACCGCTGTTTTCGCGCGACAAGGTCGAACCGTCCGCCTCCATCGTGCTGCGGGTCCGCGGCACGCTCGAACCGGGGCAGGTGCGCGCCATCCGCCATCTCGTCGCCACCGCCGTCAACGGCCTGCACCCGCAGCGCATCTCCATCGTCGACGAGTCCGGCACTCTCTTGGCCGATGGCGCCGATGATGATCCCACCGGCAGCACCGTCGTCGACGAACGGCAGGTCGCGCTCGAAAGCCGGCTGCGCAAGCAGGTCGAGGGCATCGTCAATTCGGTGGTCGGCCCGGGCCATGCCCGGGTCCAGGTCAACGCCGATTTCGATTTCAACCGCATCACCGAAACGTCGGACAAATACGACCCCGACGGCCGCGTGGTGCGTTCCAGTCAGACGCGTGAGGAATCCACGGCCTCCGGCCAACCCAGCAGCGAAGTCACCGTCGGCAATCAGATTCCCCAGGGGCAGCAGACCCAAAATCCGCCGGCGGACGGCAACGCACAGCCTCGCGAGCAGAGCAAAAAGACCGAGGAAATCGTCAACTACGAGATTTCCAAGACCTCCAAGACCCAGGTGACGGAAGGCGGCCGGGTCAAACGCATCTCGGTCGCCGTGGTGCTCGACGGGAGCTACAGCAAGAACGACAAGGGCGATATCGTCTATAAGCCGCGCAGCAAGGAAGAGATCGATCAGATCGCGGCGCTGGTGCGCTCAGCGATCGGCTTTGACCAGAAGCGCGGCGACCAAGTCGAAGTGGCCAATCTGCGCTTCGCCGAACCGCCCATGCAGCCGATCACGGCGCAGAGCGGGTGGTTGTCCGCCCTGCATTTCTCCAAGGACGACATCATGCGGGCCATCGAAATGGTGGTGATGGGCCTGCTCGGCTTTGCCGTCCTGCTCCTGGTCGTGCGCCCGCTGGTGCGGCGCGTGCTCGCTCCGACGGAAGGCGCGATGCCGGCGCTGTTGCCGAGCGCTGTGCCCCATCAGGCGGCGGCGCCGGAGACGGGCGCAGGCCAAAGCACTGCTGTAGCCGGGCCGACGTTTAGCGGTGAGCCGAGCGAAACCTCGAAGATGATCGACATTGCGCAGATTCAGGGTCAAGTCCACGCCCAGTCAGTGCAGAAGGTCGGCGAAATCGCCGACCGCAATCCGCGCGAGACCGTCTCCATCATTCGCCAGTGGCTGCATGAAAGCGCCAACGCTTGAGCAACGCCCTGCCGTCACATCACGCACCAAAGCCCGACGATGCCGCCCATCGCGAGATCACCAGCGCGTTGGCGAGCCTTGCCGGCCACACCGGCCATGGCTCGGGATCCGCCAAGCGCCGGCTGACAGGCCCGGAACGCGTCGCAATCCTGATGCTGGCGCTCGGCGAGCAGCACGGCTCCAAGATCTGGAGCATGCTCGACGACGACGAGCTGCGGCAGGTTTCCATCGTCATGTCGACGATTGGCACCATCGACGCCGAGTTGGTCGAAGAACTGCTGCTCGAATTCGTCTCGCGCATGTCGGCGTCGGGCGCCCTGATGGGCAACTACGACGCGACCGAGCGCCTGCTGCAGCAATACCTGCCGCCCGAGCGGGTCGGCAACATCATGGACGAAATTCGCGGTCCGGCCGGCCGCAATATGTGGGAAAAGCTCTCCAACGTCCAGGAAGAGGTCCTCGCCAATTATCTGAAAAACGAATATCCGCAGACCGTCGCGGTCGTTCTGTCGAAGATCGGGCCGGAGCATGCCGCCAGGGTGCTGGCGATTCTGCCGGAGGAACTGGCGCTCGACGTCATCAATCGCATGCTGCGCATGGAAGCGGTGCAGAAGGAAGTTCTGGAGCGCGTCGAGCAGACGCTGCGCACCGAGTTCATGTCGAACCTGTCGCAGACGCGGCGGCGCGACGCCCACGAGGTGATGGCGGAAATCTTCAACAATTTCGACCGGCAGACGGAGACACGCTTCCTGACCGCGCTGGAAGAAGAAAACCGCGATGCCGCCGAGCGCATCAAGACGCTGATGTTCACCTTCGACGACCTGACCAAGCTCGATACCGCGTCGTCGCAGACACTGATGCGCCATGTCGAGAAGGACAAGCTGGCAACCGCGCTGAAGGGTGCGGCCGAGCCGGTGCGCCAGTTCTTCATGTCCAACATGTCGACGCGCGCCGCCAAGATGCTGAACGACGACATGCAGGCGATGGGGCCGGTGCGGCTGCGCGAAGTCGATGAAGCGCAGGCGCTGCTGGTCAATCTCGCCAAAGACCTCGCCGCCAAGGGCGAGATCGTCATCTCCAAGAGCCGTGGCGAAGAAGAGTTGATTTACTGAGGACGGCTGGGAATCATGACAATGGGCGCGCCGACCAAATTTCTGTTCGATGTCGACTTTGCGCGCGGCGCCGAGCGCAAGCAGACGCTGGCGCTCGCGGACCACATGCTCAAGATCGCCGAAGCCGAAAAGGCGGCGCATGACCGCGGCTATGCCGCCGCGCAGACCGACGCCAAGGTGGAATCCGATCGCCGCATCACCACAGCCCTCGAGCGCGTCGCCGCCGCAATCGCCGCCAGCAATTCCGCCATTAAGGCAATCGAGACGCGGCTCGAATGCGAGGCGGTTGAGGTCGCGGTCGCGGTCGGACGCAAGCTCGCTCCGGCGCTGCTGGTGAACGAACCGTTCGCCGAAATCGCCGCACTGGCGAGCGAATGCTTCCGCCAGCTGGTCGCGACGCCGCACATCGCCGTGCGCGTCAATGACGCGCTCTATTCGACCACGCAGGAAAAACTCGGCGACATCGTCCGGACGCGCGGCTTCGAAGGTCGCCTCGTCGTGCTCGCCGAAAGCGACATCGCGCCCGGCGACTGCCGCATCGAATGGGCGGACGGCGGCGTCAATCGCGACAGCGCCGCAGCGGACGCCGAGATCAGCAAGGCGGTTGCGGGCTATCTAACGGCCCGCCGCAGCTTTGCCGAGGCGAAAAATAATGAGGAGGTGCGCAAATGAGCGACGATACCAAGGTCGCGTTGCCCGATCTTGAAAACGGCGGCGCGCAGGTCGACCTGGCGGCGGCGATCGAGGCCGATGGACCGATGACGCGCATCGCCTCCGACCTGGAAGCGGTGTTCGACGTTCCCGTACAGGTCTCGGCCGTGCTGGGCCGCGCCCGCATGGAGATCGGCAACCTGCTCAAGCTCGGCCCCGGCACGGTTATCGAACTCGACCGCAAGGTCGGCGAGGCGATCGACATCTACGTCAACAACCGCCTCGTTGCCCGCGGCGAGGTGGTGCTGGTGGAAGAAAAGCTCGGCGTGACGATGACTGAAATCATCCGGGCGGAACGTTAGGGATGCGCGAATGCGAATAGCGAAATCGCGAATAGGAAATCCAAAGAGCACCCATCTTTCCCCTATTCGCTACTCGCAATTCGCCAATCGCTTATCGCCTGAGGCGAAAAAGGAATAACAATTATGCGGCTTTTGATCATCGGCACACTGGACGGCCAGCTGACGACCGCGACCAAGCTGGCAATGGAGAAGGGCGCCACCGTCACGCACGCCGCCGACAACGCCCAGGCGCTTGCCGTGCTGCGCGCCGGCCGGGGCGCCGATCTGCTGATGGTCGACGTCGCCATCGACATCCGCGCACTAGTGCGCGGGCTCGAAGCCGAACATATCCACGCTCCGATCGTCGCCTGCGGCACCGCCACCGACGCGCGCGCCGCGGTCGCCGCCATTCACGCCGGCGCCAAGGAATACATCCCGCTGCCGCCCGACGCGGAACTGATCGCCGCGGTGCTCGCGGCGGTCGCCAATGACAGCCGCGAACTGATCTATCGCGACGATGCCATGGCGCGCGTGGTCAAGCTCGCCCAGCAGGTGGCGCCGAGCGAGGCTTCCGTGATGATCACCGGCGATTCGGGAACCGGCAAGGAAGTACTCGCCCGCTACGTGCATTCCCGCTCCGGCCGCGCCAAGAAGCAGCTGATTTGCGTGAACTGCGCAGCCGTACCGGAATCGCTTTTGGAATCGGAGCTGTTCGGCCACGAGAAGGGAGCGTTCACCGGCGCGGTGGCGCGCCGCATCGGCAAGTTCGAAGAGGCCAACGGCTCGACGCTATTACTCGACGAAATCTCCGAGATGGATGTGCGGCTGCAGGCCAAGCTGCTGCGTGCCATCCAGGAGCGAGTGATCGACCGCGTCGGCGGCGCCCGGCCGGTGCCGATCGACATTCGCATCATCGCCACGTCCAACCGCAACCTCGCCGAAGCGGTGCGCGAAGGCTCGTTCCGCGAAGATCTGCTATTCCGCCTCAACGTGGTGAACCTGAAAGTTCCGCCGCTGCGCGAACGGCCGGCCGACGTGCTCGAACTCGCTGACTATTTCGTGCGGAAATACACAACCGCAAACGGCGCGCCGGTGCGACCCTTGTCGGCGGAAGCGCGGCGTACGCTCGCGATCAATTATTGGCCGGGCAACGTGCGCGAACTGGAAAACACCATGCACCGCGCGGTGCTGATGGCGAGCGGCGCGGAGATCGGACCCGAAGCGATCCTGGCGCCGGACGGCGTCCGCCTCGACCAGCAGCGCGGCGCCGCCGCGGTGGCGCACGCCACGTTTGCCGCCGAACAGGTGTCGCGCGCGCTGGTCGGCCGCACCGTCGCGGAGGTCGAGCGCGATCTCATCCTGGAGACGCTCAAGCATTGCCTCGGCAACCGCACCCACGCCGCCAACGTGCTCGGCATTTCGATCCGCACGCTGCGCAATAAGCTCAACGAATACTCCGCCGATGGACTGGCGGTGCCGCCGCCCGGTGGTGGCGAGCCGCGCGTGGCCGCTGCGTAAATTTGCCGCTCCGCTTTCGCCGCCGGGCACGCCGCTGTATAGGTGCCCGGATGATGAACATTACACGCCGTCGAATTCTCACCCTCACATCCGGCGCGCTCGCGCTGCCGGCTGTAATCCGTCATGCGTACGCCGACACCTACCCGTCGCGGCCGATCCATCTGCTGGTCGGTTTTCCGCCGGGAGGAACGGCCGACATCATCGCGCGACTGGTCGGGCAGGCTCTGGGCGAGCGGCTCGGGCGAACCTTCGTGGTCGAGAACCGCGGTTCCGCCGCCCAGCAGATCGCCGCTGAAACGGTCGTGAAAGCCGCACCGGACGGCTACACGCTGCTGATGCTGGCCAACCCAAACGTCATCAACGTGGTGATCAATCCGGGCGTCGGCTTCTCATTCAGCCGCGATCTCGCGCCCATCGGCGGCATCGCGTCGGACCCCGCGATCCTCGTGGTGAACCCCAAGGTGCCGGTCAAGACGGTTCCGGAATTGATCGCCTACGCCAAGGCAAATCCGGGCAAGCTCAACATGGCGTCCGGCGGCGTCGGCTCGACGCCGCATCTTGCCGGTGAGCTGTTCAAGATGATGACCGGCATCAACATGCTGCACGTGCCCTATCGCGGCGACGCGCCGGCCGTCACCGACATGCTCGAAGGACAGGACCAGGTCATGTTCGACATGGTGATCCTGGCGCAGGGCCATGTGCGATCCAACGAATTGCGCGCGCTCGCGGTCACGAGCAAAGCGCCGCTCGCGCTGTTTCCCAACCTGCCGCCGATCGCGAATTTTGTGCCGGGCTATGAGGCGTTCGCCTGGCAGGGCTTGATGGCGCCGAAAGACACGCTGCCCGAGATCGTCAACAAATTGAACGCCGAACTGAACGCCGCTCTTGCCGACCCCAAGGTCCAGAAGCGCCTCGCAGACCTCGGCGGCATCCCGATGCCGTTGACGCCTGCCGGTTTCGGCAAGCTGATCGTCAACGAGATGCAGAAGTGGGACAAAGTCATCAAGTTCGCGCACATCAAGCCGCACTGAAGTCATAGCGAATAGCAACTTGCTGCTCACTATTCGCGACTCGCCCTCTACTTCGTCGCATCCCCGCCATCGACCATGATGGTTTCCACCTCGCCCGCGCCATTGGCGCGGCGGAAGGCGGCCGCCTTGTTGTATTCGTCGGATTGAAAGCAGGCGACGCCCTGCTCGAAGCTTGGAAATTCGATCACCACGAAACGGCTGAATTTCTGCGGCCCTTCCATGATCTGGAACCGCCCGCCGCGCGCCAGCACCTTGCCGCCATGCTTGGCGATGATGGCCGGCACCAGATCGGTATATTTCTTGTACTCGACCGGATCGTTGATATTAGAGCGCGCGACCCAATACGCGGGCATTGTTTGTTCCTCCACATGTCATTCCGGGGCGCGGCTCTAAGCCGAACCGGAATGACGTACCAGAACAGCCCGCTTACGTCTCGGCGAACAAACCGCGCAGCAACCCGGCGGGACCGGCGCGCGGCTTGGCGGCCGGCTTGGCTCCGACCATGCGGCGGCCCAGCATGCTGACAAAATGATCCTTCGACATTGGCTTGGCGAACAGATAGCCCTGGCCGATGTCGCAGCCGATGCCCTGCAGCCTGTGGGCCTCGTGCGTCGACTCGATGCCCTCCGCCACCGTTTTCAACTCGAAGCGCTTGGCGAGTTCGACGATGGTCTCACACAGGCCGCCATTGACCTTGTCGGTGTGGCAATTGGTGACATACGAGCGGTCGATCTTCAGTTCGCTGAATGGCAATTGCCGCAGCCGCGCCAGCGACGAATAACCGGCGCCGAAATCGTCGAGCGCCAGCGAGCAATGCAGCGCACGCAACTCGTCGGCCACTTCCTGGGCGATCGCGAGATCGTGCATGACCTCGTCCTCGGTCACTTCGAGAATAAGACCCGGCCACGTCTCGGCCATCGGCCGCTGTTCGCGCAGCATCTTGGCAATCGGCAGCTTGACAAAGGCCGACGCCGGCACATTGACTGAGAGTTTGAGGCTCACGCCCTGCGCGGCGCAGTCCTCAAAGTCGCGCAGCGCGGTAAGAATGACGCGCTCGGTCAGCGCCAGCATATCGGCCTCGGGGGCGCCGGGCAGAAATGCCCCCGGACTAATCATGCTGCCATCGGGACGCCTGGCGCGCACCAGCGCCTCGGCGCCGACCAGATAGCGTCCCCGCAGATCGATCTTCGGCTGATACCACAGATCAAACCAATCAAGCCGCAGCACATCGGCGAGCGTCACCTTGCCGTTCACCGGCGCGGGCTCGACCTGTTTTTTTGCCGCGAACAGCTTTTGCAGCATCGGCAACATTAGCGGTCCGTGATCGTCGATACGTGTTATTGCGCAGCAAACCCGCCGGGTCCGTTAATGAGGCACTGTCGAGCCGGATTATGCTTGCTGCCCGGTGAGCAGGGCGCGGCGAATTCTCACGCGCACAGCGATAAGGCGTTAAGTAACAGGCTGCCGCCAGAATAGCGTTCCAACGAAAAACACCATCGATTTGGGACGGCATCTATGAACGCGGTTTCAGTCAGCAATTGCTGGGAGGGGCATTTCCTTCGAACCGGTCGGCCATCCAACCCGCCGCGGCATCCGCGCTGTCATAGCCGATAAAGCCATGGCTTACGCCCGGCATCATCAGCATTTCGACCTTGCTGCCCGCTTTGCAGAGGCGGTTCTTATAGGCGTCAGTGATTGAGGGGCGGACAAGGCCATCGGACGACCCTTGTGAGATGAACATTGGAATGTCTGTCGGGAGATTTCCCGGGCTGTTGCGCAACAGAAGGGACTTCCACGGCTCGACCGCCGCCGGATTCTTTACGGACAAAAATGTGTGCGCCAGCGGCGCGGATAGCTTTTGCCGAATGTACAGGTCGAAAGCGCCTTCGATGCATTGTTCGGCGAGCGCGTTGACGGTTGGCATCGCTGCAGGTTCGATGACATCGTCCATGGGCGCGCCGTAAACCCTGGCCCATGACCAAATTGTCATTGCCGTGATATTACGTCCACCGGCAGTGTTGAGGTCGTCGGTCATTAGTGCGCCGAGATCTGTCGCGGGCGCCGCGGCAGCGACGCCGACCAGCTGAAGCTCCGGCGCATACGACTTGGCGATTATTCCGGTGAAGAGCGCTGCCTGGCCGCCCTGCGAGTGACCCCATACAGCGTAACGGGTGGAATTCTCCAATCCTGGAAACGAACGGACGGCCCGCACGGAATCTATGACCGCACGCGCTTCGCTTTCTCCAACGAGATAGGGGTGTGGCCCGGGCGTGCCGAGTCCTGGATAATCGGTCGCCGCGATTGCGTAACCGCGCTCCAACAGGTGCCGACTTCCCGCTATTTGCTGAAAGACGGTCAGTGCGCGAGATGGAGCGCAGTGAGAGACAATTCCGGTAGTTGGATGAGCCCAGGCGACGATCGGCCATCCGCCCGCTGGAGCTTGTCCCGCGGGAATGATGACGATACCCGAGACGGCGATCGGAGTGCCGTCGGGTTTGGTCGAGCGGTAAAGGATTTTGTATGCAGTTGCTCCGGCAGGCGCTCCGAGACGCGGCTCCTTGCGAATGACGCTGCCCGCTGGTCCGGCGATTTCGCTCTCGGCTGCCTGATAGAATGCTTCCTCAGCTGCCGCAGGGTCTGTGTGCAACAAGGCAGACGAGACGCCTATGAGAACAAGGATGCAAGCTCGAAGCGCTGCCATCATCGTGGGCACGAAGCCTTCCGTGGTTCATCAGGTCGCAATGCGGCGAGCGGCCGGACCGGCGGCGAAGAATCACTCCGCGGCGCGCCGCGCGGCGACGATCTGATCTGCGGTACGGCCGGTCAGTTCGGCCATGTGGTCGAATTTGAAGGTAAAGGTGCCGGCGCCCGCGGTGGCGGAACGAATTTCGACGATCAGATCGCCGATCTCGGCT
>Ga0208480_1000973_pt1 | contig 10605 bp, 7 predicted proteins | sample NGESurshal092012_4_FD_184485 | JGI IMG/M metagenome (GOLD analysis project Ga0208480, IMG submission 184485) | Arctic peat soil microbial communities from Barrow, Alaska - NGEE Surface sample F53-1 shallow-092012 (SPAdes) | ecosystem: Environmental > Terrestrial > Soil > Wetlands > Peat ... | reverse complement strand
GGCCGCGTCGAGCGACGAGATCACCTGGGTGCAAACCTCCTATTTGGTGGCCGAGGTGGTCGCCATCCCGCTCTCCGGCTTCCTGTCGCGCGCACTCGGTACGCGCATCATGTTTGCCACTGCCGCCGCAGGCTTCACCCTCGCCAGCCTGATGTGTGGTTTCACCTCGTCGATGAACGAGATGATCTTCTGGCGCGCGGTGCAAGGCTTCATCGGCGGCGGCATGGTGCCGACGGTGTTCGCCTCCGCCTATATTATTTTCCCCCGTTCGCGCATGAACGTGGTGGTACCGCTGATCGGCCTCGTCGCGACGCTGGCTCCGACCATCGGCCCGACGGTCGGCGGCTATCTGACCGATGCGCTGTCGTGGCACTGGCTGTTCTTCATTAACGTCGTGCCCGGCATCATCGTAACCATCGCCGCGCTGACGCTGATCGATTTCGATCGGCCGGATTTCAAGCTGTTCGAGACGTTCGACTGGATCGGCCTGATTTTCATGGCGCTGTTTCTCGGCGCGCTCGAATACGTGCTCGAGGACGGGCCGCGCTATGACTGGTTGGACGACTCAACAGTCGCACTGATGGCGGTGATTTCGGGCGTCTCCGCGGTGCTCTTTCTCATCCGCGTGCTGACGGCGCGCAATCCGATCGTCGACCTGCATGCCTTCCTCGACCGCAATTTCGCGGTCGGCAGCATCTTTTCCTTCGTGCTGGGCATCGGCCTTTACGGCTTGACCTACCTCTACCCGGTCTATCTCGGTGAAATTCGCGGCTATGACGCACTGATGATCGGCAAGGTCATGTTTGTCTCCGGCATCTCCATGTTCTTGACCGCCCCAGTGGTCGGACGGATGGCGACCACATTCGATCCGCGCATCATGCTTGCCGCCGGTTTCCTGATCTTCGCGCTCAGCAACTGGGAACTGACGGCGATCACGACGGACTGGGATTTCTGGCAAGTCTTTCTTCCGCAGGTCTTGCGCGGCATCGGGCTGATGTTCGCCATCGTGCCGATCACCAATCTGGCGCTCGGCACGCTGCCGCCCGAGCGGCTGAAGAACGCGTCAGGTCTGTACAATCTGACACGCAATCTCGGCGGCGCGGTCGGGCTGGCGGCACTCAATACCGTGCTCGACAATCGCATGGATCTGCACTTCGCCCGCCTGCACGAGGTCATCACCTGGTCGCGGCAGCCGGTGATGGAAGCCTTGCAGGGCATGGCCGCGCGCATGCCGGGCTCGGACGCGCACACCATGGCGCTCAAGCAGCTGTTCATGCTGGTGCACCAGCAGGGCGTGGTGATGGCCTTTGCCGACGTGTTCCTGCTGCTCGCTTTGCTGTTTGCGGTGTTTGCCCCGCTCGCGATCATGCTGCGCCGGCCGGCACCGGATACGGCGGGCGCCGCGGGGCACTAGAACCACGAGGAGATCGGCATGCCCGCTCAGGCGTTGTTTGGAGCAAGCGTCGCATTCGGCTTCGTCGCATGGGGAGTCGTCACTGCCCTCTATATCTGGCCGGAATTGCGGGCGCGACCGCGCATCGCGGCGCTCAAGCCGCTGCTCGTCCTGCACAGCTTTCGCTTCGAAGGACTGTGTTTCCTGATTCCGGGCGTAGTGTCGCCAGAACTCCCGGCCAACTTCGCGCGCGATGCCGCGTTCGGAGATCTCACCGCCGCGATCCTGGCCCTATTGGCGTTGGCAACATTACGCCTCCGATCGGGCATCGTGCTGGTCTGGGTCTTCAACATCTGGGGCACCGTCGATCTGTTGAACGCGTTCTACCAAGGCGACGCTGGCCGACTTTTGCCAGGCCAACTCGGCGCCGCCTATTTCATTCCAACGACGTTCGTCCCGCTTTTGCTGATAACCCACGGACTCATATTCCGCATCTTGCTGCGTGGCCCGGCGCCGGCTCGGTCAGCGGCCTGAACGGCAGAGAGGGCGGCAACCTGCCGTCGATCAGATCTCCGATCAGGTAGTGGGTCAGTTTGACCCATTGCCCGCGATCTCCGTCCCCTTTGTCGGCGCGGCGAAGCGTGATAACCTGCTTCACAGAGCTGCCCTCGGAGCCTGCCGGCGTTCCGTAAATCAAAGGCAGCGAACATGCCGTCGGCGGGCAGCATACACATCCAAACTCTCGTTCTGCAGCGGACGTCGAACTGACGGCGTCAAGCGCGCGTGCGGTGCAATCTGCGCCGCCGCGACACGATTGATGACAAGGGAGGCGTGTAATGCTGATCGATGCGATCCTGTGGGTCGTTCTCATTGGAATGATCGCCGTTGTCCCGTGCGGCTGCATCATGACGCGGTCGGCGAAGAGTGCTGCACCGGCCACGCACTAAGCGAGGCCTGCGCAACCGGCAGCAACGTCGCGCGCTTCGGCGGCGACGTCCAAGCTGATGTTACTGCCGGATGGGCGCGATATCCGCCAACCGAGGCCGCCGCGAACGCCCGCGCGGGCGCGTTCTGTTTCGTCTTCATCCCCGCGAACCTGCGTTCGGCTCTCCGTAGCCTCCCGCGGTCGGCGTCTGGATAATGATCGCCTCACCGGCATCCACAACCGTAGCGTCAGCGCCTTTGAGCCGCTCCATCCGGCCGTCGTTGCGCCGCACCCAGTTTTCACCGATCTGACCGTCATTGCCGCCGGCCATGCCGAACGGCGGTATGCGGCGATGGCCCGACAGGATGGTGTATTCCATCTTCCGGAGAAAACGGATGGTCCGAATAACGCCATCGCCGGCATTCCACTGGCCGTGGCCGCCGGAGCCTTTGCGAATATGGAAGTCCTCCAACACCACCGGGTAGCGGAATTCAAGAATCTCCGGATCGGTGAGCCGCGTGTTGGTCATGTGCGTGTGCACAGCATCGGTGCCGGGAAAGCCAGGACCCGCCGGCGAACCGGAGCAGATGGTCTCGTAATACTGATACTGGTCGTTGCCAAAATTGACGTTGTTCATGGTGCCTTGCGCCGCCGCCATCGCGCCAAGCGCCCCGAACAGCGTGTCGGTGACCATCTGCGATACCTCGACATTGCCGGCGACGACCGCCGCCGGGTAACGCGGCGCCAGCATCGAATTTTTCGGAATCACGATATGGATCGGCCGCAGACAACCGGCATTCATCGGAATATCGTCATCCACCATGACGCGGAAGACGTAGAGCACCGCGGCGCGCGTCACCGGTTCGGGCGCGTTGAAGTTGGTGCCCTGCTGCGGCGAGGTGCCGGTAAAATCCACAATTGCCTTGCGCTTTTTCTTGTCGACTGTGATCCGCACCGCGACCACGTTGCCCTGATCGGCCTCGTAGCTGAACGCGCTGTCGTGCAGCCGGTCGATGACCCGGCGCACGCTTTCGGCGGCATTGTCCTGCACGTGGCGCATGTAGGCGTGGACGACGTTGAGCCCGAATGCCGCGACCATCTTGCGCATTTCATTCGCGCCCTTTTCGCATGCCGCGATCTGCGCTTTCAGGTCGTTGATGTTCTGCGTCGGATTACGCGCCGGATATTTGGCGTTGGTCAGCAGATCATGCAGCGCGACTTCGCGGAATCTGCCGCGATCGACCAGCTTGAAATTGTCGATATAGATGCCTTCCTCGTCGATCGTCGTGGCAATCGGCGACATCGAGCCCGGCGCAATGCCGCCAATGTCGGCGTGATGGCCGCGCGAGGCGACCCAGAACAGAATTTTCTCCCTCCCTGCCCTCCCCCGCTTGCGGGGAAGGGTACGGGAGCGGGGTTCGAACACCGGCGTACAGACCGTGAGATCAGGAATGTGGGTACCGCCGTTGTACGGCGCGTTGATCAGATAGGCGTCGCCCGGTTTGATCCTGCCCTTGTTCTCGCGGATGATGGTCTCGACAGCACGGTCCATCGAGCCGAGATGCACCGGCATGTGCGGCGCGTTGGCGACCAGCGATCCGTTCGGATCGAAAACCGCACACGAAAAATCCAGTCGCTCCTTGATGTTCACCGAATAGGCGGTGTTCTGCAGCGCCACGCCCATCTGTTCGGCGATCGACATGAACAGGTTGTTGAACACTTCGAGCATCACCGGATCGGCGTGGGTGCCGATCGCCTGCTTACGCTTGAGTTTCTGCACCCGGCGCAGCACGAGATGATCTTTAGCCGTCAACTCTGCCTGCCAACCTTGCTCCACCACAACCGTCTGATGCGGCTCGATGACGATGGCGGGCCCCGTCACCTTGTGTCCTGGCAACAGCGTATCGCGCGTATAGACGTCCGCGCGGTGCCATTTGCCATTGGAGAAAAACTGCGCACGCCGCGCCGGGGCGGGAAGCTTCGCGCGCGTAACTTTGCGAACCTTTTCCCTGAACGCCGCGCCGCCGCCTACCGCCTCGACCGACACCGCCTCGATCACCAGGTCCTTGCTGCGATCGATGAAGCCGAACTGCGCCTTGTGGGTGCGCTCGAAGGCGGATTTCATCGTGGCTAGAGAGGCGAGCTTGCGGTTGCCGCCAGCTTCGACAATCAGCGGCGTGTCGGTGCCGGCATAGCGGATATGAGCGCGCACGAAGAGCTTGATCTTGCCGGGTGGAACGCCCTGGCCTTCGACCTCTGTGATCGCATCGCCGGCGAGCTTGCCGGCTATGCGCTGCAGTGCCGCGCGCGCTTTCTCGCCGAACCGCTCTTCGATCGCCTGCTGGCGGACGCTGCGGATATCGGCGAGGCCCATGCCGTAAGCCGAGAGCAAAGACGACAGCGGATGGATCAACACACTGGTCATACCGAGCGCATCGGCAACCAGACAGGCGTGCTGGCCGCCGGCGCCGCCGAAGCAATTGAGCGCGTAGCGCGTAACATCGTAGCCGCGCTGCACCGAGATTTTTTTGATCGCGTTGGCCATGTTCTCGACGGCGATCCTGATGAAGCCGTCGGCGACCTGCTCGGCGCTGCGCTTGTCGCCGATCTCTTTCGCCATGGCGGCAAATGCGTCGCGCACCGCACCGGGGTCGAGCGGCTGGTTCTGCTGCGGTCCAAAAATCTTCGGAAAGAAATCGGGAATAAGCTTGCCGACCATGACGTTGGCGTCGGTCACCGCCAGCGGGCCGCCGCGGCGGTAGCATTTCGGGCCGGGATTGGCGCCGGCCGAGTCCGGCCCAACGCGAAATCGCGCCCCGTCGAAATGCAGAATCGAACCGCCGCCGGCCGCGACGGTATTAATGAGCATCATCGGCGCGCGCATGCGCACGCCGGCGACTTCGGTTTCGAACGCGCGCTCGTATTCGCCGGCGTAATGCGACACGTCGGTCGAAGTGCCGCCCATGTCGAAGCCGATCAGCCGGGAGAAGCCCGCGGCGCGACCGGTCTCCGCCATGCCGACGACGCCGGCCGCCGGCCCCGACAGAATCGCGTCTTTGCCGCGGAACAATTCCGCCGCCGTCAGCCCGCCCGACGACATCATGAACATAAGTTTTGTTTCCGCTCCTCCTTGTGGGGAGGGGTGACCGTCGCCGAGTGACGCCGCAATCTGCGCCACGTAGCTGCGCAAGATCGGCGACAGATAAGAGTCGACCACCGTCGTGTCGCCGCGACCGACGAGCTTGATCAGCGGCGAAACTTCATGGCTGGCGGAGACCTGAGCGAAACCGAGTTCACGCGCCAGCGCGGCCACACGCTGCTCGTGGTCGTTATACCGGTAGGCGTGCATCAGCACGACGGCAACGGCCGCGATGCCGTCGGCCCTGGCGCGCAAAAGCTCATCGCGCACGCCATCGAGGTCGAGCGGACGCTCGACCGTGCCGTCGGCGCGCACCCGCTCGTCGATCTCGACGACACGCTCGTACAGCATGTCCGGCTTGATGATGTGCTTGGCAAAAATCTTCGGCCGCGCCTGGTAGCCGATGCGCAACGCGTCGCGAAAGCCTTTGGTGATGAGCAGCAGCGTGCGCTCGCCCTTGCGCTCCAGGAGCGCGTTGGTGGCGACCGTGGTGCCCATCTTCACCGCGCCGATCCGCTCGCTCGGGATAGCCGCGCCGGACGCAACCCCGAGGAGCCGGCGAACGCCCTCGACCGCGGCGTCCCGATAGGCTTCCGGGTTTTCCGACAGCAGCTTATGCGTGTGCAGCGTCCCGTCCGGACGCCGGCCGATCACGTCGGTAAAAGTGCCGCCGCGGTCAATCCAGAATTCCCAATTCCCTGAACTGCCGCCAGACATGCCGGCCATGCGCTCGATCCCACCGCTGTTTTGTGCCAACGTGTTTCGTGCCAGATTGGGCCGCGCTGGGCCCCGCGTGTTCCAGCCAGACGACTAATTCAGGAAGCCAACATGCACAAGATCACGATCGCCAAAGCCCAGACCGACCGTTTGCAGATGCGGCTGGGGAAGCTGCACCCGTTCGACGTCATCGATCCGCGCAAGACCGCGCTGGTCGTGGTCGATATGCAGAATTATTTCGTCAAGCAAGGCCACCAGAGCGAGGTGCCGGCGGCGCGCGAGATCGTGCCCAACATTAATCGCCTCGCGGCCGAGCTGCGCCGCCGCGGCGGCCACGTCGTCTGGGTGCGCAACGGCACCAACGATACCCGCGAGAGCTGGTCGAACTACCACAACTATCTGCAAAACCGTGACCGCGCCGAGCGGCGCCTCCAGTCCATGGACATCGGCGGCGACGGCTACGAATTCTGGCACCTCAACGATATGCGTCCGGAGGACGCGCAGATCACCAAGAAACGCTACAGCGCCTTCATCCAGGGCTCGTCTGACATCGAGCGTCACCTGCGCGAGCGCAACATCGACACGCTGCTCATCGCCGGCACCGCCACCAATGTGTGCTGCGAGAGCACGGCGCGCGACGCCATGATGCTCAACTTCAAGGTCGTGATGGTGGCCGATGGACTTGCCACCCACACCGACGAGGAACACAACGCGACTTTGTCGAATTTTTACGGCCAGTTTGGCGACGTGCAGACCACGGATGAAGTTTTCGAATCGCTCGCCCGCGGCGACCAGAAGAAGGCTGCGGCGTAATTTCCACCGGCGGGTCGTTCACACGCCGCGGACGTAGTCCTGCAGCTCGGCGTGGACCTGATTCATGACGCCGTCCCAGGCGCATGAGCGGTCCTGCCGAAACAGCCGCGCCGTCGGATACCAGGGGCTGTCGTCGCGATCGAGCAGCCAGCGCCAGTCCGGACTATAGGGCAGCAATATCCAGACCGGTTTTGCCAGCGCGCCGGCGAGGTGCGCGACGCTGGTATCTACCGCAATAACCAGGTCGAGATTTTCGATCAGCGCCGCCGTGTCGGAAAAATTCTGCAATTCCTCGCCGAAACAAGTGACGTCGCCGCGCTCCCGCAAACGCACCATATCGCCTGAACGAAACTCCCGCTGCAGGCCCACAAGGGTCGCATCGACGCCGGACAGTGCCGACAGGAAAATGTCAATCGGTATCGACCGGTTGTGATCGTTGCCGTGGGTCGGACGGCCCGACCAGACGAGACCGATTCTGGGACGGGTTTTCGCGGGGAGCTTGGCACTCCAATGCGTCACCGCCTCTGGAACCGCCCGAAGATACGGCGTTGCGGATGGGATCGTCGCAAGCTCGGTGCCGAATGCGAGCGGCAAACTGAGCAGCGGACATTGCAGGTCGAAGTCAGGCAGCGGCTCGCCCGTCGTCACGATCCGAGGCCCACGCGGAAGCGTATGCATCAGTTGCCGCAGTGGCTGTTGGACTTCCAGGATCACATGCGCGGCGCGTTCGACGACAAGCGGGGCGTAACGGCAGAACTGGATCGTATCGCCAAAGCCCTGCTCGGCGTGGAGCAGAACGGTCTTGCCGGCGATCTCGTCCGATCCAAGCCACAGCGGTTGCGCAAAATTCCGCTTCGCCGCGTTGAGCTGCCCAGTTTCCCATCGCCATTCGTGCTTTTGCCAACCGCGGCGAAAATCGCCGATCAGCAACCGGCACAGCGCCTCGTTATGATGCGCCTCCGCGAAGTCAGGCCGCACCGCGATCGCGCGATCGTAGTTCGTCAGCGCGCCGGCGAACCGGCGCAAACGTTGCTGAGCAAGACCGCTGTTGGCGTGCGCTTCGGCAAAGTCCGGCCGCAACGCCAAGGCGTGATCGAGGCTCGCCAGCGCTTCGTCGAACCGCATCAGCTTTTCGAGGGCAACGCCTCGATTCGAGTGCGCCTCGGCATAGTCCGTCCGCAGCGCAATCGCATGATCGTAACTTTCAAGCGCCTCATCGAAGCGCCTGAGCTCCTCGAGCACCAGACCTCGATTCGAATAGGCCTCCGCATAGCTCGGCCTGACGGCAAGCGCCCGTTCGTGGCTCGCCAGCGCCTCGTCGAAGCGCTTTAATTTTTGCAGCGCGATGCCGCGATTGGTATGCGCCTCCGCGAATTCCGGCTGCAACCGCAGTGCGTGGTCGAAACTCGCCAGCGCCTCGTCGAACCGTTTCAGCTTCTCGAGCGCGAGACCGCGGTTCGAATGCGCTTCGGCATAGTCCGGCCGCGCCGCAATAGCGCGATCGTAACTCGCCAGCGCCTCATCGAACCGCTTGAGTTGATCGAGAACCAGCCCCCGGTTCGAAAGCGCTTCGACGTAGCTTGGCCGCAGCGCGATCGCGCGGTCGTAGCTCGCCAGCGCCTCGTCGAAGCGTTTCAGCTCCTTGAGCGCATTGCCGCGATTGGACTGCGCCTCCGCATAATTCGGCCGCCGCGCCAGCACGGCGTCGTAGCCAGCCAGCGCCTGTTCAAATCGCTGCAGGGCAAGCAGCGTGTTGGCGCGGTTATAGCGCGCCTGCTCGTAATCCGGCTGCACGGCAAGCGCACGGTCATAGCTCGCCAGCGCGTCCTCGAAGCGTTTCATGCGATGCAGCACGAGACCGCGATTAAAAAACGCCTCGGCAAGTTGGCGTGCAGCGTCAATGCGCGATCGCAACTCGCTAGAGCGTCCTCGAAATACTCCAGCGCCAGCAACGCGACGCCGCGATTGACCAGCGCCTCGATATGACGCGGCTGCAGCATCAGCACCCGATCATAGCTCGCCAGAGCCTCGCTGTACCGGTTCAGTGCATGCAGAGCATTGCCGCGATTGAACTGGACATCGACATTATTCGGCTGCAGCGCCAGCGCACGATCGTAATTCGCCGACGCGTCGTCGAACCGGCCAAGCGCGAGCTGTGCATTGCCGCGATTGGCCAGGGCGTTGAGATGATTGGGATTGAGCTTGAGGGCGGCACCGATCTGTTCGTCGGCCTCCACGTATTTGCCGCTCTGCGCGAAGATGACGCCGAGCAGATGCAACGAGTCGAAATGATCGGGTTCGGTCGCCAGGATTTGCCGGTAGATTTTCTCCGCATCGGCCAATCGGCCCGCCTGATGCAGCGCAATAGCCTCTGTCAGCAACGTGGCCGTGGTGTTATCGGCCGGCTGCGCAGGCGTGACGGTCGCTGGCTGCGGCATCGCATGAATGCCCGGATGATCTTTCGGCGGGATACCGAATCAATCGATTGTAACACGCGTTCCGTCACCGTCCCCGACGGCGGACAAGCCGGCATTTGGCACGGTCAAGCCTGGTCGCACAGGTCTCAGGTCACCGGGGCCCCGTCTGCGCGGGGCACGCCAGGTGATCACACATCCGGCCGTTTGTATTCCACGTTCGGGCCACCCTTCTGCGATTTCAGATAATTCTCGACATGTTCGGTCGGGTCCATGGCGCGGCGCAGCCGCGCGCCGACCAACTGATCGAGCTGGATCGCCTGCGACACCGAAAGATCGCGGCCCATCTGCACGGTGATCTTGGCGTGTTCGAGCGGCGCCAGATGCCGCGCAGCAATTTCGCGGGCGATGCCGGTCACGGTCGCTTCAAGTTCGGCTGCCGGAAGCGCCTGAGAGATCATGCCCCAGCGGTCGGCCTCGGCGCCCGAAATATTGCGGCCGACGAGCTGCATCAGTGCGACCTTCTTGATCGGGATGCCGCCATGCACCAGCGTCGATGTCACAAGCTGACCGAAACTGCCGCGCAGGATTTCCGGCATGCCGAGCTGCGCATCTTCCGCCGCGAACACCAGATCGTGGCAGTTCATCACGCCGAGCGCGCCACCGAGGCAGTAGCCATGCACCTGCGCGATGACAACACGCGGAAAGACGCGCAGCGCCTCGGCCATCTGCACCGTCGGCGTCGGCCGGTCCCAGTCGCGCGGCTCTTCGCTGACCTTGCGCAGAAAATGCAGGTCGAGGCCGGAGGAAAAACAAATACCCGCTCCCTTGGTGATCACCACCTTGGTGTCGCGGTCGGCGCGCACGATGTCGAGCGCCTCGAACCAGGCTTCGACCAGTGGCTCATTGAGACAATTGCGCTTGTCGGGCCGATTGAGCACGACGCGCGCGACGCCTGAGTCTTCCAGGTGTTCCAGAATAAGCTCGGGCCATTGCTTGAGAATGCGCCATTTGTCGGTCACGGCCGGTCTCCTTATTGGTGATTGGATGTGTTTGCAACGTGCGGCACGACCAGCGCATCAAGCGCAAACCCGCCGCGCGGCAGGACGACGAACGGATTGACGTCGATCGACTGCACGGTGTCGGCCAGATCCTCGGCAATACGGCCGAGCGCAACCAGCGCGTTGACCACGGCCTCGGCATC
>Ga0208480_1000972_pt1 | contig 10606 bp, 8 predicted proteins | sample NGESurshal092012_4_FD_184485 | JGI IMG/M metagenome (GOLD analysis project Ga0208480, IMG submission 184485) | Arctic peat soil microbial communities from Barrow, Alaska - NGEE Surface sample F53-1 shallow-092012 (SPAdes) | ecosystem: Environmental > Terrestrial > Soil > Wetlands > Peat ... | reverse complement strand
CAGCCGTCGAACCGGGGCCCGGTTCGCACGCTGGTCGAGGCCACCGCCGCTGGTCAGGCCGCCGCCGCATCGTGGCAGCACCGGCCGGCCCAGCACACCCGCGACATCCGGTCCGAACTGCTGATCAAGCTGGCCCTGCTGCACCGCTCCGGCACCGACCCGCACGACCTGCTGATCGCCCAGCGCGGACGGCTGGAGCCCATCGTTGCTGCGCTGCGGGACCGGATTGCTTTCGCCACCGGGTTCGACCGCACCCTGCTGCTGTGGCGGTACGAGACCGCGTCGGCTGCCCTCCGCTACCTGGACGCCTTGATGCCGGCTTCGCCCCTGCCATCGGGCCTGAGGCAGCCACCCGCCGGGTGGCTGCCTCAGATCGATACTGGTGTAACGCGGCTGCCGGCCCTAAGTTGGCTCTCACACCCGCTTCCTGGGGAGGGAACGCGCATGACAGAGATCGCCGTCACCGTGGACGGGGTTAAATACGTCGATAACGTCGAGCCCCGTCTGCTGCTCGTCCACTACCTCAGGGAAGTAATCGGGAAGACCGGTACTCCTATCGGGTGTGACACCTCGAACTGCGGCGCATGCACGGTGCTGATGGACGGCGAATCGGTGAAGAGCTGTGCGGTGCTGGCCGTCCAGGCCGATAGCGCGCAGATCACAACGATCGAAGACATGGCCGAGGGTGGCTTGCATCCGCTGCAGCAGGCCTTCCACGAGCAGCACGCCTTGCAGTGCGGGTACTGCACGCCCGGCATGATCATGGCGGCGGCGGACCTGCTCCGGGAGAATCCGCATCCGTCCGACGAGGAGATCCGGGAAGGCCTGGAAGGCAATCTGTGCCGGTGCACCGGCTACGAGAACATCGTCCGCGCTGTGCGTAGCGCTGCGGAGTCAGGGGTGGACCAGTGACCACGACAGAGGAGGCACCAGCCGCCGAGCTGGGCCGGGCCCGGCTGCGCAAGGAGGATGAGCGGCTGATCACCGGCCAGACCAACTGGACCGACAACATCCAGCTGCCCGGCATGCTGCAGGTGGCCTTCCTGCGCAGCCCGTTCGCGCACGCGCGGATCAGGTCCGTGGACGTTAGCGCCGCGCGTGACGAGCCCGGCGTGATTGCCGCGTACTCGGGCGCGGACTTCGCGGGCGAGCAGGGCAGCCTGCCCTGTGCGTGGCCGGTTACTCCGGACATCATCATCCCCGACCATCCGCCGATGGCCACCGACGAGGTGCGATACGTGGGCGAGGCCGTGGCCTGCGTGGTGGCCCGGGACCGGTACGCGGCCGCGGACGCGCTGAATGCGATCGAGATCGACTACGACCCGCTGCCGCCGGTGCTGGACATCAGGACGGCCCTCGAGGACAGCTCACCGAAGGTGCACGAGGCCGGCAACCAGAGCTTCGACTTCCTGTTCCAGCAGGGTGACCTGGGCTCGGCGTTCGACGACGCCCCGGTCATCATCGAGCGCACTTACCGTCAGCAGCGGCTGATCCCGTCCGCGATGGAGCCCCGCGCGGTGGTGGCCTCCTGCGTGGGCGGGGAGTTCACGCTGTGGTCGGCCACGCAGATCCCGCATGTCCTCCGGGTCATGCTGGCCCTGGTGACCGGCATCGGTGAGCAGAACCTGCGCGTCATCGCCCCAGACGTGGGTGGTGGATTCGGGTCCAAACTGCAAGTCACCGCCGAAGAGGTGCTAGCCCTGCTGATCGCCCGCAAGCTGGGGCGGCCGGTCAAGTGGACCGAGTCCCGCTCCGAGGGCAACATGACCGTGCACCACGGCCGGGACCAGTGGCAGTACATCAAGCTGGCCGCGGACAACGACGGCCGGATCCGCGGCCTGGATGTGGACCTGCTGGCCGACATGGGCGCCTACCTGATGCTGGTCACCCCGGGGGTCCCGCTGCTCGGCGCGTTCATGTTCCCTGGCATCTACAAGATGGACGGCTACTCATTCCGCTGCCGGGGCGTGTTCACGACCAAGATGCCGACCGACGCCTACCGCGGCGCTGGGCGGCCGGAGGCGACGTTCGCCATCGAGCGGATCATGGACGAGCTGGCGGACCAACTGGGCCTCGACCCGTTCGAGGTCCGTGAGCGGAACTGGATCAAGCATGAGGAGTTCCCGTTCACCACGATCGCTGGCCTGACCTACGACTCGGGTAACTACGAGGCGGCCACGGCCAAGGCCCAGGAGTTGTTCGACTACGCGGGGCTGCGCCGCGAGCAGGAGCAGCGCCGGGCCAGCGGCGACCCGGTGCAGCTCGGCATCGGCGTGTCCACGTTCACCGAGATGTGCGGCCTGGCCCCGTCCCGTGTGCTGGGCTCGCTGGCCTACGGCGCGGGCGGCTGGGAGCACGCTTCGATCCGGATGCTGCCCACTGGCAAGGTCGAGGTGGTTACCGGGGCCAGTGCGCACGGGCAGGGCCACGAAACTGCGTGGAGCCAGATCGTGGCCGACCGGCTCGGTGTCCCGTTCGAGGACATCCGGGTGCTGCACGGCGACACCCAGGTATCACCCAAGGGCATGGACACCTACGGCTCGCGGTCGCTGGCGGTCGGCGGCATGGCCCTGGTATCGGCCTGCGGCAAAGTGATCGACAAGGCCAAGCCGATCGCGGCCGGGATGCTCGAGGTGTCCGCCGACGACCTGGAGTGGACGCCGGGACGTTTTGCGGTCAAGGGCGACCCGGACAAGGGCGTGAGCATCGCCGAGGTGGCCCTGGCCACGTTCGCCGCGCATGCGCTGCCGGCCGGCGTGGAACCGAGCATCGATGCGGACGCCACCTACGATCCGGAAAACTTCTCGTTCCCCCACGGCACGCATCTGTGCGCGACCGAGGTGGACACCGAGACCGGGTTCGTGAAAATTCGCAGCTACGTCGCGGTGGACGATATCGGCAAAGTGGTTAACCCGATGATCGTCGACGGCCAGGTGCACGGCGGCATCGCGCAGGGCATCGCGCAGGCCCTGTACGAGGAGGCGGTCTACGACGACGAGGGCAACCTGGTCACTACCACACTGGCCGACTACCTGGTCCCGTCCGCGAGCGACCTGCCGTCCTATGTGACCGGCCGGACCGAGAGCCCGGCGGACACCTCGCTGGGCGCCAAGGGCGTGGGCGAGGCGGGCACAATCGCTTCCACGCCCGCGGTGGTCAACTCCATCGTGGACGCACTGCGGCCGTTCGGCATTCACGACATCACGATGCCGTGCACGCCCGAGCGGGTGTGGCGCGCCATCCAGGACGCCCGGGGTGGCGAGCAGGCCAGCGCGGCCGAGCAGCACGAGGCCCGGCAGAACGACCAGACCCAGGGCAACAGCCCGGCCGGAATCGGCGACATCGACCAGAGTGGGAGTGCCTCATGATCCCGGGCAAGTTCGACTACGTTCGCCCGGGCACCGTGAACGACGCGGTGCGGGCGCTGGCCGAAGCTGGCGACGAAGCGAAGGTCATCGCGGGCGGGCAGAGCCTGCTGCCGCTGCTGCGGCTGCGGCTGGCTTACCCCGAGGTGCTGATCGACCTGGGCGGCATCGACGAGCTCCGCGGCGTCACCGACGCCGGGGACGCCCTGGTCATCGGCGCGCGGACCACGCACTACCAGCTGGTCCATGACCCGCTAGTGGCCGAGCACGCCGGCCTGCTCGCCCAGGCCACCAGCACTGTGGCGGACCCCGCGGTCCGGCATCGCGGCACGCTCGGCGGCGCCCTGGCGCACGCCGACCCCGCTGGTGACCTGCCCGCCGTGATCCTGGCCCTGGACAGCACATTGATCGTGCGGGGCCCAGGCGGTGAGCGGGAGATCGCGGCGGCGGACTTCTTCGTCGACTACCTGACCAGCAGCCTGGAGCCGGACGAGATCCTGACCGCGATCCGGATCCCGAAGCTCGGGCCGGGCTGGGGCTACCGGTATGAGAAGTTCCACCGCACCGCCCAGTCGTGGGCCACAGTCGGCGTGGCCGCGCTGGTCCGGCGGGACAACGGCACGGTCGCCGAGGCCAGGATCGGGCTGACCAACATGGGCACGGTACCGATCCGGGCAACTGCCGCCGAGCAGGCTGCCAGCGGGGGGGAGGCCAGCCGGGCTGCGCTGAGCGAGGCTGCCGCGCATGCCGACCAGGGCACCGTACCGCCCGGTGACCTGCACGGGGCGCCGGATTACCGGCGGCATCTGGCCCGGGTGCTGACTGGCCGGGCGCTGGCCGCGGCGGCGGGGATCTAACAGATGGAACTGGAGCACTCATTCACCGTCCCGGTCCCAGCGGACCAGGCGTGGGATGTGCTGCTCGACGTCGAGCGCGTGGCGCCCTGTATGCCGGGCGCCACCCTCGACTCGGTAGAGGGCGACGAGATCAAGGGCCGGATCAAGGTCAAACTCGGCCCGGTCTCGATGACCTACGCTGGCACGGCGCGGATCACCGAGCGGGACCCGGACACCGGAGTCGTCACCTTGGAGGCGTCCGGCAAGGAGACCCGGGGCGCGGGCACCGCCGCCGCCACGATCCGATCCGAACTGCACAGTCAAGGCGGCCAGACCGAGGTGACCGTGCACACCTCGCTGAACGTGACTGGCCGTCCGGCCCAGTTTGGCCGGGGCGTGATGGCCGATGTCAGCGCCAAGCTGATCGGCGTCTTCGCCAACAACCTGGCGGACATGCTGGCTACCGGAAATGGTTCGGCCCCGGAGCCAGCTGTGCCCGAGCCTGCGGTGCAGGCCACCGCCCACGCCACCCCGGTGCCAACCGCCACCACTCCGGCCAGCACTACGCCCACCGCGGCATCAGCCCCGAGCGAAGACTCGCTGAACTTGCTCCAGGTGGCCGGTCTGCCGGTGCTCAAGCGGATCGCGGCGCCGGCTGGGGCGCTGCTGGCTGTGCTCGCCAGTCTCCTGATCTGGCGCGGCCGGCGGCGCAAGTAACCCCGGGGTTCGCGCCTGGATCGCAGCTGCCCGGGGCCCGGTGCCAGCGTCGGCGGCCCAGGTCGCAGTCAGGCGTCGGGGAGCGCGGCCTGGCGGCGGACCCAGGACGCGGGCTGAGCACACTCCGCCGCGATGGCCTGCCAGGTCCAGCCCGCCACCCGGCGCTCACCCACATAGCGCGGCACACTGTCCACGCCGAGGACGGCCGCCACCTGCGCCACACGTTCCCGCGCGGCCTTCCGCTTGCCCGCGTGCGCGGTGCAGGCCAGGCCGTGCCGCGTCAGCGCGGCGGCCACCGCGTGGTTCGATCTCCCGATCTCGCCACCGATCGCGCTGACCGTCTGGTGCCGGACCAGGTGCCGGTCGCGCAGGTAGCTGGGCACGTCGGCAAAACCCAGCGCGGTCACCGCCTGGAGCCACCGGGGGCCGTCCCGCCCGCCCGGCGCTTGCCTGACCGTCGTCGCGACAGCCGGGTCCACCTCGGCTAGGTGCCGGTGAAGCCAGTCCTTGTGCAACCCGGCTTCACGGCTGATCGCGGCCAGGCTGGCTCCCGACGCCACCCGGGCCAGCACATACGTGCCCAGAGTGGGATAGCCCTGCTCGCTGGCCACGCGGGCGGCTACCCCGGCCCGGTGCCGGGCGGCACGTTCCCGGTTGGCCTGCGCCGCCACCTCACTGTGCACGGCGGCCGCCGCCCGGGCGGCTTTGCGACGGCGCTGCTCGGGCCGCGGCCGGCCAGTGCTGGCCCGGGCCGCATCCCGGGACAGGTCACCAGCGGCCGCACGCTGGCGGCCCGCAGCGCTGCCCGCCCGGATGGCGTCGTCGAAGATCAGCCGGGGCGCGAACGACGCAGCCCGGCGCTTCCTGGTCTCCCGGCCCTCCAGCGGCTGGCCTCGTTCCAGGCCGAAGGTCTCGCAGTAGGCCGCCTTGGTCCAGCCATGTAGACGCAGGTGGGCGGCCACCGACTTCAGTGACCGGCCGCACAGATGGCAGATGACGGTAGTGCCGTCAGAGACGATTTCGCTGATCGGAGCGTAATAGGGGGTTCCGTCTGCAAGCACTCCCACAACCGGCCGGACCGCACGCCGCGCTCTCCGGGACCCCTGACCGGGCCCCGGCAGCGCACCGGTTGTCTCGGCGATCATATGCGCCTTCCCGGCGGAGATCGGTAGTCACAACGAGGCTAGCAGCCTGGGCCTGACCTGGAACAGCACGTACTGGCGCGGGGGAATGCGGAAGATAGACTCGGCCTTTGTGACTGATGATCTAGACGCCCGGTTTTCTCAGGTCGGGGCGCTCACGGAGGCCCTGGGGGGAGTTGGCTACCTGGCTGGTGCCCAGCTGTCCGCGGCGCTGTTCCTGGCGGTCCGGATGGGTCAGCCGATCCTGCTCGAGGGTGAGCCGGGCGTCGGGAAGACCGAGGCAGCTAAGGCGCTGGCTACTGCGCTGGACACCCCGCTGGTCCGGCTCCAGTGCTATGAGGGCATCACCGCCTCCGAGGCGTTGTATGAGTGGAATTACCCGCGCCAGCTGCTGGCCATCCGGCTGGCCGAAGCAGCGGGCGAGCATATCCGGGACAAGGACCTGTTCTCCCGGGATTACCTGCTGTCCAGGCCGCTGCTGACCGCTCTGCTGCATTCCGGCCCGCGGCCCGCGGTGCTGCTCATCGACGAGGTCGACCGGGCCGACGACGAGTTCGAGGCGTTCCTGTTCGAGCTGCTAGCCGAATCGGCGGTCACCATCCCCGAGCTCGGCACCCAGAAGGCCACGCTGCCTCCGGTCACAGTACTTACCTCGAACCGGACCCGGGACCTGCACGACGCGCTCAAGCGGCGTTGCCTGTACCACTGGATCGCTTACCCGGACACGGCCCGGGTGACCGAGATCATCCGGCGCCGGGTGCCGGCCTCGGGAGAGCGGCTGGCCGGCCAGGTCGCGGCCGCAGTGCAGCGGCTGCGGGCCCTGGACCTGACCAAGTCGCCGGGCATCTCCGAGGCCATCGCCTGGGCCTTCGCGGTCAGCGTGTTCGGGGAGCAGGAGCTGGCCGTGCCGGTGGCTAGCCAGACGCTGAGCGCGGTACTGAAGTATCCCGAGGACGAGGAAACGGTGCGCCAGGCCGGGCTGGCTCCGCTGGTCGCCACCATTGACTGAGCCCCTAATACCGCCGGACGTCGCGGCCACGGCGGCGGCGTTCGGGGTGGCCCTGCACACCGCGGGCCTGCCGGTCGGGCCGGACCGGTGCGAGCGCCTGGCCCGGGCCGTGATGGTCATGAACGCCTCGTCCCTGGCTGAGTTGCGTGCCTGCGCCTTGGCGACGATGGTGTCCGACCCGGGCCAGTTGCCCACCTTCGATCGGGTCTTCGCGGCGATCTTCGGCGGCCCGTCACCGTTCGGGGCCCAGCTGCCGCCGGTCCAGTCGGCGTTCCCGCGCCCTGGCGCCGACGGTGCGCCGGCGTCGCCGGCGTCATCTTCCGCTGAGGGCGGCGGCTGGACTTCCGGGACTCAGTTCGCCGAGGCCGGGCGGCCGTCCGGCGAAGACGGCGATGACCTGCCCGAGGGGCCGGCCTTGCGCCGGGTGGCGTCGGCCGCCGAGCGGCTGCGCAGCCGTGACTTCACCGAGCTCTCCCCGGCTGAGCTCCGCCAGCTGGTCTCGCTCATGCGGGAGCTAACCCTGGCCATCCCACCGCGGCGCACCCGCCGGTACCGGGGTTCTCGGCAGGGGAAGCGGCCCGACCTGCGCCGAACCATGCGCCAGGCCCGGCGTTACGGCGGGGAAGTGATCCAGCTGTCCCGCCAGGCCCGGGTGATACGGTCGCGCCGCCTGGTCGTGCTGTGCGACATTTCCGGCTCCATGGAGCCCTACGCCCGGGCCCTGCTCATGCTCATGTACGTGCTCTACGGCTCCCAGTCGCAGGGGGCTCAATCGCGGCAGCGCCGTGCCCAGAGCAGGCCCGAATTGTTCAGCTTCGCCACCCGGCTGACCCGGCTCACCCCGGCGCTGGCCGCGGCCAGCCCGGACACAATGCTGGCCAAAGCGGGCGAGGCCGCCCCAGACTGGTCCGGCGGGACCCGAATCGGTGCCGCGCTCAAAGAGTTCAACGACCGCTACGGTGCCCGCGGCATGGCTCGCGGTGCGGTGGTGCTGATCATCTCCGACGGCTGGGATACCGGTGATCCTGAACTGCTCGGGCAGCAGATGGCCCGGCTGGCCCGGCTGGCCTACCGGATCGTGTGGGCCAACCCCCGCACCCAGTCCCCGCGCTACCGTCCCGAGGTGGGTGGCATGGCCGCGGCCTGGCCCTTCTGCGACGCCGTGGTAAGCGCGCACAACCTGGATGCCCTGGACGACCTGCTGGCCGCGCTCAGCTGAAACGGGCCCAGATGAAGGCCGATGGCGCGCAAAGCGGTGCGCACCATCGGCCAGGTGAGCCGGTATGGAGATGTGCGCCCAAGCGCGGTGTCAACACGGTGATCCGGCACTGAAGGCGACCGGAGCCAGGACCTCCTGGAATCCCGATCTCCAAGATCGTCGAATAATCGGGGCCAGAATTACGCTGTAACCGGCCAGGCAACGCTTGAGGTGATTACGTGCGCGACGTCCTGAACGACATCATGAAGTGGTGGGACGCGGGAGAGACCTTCGGCCTGGCCACCGTGGTGCGGACGTTTCGCAGCGCCCCGCGTGAGCCGGGCGCGGCCCTGGCCACCTCTATCGACGGCGAAGTGATCGGCAGCGTGTCCGGCGGCTGCGTCGAAGGCGCCGTCTACGAGCTGTGCGGTGAGGTGGTCGAGACCGGCCAGTCCGTGCTGCAGACCTATGGGGTCAGCGACAACGACGCGTTCGCGGTCGGCCTGACCTGCGGTGGCATCCTGGACATCTTCGTCGAGCCGGTCAGCCGCGAGCTGTTCCCCGAGCTCGGCGACGTAGCCACCGCCGTACAGCGGGACGAGCCAGTGGCTGTGGCCACCGTGATCGGCGGCCCCGGCCCGGCCGGCGCGCGCCGCATCGTGTACGCGGTCGGCACCGCCAGCGGCTCGCTCGGCGCCGGGGACCGGCTGGACCAGGCGGTCGACGACGACGCGCGGGGCATGCTGGCTCAGGGCCAGACCGGCATCCGCCGCTACGGCACCCAGGGCGAACGGCGGCACGACGAGCTGGCCGTGTTCGTGAACTCGTTTGCGCCGCCGCCGCACATGATGGTGTTTGGCGCCATCGACTTCGCCGCCGCGGTGGCGCGGGCGGGGAAGTTCCTCGGCTACCGGGTGACGGTCTGCGACGCCCGGCCGGTGTTCGCCACCGCCGCCCGCTTCCGCGACGCGGACGAGGTCATTGTGGACTGGCCGCACCGCTACCTGAAGGATGCCGAGGTCGACGAGCGCACGGTTATCTGCGTGCTGACTCACGACCCCAAGTTCGACGTGCCGCTACTCGAGGTGGCCCTGCGCACCCCGGCCGGCTACATCGGGGCTATGGGCAGCCGCCGCACCCACGAAGACCGCCTCGCCCGGCTTCGCGAGGCAGGCCTGACTGAGGACGAACTGGCCCGGCTCCGCTCGCCGATCGGGCTGGACCTGGGCGCCCGTACCCCGGAAGAGACCGCGGTCTCGATCGCGGCCGAACTGATCCAGCTCCGCTGGGGTGGCACGGGCCAGCCCCTGACTAGCACCGAGGGCCGCATCCATCCGGTGACCGCGGCCCGCGAGTAGGGCTGGCCAGCCTGCCCGGCGTGGCCATGGTGACCAGCTACGTCACCATGAAGACGCTCTCCGCCGACACCGCGTGATCAACTAGATCGACGCCATCTTGAAGGGCAAAGGCCTTCCCTGTTCCGAGATCATCCAATCCTGTGTCGCCCATACCTAACCTCTGTGGTCAGTACACCTAGCGCTCGGTGCGACAGGCTCCATCAGCCCGGCGGCCCGCTGGCACAGCTTTGCGCAGGGCTCACGAGGCAGCAGGTAGCACGATGGCCCACCAGGTCCGGCGGGAAACCTGGCCGTCCACGTCCACGTCAATCGCGTCGGCGGGATCCGCCGTGCTGACCACGGTGCCGAGAGTGCCCTCCTTGCAAATCACGAGGTCGCCGTCACGGGGGCGCTCCCCGGTGCCGGAGGCGTCACCGACGAGAGCCCAGGACCTGGCGATGACATCCACGATCTTCCTGGGGATGCTGACGCCCAGCTCCTCTCCCGCGTATCCCACGGCCTTGCCGAGGCGGCCGTCCCACACCTGCAGGCCCTTGCGGCGCCGGCTGCTCAGGATGAGGACAGGGGCCGCCGCACAGGATTGACTCTTGGCGATGGCGCCACCTCCGTGACCCTTTCACACCCAACCGTTCCAGCCAGCCGCTCGCGCTCGCTGGTGCGCCTGCGGTCGGACCTCACGTGTCAAGCCGGTCCCGGCCCTAAGGATGGGGACACCGGTACGTTCAATAGGTAGCGGCACCATCCGCATCTGGATGCCACCCAGTCCCGATCCCTGGGGCACGGTGTCGGGTTTACACGTTCATGGCGGCGGTCAGGTGACGGTCAAAGGATCTTGAGGCTTGTCCGGGCAGTCTCGGGCCAGTGCTCTGAGCTGGGCTTTTGGGTGCGCCTGGCAGGATTCGAACCCGCGACCCGCTGCTTAGAAGGCAGCCGCTCTATCCATCTGAGCTACAGGCGCCGGACACCTTATTGTGCATGGCC
>Ga0208480_1000971_pt1 | contig 10610 bp, 9 predicted proteins | sample NGESurshal092012_4_FD_184485 | JGI IMG/M metagenome (GOLD analysis project Ga0208480, IMG submission 184485) | Arctic peat soil microbial communities from Barrow, Alaska - NGEE Surface sample F53-1 shallow-092012 (SPAdes) | ecosystem: Environmental > Terrestrial > Soil > Wetlands > Peat ... | reverse complement strand
CGCCGGCGCGGGCGGCCTCAATCGTCGCGTTGAGCGCCAGCAGATTTGTCTGCCCGGCGATGGCGCGGATCAATTTGATCACGTGGCCGATCTTTTGTGCCGCCAGCGCCAAGGCCGCGATCTGCTGGTTGGTATTTCCGGCCTCGACCACCGCCTTGCGCACGATGTCGGTGGTCGTACTGAGCTGGCGGCCGATCTCATTGATCGAGCCGGATAATTCATCGGCGGCGACGGCGGCGGTTTCGACATTGGTGCTCGCCTCGTTGGAGGCGGTCACCGCGCCCTGCGATCGTTGCGAGGTCTGTCCCGAATTGGTGAAAAGCACGGCGGCAGTAGAGCGCATCGTCTTCGCCCCGTCGGCGACGATGCGCAAATGTTGCTCGACGCTCTGGCGGAACGACGTGATCGCCTGTTCGATGGCCGCGCGGCGCTGCCGCTGCTCCTGCATGCGTGCGCGTTCGTGCTCGGCATTGCGCCGCTCGCTGATGTCATCGTGCGTCGCCTATTGAAGCCCGGTGTGATCGCTCCCGAAATCGCGCTCCTACTTGAGAAGGTTGCTGCGGAAGCTGAAACGTTAATGAAACTCTCTTCGACAATGCAAAAACTCGGCGAGCAGCCCCCGGCAGATCGGCAGCTGCCCGAAGTGCGTGAGCGATCTGTACCAAATCAAAAAGGGGAACACAGCGCACAGAGCACTCCAAGAGTGACGGATTTGCTGGTCGCGCGCGCGCCGCCATGGAACCGAGTTGTCCCGATAGTCATTGACACAATTCTCGAAACGCTCACCGACAAAGGACTAATGGAAGCGTTCGTCATGCATTCCATGGACAATGGCTTAGTGGCAAGATATGAGGCGCTCGGCCGCGAGGACGCCGACTCGACAGTCATTCGTGCGCAAATTTCCCATATCCTGTGTCAAACGGGGAACCGGGCGATACTCTCGCTCGCCAAAGCACTAGCAGCGCAGCAGCGGGATGCAGCGACCAAAGCGTTGATCTTGGCTGGCGACACATTTGAGGCCGCCATCGCTTTTGCTAAAAACCAGGTTGCTGCGTACGCCGGATTGGCGGCCATGTATGGATTGATCGGAAAAGAGCGGAGGCTCACGACTGGGCTAGGCGCGGTTTGATTGAGTTGGAGGAGATGCGGCGCGGCCCACTGGGGCAGGCGCTCCGCGAAGGCAGAGCCACGGTCTTCCCTGCAGATATGCTCGATCAAGCGGAACGGCAACTGCGCAGTTGCCTCGAACATTGATCGGTTGAGTGCATCGTGAGCGCGCTCAAACGAGCACTACAAATAAGCAAACTTGCCGCTGCGCAGCGGCAACTCGATGCAGCCATTCGAATGTTTTTTCAGAGAGAAGACGAACTAGCAATACACACCCTAACGGCCGCAGCATTCCAAATCCTCCGAGATTTAGCCAAGAAGCGCGGTGCGCACTTTACCAAAGAAGTATTCAAGTCCGGTATAATAGAAATCGCTCAACAGCATGTTGCGGGAACGCTCCCCGCGGACAAAAAGACAATGATTGAAGGAAGTAGCTTGATGCCGGTGATCGAAGGATTGGCGGACGATATTCGCGTGCAGGGCGGCAAGTTTGACAAAGAGCGCATACGTATCTCGGAGGGGCACGAACACAAGCTATGGCTTTCTGAAACTACAGTCTTTCTCAAGCACGCTGATCGGGACCCGGATAATTTCCTTTCGGCGGACAAATTGGACAATGAAAAGATGCTCATGGCGACCTGCGCGGCATACACAGAACTAATGAAACAGCCGACACCCGAAATAACGGCATATTTCGCATTTTGGGCTGTCAGGAACAATGAGGCGCGTGACATCGCGGATGAAGTAAAACCATTTGTACGGCAGCTTGAGGCTGCAGAGGAAGCACAGCGGTTTGAAATATGTAAAAAATTTGTTCGTGACAGAAAAACGCAAAACTTGTGATAGATCCCCGAGTGCCCTACGTCATCGCGCGACTGCAGGCTGTCGAGTTGTTGCGCAGTAACAACAGACGCGGGTGGCACTTTGACGACATCAGTTGGCGTCCGCTATCCGACCGCTATCGGAGATACAGCAGACATCGCAAATTTATGAGTGCACGCTAGTCGCGGGCCATTTTCTCCATCATCGCGCGCATGAAGTGCACGGCGGCGGGGCCCTTGAGTGCGCTGTTCCACAGATCGCGCGCCATCTTTTCGTGCAGCGCCAGCGCTTCCGGCGCCGACGTGATCATCGCCACGCCGACGCGGATGTTGGGCTCCTCGCCGAGACGGAACGGGCTCAGCGCCAGAATCTGCCGATCGGGCTGCCGGAAAATCTGAAAGCTGGTGTGCGGCAGCGTGTCGAGCACAATGCCGATCTGCACGCCGATCGGTTCATTCTCCATCAGCGCAATGAAATGCTCGGCCTCGGCACGGGCAAGCGCACGGCGCTCGCGGCGCAATTTTTCCGGCAGGTCGAGCCGGCCGACCAGGCCGTTGCGCAGAAAGCGCTCCATCTCGGATGCTGAGATCAGATTGACGATCGCCGGCTGCCGCCGCCGATATGTCTCCTTGCGTTGGCGCAGCACCTCCATCAACTCGCCGATCTGCGCCAGCGCATGGTCGCTTTTGCCGGCGTCCGGCACAGATTCGCGCAGCACCTCGCCGAGCGCGGCATCGAATGGATCGGACGAGAGCACATAGGAAATCGGGCCGGCCAGAACGATGATGTGCTCGGCGGTTTCCTCGATCTGCCGCATGCGTTCGAAATAACTCACCGCCGAGGCGATGTATTCGACGCCGACGCCGAGCAGGGTCGGCACCGAGACCTGGAGCAGGTCGGCGAGGTTCTCCAGCGTTTCGATCTTGGCGACTTCGCCCTTCTCGAAGCGGTAGAGCGCGGTCCGCGAAATGCCGAGTTTCTGCGCGATCTCCTCGGCCGACAAACCGGAGCCGAGACGGAACGCTTTCAGGCGGTTGCCGATATCGTCGAAGCGCAGCGGCAAGGCTTGCTCCTGCTCACTGCTGGCGGCAAGGAGGCTGAAACAGAACCGCGTCACAGACCGGCTCAGGATTACGCGAACAGCCCCTCACCACGCGCCTCGCGATCAAGCCGGAATGCGCTCCGCCGATCCTCGCGGCGCGGGAACAGGTGATTTCTGCAGCCGTTTCGCCGCATCGAGCGCGGCGATGACGATATTCTGGTAGCCGGTGCAGCGGCACAGATTGCCCGAAATGCCGATGCGCACTTCTTGCTCGGTCGGATCGGGATTATCGCGCAGAAGCTCGATCAGGGTTGTCAGGATTCCCGGCGTGCAGAAGCCGCATTGCAGGCCGTGATTGTCGCGGAACGCCTCCTGCAGCGGGTGCAGCGTGTCGGCATTTGGCGCGATGCCTTCGACGGTGAGAATTTCGTGGCCGTCGGCTTGCACCGCAAGCATCAGGCAGGAGCGCGCCGAGTGGCCGTCGAGCAAAATCGTGCAGGCGCCGCACACGCCGTGCTCGCAGCCGAGATGCGTGCCGGTGAGCCCGAGTTGATGACGGATGAAGTCGGCGAGCGTCACCCGCACCGGCGCAGTCTCTTCGTAGCGCGTGCCGTTGACCGTGACCGTGATCTTGCGCGTTTCGCTCATGCCCGCTTCCCTTCCGCGATGCGTTCGTGCGCCTTGAGCAACGCGCGGCGCGGCAGCACCGTCGCCAGTTGCTGGCGGTAGGACGCCGGCGCGTGGATGTCTTCGATCGCCTCGCACTTGCGCAAACCCTCGCAGATCTCGCGCATGCGCTTCTCTTCGATCACCTCGCCGATCAGCGCCTTTTCGACCTCGCGTGCGCGCACCGGCGCTGGCCCCATGCCGCCGAGCGTCACCGAGGCGCGCGTCACCTTGCCACTTGAATCCTCTTCGATCAGGACGGCCGCCGACACGATGGCAAAATCGCCGTGCCGCCGAGAGAATTCGATGAAGGCGTAGCCATGTCCCTTTGGCCAGCACGGGAAGGTCGCACCGGTGACCAACTCGTCGGGCTCGATCGCCGGCGTCATATAGGCCACGGGAAACGAGGCAAAATCGATGCTGCGCGCGCCGCTCTTGCCGGCCACCGTGACCTTGGCGTCGAACGCGGCGGCGAGCGTCACCAGTTCGGCGGCCGGGTCGAGATGACAGAGCGAGCCGCCCAGAGTGCCGCGGTTGCGGGTCTGGCGGTGGCCGACCTGACGGATCGCCTCGTGCATCAGCGGGCTGCGCTCGCGCACCGCGTCGGAAAATTCGATCTCGCGCTGCCGCGTCATGGCGCCGATCTCGAGCGCACCATTAGCGCGAATATAGCTCAGTCCCTCGACACGGTTGAGGTCGATGATGTGGTCCGGCAGCACGAAGCGCATGTTGAGCATCGGCATCAGCGACTGGCCGCCGGCCAACAGCTTGGCATTCTCGAGTGAGCCGAGCAGGCTGACCGCATCGGCGACCGTTCGCGGATCGTGATAGGAAAAGGGGGGTGGTTTCATGCCGGGCTGCTTTATTCCACTGCGGCTAGTCTTTTGACTCTGTGCCGAAAACTGTGCATCAGTCCAAAAACGTACACCAATCCCAAACTTGATACTAGCTGATGAAACCTGCGGCGTTTCGCTATCACGCGCCGAAAACCGTCGACGAGACGGTGGCGATGCTTGCGGAATTGGCGCCGCAGGACGGCCGTGTGCTGGCCGGCGGCCAGAGCCTGGTGCCGACCATGGCGTTCCGGCTGGCGAAGCCGGCCCACCTGATCGATATCAACGGCGTTGAGGCGCTCAACCGTTTGGCGGTTGAAGGCGGCAAGCTGGTCATTGGCGCGTGCGTGCGCCATGCGGCATTCCACCGACAGGTCTGCGACGGTCCGCTCGGCAAGCTTTTGAGCGAGGTCGTGCGCCATATCGCGCACTTTCCGATCCGCAACCGCGGCACGTTCTGCGGCAGTCTTGCCCATGCCGACCCGGCGTCCGAATGGGCGCTGGTGCTGGCGGCGCTTGACGGTGAGGTTTTGGCAAAGAGTGCGCGCGGCGAGCGGGTCGTCGCGGCGCGCGACTTCTTCCAGGGCATCATGACGACGGCTCTGAGCGACGACGAACTGCTCGCCGAAGCGCGTCTGCCGGTGCTCGCTGCCGGCACACGCTGCGGCTTCTACGAGTTCAGCCGGCGCGCCGGCGATTTCGCGCTGGCTGCGGCACTCGCCACCTATCGCATTGAGGGCGGCAAGATCGTCGAGCCGCGCGTCGCCCTCGGCGGCGTCGAGGTCAGTCCGCGGCGCATCGCCGAGGCCGAGCGCGCCCTCGCCGGCGCCGAGCCGGGCGACACGGCATTTCGCGCGGCCGCCGCCGCGGCAGCCGCCGTGGTCGATCCGTTGGAAGACATCGTCAATACCGCCGAATTCCGCCGCGACCTCGTGCTTGCGGTGACGCGCCGGGCGCTCGAACGCGCGGCGAAATGAGCGCGGAACAAAAGGCCTGGATCGGGCAATCGGTCGAACGGCTGGAAGACCCGCCGCTGGTCACCGGCCGCGGCGAGTTTGCCGGCGACATCAACTTTCCGCATCAGCTCTCGATGCGTATCGCGCGCTCCGCGCATGCGCACGGCCGCATCGTGTCGGTCGACACGTCGGCGGCGCGCGCACTGCCCGGCGTGTTCGCCGTGTGGACCTCAGCCGACGTCGCCGATGTGCCGCCGATCGATTTCCGCGAGGGCTCGATCCCGGCACTCGATCCGTACCGCCAGCCGATCCTGGCAAATGGCAAGGTGCGCTATGTCGGCGACCCGGTCGCCGCCGTATTTGCGACCGACCCCTACATCGCTGAGGACGCCGCCGATCTGGTCGAAATTGAAATCGAGGAATTGCCGCCGGTACTGGATGCGCAAGCGGCGCTGTTTGAGTTTTCGCCCGGATATCTCAGCGAGCCGACCATCATCCGACAGGGTTACGGCGACGTCGATGCCGTGTTCCGCACCGCGCCGCATGCGGTCGAGCTTGAACTCGCCGTCGGCCGGCATTCCGGCGTGCCGCTGGAGACGCGCGGCGCGATCGGTCACTACAATGCCGCGCGCGGTATTTTAGAGCTGCACGGCGCCGCCAAGGTGCCGCACCGCAATCAGGAACTGCTGGCCCGCATGCTGCAGATTCCGCCAAGTTCGGTGCATGTGTACGAATCCCATGTCGGCGGCGGCTTCGGCATTCGCGGCGAGATGTATCCAGAGGATTTTCTCGTCTGTGTCGCCGCCAAGAAATTCAATCGGCCGGTGAAGTGGATCGAGGACCGCCGCGAGCACCTGATCGCCGCCAATCATTCGCGCCAGCAATTCCACAAAATTCGCGCCGCGGTGGACGACAACGGGGTCATCCTCGCCATCGACGACACGTATTTCCACGACCAGGGCGCCTATATCCGCACCCACGCGACGCGCGTCGTGCACATGACGGCCGGTATTCTGCCCGGACCGTACCGGGTGCCGGCCTACCGCGCGGTCGGTCACTTCCGTCTCACCAACAAGACGCCGGCCGCGACCTATCGGGCGCCCGGCCGCTACGAGACCACGTTCGTGCGCGAACGGCTGGTCGACGCGATCGCCGCGAAGCTGAATATCGATCGCATCGAGGTGCGCCGGCGCAATGCCGTCACCACCGCCGAACTGCCTTACGAGCGGCCGCTCGAAGCGCTCGGCGAATCCATCTTTATGGATACCGGGGATTACATCGGGCTGGTCGACAAGCAGCTCGAGCGGATCGGCTGGCCAAAGCTCAATGCCGACGTGAAGCGCCGCAAGGCCGCCGGCGAACTGGTCGGCATCGGCGTCGCCATGTTCATCGAGAAGAGCGGGCTCGGTCCCGCCGACGGCGTGCGAATTTCTGTGGATACGTCCGGCGCGGTCGAAGTGGTCACCGGCGGTGCTTCGCTCGGCCAGGGTTTTGAAACCGTGATGGCGCAGGTCGCCGCCGATGGGCTCGGCGTCGACTACAAGAAGTGCCGCGTCATCCACGGCCAGACCGACCGCATTGCCTTCGGCATCGGCGCCCACGCCTCGCGCGCCACGGTGATGACCGCGTCGGCGACGCATATCGCGGCGCTCAATGTGCGCAAGAAGGCGCTCGAAGTCGCCGGCGAACTCTTACAAGCGGCGCCCGACACGCTCGACATCATCAATGGCGAAGTGGTGCGCAAGGACCAAAAGAGCGGCCCATCGATCGGCCTTGGCACGATTGCCCAGCATCTTGCGCCGACATCGAAGACGCTGGGCGAGCGCGATCCGGGGCTCTCGGCCGAAGGCTGGTTCCGCGTCGACCACCAAGTCTATCCGTATGGCAGCCACGTCGCGGTGGTCCGCGTCGATGCGGAAACCGGCGGCGTCACCGTCGAACGCTATTTCATCGCCTACGACATCGGCCGCGCCATCAACCCGGCTCTGGTCGAGGCGCAAATCGTCGGCGGCTACGCGCAGGGGCTGGGCGGCGCGCTGCAGGAGGAGTTCATCTACAACGAGCGCGGCGATCCGCTCGCCGTCACCTTTGCCGATTACCTCTTGCCGGCCATGCACGAGACGACACTGCCCGACGTCCTGCTGTGCGAGGAGTATGCGACCCCGCGTAATCCACTCGGCATCAAGGGCGCCGGCGAAAGCGGCATCACCGGCGTCGGCGCCGCCATCGCGTCGGCGATCGACGACGCCATCGGCATGCCGGGTGCAGTGACGCAGATTCCGGTGACGCCGCAGCGGCTGAAGCAGATTTTGAGTAAGCGCCGCGGCCGCGACTGACGCGGCGGCACTGCCCCTCACGGGCACTTCCGGAATTGTCCGGACCGCAAATTTGGCCTCTTTACCGTGGTAGGAGTTGTGCGCTGCACAAATATACAGCAGGACTTGCTTTATTCAGGTGCATCGTGAGAATAAACAACAAGTAACTTCCGGGGCGATGAAGGTCATGTCAGCTCTACGATCACTTGCCGGCGCCTGCGCACTGCTCATTTTGCTCCCAGCGGCCGGCGCAATCGCCGCCGAACCGGGCAAGGTGGCGGCGCTCGCGGCTGAGCCCGGGAAAGTCGCTCCAGGGCCCGGCAAAGTGTCGTTCTACTTCGCCGCGCACGAAGACGATTGGCAATTGTTCATGAACCCGAACGCCTTCAACGACGTGACGGGTGGCGCACGCAAGACCGTTTTCATTCACGTCACGTCCGGCGATGCCGGGCTGGGAGCCGGTTCGGGCGGCCGCAAACATCCGTTTTATCTGGCGCGCGAAAACGGCGCCCTCCAAGCCATTCGGTTCATGGTGGACGCCGACAAGATCCCCATCAAGGATTCGGAAGGCCCGGTAAGCTTCGACGGCCACTCCATCTATCGGGTGCGCTACGGCAATGCCGTCAGTTATTTTCTACGGTTGCCCGACGGGGGATCCGGCACGGGCTTTGAAGGCACCGGCTTCCAGTCGCTCAAGCGATTCGCCAACGGCGATATCGGGGCAATGTTCGCGGTCGACGGCTCGACTAGCTATCAGGGCTGGAAAGACCTCGTCACCACGGTGCAACACATCGTCAGCTTCGAGCGTGGCCGCTCGCCGCTTGCGCAGATTAATATCGCCGACCTCGACCCCAGCATTAATCCCCGCGATCATGCCGATCACCTCGCAACCGCCAGACTGGCGCTCGACGCGGTCAAAGACATGAGCTGCGTGAATCGCGCCTCCTATGTCGACTATGCCAGCGCCAAATTGCTCCCGAACCTGAACGCGCAAGACCGCGATTTGAAGAGTGCGGTATTCGCCGTGACGCTCGACGGCGTCATCGATTTTGACCATCGCACGGCATGGCACCACTACGATGGGTTCTACAGCGGACGACAGTATTTTCGGGTCCAGCAGGCCAGCGGCGACTGCACGCGCGGCCCCGCCGTCGCCGGGCAGCCTTAAAGCGCCAACCGAAATGCCATTCTCCGGGCTTGATCCGAGAATGGCCCATATTTTCGGAAAATTTATGCGCCGACGCGGCGTGCCGAGCGCCGATATGGTGCGGACATAATTTCAAAAGACAGCCCTCCGGCCGACTTGATTCGGAATTGAATGTTTTCGGAAAATTTACGCGCAGCGGTGAGCGTCAGGCCGACGCCATCGCGCATATTTGACTTCGCACACCTGGATTTGATTTGCCGCAAGGCGGAACGTCCGTGGTTCGAACATATTTAACCAACATGATGCAGGTTCATGCTGGCACGCGTTGTGCAAGTTAGTGCCCGCCCACGTCGAAGCATCGCAGCCATCTATTCCCCGCCCCATGCGCCACGTCGATCTCTCACAGATTTTGCAACCCCGCCGCATCGGGTCGATCGATGCGCTGCGCGGCATCAACCTGTTCTGGTTGTTCGGCGTCAACGGCGCCGCGGCCGCGCTGGCTCAAATGACCAGCGACAAAGGCCCGACTGTCAGCGCTGTCGGCAACTTCGTCGGCAGCCAGTTCGTTCACGTCCCCTGGCAAGGCCTGCATTTTTACGACCTCATTTTCCCGCTGTTCATTTTCGTCACCGGCCTTTCCATCGTGCTTTCGCTGCCCCGCCTGGTCGAACGCGAAGGCGAGACCAAGGCCCATTGGCGGGTGGTGCGCCGGTCGCTGTTGCTCTTCGCGCTGGGCTTGATCGCCTCTGGCGGTATCAGCCAACATTGGCCGGACGTACGGCTGCTCGGTGTGCTGCAGCGCATAGCAATCTGCTACTTCTTCACCTCGGTCCTGTTCCTGAATTTCAATCTGCGCGGCATGATCGCCGCCTTCGTCGCGCTGCTTGTCGGCTACTGGGCCATCATGACGTTCGTCCCCGTCCCTGGCATCGGCGCCGGCTCATTCGCCGCCGACACCAACTTGGCGAATTGGATCGATCGCAATTACCTGCCCGGAAAGCTTTATGACTTCACCCGCGACCCGGAAGGCATGCTGAGCACGTTGCCGGCGATCGGCACCTGTCTGCTTGGCGTCTTCGCCGGACTCTTCATGCGGGATAGTCAGGCTTCTCCGCAGCGCAAGACGTTGTGGCTGGCCGCGGCCGGCAGCGCATTGCTCGCTGCGGGCTATCTCTGGGCGCTGCAATTCCCGGTCATCAAGGCGATCTGGACGTCGTCATACGTGCTCGTCACCGGCGGCTACAGCGTGCTTCTTTTGGCGATCCTGCATCAGATCGTCGATGTGTGGGGTGCACGGCGCTGGGCCACGGTGTTCACCTGGATCGGCGCGAACGCCATCGCGCTTTATTTCCTCAACGAACTCTTGAGCTACCAGAATGTCGCCGCGCGGATCGTCGGCGCCGATATCTCTTCCTGGCTGGATCGCAGTGTGGCGCCCGGAACCGGCGATTTCGTCATCGCTGTTCTGGCGCTCAGCTTCGCCGTGATGCTGGCGCGCTACCTATATACCCGCAAGATTTTCGTTCGGGTCTGATTACTGCTGCCCCATCCCGGCGGCATGATCGCCGCCATTCGGTCCCAATCCCAGTCATCCCGGCAGGCCTGTTGACGGCCAAGGCCCGGCACTGCAAAATCCCGCGTAGATTGCGCTCGGGATCAAACTCAGTCGGCAATGCGGCGATTACGAACCATAGCTGGCTTTATCCGCGTCCTGATTGGCCT
>Ga0208480_1000970_pt1 | contig 10615 bp, 8 predicted proteins | sample NGESurshal092012_4_FD_184485 | JGI IMG/M metagenome (GOLD analysis project Ga0208480, IMG submission 184485) | Arctic peat soil microbial communities from Barrow, Alaska - NGEE Surface sample F53-1 shallow-092012 (SPAdes) | ecosystem: Environmental > Terrestrial > Soil > Wetlands > Peat ... | reverse complement strand
GGCCAGCCGGAGGAAGACATCGGCATCTTCTCCTTCCCGGTCGTGCCGGGCGGCAAGGGCAAGGCGACCGACACGCTCGGCGGCGTCAACGGTTTCCTCGTCACCAAGACCGCACCCAAGGAGGCGGTCGATTTCCTAAACTTCTTCAGCCAGGAGAAATACGCCAAGGAGGCCGCCGAGAAAGGCGCCTACATTCCTGCCTACAAGGGCAGCGAGGCGTGGGTGAAGGACCCGCTGGTCAAGCAGGTGGCCGCCGAGCTCGCCGCCACGACCTATCACCAGAACTTCTTCGATCAGGATCTTGGGCCTTCGGTCGGTCGGGTCATAAACGACGTCTCGGTCGCGGTGGCGGCCGGGCAGACGACGCCGGAAGCCGCCGCCGCCGCCATCCAGGACGCCTGGGACCAGCAGTAATCCGCGGATGACGATAGACCGCGCCGCGCTCGCTTACGCCCCAGCGGGGGAGCGAGTCGACGCGTCTCCCGAGATGGCCTTCGGACATACGCCTGCGGTCTTTGTCGAGACGCGCCGGCGCATGTCCATGAATGGCTGGGCGACGCTCATCGTCTTCCTGCCGCCGGCGCTCCTGCTCTTCACCATTTTCGTCGCCCTGCCGATGGTCGAGGCGGGCTGGTACAGCTTCTTCAACTGGAACGGCTTTGGTCGTCCCGAAAAGTTCATCGGCCTCAAGAACTACGTCTGGGTGTTCGACAATCCGGCCTTCACCCGAGCGCTGATCAACAACGGACTCATCATCGTCGTCTCGCTTCTCGTGCAATTGCCGCTCGCGCTCGGCGTCGCGCTCTTGATCGCGGGGCGCATGACGGGCGCAGTGTGGTTCCGGATGATCTTCTTCCTGCCATACATCCTCGCCGATGTCGCAGCGGGCCTCATCTGGCGCTTCATGCTGGATGGGCAAATCGGCATTCCCGCCATCATCACGAGCCTCCTCGGGCTCCAGCCGTTTTACCTGCTCGGAAGCAAGGACTGGGCCTTCAGCGCCGTGCTCATCGTGATCCTCTGGAAGTATTTCGGCTTCCACATGATGCTCTACATCGCAGGTCTCCAGGGCATCGACCGAGAGATGCTGGAGGCGGCCGAGATGGACGGCGCCAAGCCTTACCAACGGTTCTGGCACATCACGCTGCCCCTGCTCGGCCCGATGATCCGGCTATCGATCTTCTTCTCGGTGGTCGGCGCGCTCCAGCTCTTTGACATCATCGTGCCGCTGACCGGCGGCGGCCCGTTCGACACCACGCATACGATGGTGTCCTTTCTCTATTATTTCGGCATCACGCGGATGCGGGTCGGCTTCGGCTCAGCGGTCGGCGTCGTGCTGTTCATCATCTGCGTCACGTTCGCTTTCGGCTATCGACGGTTGTTCATGCGCGATGACTGACGCTGCTTCCGAACGTCAGCCCTCCGGCCGCCGGATGCGCGGCCTACCCGCGATCGTCGCGTTCGCCGTGCTCGTCGTATTGGCGGTCGCGGTGCTCATGCCGATCGGCCTCACGGGGCTCAACGGGTTCAAGGAGCTCGGCGAACTGCAGACGCATCCATTTGGGCTGCCGCGCGTCTGGATGTGGAGCAATTACTGGGGCATCCTGGCGAGCCTGCGCTACTGGCAGGTGCTCGGCAATTCGCTCTTGATCGCGGCCCTCACCGTGTTCCTGACGCTCGCGGTCTCCTCAATGGCCGCCTTCACCTTCGCCCATCTGCGGTTCTTCGGCGACCGGTTCCTTCTGAGCTACATGATGCTGGGACTGTTGTTCCCAGTGGCGACGGCGATCCTGCCCCTGTTCATCAAGATTCGGGATCTTGGCCTGCTCGACTCCTATTGGGGCATCGTGCTGCCGCAAGTCGCGTTCTCGCTCGCGATGAGCATCCTTCTCCTGCGCGTCGCGTTCAAGCAGCTTCCAATCGAACTCCTGGACGCCGCGATGATGGATGGCTGCGGCTATTTCAGCTACTTCTTCTTCATCACCCTGCCGCTCTCCGGCCCCGTTTTGTCGACGGTGGCGATCATTTCCTTCGTCGGAAGCTGGAACGGCTATTTGCTGCCCCTCGTCGTGCTCAACAGCGAATCGCGCTATCCATGGACGCTCGGGCTTATGGCCTATCAGGGCCAATACACGACGTCCTGGCAACTCGTTCTCGCATTCATCAGTCTGACGATCCTGCCCGCGATCCTGATCTTCCTTCTGGCTCAGCGCTATATCGTCGCCGGCCTTACCGCAGGCGCCGTGAAGGCCTGAGCGCGAAGCAACCCCGCTCTCGAGCGGAGCCTTCACCCGCTCCGCGTCAACAGGCATGGAATGACGATCGATGACGAGCTGAGAGCGTATCTTCGCCAGTCATGCTGCTCGCGAAAGCCCAAAAGCTCCCGCGCCTTTCGATTAGGCATCGAGGCCTCGGATCCCTCGATTTCGCGTGCTATCGGAGTCGGGTGCCTGGTCAGAAACAGCATCGCCGGCTCGTTCGCGATGATCTCACGACCGCCGGCCGAAGTTCGCGTGAACAAGCGCCTCGTCAATGCACCGCCGCATACATGATCTTGGCCTCTGTCGCCTCAGATATATCCATTTCCTCGACGATACGGCCCTGGCGAGCAACAAGGATTCGATCAGAGAGCGCTAAGACTTCGGGCAGGTAAGACGAGATCACGACGACTGCGATTCCATCGTCGGCGAGTTCGTTGATGAACCGGTGGATCTCGACGATAGCGCCGACGTCGACGCCTCGCGTCGGTTCGTCAAAAATCACCAGTTTCGGTTTCTGTACGAGCGATTTTGCAATGACCACCTTTTGCTGGTTTCCACCCGAGAGCTCGATGACCCGGGCGCCCGGATCAATCGCGCGGACGCCAAGGCGTTTGGTCCATTCGGCCGCCATCCGGCGCGCCTCGGTCATGGTGACCAACGCCAGCGGATTCCTGCCAGTCGTCAACTCGCCAACCTGAATGTTCTCTGCGATCGACATGGTCTCGAAGAAACCTTCGACCTTACGGTCTTCCGTCACATAGACGATGCCGTCGACGACCGCCGGCCTGGGGGTTCTGTAACGAACATGGCGACCCTTCAAGCGCACCTCGCCACCATGAAAGAAATCGCGCTTGAGCACGCCACTGATGATCTTCATCGTCTCCGTTCGTCCTGCGCCGACCAGGCCGAACATGCCGGTGATCTGTCCAGAGAAGACCGAGAACGACGTGTTACGGACGATATTGCCCATGGATAGATTGCGCACGCTGAGGATTTCCTCCCCATAAGGGCGCGTCGTGCGCTCCTGCGCGGACCCATACAGCTCGCTCGACAGATTCCGACCGACCATCGCGTGAACAAGCCGCGAGCGATCGAAGTTACGGGTCGAATCCGTCACCACGACCTCGCCGTCGCGCAGCACCGTGATCCGGTCCGAGAGGGTGAGCGCCTCTTCAAGCGCGTGGCTGATGAAAATGATCGACATGCCATCGCGCTGGAGGCGGCGGACGAGATTGAAGAAATGAAACTTCTCTTCCGGCGTCAGACTTGCGGTCGGCTCGTCGAAAATCAGCACACGCGCATGATGGTGGACTGCGCGGGCGATCTCCACCATTTGCTTCTTGCCCGCGCCTAGCGTGGAGACGAGCGCCATCGGATCGACGTAGAAATTCAGCGAAAGTAGGAAACGCTGCGCCTGGATGTAGAGACCCCTAAGCCGATTAAAAAGCTGTTCCTCACCGAGATAGATGTTCTGCGCCACAGTCATCGACGGAACGAGATTGGTTTCTTGAAAGACCATCGCGATCCCTTGAGCGAGCGCTTCGGCCGGAGATTTGAGATGGAGCGGTTTTCCGTCGAAGATCAATTCGCCGGAAGTCAATTCATAGACACCGGCCAGCACTTTCATCAGCGTGGATTTGCCCGCGCCATTCTCTCCCACGACCGCGTGGATTTCGCCAACGCTCAGGGTGAAGTTGATGTTCTTGATTGCTGGAATGCCGCGAAACGCTTTGGTCGCCTGATGGAACTCGAGGATCGGACTCATGGATCGTGCGCTCCCGTGTCCGCAAGATCGACGGCGACAATGCGGCCGGAGCCTTTGGCCGCGACATAGAGCTTGCCGTCGAACTCACAGCACGACGTGACGCCATGGATCGCGCCATCAGCTCGACTATGGAAGCTCCGGAGCGGTTGCATTGTCGGACCGCATTTCGCGACGAGCCCGTAAGACCAGCTCGGCGACCAGGGCTTCAGCATGTTGAGCTTTTTGCGCGCCCCCCCTTGGATCGGTTCAAGAAAACTCACGCCGCTCGAGAGAGCCGGCGCGATCCAGAAGTCGGGATCCACGGTGTCGATCATTCTCCGGCGATAATCGTCTTCGCGCAGAACGAACTCCACGAGCTGATTGCGAGGAGCGAAGAGGGCCAGCCAGAAGCCGCCGTCCCGAGCGGGCGCGATGCGTCCCGGATAGGCTGGAAGGTCAGAGAGGACGGCCTGCGGCGCGCTCATCGCCTCTTTCTTGAAAGCCAGGATGCGGTGCAGCCAAGCCTCCGAAACGTGCACTCGGCCGTCAGCCGCGTGGGCGAGACCGGTAGGAAAAGCGAGGTTCTTGCCAAGCTGCGTCGCGGTCTTCCCGGGCGTGGACAGATCGATGAGCCAAAGGCTTCCGGTGGCGCCGCGTTCCATGAGGTCACGCTTCCAGTCGGTAGCCGTCCGGCCTTCGGCGCCGTTGGCTACGATGAGCCTGTCTGCGTCGACGAAGAGGCCCGCGGTCGGGGAGCAAAGGGGCTGTCCACCCGCCCCAGCGATCGCTTTGCCCGCGTGCGGTCCTTCAAGGATAAGCACGCCACGCCCGTCGAGACCGATGGCGAGGCTATCTGAAGGACCCGGCGCGACGAACGTCACAGGCTGTTCGAAAGCCCCACCGTCGCTCGCTGTCAGGGAAGTTCCCTGCGGTGCGAGACCAAGTAGTCGGGAGCCGCTCGAGCAGAGAAGCGCGCCACGATGCTGCGTGAGGTTGTCGACGTCCGCGAGCGACAATGCGACGGGAGCAGCGTCAAGCAGAGCGTTTGGCCGAAGCGGGCCGTCCATCATCGGCGCCGATCCGGTTTCGTCGTCAAAGCCGCGAAAGGCCGCATAGGCGCGCTTGAGGGCGCCGATCATTGCGCCTGACCCCAATAGTCGTCCTGCCCGGTCCAGTTCGGGTCCGCATCGGGGATCTTGTAGCGACCAATCCGGTTGTTAGAGACGCCGCCGAGGTAGAGATAGCCCTTATGCTCGCGCATCGACGTGATCATCGGATGGTTGACGCCGCCGAGATCCCAGAGGCTTTCCACGATCCGACCCTGATCGTCGAACTTGATGACGCAACCGGTATTGATGTTGGGATAAAGCCATAGCTCCGGCGCCACGCGCTTGGCCATGCGTCGGCGAAAGTCCGGCATGGTGAGCGCGAGGTCGAGCGCGGGGGTCCGCATGCCCAGAAGCGCCGCCCAATAACAGCCGTCCGAAGCGCGGTTGATGTTATCGGGGTAGCCCGGCAAATTGTCGATCAGCGTCTCGACGCGGCCCGCCTTCGGACCGTCGAAATGGTAGCGCTTGATCGCGCACGTCCAACTTTCAGCGAAGAAGAACGACTGCTTGTCTCGCGACATGCAGACGCCGTTCGCGAACACGATTTTGTGGATGATTGTTCGGGTGGCGCTCGTCCGAGGATCGTAGCAGACGATGCGGCCGTTGCCCCTGCTCTCAAGCGCATCAGTGGCCCAATCCTCCTGCTCGTAGCGGACGGTCGCCTCGCTGAAATAGATGCGCCCGTCCGGCGCGACGTCGACATCGTCGGCGAGGCGGAGACGAGAATCGTCGACCACAGAGAGCCAGCTCCTGTTCGTCTCGTCCGTCAACTTCGTCACTGTCTTGTCGGGCGCAACCGCATAAAGGCCCATGCCGCCGATGCAGACGAGGAGGTCGCCCTTGCGGTCAAAGGCCATCCCGAGGGGATGACCGCCGATGTGAGCAAAGACCTCATGGCGCGAGTGATCCGGGCCGAAGAAGCGGACGATGTCGCCGTGACGAGTGCCGCAATAGAGGTTGTCGTCGCGGTCCAGAATGACGTCCTCGGGCCCTTCGATCTGGCCGAGTCCGATCACCTCGACGGACCTCAGCTTGTCGTTCAGCGCGTATGGCGAGGTCGGATCAAGGGCGGACGGAGGAGGAGGAAGCGAGAGATAGGCCGGCGACACATAGACCTTCGACAACCACCGGTCCCGATTGCGCAGGAAGCGCATGTCAACGAAGACGGCGGCGATCAGCACGCAACCCAAGACCGTCGAGTTGATCGGCCCAGAGACGCCGAAACTTGTAAGGCTGTCCGTCACGATGAGGACCAGCAAGGCGCCCATGACCGCCTTGGCGACAGACCCTCGGCCCCCGCCGAGCGAATTACCGCCCAGCACGGCCGCCGTGAGAGCGGACACCTCCAGGCCAACACCCGTATCGGCGCCCGTGCTGCCGATGCGCGCGGCGAAGAGGAAGCCTGCGAGCGCGCTCAAGACCGATGACCAGATATAGGCCGCGCATACGGTGCGGCGCACCTTGATGCCCGCGTTATACGCCGAGCGCCGCGCGCCGCCGACCGCCGTCAGCCGCCATCCGGGCCGAGTCCGCGACAGGACAATATGCCAGGCGATTGCGATCACGGCGGTTACGACAAGCGTGAAGGGAACGCCAAGGACGGTTCCCTCACCAATGAAAGTCCAGAGGTCGGAATCAGAAAGGCTTGAAATGATAGCGGTCGATGTCCGCAAGAAAACGATGTCGTAGACCGATCGGAAGATGATGAGGGTGACAAGCGTCGTCAGGAAGGCGCGAAGTCGGAGATAGCCGATCAGATAGCCGTTGATCGAACCGCAAACGACTCCAAGCGCCATAACCGCGAGGAAACTCAGGCCGACTGGCCAGCCCTCGACATTCACGCAGATAAGCGAAAGAAGAACGGCGAGTGTGTAGACCGAGGCGACGGACAGATCGATCCCGCCCGAGATCATGACAATCGTCAGCCCGAGCACGATCAGGCCGAACTCCGCGAACTGCCTCCCAAGATCGCTGAGGCCGTTGAGAGTCAGGAAGCCCGGGAGCAGAATCCCGAAAACGACAATCGCGACGAGGAGGGCGAGGAAAGGGATCGCATTGTCGATCCAGCGCTTGGTCAATATTTCCCCGATCAGGTGATCAGGGAAATATCGATAACGCAGTTGGGTCAGCACGCTCCCGGCGCGTTGCGTCACGAAATTAGCCGAGGCTCGTATCCGGGGAGAGAAAGCAACCCCTTACTTGAGATCATCGAGGGTCCAGCACTGGCGAGGGGAGATCGTGTCCTTCGTCTGCAGCGTAAGCGGCGTGAAATACGTCGTCTGGACCGCCCCGGCTTTCGCCGGAGAGAGCAGAAGCTCGACGATCGCCTGATTGAGCGCATCGCCTTGTAGCGGCACGTCGTAGCTGACGATCTCGCTGAGCAAGCCTTTGGTGATGTTGTCGCAGCCGGTCTTGCTGCCGCCGCCCGAGGTCACGATGAACACTTGTCCGGACTTGCCGGCGGCTTGGACAGCCGCGCCCGCGCCCACGTCCTGGTTGTCCCAATTCCCGACGATGCCGCAGAGGTCAGGGTGCTGTTGCAGCACTGTTTCAGTGATCGCCCGCGCCTTCGCCGGATCATAGGTGGCGGCCTGATCGGCTACGACCTGGATCTCGGGATGGTCGGCGAAGACGTGGGAGTAGGCGTAGAGTTCATAGAGGTTGGAGGCTGCCGTAGGCTGGCCCTCGAGGATGGCGACCTTCCCGGACTTGCCAGATCCTTTGCCGCAATGGTCCACAAGGGCCTGCGCCTCGATGAGGCCAACCTTCACCCAGTCGGCGCCAACGTAACTGTCCGTTGGGTTGACCGTCTCGAGGTTGACTTGCAGCACCTTGATGCCCGCTTGGACTGCGCGCTGCTCAAGTTTTGCGTAGGACTGGAGGTCCGGATTGTGGACAATCAGGAGATCCGGCTTCTGCGCGATCGCATCGGTTATGGCGCGCGTGCCCGCGTCCGTGCTCCAGTTCGGATCGCGAATCTCGAAGGTGTAGCCAAGATCCTTGGCCTGCCGGCGCATGATCGCTGCCCAACCTTCCGTAAGGTCAAAGCCCATCGCCAGGGGAACGAAGAGAACTTTCTTGCCCTTGAGCTTCTCGTAATAGGGATCTCGCTTGGCATGATTGTCGAGACCCTTGTCTTCCGCCAGCGCGCCACCGGCGAACACGAGTCCTAGCGCGACAGCAAGCACCATTCTCAGTTTCATTGGATCCTCCTTTTTAACGACTTCGGTATTGGACTAAATGTCCCCCTGTTCCTGTTGAGCGGTCTGCTCGTCGCGAGGGTTCACGAAACTGTCGATGACGATGGCGGCGAGCAGGATTACGCTCTTGATCAGGTTCTGCTCGACATAGGGGACATTGAGTATGGTCATCCCATCCAGAAGCACGCCGATGAGCAGCGTGCCGACGAGAACGTTGCGGACGCCTCCGCGGCCTCCGCTCAGGCCAATTCCGCCAAGCACGACGACGAGCAAAACGTCATAGATCATTGTCGAATTGTAGACGCGCGTGCTCAGGCCGGCTGATGTTGCGGCCATGACGAGACCGGCCGCATAGGCGATGAGTCCGGTGATCACATATTGGGAGACGATGAGAGGTCGAAGCGGAACGCCGGCGTTGCGCGCCGCAGCCGGGTTGTCCCCGCTTGCATAGACGTACCGGCCGAAGCGCGTCCACCGCAAGAGCGCCCAAAGGACCAGGGCCAACAACGCGAAGAGGACGATGGGCAGGGGAAGTCCTAACAATTTCGCGTCGCTAAGAAACTGGAAGAACGCAGAGTCGTTGGGAGTGTTCTGGACGTCGACCTCGAACAGCCACGCCCGGCCGACGCCGTAAATGACAAGACCCATAGCGAGGGTTGTGAAGATAGCTGGAACGACAGCGTAGGCGATGAGGACGCCGCTGACCAATCCTGCAAGGACCGAGAAGGCAGCCCCGATCACCAGGGCCCAGCCGAGTGGCACGTGTTGATGGGTCGCGAGTGAGAGGACCCAGGAGACGGCGACGACCATGGTCGCGACCATGGCGAGATCGATGCCGCGGCCGATCACGACCAGCCCCATGCCTAGCCCCAAGATCCCCAGGATGGAGACGCTGCGAACGAGCGCGATAAGATTGCCGGGGGTCAGAAAATTGTGCAGCGTGAGCGAGAAAGCTACGAACAGGACCGCCGCGAGGGCGAAGACGACGCTCTCCTGCGTGATGCTCAGTTTGCGGAAATTCAGAGACGGCATGGTCTACTCACCGCCGCCCTTCGAGGCACTGAATGGCGCGTTCCTTCCCGGATTCGACAACCGATCTTGGGGTTGAGGATCAACCCCAACGCGGCCAATGCAAAGACGGAGAGATGAAATAACAGTTATGATTTCCTGCAGGAAGTGGATCGGCGTACGAGGCTGGAAAAGTCGCGTGTGGCTCGATCGGGTTTGCTTTGGGAGGTCGTTCCGATGGCGGCGCTAGGGGGACGCAACGCTCTGGTGACGGGCGCCGGAAGCGGGATAGGCAGGGCGATCGCTGTTGCGCTCGTGGAGCGCGGCGTGCATGTCACGTTAGCGGACATCGACGACGAGGCCGTGACCCAACTGGCCGGCGGCCTTGGCCCACTTGCGCTTCCCCTCAAGCTCGATGTGACGGATCATCCGAGCGTCGACAAGCTTCTCCACTCGATCCAGTCCGACTTCCGGCCGATCGACATTCTCATCAACAACGCCGGCCACGATGTCGGCGGCCGCACCCACTTTGCCCGCGGGCCTGCCGACGACTGGACGAGCATCATCGACGTCAATCTGACGGGGATGATGCGTGTGACACGGGCGGTCGTGCCAGAAATGATCGAGTGGAACTCAGGCGATATCGTCAATATGAGTTCGATCAGCGCGCTCAGGCTTGTGCCTGAAACGACGGCCTACACCACCAGTAAAGCAGGCGTCAGGGCGTTCAGCGACGGATTGCGGGCCGATCTAGCGGAGACAGCCATTCGCATTACTGAGGTGCTTCCTGGCCTTACGCGGACCAATATTATTCTCAAGCGTCATCGCGGCGACCGGGCGCTTGAAACAGCCTATTTCGACCAGGCCCGCATCGCGCTGGAACCAGAAGATATCGCCCGCTCGGTGCTGTTCGCGCTGGAGCAGCCGCCCCATATGCAGATCGCCCAACTCTTCATCCTACCCGTCAACCGGTGGTGAGCCGCGGGCCTACGAGCTGCGCGTCACCCCTGCCTTCGCAGCGCGGTCCCTGAAATCGACCGCCGCGTCGAGCTCACGGCGAAATCGGCAGGTTTCTCGCCCAACGCTTCAAAGAATATCCGCATGATCATGTCGGGTGGTCCAAGGAGGTCTAGGACATGGCGCCGGTCGGCTGGCTGCTCGGTCCGGATTCGGCGCCGACGGTCGTTGTGCCGACGTCAATTCTGGCAAACCAGGTGACCTGGAGCGTCGATCGAAGCCGCGCTCCATGCACTACGCGACGATCGTCAAACGCGATCCGATCTTGAAAGACTT
>Ga0208480_1000969_pt1 | contig 10621 bp, 10 predicted proteins | sample NGESurshal092012_4_FD_184485 | JGI IMG/M metagenome (GOLD analysis project Ga0208480, IMG submission 184485) | Arctic peat soil microbial communities from Barrow, Alaska - NGEE Surface sample F53-1 shallow-092012 (SPAdes) | ecosystem: Environmental > Terrestrial > Soil > Wetlands > Peat ... | reverse complement strand
GAAAGTGACTCTTCGAGTTCGGCCAGGATTCGCTGTTCATGCTCTGAAAGTGGCATTGCGTCTCCCTTCCTTGGATCCTGGACCCATAGTAGTTACTCGTACTCGGCCCCGGGACGTCACTTTATGGCTTCCTTACGCTTTAAAATGAGGTCCAGCAAAAGGAGCCCGGTGGTCCAGACGCGCTTACGAGTCGCCATGATCTGCACCGGGAACATCTGTCGCTCCCCTATGGCCGAGGTCGTTCTCCAACACTTCGTCGACGCCGACTCGTCACTGCGCGGTGGCGTCGAGGTCACGAGCGCCGGCACCGCGAACTGGCACGTCGGTTCACCGATGGACCAGCGCGCCCGAGGCGCACTCGATCGAGCGGGCTTCTCGGGCGCCGGTTCACTCGCGGCCTACGCCGACCGGGGCTACCTGGATCGCCAAGACGTCGTAATCGGAATGACACGTGAGCACGTTCACGAGGTGAAGAAACGACTGTCCAATCGTTCCACTCAAGTGATCCTTTTGCGCAACCTCATCGAGCCGGGACAAGAGCTCGACCTGTTCGATCCCTACTACGGCGACGACGCGGAGTTCGACGAATGTCTCGAAACCGTTAGAGCAGGGGGTCAGCGTTTGACATGGGAATTTCGTCGGCGACTGGATGCAAGCTCGCCCGAAGTTTGATCTCGGGCAACGTCAAGGACAGGATCACGGCGAGCGCGCCGATCGGGATCGCGAAGCGGTAGATCTCGGCGATCGAACCCGAGACCGCGTGAACGATCACCGAGAGTTCATTCAGGGGCAGTCGGCGAAGGTTCTTGGGGGTCCATTTCAACGGTGACGGCAACGACGTCACCGACGGATTCGCGCGAAGTCCTGCCGCAAGTTGGTGCGGCAGCGCGTTCACGTAAAGCGCGCCGAAGACCGCCGTCCCGAACGATCCACCGATCGATCGAAAGAAGTTCGCGCCGGCCGTGGCCGCACCGAGGTCCTCGTGTTGCACGGCGTTCTGCACCGCGGTGATGAGCACCTGCATCACGAGTCCGAGTCCCGTTCCGAGAATCAGCATGAAAAACGCCAACGTGAGTTCAGAAGTGGCGACACCGATCGTGCCGAACAGGGCCAGCCCGATTGTCATGACCGCCGTGCCGAGGATCGGGAACGGACGGTACCGCCAACCCTTGGAGACGAGTTGACCGGTCACGATCGAGGCGATGAGGAGTCCGGCCATCATCGGCAACAGTCGCAGCCCCGAGCTGGTCGGCGTCGCGCCGCGCACGTCTTGAAAGTAAAGCGGCAAGAAGGTGAGCGCGCCGAACATCGCGAAGCCGACGACGAATCCGATGGCCGAAGCCGAGGAGAAGACGCGGTTCGCAAATAAGCGCGGTGCCAGGATCGGCTCACTCGAGCGACGTTCGATCATGACGAAGACCACCGCGGTCGCAAGACCGACGACCAGCAACGCGACCGACTTCCAACCGAGCCACGCGAGCGAGGTCCCGCCAAGCGAGGTGAAAAGGATCAGGGCCGAAGCCGACACCGTCAACATGATGATGCCGGCGTAGTCAATGACGTGCTGCACCCGCGCGCCGGCGCTCGGCAGGACGGCCGCGGTGACGACCAATGCGAGAATTCCGAAGGGAACGTTCACATAAAAGATCCATCGCCACGAGAAGTATTCAACGATGAATCCACCGATGAGTGGACCGATCACCGTGGCGGCACCGAACGTCGCGCCGAAGAACCCCGCGTATCGACCTCGCTCTCGAGGCGGCACGATGTCGGCGATGATCGCCTGCGCGCCCACCATGAGTCCGCCACCGCCGAGTCCCTGCAGTGCGCGAAACAGGATCAGTTCGAGCATCGATTGAGAAAGGCCACAGAGCATGCTGCCGATCAAGAAGAGGATGATCGCCGCTTGGAAGTAGACCTTGCGGCCGTGAAGGTCACCCAACTTGCCCCAGAGAGGCGTGCTGACGGTCGATGACAACAGGTACGCGACGACGACCCAACTGAGGTGGCTCGCTCCGTGCAGGTCACCCACGATCGTCGGCAGTGCTGTCGCGACGATGGTGCTGTCAAGCGCGGCCAGCAGCATGCCCAACATGAGAGCGCCGAAGACGAAGTACAACTCCCTCTTGGGCATCGCGACAGCGAGGTCAGAATCCATGCAAGAAGATCACTCCAGAAGAGACGACGGGCAAACACCACTCGTTGGTGATGCTGACCCTAGTTGAGCTCGGTGACATTTGGCCGACACGCGACGTCCTCACTAGTTTTGTCCAAAAGGAGACCAATGAAAACGAGACTCACCGAGATGTTGCATATCGAACACCCGGTGATGCTCGCCGGGATGGGGGGCGTCGCCTACAGCGACCTCGCGGCGGCGGTCTCCAACGCCGGCGGCTACGGCTGTCTGGGCGCCTCGACGATGTCCAGTGAGCGGCTCTCTCACGAGATCGCCGCGACGAAAGAACTCACGACCAAACCATTCGGAGTCGACCTGTTGACGGCCTTTCCCGAGACGCTCAAACACAACGTCGAACTGCTGATCGAAGGCGGCGCCAGCACGTTCGTCGCCGGACTCGGCGTGCCCGCGCACGTCGTTGACCTCTGTCACGAGCACGGCGTGCTCGTCGTCTCGATGTGCGGCAAGGTGGAACACGCCAAACGCGCCCTCGACGCCGGGTGCGACATCGTCGTCGCCCAGGGAACCGAGGCCGGCGGTCATACGGGAACCGTGGCGACCTTGCCGCTGGTGCCGCTGATCGTCGATGCCATGGACGGCGCCATTCCCGTCGTCGCGGCCGGAGGTATCTTCGACGGTCGCGGACTCGCGGCGGCGCTCGCCCTGGGGGCGTCGGGCGTATGGATCGGCACGCGATTCATCGCGACGCCCGAGGCGCGCGCCATACCCGGCTATCGCGAGACAATTCTGGAAACGCGCGAAGACGGGACCGTCGTCTCGCGCGCCTTCAGTGGCAAGACGATGCGCGTGCTGCGCAACGACACCACCGATCGCTACGACGCCGATCCGTCTCTGCTTAAGAAGTTCCCCGACCAACTAGCGGTCGCCTTCCACGATGGCACCTTTCACCTCGGTGGCGACGAGAACACGACCGGTATCGATCCCCGACGCGAGGGCTACCCCGCGGGACAGGCCGTCGGGGCCATCACGTCGATCGTCCCGGCCGGTGAGATCGTGCGCTCGATCGTCGACGAGGCGCAGCGCGTGATTGACGGTCTCGGCGTTCTCTAGGGGCCGCAACGGACATAGTGTTTTTCTATGTCCACCGCGAGCCCCGACGTCAACGAGATCCTCTCGGCGATTCGCGGCGCCACCAAGCGGGTCACCGTCGCCAAGCGCACCGTCGCCGAGGTCCTGGTCGCTGCCCCCGGACATCTCACGGCTGAAGAGATCACCCAAGAGGTGCAGTCACGACAGCCCGACGTCAGCCCCTCGACGGTGTACCGGATCCTCGAGGAGCTGGAGGCACTGCAGATCGTGGTGCACGCGCACCTCGACCAACACGCCGCGGTCTTTCACCTCGCGGGCGCAGTGCACGGACATCTCTCGTGTGACGAGTGTGGTGCGACGTTCGAAGTTCCGGCCGCGCACTTCGACGCCCTGAGCAAGGACCTGATGCGCACCTTCGGATTCATGTTGGACCGCCACCACATGGCCGTGACCGGAACGTGCGAATACTGTCAGGCCAATCGACGGTTGTAGAGACGCACTCTTACGCCGTTCTTAGTGCCGCCTTCCTCGAACGCGAACCCTCATAAGTAAGGTTTCCAGAGGTACTCCATGATCAAGGTCGACCATCTCACGAAGCGCTACGGCGACACGGTCGCGGTCGACGATCTGGACTTCGAAGTGAAGCCCGGCGTCGTGACGGGATTCCTCGGTCCGAACGGCTCGGGGAAGTCGACCACGATGCGAATCATCTTGGGCCTCGATCACGCCTCCAAGGGCCAAGCGACTGTCAACGGCGTCCGCTTCGCCGAATTGAAGGACCCCATTCGAGAAGTCGGCGCACTGCTCGACGCCAAGGCCGTACACCCGGGACGAACGGCGCGCAACCACCTGCGCGCGCTGGCCGCGTCGAATCAGATCAAGCGCTCACGCGTTGATGAGGTACTCGACTTCGTGGGCATCGGATCCGTCGCCAATAAGAAGGTCGGTACCTTCTCCCTCGGCATGAGTCAGCGCCTCGGTATCGCCGGCGCGCTGTTGGGTGATCCGGGCGTGTTGCTGTTCGACGAACCGGTGAACGGGCTCGATCCTGAAGGCATCAAGTGGATACGCGATTTCTTTCGGGCGCTGGCCAACGAGGGCCGGACCGTCTTCGTGAGTTCACACCTCATGAGCGAGATGGCCGTGAGTGCCGATGAGATCATCGTGATCGGCCGAGGTCGCTTCATCACTTCGGGCTCGGTCAACGATCTCACCAAGAACGCCGAAGGCACGGTGCTCGCGCGCGCGTCGAACCACGACAAACTGGCCGCACTCGTCACGTCGAACCACGGGACCGTCCACGATTCGAACGACGAGGGCCTGACCATCGGCGGCCTGACGTCGGACCAGGTCGGGCAGCTGGCCTTTGACGCCGGCATCGCGATCTTCGAATTGACGCCTCAACGCGCCTCCCTGGAAGAGGTCTTCATGGACCTCACTGCCGGCGCCGTGGAATACGGCGCGCAAAGGCAGGTTCCCGCTCATGGTGAATGAGTCCACACTGATGGCGACGACACGCTCGGAGTGGATCAAGTTCCGAACCGTGCGCTCGTCGATCATGGGTGTCATCGTGACCGTACTTCTGACGATCGGCCTTGGCGTCCTCATCACCACCCTCGTGCGAACGCACTGGTCGCAACTGAGCCCCTTGAGGATCGCCACGTTCGACCCGGTCTCGAGCAGTTTGCGCGGGAGTCTCTTCGCACAATTCGCCGTCGGCGTCATCGGGACACTATTTATTACGAGCGAATACACGTCCGGGTCGATTCGCACGACGCTGACGGCCGTGCCCAATCGATTTCGCTTGATCGGCGGCAAGCTGATCGTGCTCTTCATCTCGATGTTGATCCTGGGCGAGTTCGTCTGCTTCGCCGCCTTCTTGATCGGACAGCGGATCTATCTCGGGGTCGTGCCGACGGCCTCGATCACCAACGGCACGGTCCTTCGTTCGGTGGTCCTCGCCGGGCTGTACCTGGCGCTCCTGGCCCTCTTCGCCTTCGCACTCGGCTTGATACTCCGCCAGAGTGCCGCGGCCATCAGTGTCTTCGTCTCGGTGCTCTTGATCGTGCCGATTATCGGACTGTTCTTCCCGCAGAACTGGCAGAACGACTTCATGCGTTTCGAGCCGTCCACCCTCGGTGTGTCGATGCAGTCGCCCTTTGCGCCGTCGAACTCCTTCGGCGCCTGGAGTGCCACGCTCATATTGCTCGCCTACGTCGTTGGCACGATGATCGTCGCGGTGGTCCTCTTCCAGCGACGAGACGCCGGGTCGAATCAATAACCCAGTCCTAGAGTGACCACATGGAACTGACCGACGCTCTTCGCACGACAGGATCGGTTCGAGCGTTCCTCGACGAGCCGGTTCCGGACGAGACCCTCTACGAAATTCTCGACGACGCGCGATTCGCGCCATCCGGTGGCAATCGACAGGCGTGGCGCGTGATCGTCGTGAAGGACGCTCGGCGTCGGCGCGCCCTGCGCGATCTCTACCTCGATGGTTGGCACGACTACGTCGCCCACGTCCTCGCCGGACTCATACCGTTCTCCCCACTCGCGAGCGACGAGGACCGCGCCGTCGCGCTGTCCAACCGAGACGCCGCGATTGCGGTTTCGAAACCGGACGGATTCCCCGAGACCCTCGAGAACGTACCCGTGATGCTCGTGATCTGTGCCGATCTCGCAGCGCTCGCGGCGACCGACCGCGACCTCGGTCGCTACCAGATCGCCGGCGGCGCGTCGATCTATCCATTCGTGTGGAGCATTCTCCTGGCCGCACGATCGCGGGGCTTGGGCGGCGTGATGACGACGATCGCCACGCGCAACGAACCAGGCGTCCGAGAGGTCCTCGACCTCCCCGACGACCAGATCGTTGCGTCAATTGTGGCCCTCGGCTACCCGGCGAGTCAGGTCACGAAGCTGAAACGTCGCACCGTCGACGAGTTCACCACGATCGACTCTTTCGACGGAGAGCACTTCACGTCGACGAGCTAGTCGCCGAAGATTTTTTCGGAGTCTTCGCCAATCCGCCGGGGACCGCGACGAATCGAAGGACGCGTTCCGTCGATCACCAAGGGTGTTCGCATCGCGGTCACTTCCCCGCCGGGCGTGTCCATGGGTCCGACGAAGTCACCGCCGCGAATCTGTTCCTGGTCGAAGGAGCCGGCCACGTCCAAGATCGGCGCGTGCGGGACACCGGAACGCTCAAGGACGACGAGCCAGTCGTTGGTCGAGTGCTTCACGAAGATGCGATTGAGCTCACGTCGCAGTTCGTCACGGTCGCGCACCCGTTCGGCGTTGCCACGCCACTGCGTTCGAGCGGTGAGTACCTGGTCGTCGAGGACATCGGTCAATCGCAAGAACTGTTGATCGGTTCCGACGGCGAGCAGGATGAATCCGTCAGCGGTGGTCACCGGGCCGTAGGGGGTGATGCTCGGGTGGTCGTTGCCGAGTCGCTTGGGATTGTCGCCGGTGGCGAGATATCCCTGGGCCTGATTCACCAAGGCCGTCATCGTCGACTCCAGCATCGGTGCCTCAAAGTGGCGACCGGGACGACCCTGTAGACGAGCAAGGAGTCCGGCCAGGAGTCCGATCGCGCCGTAGAGGCCCGTGACCACATCAGCAATCGGTGCGCCAACTTTCGTCGGCGGCCCATCGGGCTCGCCGGTGACACCCATGATCCCGGAACGAGCCTGCGCCAGCAGGTCGAAGGAGGGTTGGTCGGCAACCGGTCCACCGAGCGTCGCGGGGGTGATGCTCACCCATACGCACTCCGGGTTCATGGCCCGGAGTCGTTCGATGCCGAGTGACGAGAACTGATTCGGCAAGTAGTTCTCCACCACAGCGTCGGCGAGGCGAACTAGTTCACCGATCTTTGCAAAGTCCGACGGATCGCGCAGATCGGCGACCACGTTGCGGCGGTGACGATTGACGGCCAGGTAGTAGGTCGCGTCGTCACCGAATCGTGGCGGCGCCAGCGAGCGCACTGGGTCGCCGCTCGGCGCCTCGACCTTGATGACATCGGCACCGAGATCGCCCGCGACCATCGCGCACAGTGGACCCGCGAGGACTCGGGAAAGGTCCAAGACTCGTACACCTTCGAGAGGTAGCCCGGTTCCGACGTTGGTCGGGTCGATGGTCCATTCCATCAGAGAACTTTTGAGAGGAAGCTCTGTAATCGCGCCGATGACGGTGACGTGAGAACCACCTTCGGATCGCCGGACTCTTCGATGACTCCTTGGTCCAAGAAGTAGACCGTATTGGCCACTTCTTTGGCGAAGTTCATCTCGTGCGTCACGACGATCATGGTCATACCGCTGCGGGCGAGGTCCTTCATAACGTCGAGCACTTCGCCCACCAACTCCGGATCGAGCGCGGACGTCGGCTCGTCGAACAGCATCAACTTTGGGTCCATGGCGAGCGCACGAGCAATTGCCACTCGTTGCTGTTGTCCGCCCGAGAGCTGGGCTGGATAGTGCTCCTCCTTGCCCTCCAGTCCGACGCGGGCCAAGAGTTCGCGCGCTTTGGCGACCGCATCTGCCTCCTTGACACCTTTGACCTGAATCTGTCCCACTGTGATGTTGTCGATAGCGTTCAGGTGTTGGAAGAGATTGAAGCGCTGAAAAACCATCCCGATTTGCGCTCGCTCGCCACAGATTTTCTTGTCGCTTAATTCGTAGAGTTTCCCGTTGCGCGCTTCATAGCCAACAAGTTCACCGTCCACGCGCAGTTCTCCGGCGTCGTGTTTCTCGAGGTGATTAATACAGCGGAGAAGCGTGCTCTTTCCAGATCCGGATGGTCCGATGAGACACGTCACTTCGCCGCGCGTCACCGTGAGGTCCACGCCCTTCAGCACTTCGATGCCGACGTATGACTTCCGCACGCCGATCGCTTCCACCATGGGTGTCGTCATGAACTCACCGCCGTTTGCAGACCACGCTTCGTCCGGTATTTCGATGCAATCCCCTTCAGATCATCACGAAGTCGTTGGATCGGTGTCGGTGGAGGGTTGCGTAGTGCGCCCTTCGCGTAGTGGCGCTCCAGATAAAACTGCCCGATGGAGAGTACCGTCGTCACAATCAGATACCAGAGACTCGCGACGATGAGCAGTGGCATCACCTGAAAGTTCGCCGCAGAGATATTCGACGTTGCGCCAAAGAGTTCAGTGACGGCGACGGCGCTTGCGAGCGATGATGTCTTCAGCATTGAGATGACCTCATTTCCTGTCGGCGGGATAATCACACGCATCGCTTGCGGCAGCACGACGAGTCGAAGTGACTGACCCCGGGTCATGCCAATCGAAGTGGCGGCTTCGATTTGGCCTTCGTCAACGGCGAGTAGGCCCGCTCGAGCAATTTCGGACATGTACGCGGCCTCGTTGAGGCCTAGTGCTAGTGCGGCAGCACGAAAGGGATTCAAAATTGCGATGAGGTTGAGGTGGACGAACGTGACGGGGAGAAACGGAAGTCCGAGTGTGATCGACGAATAGAGAGCCTGGATTTCAAACCAGAAGAAGAGCTGAACGAGGACAGGCGTACCGCGAAAGAACCACGTATAGGTCCACGCAGTCGACGAGAGTAGTCGATTCTGCGAACGGCGCATCACGGCGAGGATTACGCCCAGCAGGATGCCGAAGGTCATCGCGAGCGCCGTCAACGCCAAGGTGAGATACAAACCATTGATGACTTCGGAAGTGGTGAAAAAGTGGAACACAATGTTCCAATAAAATCGCCATCGTTGCGGTTGATGACAGTGCCGGATTCCATTGATCGTCGAACAGATATTGACGCCAGTTCCGACCTTCGAGAAGATCGTGTGCACGACCATCGCGATGAGAATCACGACAACGAACGCGCCCACCCAGCGACCGTAGTGACGAACGGGGACGACTTTGACCGCGTCGTCCCCGTTAGAAGTCATGTTGGTTTCCTACTACACGTTTTAGGAGATGGCTCCATTGAGAACGATCTGGGACGAAGTTAGTGCACCACCCGTTACACCCCATTTGGCGAGGATCGCGTGATACGTGCCGTTGGCAATCAATGTCTTGACGGCCGCTTGAATCGCTTTGGCCAAACCCGTGCCAGCACTGGTCTTCGGTGTCGCGATTCCGTAGGGTGCGACTTCAATCGCGGAGCCGACGACCTTGAACAGGCCGTTCGACGATGACGCGATAAAACCTGCGACCTGACTATCTACGAAGCCAAACGTGGCTCGGCCAGACGAGACTGCAAGGTTGGCCTCGTTCTGATTCTCGAATGGAAGGACAGTCAACTTCTTGTTCTTCGAACACGTCTTGGCAGTGGCATTCGCGTCATGCTGCTCCGTCGTTCCCGTTTCTACCGCGACTGTGGTTCCACAGAAACTCTTCAGACCCGTGAACTTCGCCTTTGTGGAACTCTTCGCGTAGACGCCCTCACCGGCCTGGAAGTAGTCAACGAAGTTGACCGACTTCTCACGAAGCTTGTTGTCGGTGAACGACGAGTTGCCAATCTGGTAGCGGCCGCTGTCAATACCGCCGATGATGGTCCCGAAGGCCACATTGGTTTCGGTCTCTTTCAGTCCCAAAGTGGTGGCGACGGCCTTGAACAAGTCAACATCGAAGCCGACCATCGTGGTGCCCTTCATCGACTCGTCGGGCGGATAGGTGGCGTCAGTCGCGACTTGCAACGCTTTGCCCTTGTAGGCCGACGGAACGAGCTTCGCGTCCGCGGCGTTGTACTTGCCCGACGTCGTACTGGCTCCCGCTGTACCGACGCTGGTGGCCAGCATCAGCGACGTAACTCCCGCTATGACGAGAACCCGGCGGAATCGTGTTAAGTGCTGCATGCAATCTCCCTATTTATCCCCTCGCCGAGGTCGGCGTCTGGGTTCCATTGATACCAGATATTCCGATGTGTTTGAACGCAGTGCCTTGAGACCCCACTTAACGCTCGAAGACCAACTCTGCTTCTGCCACGGCATTTCGCGCCGGCAAGTAACAGAACACCACCACGGCGACGACGACGGCCGTGCCAGCGGCCACGAGGCATCCTCGGTGGAATCCGTTCATGAACGCCGCGGTGAGCTTCGGGGCGAGCGTCGCCTGGGCCGAGGCCGAGAGGTGAGCGGCCGTCATCTTCGCGGCCTCCATTGAACTCTGGGCCACGTTCAACTGATGGGTGCTGAGGCCGTGTCCGATCAACGGATCAAAGGCGCGACGGATCGCCGGACCGAAGAGCGACGCGAAGACCGAACCGATGATCGCTACGCCCATCGTTCCCCCAAGCTCGCGGGTCGTCTCGTTCCCCGCCGCGCCCGCGCCGATCTGACCGACTTCGAGTGTCTCCATCGTGGCCGCGACCGATGGTGCGTTCACCAGCGAGAAGCCGACTGCCAGGGTAATCATGGATCCGATGA
>Ga0208480_1000968_pt1 | contig 10628 bp, 9 predicted proteins | sample NGESurshal092012_4_FD_184485 | JGI IMG/M metagenome (GOLD analysis project Ga0208480, IMG submission 184485) | Arctic peat soil microbial communities from Barrow, Alaska - NGEE Surface sample F53-1 shallow-092012 (SPAdes) | ecosystem: Environmental > Terrestrial > Soil > Wetlands > Peat ... | reverse complement strand
GATGACCCAGCCCAGCCCCCAATTCGAGGCCGCCAGCATTTCGGCGCCGATGACCGCTATCCAGGAGCGCAGGAACGACTGCCGCAGTCCGGCAATGATGAAGGGCGACGCGCCCGGAATGATGACCTTCCAGAACAGGCGGCGCTCGTTCGCCCCCATGGCGCCGGCGGCACGCAGCCAGATCGGGTTGACGGCGCGCACGCCCGACCAGGTGTTGAGCAGCATCGGGAACAGCGCGGCGTAAAACACGATCAGCACTGTCACCAGATCGCCGAGACCGAACCACAGGATGAACACCGGCACCCAGGCAAGCGACGGGATCGGCATCAGAGCGCTGGCGAGCGGCAGCACAAAATGTTCGACCGGCCGGAAGCGGGCCATCAGCACGCCAAGCGGCAGTCCGACCGCAACCGCAAGGCCGAACCCGATCAGTACGCGGGCGAGCGTTGCGGCCGCGTGGCCGAACATGCTGCCGTCAGCCAGCATGCCGAACAGCGTCTGCGCGATGGTACCGAGCGGCGGCATCAGCGCGGGCTTGACGAAGCCCGAATATGCGGCCGCCTCGTAGAGTGCCGCGAGCACGACAAAGCTCGTGAGACCGCGCCGCAGCGAACGCGACCGTTCCGGCGTCATGACAGCAGCATCCCCCAACGGACCACGGTGAAGTTCTCCAACGGCTGGAACACCAGCTTCTCCAGGGCGACGCCGATCAGCGCGATCACCGCAATGCCGGCGAGCATCACGTCGGTGTTGAGAAATTCCTGCGCTCCGAAAATCATCCAGCCCAATCCCCACGGCACCGCCGCGAGCATTTCGACCGCGACCAGGATGCGCCAGGCTTGCGCCAGGCCGAGCCGCAATCCCGTGAGGATGTAGGGCAGTGCGCCCGGCAGAATGACGTGGCGGAACAGCCGGCGGTCGTCCGCGCCCATCGCGTGTGCGGCGCGCACCCAGATATCCTTGATGGCCTTCACGCCGGTCCACGCGTTGTAAATGATCGGAAACGTCGAGACGAAAGCGACCAGCAGAATGGTCGGCACGTTGCCGGGCCCGAACCACAGCAGAAACAGCGGCGTGTAGGCGAGGCCCGGGATCGGCGCCGCGATGCTGATCAGCGGCAGAACATAATCCTCGACGCGTCGCGAGCGCCCCATCAGCACGCCGATGCCGACGCCCACAATGGCCGCGAGCGCAAAACCGGCGATGAGGCGGAGCAGCGTGTCCAGCGTGTGATGCGGCAACACGCCGCTCGCCGTCAGCCGCACGAATGTCGCCGCGATGGTCTCCAGCGGCGGGAAGAACCGCACCGGAAACAGTCCAAGATGCGCCGCCGCCTCCCACAGGCCGCCGACAACGGCGAACGGAAAGATATTGCGCAGCGCGCGCCACAACGGGCCGGCTTCGCCGCCGGTGGTTTTTACGGCGATGTCGGAAAGCGCTGTCGCCTGCTGCATGACGAGAAACTACAAATCCGTTGTGAAGGCAGCAAGGCATCCTCAACGGCAAGGCATCGTCAGCGGCAAGGCATCGTCAGCGGGACGCATGGCGGTGGGAGGCGTTGCAGTGGCCGCCCCCTGTGATAGGAAAACCGGGACACATAAACGCAGTTCGCAAGGAGTTCGCGATGGCCACCAAGAACGCGCAGAAGATCGGCTGGATCGGCATGGGCCGCATGGGTCTGCCTATGGCAGAGCGGTTGATCAAGGCCGGCCACGACGTTTCGATCTGGAATCGTACGCGCGCCAAGGCCGAGCCGCTGGCCAAGATCGGCGGCAAGGTCGTCGATCATCTTTACGAACTGAAAAATGTCGATGTGCTGTTCTCGATCCTCGACACCGGCAAGAGCGTGCAGGACGTGCTGTACGGCAAGAACGGCGTGTGCAGCCAGGGCGGCAAGATGCCGCCGATCGTGGTCGACTGCTCCACCATCGCAGTCGAGGAATCCGCGGCGATCCGCGACAAGCTCAAGCAGCTTGGCTCCGATTTCGTCGCCGCGCCGGTGAGCGGCAACGCCAAGGTCATCAAGGCGGGCAAGCTCTCGGCGGTGGTGTCGGGTCCGCAGGCCGCCTGCAAGACCGCGACGCCGTTGATCGAGGTTTTCGCGCCGCAGGGCGTGTCCTATGTGGGCGAGGGCGAGCTGGCGCGCGTCTGTAAGATCGCCCACAACGTCATGCTCGGCGTGGTGATCGAGAACCTGATCGAGATCACGCTCCTGACCAACAAGATGGGCGTGCCGCGGCACGCGTTCCTGGCGTTTCTCAACAACGGTGTCATGGGCTCGATGTTCACGCGCTACAAATCGCCGGCGCTGGTCAATCTCGACTGGACCACGACGTTCACGCCGGAGCTTTTGCGCAAGGATCTCGATCTTGGCCTCGAACTCGCCCGCGAGATGGACGTGCCGATGCCGGTGACCGCAGCGACCCGCGAAGTGCTGCAGGGCCATTTCGGCGCCGCCATGCTGCAGAAGAATCCGGAAGAATATTTACAGAAGGACTTTGCTGCGCTCGCCGAGACCATGGCGCTCGCCGCCGGCATGAAGCTTTCAAGCGAAAACGAGAACGTACCGACGGGTTTGGAAACCTGATCGCTACGGCGCTTTTTTCGCCGGCAAGAATAACCGGCAAGAATAACCGGCAAGAATAAACAGGGAGGCAAAGTGAAATCGCAATTCCGTTTCCTCGTAGCCGTTTTGCTGGGCTTCGCCGCCGTCGTGACGGCCGCGACCGAGGCGTCAGCGCAGGCGAAATGGCCGGTGCGGCCGGTCAAATTCATCGTCACGCTCGGCGTCGGCAGTGGCGCCGATATCGGGGCGCGGCTGTTTGCCGACCGGCTCAGCCGGAAATGGGGCCAGCCGGTCATTGTCGACAACCGGCCCGGCGGCGACGGCCTCGTCGCCATCAATGCCTTTGTCAGCGCGCATGACGATCATGTGCTGCTGTTCGCGCCGTCGGGCTCGTTCACGGCGCATCCCTACGCGCACGACACGCTCCCCTATAAGCCGAGCGACCTCGTGCCGATCGTGCGCGTGTCGAATACCATCGTGGTGGTCGTGGTGCCGACCGCGACCCACATCGATACGATCGCCCAGATGGTGGCGCGCGCCCGCGCCGAGCCGGGCAAGCTCAACTGGGCCGCCGTCACCGGTCTCAACGACCTGTTGTTTTCAGGCTTCCTGGCGCAGGAACACCTCGACATCACCAAGGTGCCGTATCGCAATGCGGTCGATGCCGCCAAGGATCTCGGCGAGAACCGCGTGCAGGTCTATCTGCCGGCGCTGACCATTGTACGCCCGGAGGTCGATTCCGGGACCGCCAAGTTGATCGCCGTGACCAACACGACGCGCGCACCGACCGAGCCGAAGCTGCCGACTGCGGCCGAAGCCGGCTTCCCCGACTTGACGCTTGACGGGTTGGTCGGCTTGTTCGGTCCGACTGGGATGCCGCTTGCGCTGCGCGAGCGCATTGCCGCCGATTTTCGCGCCGCCGCCGATCCGATCATCGAGGATCGTCTGACCAAGAGCGGGCAGCTCATGAATATCGCGGGGCCCGAAGAATTCGCCAAGTCGATCGAGGCGCAGCGTGTCATGGCGGCGGGCATCGCCAAGCGGCTCGGTCTCAAAGCGGCGCAGTAAGCCGGAAAACAGAACGCAAAATCGGGGAGGACATGATGCGCTACAAGCTCCAGGCCCTGCTTGCTCTGGTGTTAGGTCTGTTAGCTGCCGCGGTGCTTACGGACGGCGCGCGCGCCGCCGCGGCCTGGCCGACGCGGCCGGTGAAATTCATTTTGACGCTTGGCGCAGGCAGCGGTTCGGATATCGGCGCGCGGCTATTCGCCGACCGGCTGAGCCGGAAATGGGGCCAGCCGGTCATCGTCGAAAACCGTCCCGGCGGCGACGGCCTTGTGGCCATCAACGCCTTCGTCTCCGCGCATGACGATCACGTGCTGCTGTTTGCGCCGTCGTCGTCCTTCACGGCGCATCCGTTCCTGCACGACAAGCTGCCCTACAAGCCGAGCGACCTGTTGCCGATCGTGCGGGTGTCGAACACCTTCATCGTCATCGCCGTGCCCAAGGAATTGAAAATCGACACGCTCGCCGATCTGGTGAAACGCGCGCGCGCGGAGCCCGGCAAGCTCAATTGGGCGGGCGTGACCGGGGCGCTCGACTTCCTGTTCGCCGGCTGGCTCAAGGACAGCGGTTTGCAGATGACCAAGGTGCCGTACCGCAACCCGGTCGATGCCGCCAAGGATCTCGGTGAGAACCGGGTGCAGGCCTATGAATCCGCGCTGGCGATCGTCCAGCCGCAGCTCGACAGCGGCAAGATCACGCTGCTCGCCGTCACCAACACCCGGCGCACGCCGGCGCAGCCGAATGTGCCGACAGTGCAGGAAGCAGGCTTCCCGGCGCTGACGATCGACGGACTGGTCGGCCTGTTCGGGCCGCCCGGCATGCCGCTCGATCTGCGCAAACGAATTACGTCCGACTTCGCCGCCGCCGCCGATGCGACCATCAAGGATCGGCTGGCGCTCACCGGGCAGATTCTCAATATTGGCGGGCCCGAGCAATTCGCCACGTCGATCGAGGATCAGCGCGCCAAGGTCGCCAAATTCGCCGAAACGCTCGGCATCAAGCCGATGCAATAGGGCGGCGGAGTTTGCTCAGTCGCGGCGCTTGTGCACCACGTGATGGACGTGGCGGCGGTGAAAGGCGACGCGTTTGCGGTGCCGCCCGCCTTCGGAGCGCATGGCGGCACGACACGGTGCGCTGATCTGCGAGCGTTTGCTCATCATGCAGCGGGTGATCTTGGCCCGGTCAGGGATGAATTGCTGGCACAGCCGCATCGCGTCCGGCGTGCAGGCTTGCCTGACTTCCTCGCTTTGCGCATTGGCTGCGTTGATGCCGCCGATCAGGATGGCCGCCGGAACGGCCAGCCGGCAAATGAAACGCAACTTCCGCAAAAACGTCCGCATGTGTCGCCTCGCTGTTACTTTCGCAGTCCGGGGTGCCGGGCGCGAGCGGGCGACGGGCCATGCGAATAAGGTTATTAAAGGGCAAACAAGCAAGTTTCACCGGCTGCGCTGCCGCGATTTGCAACCGTTGCGTTCGGCGGCGAGGAATACGGGCGAGCTTTGTCAGATGAGTGAGCCGCAAACTCGATTGGCTCAGTGCGCACCCCACTTGAACGCGGTCGAGAGGCGGTCGCCCCCATCGCCGACGCTTGAGTCGCAACGATCCATGCCGCCAGTCGTGATCCGGCCAGTCGTGTTGTCGAACGTCATGTGCTGACAGAACATCCCGTCCGGCATGGTGTAGACGATATCGCCGCGATTATTGGTCGTATTGCCGGTGACGGCGGATGGGCGCAGCAGCGGGCCGATGACGGCGTGGCCTCCGACCAAGACGGCGGAGGCTAACAGCACGAACAACAGCGAGGTGGTGATGATGAGCGCCAACGAATTGGCGCGCTTTTCATCGAGACCGGAGTGCGTAGCGTGCAGGCCGTGTCCGAAACGGCGAACGTGATCCGCCTGGACGTACCATTGGGCGCGATCCGTCGCTGTAGGCTTGCCGGCGCTCATGGTGGAATCAAGCGCCAGAAAGCTTGCAGCCGCGATAAGGAAATTCTTTCGAATTGATTCGAAATTCGGCCCATAATCAGGCAGTGCCGGGATCATGGTTATCCATCCCCCCTCGCGGTCGGCCGCGAGACATGGAATGATCCGCCGGCGCGCCGAGCGGCGCATCGCCACGGAGGAAGAACGTGCTCACCGCTGCACGCAACGACATGCTGACCCGGGTCGGACCCGGCACCCCGATGGGCGCGCTGCTGCGCCGCTACTGGCAGCCGATCGGCGGCGCCGGCGAGCTTGACGACTCCAATCCGATCAAGCCGGTGCGGCTCCTGGGCGAGGACCTCGTGCTGTATCGCGACCGGGCCGGCCGTTACGGCCTGATCGACCGCCATTGTGTGCACCGCCGCGCCGACATGGCCTATGGCTGGGTCGAAGAGCATGGCATCCGCTGCTCGTATCATGGCTGGCTCGTCAACGAGACCGGAACCTGTCTCGAACAGCCCTACGAAGATACAACCAATCCCAAGCCGTCGAAGGCCGGCTGTGAAACCAAGGCCTATCCGGTCAAGGAATGCGCCGGGCTGTTGTTTGCCTATCTGGGCCCGCTGCCGGCGCCGGAACTGCCGATCTGGGAACCGTTCACCTGGACCAACGGCTTTCGCGAGATCGTGCTCGCCGACATACCGTGCAACTGGTTTCAGTGCCAGGAGAACTCCTGCGATCCGATTCATTTCGAATGGATGCACGACAATTGGGGCGCGCGGCTGCGCGGCGGCGACCAGAACGCCGCACCCAAACATCTGAAACTCAAGTTCGAGGAGTTCGAGCACGGCCTGATCTACAAGCGCGTGCGCGAGGGCCAGAGCGAGGAGGACCGCTATTGGACTGTCGGGCGCGTCGCGCTGTGGCCGAACGCTTTTTATCTCGGCAGTCATTTCGAGTGGCGCGTCCCGATCGACGACGAGAACACGCTTTCGGTCGCGTGGTTCTTCATGCGCGTCCCCAAGGACCGCGAGCCCTACACGCAGCAGCGCGTGCCGGTGTGGAAGAGCCCGCTTCAAGACAAGGATGGCCGCTGGATCACCAGTCACGTCATCAATCAGGATATCGTTGCCTGGGTCGGCCAGGGCCGCATCGCCGACCGCACCAAGGAGAACTTGCGCTCGAGCGACATCGGTATCTCGACGATGCGCGCGCGCTTTTTCAGGGAGCTGGAGACGCTGGCGGCCGGCAAGGAGCCGGGCGGCATCATTCGCAGCGCCAACGAGGCCGCCTGCATCTCGCTGCCCAACATGGCGCGCGAGTTCAACACCGAGGGCATTGCGCTCGCCGATTACAACACCGATCCGATCCTGCGACAGCGGTTGAAGGAATTCCGCCACCATTTCGGCCAGCCGGCGCAAGTGCGCCGCGAGTTTGTCGAGGCCATGGGGATCGGCGGGCCGTAGGACGGTCTATGGAATGAGGGGCCCGTCCGCCGCTCAGATTTGCGGGCAGACCCCTCACCCTCACTCCTTCGATCGATTCGAGAGGAGCGCACCCAGATTGGATTTGCGGAATTGCGCCAGCTGCGATCTTAGGCGTTCACGGCTTTCGGCATGTGCAGGTCAAACAGCGCCAAGACCTCGCCGGCCGGCCTGGCGCGGCTGAACAGGTAACCCTGCATTTCGGTGCAGCCGACCGCCTGCAACGTGTCCAATTGCTGCTGCGTTTCGACGCCCTCGGCGGTCGAGATCATGTTGAGGCACTTCGCCAGCCCGGCGACCGCATGCACAATGGCGCGCGGCTCCGCGCCGTTCGACAGATCCGCAATGAACGAGCGGTCGATCTTGATTTTGTCGAATGGGAAGCTGCGCAGGTAGCTAAGCGACGAATAGCCGGTGCCGAAATCGTCCATCGCGATCTGCACGCCAAGCTTGCGCAGTTGATGCAGCATTCCCAATGTGGCGAACGTATTCTGCATCAGCATCGTCTCGGTGATTTCGAGTTGCAGCCGTGCGGCCTGCAAGCCGCTGTCGTCGAGCGCGCTCATCACGATTGCCATCAGGTTTTTGCTCTTGAGTTGCGCCGGCGAGAGATTGACCGCGACCTTGACGCTCTGCGGCCAGTTCGCCGTTTCCTTGCATGCCTTGCGCAGCACCCATTCGCCGATCGAAACGATCAGCCCGGTCTCCTCGGCGATCGGAACGAAATCGGCCGGCGAGATCAGGCCTCTGCTCGGATGGTTCCAGCGCAGCAGCGCTTCGAACGCACTGATCTCATTGGTTTGAAGATTAACAAGCGGCTGATAATACAGCTCGAATTCGCCGTTATTGAGCGCCTGGCGCAGGTCCATTTCCAGTCCGCGCCGTTCCTTCATGCGCTTGTCCATTTCGGCTTCGAAGAACCGGTACATGCCGCGTCCGTCGCCTTTGGCGCCGTACAGCGCCATGTCGGCGTTCTTAAGAAGCTGATCCGGCTCGACGCCGTCGATCGGCGCGATCGAAATGCCGATGCTGATGTCGGTTATGATCTGGTGGCCGTCGACCTGATACGGCTTGATGATCGATTCGCGGATGCGCCGCGACAACGCCGCGGCGTCGCCTGGCTTCAGCATCTGCGTCATGATGATCGCAAATTCGTCGCCGCCGAGCCTCGCGATGGTGTCGGGCTCCCGGGTGCAGCCGCGCAGCCGGTCGGCGACCAGTTTTAAGAGTTCATCGCCGATCGGATGGCCGAGCGTATCGTTGACGCTCTTGAAATGATCGAGATCGAGGCACAGCACCGCCAGGTTCTCGCCGCGCTTGACGCGCTTGAGCTCGTGGTCGAGCCGCTCGCGCAGCAGCATGCGATTGGGTAGATCGGTCAGCGCGTCATGCCCGGCCATGTGGGCGATGCGCTCTTCGGCGCGGCGGCGATCGGTGACGTCTTCATGGGTGGCGAGCCAGCCGCCGCCCGCAAGCGGCTTGTTGAGGATCGAAATGGCGCGGCCGTCGCCCGCCGTGACGACGCTGTGGAAGGTGTTGCCCTCGGCGATCTTTGTCAGCAGCTCGGCAATGTACTCGTCGGGATTGCCCGAAAAGGTCCGTGCCTCCAGCCGCTGCTTGAGCAAATCGAGCAGCAAGCAGCCCGGCTTGGCCGCCTCGTCGGGCAAGGCGTACATCTCGATGTAGCGGCGATTGCAGAATACCAAGCGGGCGTCGGCGTCGAACATGAGCACGCCCTGCGTCATGTTTTCGAGCACGGTATGCAGGAGCCGCTGATCCTGCTGCGTCGGCCACGCCGGCGCGCGGCCATGCGAGGCATGTGGAAACGGCAGAATACCGGCATTCGCCGGTTGCGATTCTTTCAGCCCCATAGCCGCTCATCCTCAATATGTGATTTTACCTAGCCCGGAACTCATCCGTAGAGGCCATTCATTTTGAAGGGTTCAATGGGGTCGCTCCGCTTTTAATCAAAGCGCGCCGCGATCTGATTGTGCTTTCAAGTAATTAGAATGCAGCTAATTAGAATGCGCGGCGAAAACGCCGCCGACAGTTAGATCAAAAATTAGCCAAGCCCGCGAACCAGTATAACAACAGGAAGATGCGATAGCGAGACAAGACAATTTGCAGCGCATCGGTAGCGCGTCGAAGCGCAATCGGCAGCCAAAATGCTCGCTATCCTGTCCCGCAACGCAAGAGCGTTTCATGGTCGCAATTCGAAGGCGTTCGCGCTCTCCGCGGCTTGGCGGAAAACAGAGCGAATCGAGGCAGCGTGCCACTCCATCAATCCGGCAATTAGACTTGTCACTCTCGCGTTTTGCGGGCTGGCGCGTCAATCATGCTCAGCACCTCGCTAACCGTCGGTTCGGAAATGGTCTCGCCGATGAATTCAAGCGGGTTAGTGGATACAGATGCCCCCTGCTCTGAAACGTGGAGGTACAGCCTCCGGTTTTCTTTGGCGAGTGTAAGGACCTGCTTTCTAAATTCGGGCCATTGATCTTTTCTTATGGAAACGCAGCCATCCGTTTCGAGTTTGCTGTTGCCGGCGGCGTGCAGTTCAATCCCGTCCCGGTCGCGGTGCAATTTCGGATCGGGTATCGTTCCGTTCGCAACGCCGATTGCCCCGTGTCGGCTGCCCCAGGAGCCCACGGCATCCGGGGTTATGAGATAATCCCCATAGGGAATGGATTGACCGCGGCCGCCGGAGCCAAATTGATATTCCTTTCCTTCGACCTTTATTGTTCCGGTAATCTGTTTTGGCCGGACTTTGTTCATGATGTCGCGAATGAACGGTGTCACCATTATTTCAACTCGGCCGTCACGCTCATCTTCTTTCCCTTTGGAAGTGAGTTGCTCGACGGGTTCTTTTGGCTCGACGGAGGCATATTTGCGCAGCTTGCATAGATTCTTGACAGTAACGTCTTTGATCGAACGACGAGTCTCTTTGATTTGTTGTGACCGGGCGGCGTCTCGAATGAAGGGAATCTCTTTTGCTTCGGCTTGGCTGCCCAACTCGTCTCCAATTTCTTTAGAAGCCAATTGATAGGTAGGTTCTTTTGGCTCGGTGTCGGCATATTTGTGCAGCTTGCATGAGTGTTTGATGGTAACTTCCGTGATCAAATGACGAATTGTTTTGACCTGCGTCCGATGCAGGTTCGGCGCAAGATGAATGCTCACTCTTTCGGCAAGTGTTGGAAGAGTCCGGACTTGGATATAGGCTGGAGAAAATTCGGGTTTTGCCTTACTTTGAGAAAGACTCCACAAAAGAATGCTTGCTGTTCCTATCGTGCCTAGAAAATTGACGTGACTTCCCAATCTCATGCTGTACGCCTCACTGTTGTGCGAAGAGAGGCGCTACTCTGCCTTGGCTCTTCCGATGTGTTTTTCAGTTGGGCCGACCGGAATATCGAATCAAATACTTCAAGCCGTTTGCCGCGTGTGCGTTATCGATGAAGGAACGTGCAATCGAAGACGTGGCGATATTTGTCCTCCGGCTGCGTCTGCTTCAGGCTTGCCGGGGTCGCAAAAATCTTCCGCGCTCGTGGTTCCCAATTCGCGTCTCGCCGCAAAGCGTCGAGACCGTGCCACTTG
>Ga0208480_1000967_pt1 | contig 10636 bp, 7 predicted proteins | sample NGESurshal092012_4_FD_184485 | JGI IMG/M metagenome (GOLD analysis project Ga0208480, IMG submission 184485) | Arctic peat soil microbial communities from Barrow, Alaska - NGEE Surface sample F53-1 shallow-092012 (SPAdes) | ecosystem: Environmental > Terrestrial > Soil > Wetlands > Peat ... | reverse complement strand
ACTCGCCAGCGCCAAGAAGACACCGATCGCTATGTGACGCAAACGCATGACCGAACCCGCCGCAACGGCCGGAGCCTAGCGCAACCGCCCGCCAACGCAATGCGACGGCTTGCGCTTGACGGCCTCGTGCATCCGGCGTTCCGTTGCCAGAAGATCGCCCGTCAAGGACTGCGATGCTCAGCGACGAGGAACTTGAACGCTACGCGCGCCACATCGTGCTGCGCGAAGTCGGCGGCCCTGGACAGGCTGCGCTCGGCCGCGCCCGCGTGCTGGTGATCGGCGCCGGCGGACTGGGCGCGCCGGTGCTGCTCTATCTGGCCGCGGCCGGTGTCGGGGCGCTCGGTGTGGTCGACGACGACGTGGTGACGCTGTCGAATCTGCAGCGCCAGGTGATCCACACCACGCCCGACATCGGCGCGCCCAAAGTCGGAAGCGCCGCTGCGACGATCCACCGGCTCAATCCGCATGTCGCAGTGGAAGCGCACGGCCTGCGGCTCACCGCACACAACGCGCTCGATCTGATCTCCCGCTATGACATCATCGCCGATGGCTCCGACAATTTCGCCACGCGCTATCTGGTCGCCGACGCTTGCTATTTCGCCAAAAAGTCACTGGTCACCGCCGCGCTCGGCACCTTCGACGCCACGCTCACCACGATCCGGGCGCACGAGCGCAATGCCGAGGGCAAGCCGAACCCGACCTATCGCTGCCTGTTCCCCGAACCGCCACCACCCGGAACGGTGCCGGCCTGCGAGGAGGCCGGCGTGCTCGGCGCGCTCGCCGGCGTGATCGGCTCGATGATGGCGCTTGAGATTATTCGCGAGATCGTTGGCTTCGGCGAAAATCTGGTCGGCCGCCTGTTAATGATCGACGCGCGGTCGATGCGATTCGAGACGCTGCGCTATGCCTGGGACCCGGAGAATCCGCTGTCAGGCGAGCGACCGACGATCAGAGATTTGTCGATCCACAACTAACGGGCTCTTTTCCAGACAAGTTGCGCGGCCTCCGCGGGATTAGCTGTCGAACTCGCGGCGGTGTAGCGCAGTTCGTCGCCCACAAACTCGAATTTTCGCTGTTGGTCGGTCCCCGCCCAATTTGGGAAAGAGCTGCGTTCGATGTGAAGGGTGACGATGCGGCCGGCCTCGTTCACCGAGTAGGTGCCGAAATACGCGACGACACCGTGCGATATTGCCTCGTACTCGGCCGGTGTACCGACCATGCGGTTGTTGGACGCAAAATTCGGCAGATTGGCCGCCATGACCTGTGTGGCGAAATGCGCGCCATCGAACACCAGCATGCCTTTTGCGCCGGGGCCAAAGGGCTCAACAGCGAAGCCATCCGGACGCACATAGCGTATTGAGACCAGCGTCCATGTCCCGACAAACTGCTCGGCTCCGGATTGTGCGGGCGCCCCGTGACTCGCAAATAGCGGCATGACCAGAGACGCAACAACGACGATCAACAACTTTCGCAGCATTGTGTCCTCCAAAGCGACGGTTGTCCGCTCGTATTATCCCGTAGTCCATTGTGCGATAATCCATTATTGTTGGAACGATCCGTTCGCTCTGGCCGAACAATGCGTGGCGCCGAATTCGCCGAAATGTCCGCGTTTGCGGCAATTGCCGAGCAGCGAAGCTTTGCCAAAGCCGCAACGCAGCTGGGAATTGGCCGCTCCACGCTCAGCCAAACTCTCCGTGCCTTGGAGGAGAGACTGGGTGTGCGGCTGTTGAACCGCACAACACGCAGCGTCTCTCTGACCGAGGCCGGCGCGCACCTGCTGACACGGGTGCGCCCCTCGCTCGCCGAATTGAATGCGGCTTTATCCGAACTTGCCGATTATCAGCAAAAGCCGACGGGATTATTGCGGCTTGTGGTGCAGCCGCCGGTCGCCACGCTGCTCATCGAGCCGATCCTCGCGCGCTTTATGCGCGAGTATCCCGGCATTCAATTGGACGTGGCCGTCGTCAAGATGCCCGCCGATATCATCGGCGACGGGTTCGACGCGGGCATCCGCATCGGCGAACAGATCGATCGCGACATGATCGCGATGAAAGTCATGGGCGAAGCGCGGTTCCTGGTTGTCGCCTCGCCTGATTATCTCGCGCAACACCCAAGGCCGCGCACGCCGCGCGATCTGCGCCACCACGACTGCATCCGTAATCGTCTGCCGAACGGCGCGATTTTCGGCTGGGATTTCGAAAAGAACGGCAAGGCGCTCCATTCCGCCGTCGAAGGCCGCCTGATTGTCAACGACATAGAACTTTCCATCCGCGCGGTCCGTGACGGTCTAGGACTGGCCTATCTGCTGGATGATTACATCGCTGCCGATCTCAAAACGGGCCGGCTTGTCCCGCTCTTGGAGGACTGGGCGCCGCGGCTTTCGGGCTTCTTCCTTTATCATTCAAGCCGTCGGCAGGTGACGGGGCCGCTACAGGCCTTCATCACGTTTTTGAAGGCGGAAGCGGCGCGACGCGGCATCTCCCCGGCAACGCCGCCGCGCGCAGGCGTCTACCCAACGCATCGCCTGGTCGGCAAGTCCCGGCGGTAAGCGATGATCGCCTGCACGTGGACTGTGTTTAAGAGCGTGCGCTGTGTCTAAAAGCGTGGGCTTTGGGGAAAATCTGGTCGGCCGCCTGTTAATGATCGCGTCAGGTGAGAACCGACGATCAAAGATTTGTCGGTCGATAGCGATTATTCGGCTAGCGGCCTTGCAACTGCGCGGCAAAAAAGGCCTCCGCACGGGGCATCGCTTCGGCCTTGGCGGCGCGATTGGCTTCGACGCTCTGGCGGCGGCGGCCCGGATCGTCGAAGTCGTGCGTGGCGCCCGGGTAAAGCGTGATTTCGATATCGCCGCCATGAGCGCGGCTTTTGTCGACCAGCCGGGCGCAACGCTTCGGCGACACTTCTTCGTCGGCATCGCCCTGCAACACCCTGACCGGAGCGTAGGGCCTGTAACCGTCATCAAACCTGCCCTTGAGTCCGCACGCCGGATAGAAGGCGAGCGCGGCGCGAAATCCTGTCTTCGGCCCAAGCATTGCCGCCCCGGGCGTATCGGCCGCGATCTCCGCCATGCTGGACAACGTCGTGCTACCGCCGTTCGACCAGCCCTGCAGACCAATCCGGTCGGCGATCACGTCGCTTCGCGTGCGCAGATATTTGGCGGCTCCGTAGGCATCCAGGGGCCGCACCGTTACTTCATCGAGCTCCGCGGGACGCGTGTCGTAGCTGAAGCGCGGAAAGCCGTGTGGATAGCCGCGTGGTCCGAAACCGTCGACCAGGATCGCCACATAGCCCTGCTCCGCCCATAGCTCCGCCCACATGCGGTGGCGCTGCGAAATCGTCGTGGCGTCATATTTGCCGTTGGCCAGGCTCGAATAGGCACCGGCTCGGCCGTGCATCATGACCACCGCGGGCGCAGGCGCAGCCGCGTTTGGATGCCCCGATTTATCGCGCGCCGTGTAGACGTAGCCGACCAGTGTGGTGTGGCCATCGAGGCTGGGAAACGTGACGCGATCGGGCAGCGCGCTCTGACCGATGGCGGCCGGAGACGAGGCCAATACAAACAGGATCACGGCTGCTGCTGCACGCATTGCACTTCACCTCGCCTGCCCGTGATATACACTGTTGGGCCGCATGTCGGTTGCCGACGCAACGCGGTTCGTCATGTTGAAGAAGCCGGCGACCGCGGCGATGTCCCAGATGTCGCGATCGGAAAAGCCGGCCTTGCGCACCACCTCGCGGTCTGCCTCCTCGATCCGCCACGGCTCGGCGGTGAGCTTGACGGCGAAGTCCAGCATGGCGCGTTCGCGCTTCGACAGCCGCGCGGCGCGGAAATTCATCGCCATCAGTTCGCCGAGCACCGGATCGCCCGAGAGTGAGCGCACCGCGGCGCCGTGAGCGACCAGACAATAATAGCAGCGGTTCTGCGCCGACACCGCGACCGCGATCATCTCGCGCTCGAGCTTGCTTAAGCCCGAAGGCGCCAGCATCAGGTCGTTGTACATGGCGACGAAGGCGGTGAGCTTCGCCATGTCGAACGCATAGGCCTTGAGCACATTGGGCACGAAGCCGAGTTTCTCCTCGCATTTGGCGAAATAGGCCTCCATCTCGGGCGAGAGCGGTGCCTGCGGCAATGCAAGCGCCGTGATCTCCGTGTCGTCGCCGGCCGCTGCGCTGGGCCGCGCCTGCACCGCGGGCGCCGCCGTCCCGCGTTCGCTTTTGGCCGAATTGTTCTTTGCCATGGTGGTTCCTTGTGACCTCATGCCGCGTCGCCGCCCGCGGGGGCGCGGCGTCCCCTCACTATAACTATCCCCGACATTATAGCGGCGGCTGTAGCGGATGGGCGGGCGGCGGGGCTAAAGTCGTTTGAATTTGACCTAGAGGCGTGAGGGCGAAAGATGGCTGTCCAATTCAGTCCCCACATCGATGACGATCCCGAAAGCCCGCCGGGCGAAGGCGATAGCGGAGCGCCGCCTGCCCAGCGGATGCCCGCCGAATTTCCAGCCGAACTGTTCGGCCGCGCGGTGCCCGACGATCTCGCACACTTCAGTCCCGAACAGCTCGCCACCATCGCCGCTGAGTCCTGGGCGTTCCTGGCTCAGCGCAGTCCCGGCACCGCCAAGGTCCGGCTCGCGTCTGACGTGGCCGCGCCTGGCGTGACCCTGCTCGACATCACCAACGACGACATGCCCTTCCTGGTCGATTCAGTGGCCGGCGAGCTGCATGAGCGCGGGCTTGGCATTGCGCTTCTGGTGCATCCGGTTTTCTCGATCGAGCGCGATGCGAGCGGCAACCTCATCGGCTTGGTACCGGGGCGCGACGGCAACGGCCGGCGCGAGAGCTTCATCCACATTCACATCGACGGATCGCTGGAAGCCGCGGCGCGCGAAGACCTCGTTGCGGCTCTCGAAGCAATCCTCGCCGAGGTCCGCGTGTCCGTTGCCGACTGGCCGGCGATGCTGGCGCGCGTCCGCGATGTCATCGCCGATCTGCGGCAAAACCCGCCGCCGCTGCCGGCCCCCGATATCGCCGAGGCTATCCAGTTTCTGGAATGGCTCGCCGGCGACAATTTCACGCTGCTCGGCGCGCGCGATTATGCCTACACCAATGATGATCGCGGTCTGCAGCCGATGTTCGAGACCGGCCTCGGACTGTTGCGCACGCCCGAGATGCGGCTGCTGCGCCGCGGCACCCAGCTTGTCACCATGACGCCGGAGATCCGCGAGTTCCTCGAAGAGCCGCGGATGCTTATTGTCGCCAAGGCGGCGGTGCGCTCCCGCGTGCACCGGCGCGTGCATCTCGACTATGTCGGCGTCAAACGCTTCGATGCCGATGGCAAGCTGATCGGTGAGCGCCGCTTCTGCGGCCTGTTCACGTCCACCGCCTATACGCGCTCGACCCGCGCCATTCCCTACCTGCGCCGCAAGGTCGACAACGTCATCCGCCGCGCCGGTTTCGAGCCGTCGAGCCATTCCGGCAAGGCGCTGGTCAACGTGCTGGAAACCTATCCGCGCGACGAGCTGTTTCAAATCGACGAAGACACGCTCTACCGCTTCGCGCTCGACATTCTGCAGCTCGACGAACGGCCGCGGGTGCGCGTGCTGCCGCGGCGCGACCGCTTCGACCGCTTCGTGTCGATCCTCGTCTATGTGCCGCGCGACCGCTACGACAGTCATATCCGGGCTCGGATCGGCGACTATCTGGCCGCCACCTACAAGGGCCGCGTGCGCGCCTTCTATCCGTTCTTTCCCGAAGGGCCGCTGGTACGCGTGCATTTCATCATCGGGCGCTATGAAGGCGAAACGCCGAACCCGGATCGCCAGACGCTCGACCGCGCAGTCGAAGAGATCGTGCGCAGCTGGGCCGACGGGCTCGAAGAGGCGATCGAGGCTGCGCATGGACCGGATGACGCCCGGGCGCTGATCAGCCGCTACCGCGACGCCTTCCCGATCGACTATCGCGAGGTCTACCCAGCGGCCAGAGCGGTCGCCGACATCGGGCACGTCGAGGCGCTGACGGCCGAGCAGCCGGTCGGCGTCGAACTCTACCGCGGCGCCGGCAAACAGGAAGCCTGCGCGGGCCTCAAGGTGTTCAGCCATACGCGGCCGATTCCACTGTCCGAGCGCGTCCCGGTTCTGGAGAACATGGGCTTCCGCGTCGTTGACGAGCGCACCTACCACATTCAGCCGCAAGGCTCAGTTCAAGGCTCGGATCAAGGCTCGGCCGACGTCTGGTTTCACGACATGTCGCTCGAAAGCATTTCGGGCGAGGCAATTGCGCTCGACGCGCGCCGCGCGCCGCTCGAAGCCTGTTTCCTTGCTGTGATGAACCGGGCCGCCGAGAACGACGGTTATAACGCGCTGGTGCTGACGGCAGGTTTGCCATGGCGTGACGTTGCGGCGATCCGCACCATCTCGCGCTTTCTCCGCCAGATTCGCGTGCCCTATTCGCAGGATTACATGTGGGCGACGCTGCGCAAGCACGCCCGCATCGCGGCCGACATCGTCACGCTGTTCCATATGCGGTTCGACCCGCGGCTGGAACTGAGCGCCACCGAGCGCAGCGCGCGCGAGGCGGACATTGCGAAGGCAATCGAAACGGCGTTGCAAGCAGTCGAAAGCCTCGACGAGGACCGCATCCTGCGTCATTTCGTCAACGCGGTGACGGCGGCAATCCGCACCAATTTCTATCAGCGCGATGCCGGTGGCCGGCCCAAGGGCCTCATCGCCATCAAGTTCGAAAGCCGCAAGGTCGACGGCATGCCGCTGCCGCGGCCGCTCTATGAGATTTTCGTCTATTCGCCGCGCGTCGAGGCGGTGCATCTGCGCTTCGGCAAGGTCGCGCGCGGCGGCATTCGCTGGTCCGACCGGCCGCAGGATTTCCGCACCGAGATCCTGGGGCTGGTCAAGGCGCAGAACGTCAAGAATGCGGTGATCGTACCGGTCGGCGCCAAGGGCGGCTTTATTCCGAAATATCTGCCCACCGGCGGGACACGCGAGGCGATCGCGGCCGAAGGGGTCGCCGCCTACAAGCTGTTCATCTCCACGCTGCTCGACATCACCGACAATATCGGCACCGGCACGCGCGGCATCATTCCGCCGCCCGACGTCATCCGCCACGAAGGCGACGATCCTTATCTCGTAGTCGCCGCCGACAAGGGCACGGCGACGTTCTCCGACATCGCCAACGAGCTGGCCATCGCCCACGATTACTGGCTGGGGGATGCCTTCGCCTCGGGCGGCTCGGCCGGTTTTGACCACAAGAAGATCGGCATCACCGCGCGCGGCGCCTGGGAATCGGTCAAGCGGCATTTCCGCGAGATGGATATCAACATCCACACGACGCCGTTCACTACGGTCGGCGTCGGCGACATGTCGGGCGACGTTTTCGGCAACGGCATGCTGCGCGAAAAAACTACACGGCTCGTTGCCGCCTTCGATCATCGCGACATTTTCATCGACCCCGATCCCGAACCGGAACGCACCTTTGCGGAGCGCGCACGCCTGTTCGCGCTGCCGCGGTCGAGCTGGCAGGATTTCAACAAGGCGCTGATCTCGGAAGGCGGCGGCGTCTATTCGCGCAGCGCCAAGGAAATCCGCCTGTCGCCGCACGCACAAAAGCTGTTCGGTGTCGGTGAGAGCCTCACGCCGGCGCAGTTGATACGCGCCATCCTCAAGGCGGAGGTGGATCTCCTGTTCTTTGGCGGCATCGGCACCTATGTGCGCGCCGCCGACGAGACCGACGAGTCGGTCGGCGACCGCGCCAATGACGCGGTCCGCATCGCCGGCAAGGATTTGCGCTGCAAGGTGATCGGCGAAGGCGCCAATCTCGGCATGACCCAGCGTGGGCGCATCGAAACCGCGTTCCGCGGCATCCGGCTCAATACCGACGCCATCGACAACTCGGCCGGCGTCAACACCTCCGACATGGAGGTCAACATCAAGATCGCGCTGTCGATTCCGCTGCGCGACGGCCGCCTCACAATGAGCGCACGTAACACGTTGCTGGCGGGCATGACCGACGAAGTCGCAAGCCTCGTGCTGCGCAACAACTACCTGCAGCCGCTGGCGCTGTCGCTTTCCGAGCGGCGCGGCATGGAGGATTTCGGTTTCCTGCAGCGGCTGATCCAGGCGCTCGAGGCGCGCGGCCAGCTTGACCGCGCGGTCGAATACCTGCCCGACGACGTGACGCTGACCGAGCGGCGGCGGCGCTCGCAGCCGTTTACGCGGCCCGAGCTTTCTGTGCTGCTCGCCTACGCCAAGCTGTCGCTGTACGACGATCTGCTCGAATCCGCGGTGCCGGACGACCCGTATCTCGCCCGGGAGATGAACCGTTATTTCCCGAAAGCAATCGCCGATCGCTTCCCGGACGCGCTCGAACATCACCGGCTGCGGCGCGAAATCATCGCCACGCAGCTCGGCAATTCGTTGATCAACCGCGGCGGCGCATCGTTGATCGTGCGTATTGCCGATCAGACAGGCGCTACAGCCGGTGCAATCGCCAGTGCTTTCGCCGCGGTCCGCGACAGCTATGCGATGACGGCGCTCAACGCCGCCATCGACGAACTCGACAACCGGATCGATGGAAAGCTGCAGCTCGAGCTTTACGCCACTGTGCAGGACTTGTTGCTCGACCGCCTCGTCTGGTTCCTGCGCAATGTCGATCTGGCCAAGGGACTCGACGACGTTGTCAGCCACTACCGCGGCGGCATCGCCGCAGTGACCGCCTGCCTCGACGGCGTCCTGTCGGACGACGGGCTGGCGGCGCGGGCCGCGCGGCGCAAGGACCTCACGCTCGCCGGCGTCCCCGAAGCGCTTGCGGGCCGACTCGCCGACCTCGGACCGCTCGCCACCGCGCCCGACATCGTGCTGATCGCCGACCGCACTGGCAAACCGGTCGGCGATGTCGCCGCGACCTATTTCGCCGCCGGCAGCTTCTTCCAGCTCGACCGCATTACCCGCGCCGCTGCCGCCATCGCCGTGACCGACTATTTCGACCGGCTGGCGCTCGACCGGGCGCGCGATTCCATCGCCGACGCCGAACGCCGGCTGACGGCCGCCATGGTGCAAAACGGTTCGGCGGGCGCCCGCGCCGTCGAATCCTGGGTCGCGCCGCGCCGAGGCGAGGTCGAACGAATCCGCAGCGCGATTTCAGAAATTGCCGCTTCGGGCCTGAACCTGTCGAAGCTTACCGTCGCCGCGAGCATGCTGGGCGATCTGGTCAAAAGCTGAAAGCTTTTCTGTCCTGCTGCGGGCTTGTTCGCGACGGCCACAAAAAAGAACCCCAAGCAAGTTACGCGCTTGGGGTTCTCTGAGTCGTTGCCTCAACTTAGGCTTATGGGACCGGACAGCGGGGTGTCGGGGGATGGGGGGAGCCGCCCGGCCGGCCTAATACGGGGAAAGTAAGAGCATGGTCTGCAGATGCAATGCGGATCACGCATTAGTGTTAGCGCGCGCGAGATAACGACGCCGCAATTGTCTCCAGTTCCATAGGTATAAACCCGCACAGCGGGCCGCACCGCTCACGGCGCCTGATGATTAAGCTCGGGCAGACCGTAGCGATGCAGGTCGGTTCCATGGACCTCGAGCCAGACCTTGGCGCGGTCGTGATACGGGCACACCCGCTGCACCAAGCGCCAGAAGCGCGCCGAGTGGTTCATCTCGACCAGATGCGCGACCTCGTGCGCGGCGAGATAGTTCAGCACCATGCTCGGTGCGAGAATAAGCCGCCACGAGAACGAGAGCATGCCGGTCGTCGAGCATGATCCCCAGCGGCTGGATTGATCGCGGACCGCGACCCGCTTGATCTCAACGCCGAGCTCGGTGGCGAAATGGCGGCTGGCAATTTCCAGGTCGCGCTTTGCCTCGCGGCGCAGGAAATCGCCGATACGGCGATCGATGTGCGGAGCTCTGCCCGCAACGCAGAGCAAGCACTCCCCCTCCGGGCCGGCCTCGGTCCAGACGGTCCCCCGCACCAGACCGCGATGCACGATCCGGTGCGGGACGCCGCGCAGCGGCACGACGATGCCGTCGGCGAATGGCGCCGCCTTGGGCAGGCGATCAAGCCGTGCCGCGATCCAGCCACCGTGCTTTTGGGCAAATTCGCGCGCCTCCTTCAACGTCCCGCGCGGCGGAATCGTCAGGATCGCCTCGCGGGTCGCCGACTGGATGCGCAGCGTGTAGCGGCGGGCCTGACGGTGCCGGCGCAGGCGAACCAAGTAGACCGCCCGGCCGAAGATGATTTCGATGGCCTGAGGCTCACTCGGACGGCGATAGAGCAGCGCACGCTGTGGCATGGCGGATTTTCCGAACCCAAACCCCAGGGGATAGTGCCATAACCACCGCACGGCGAAGTCCCTTTGATCGCTGCTGAACCACCATACAAGATGTTGCGCTTATTCGCGGCCAGCGACCCAGACTGGGTGGCTCAGAAAGTGAACCGAGATTCAGTTGTTGTTGTACCATAGCGCCGCCAATTTGACGCCCCATGATTCGCGAATTCTTATGATGTTTCAGATCGTTAGGGTGCGCAACGGCGCCAAAAGCGGTTTTAGGCCCGTCAAATCGCGGCTTCTGGCGCTGTCGACTCGATTAGGTGGCTGCAGGAACGTCAGGCGTGAAGCACGCCGCCGTTGTGA
>Ga0208480_1000966_pt1 | contig 10654 bp, 12 predicted proteins | sample NGESurshal092012_4_FD_184485 | JGI IMG/M metagenome (GOLD analysis project Ga0208480, IMG submission 184485) | Arctic peat soil microbial communities from Barrow, Alaska - NGEE Surface sample F53-1 shallow-092012 (SPAdes) | ecosystem: Environmental > Terrestrial > Soil > Wetlands > Peat ... | reverse complement strand
GCGGCGTCAGATAGATGGTCGAGAAAACGCCGATGCCGGTGATGAATGAGAGAATGCAGCCGAGCGTGAAGTTCCTGTTTCCAAACGCGCGCAGGTCGACGACGGGCCGCGGAAAAGTAAGGCTGCGGATGACGAACAGGAAGCCGGCGACGCTGGCGATCATCGCGCAATCCCGGATGGTGGCATCGTCGAACCAGTTCCAGCGCGAACCTTCCTCGAGCACGTATTCCAAGGTCCCAAGCGCCATCGCCATGAGGATGATGCCGGGATAGTCCGCGCCCTTGAGCAGCTTGAGATCCGGCTCGTCGATCTTCACCAGAAGCGGAACCAGGATCGATATGGCGATGCCGGGGATGACGTTGACATAGAAGAGCCAGCGCCAGTCGAGCGTGTCGGTGATAAAGCCGCCGATCACGGGTCCCAGCGTCGGCGCGACCGTCGCGATGCCGCCGACCACCGCGGCGGAATAGACGCGCCGGGGACCCTGGAAATAGTGGAAGGTCGAGGTGAAGACGATCGGGATCATCGACGCGCCCAGCATTCCCTGAAGCGCCCGAAAAACGATCATGCTTTCGATGTTCCAGGCGAGCCCGCACAGCATGCTCGCGATGGTGAAGCCGACAGACGAAGCCGTGAACAGCCAGCGGGTCGAGAACACCCGCGTGAGCCACCCCGAGAGCGGGATCATGATGATCTCGGCGATGAGATAGGCGGTCTGCACCCAGCTGATCTGATCCTGGGCCGCCGACAGGCCGCCGCCGATGTCCTGGAGGGACGAAGCGACGATCTGGATGTCGAGGAGCGCGATGAACATGCCCACGCACATCACGACGAACGGCCCGAGGCTCCGCACCCAGCTTGGCTCAGAGGCGGTTGCGACGGGTCGCGCGCCCCTGGAGGGGATGGCCGCGGCAGTCGCGGCGGTCACTGTGGGTCTGCCGAAGACGATCGCGTGTCCACGCCGACATTTGCCGAGAGACCCGGCCTGAGACCGCGCAGCATCGGGTCGTCGTCGAGCTTGATGCGAACGGGAACGCGCTGAACGATCTTGGTGAAGTTGCCGGTGGCGTTCTCGGGCGGGATCACGCTGAAGATCGCGCCGGTCGCAGCCGCCATAGTGAGGACATGGCCGCGGAAGACGTGGTTCGGCAAGACATCGGCGACAACCGTCGCCGCTTGCCCAGGAATCATATGCTCGAGCTGGCTTTCCTTGAAGTTGGCGTCCACCCAAAGGTCATGCGACGGAATGATTGTGACGAGATAGGCGCCGCCGGCGACATAGGCGCCGACCTGGGCGGCGCGATTGCCGACGTAACCGTCGATCGGCGAGCGAATATCGGTGTAACCGAGATTCAGTTCGGCTGTGTGCAGATCGGCCTGGGCTTGGGTCACGTCGGCCCTGGCGACGGCGATCTCCGCGTCCAGAACCGTCAGCTGTTGTTTCGCGGCGTCGAGGCCGGCGGCGGACGAAACCACGCTGGCTTCAGCCGCCAGGTTGAGCGACGACGCACGCTCGGCATTCTGCCGTGATCCGGCGGCGGTCTGCGCAAGCTCGCGGTACCTTTGGTCATCTTGCTTGGCGAACGTCGCTTGCGCCGTCTTCGCGTCGAGATCCGCCTTTGCCTGACGAATGGACGTTTGTTGCAGCGTCTGTTTGCGCTCGAGGCTGTCGAGCGTCGCCTTGCGCGCCTCGACGATTGCAGCCGCGCGGTCGGCGGCCGCGCGGAAATCGCGGTCGTCCAGGCGTATGAGCGGCTGTCCGGCGCGAACATATTCGTTGTCGCCAACGAGGATCTGCGCCACGAAGCCCGCTACGTGCGGCGATATCGGGGTGACATTGCCGCCGGCATAGGCGTCGTCGGTGCTTTCAATGAAGCGGCCCACGCTCCAGTATTCATAGCCGTACCGCGCCCCGACGAACGCGATCACGCCTCCGAGCGTCGCGTATGCGAGCCATTTGAGCCGCGCTCTTGTCAGCACGCTGGGTGGGGCTGTCGGGGTGTGTTCGCCGGCGATGGCGCTCATCGCGATCTCCTTTGTTGGTCGTCTTTTGTCGCGGAGCCAAGAAGAGCGTATATACGCCTATATGGTCCAGCGAATTGAAGCTGGGGTCTGTCGTTCAGCCGGCCGCAGCGGCTTCCATCGGAAGGTCGGTCGCCGAAACCTCGTGCAGAAGAGCGCGCAGACCAACGGTCCGCTCATTGCCGAAGGCGGTCGCAAACTCTCTTTGCGCATCCTTCCAGCCCTGGTAACCGGCCCGCAGCCGTTCGAGGCCGGTGTCCGTCAATCGCAACTCCTTGCTGCGACGGTCCGTGCGGCCCGGCTTGATGCTGATCAGTCCGTCGCGTTCGAGGGGCAGGATGTTCCGGCCAAGCGTGGTGCGGTCCATCACCATTTCATCGGCCAGCGCATTGATCGTCATCGCCCCGCGCCGCCTCAGCCGGGCGAGAATGGAAAACTGGGTCGTGCGAAGGCCGACCGGGGCCAGATGCCGATCGTAAAATTGCGTGACGTGCCGCGCCGCCTGGCGGACGGCGAGACAGGTGCACTCCTCAAGCGGCGGCAGGGTGTTGGTTGGCATTTCGAACTCTCGTCCTTGACATTAGGCGCATAGACGCGTAGTTAAGCGCATATACGCATAACGTCAAGACCAGATCAGGAGTTCCTCGGATGACCCATTCCCTCGGCGCCGCCCTTGTTACCGGCGCTTCGTCCGGCATCGGCGCCGTTTACGCCGACCGGCTCGCCAAGCGCGGCTATGACCTGATCCTCGTCGCGCGCAACGGCGAGAAACTGAAATCACTAGCCGACCAACTGACGTCCGAGACCAGCCGGTCCGTCAGACTGCTGATTGCCGACCTCGGCGACAAGGCGGCGCTCGCCAAGGTCGAGGCTGTGCTTCGCGACGATCCGAGCATCACCCTGCTCGTCAACAATGCCGGCACGGCCTCCCTCGCGCCGCTCCTGAACTCAGACGTTGATCAGATGGAAGCGATGATCACGCTGAACGTCACGGCGCTCACACGTCTGACCTATGCCGCGGCTCCCGCTTTCGTCGCACGCGGCGCTGGCACGATCATCAACATCGGATCGGTGGTCGGAATCGTGCCTGAAAGACTCAACGGCGTATACGGCGCGGGCAAAGCCTATGTCCTTGCGCTCACTCAGTCGCTGCATCACGAACTCGCCGACAAGGGCGTTCGCGTTCAGGCGGTGCTGCCCGCGGCGACCGCGACAGACATCTGGGAAAAAGGCGGCTTTCACCACTCGAAACTGCCCGCTGGAACTGTGATGTCGACTGAGGACATGGTCGACGCCGCTTTGGCAGGTCTTGACCAGGGAGAGGTGGTGACGATCCCGCCGCTTCAAGATGGGGACGATTGGACCCGCTTCGACGAGGCGCGGCGTGCGCTCGCGGCGAAGTTCGGCAATTCGGCTCCGGCGCTCAGATACCGGACTGCCGAGGCTGCGCAGAAGGTCGCTTAGCGGCGAGCGGGACATTCGAGGATCGAGCCCTGTCATCACGTTCAGTGGTGATCGCGGAGCCGTCCGCACTGCGATCGGCGCGTTCGGCGGGACCTTGAAAGGGGCCTCCGCCATTCGACCAGGACGAAGCCAATCGTCCCGACACCACGATCGAGGCGCTTGCGCGATTGAGGCCAGCGTTCCGGCCGGACGGCGCGCCGGGACGGTCTGAAGCGCGGTCTGGTTACGCTCTGCATCGGCGGCCGCCAAGGCATCCCGCTCGCGATCGAAATGCTGCACTGAGCGGCAAGGAAGTGAAGAGATGACCGAGCACAACCTTGAGGACTTCGCGCTCGGGGAGACGCTGTCGCGGCGCTCGCTGGTCGCGGGCGCCACGTTCTTCGGCGCGGCGATGGTGGCGATTGGCGATGTGGCCAAGGCCGAGGGCGCCGGCTCCGGCAGCTACAGCAATGCGGCGATCGCTTTGCCCGATACCAGCGTCGCCGCGAAAACCCGCGAGGAGCAAATCCGCGCCGTCAGAATCGCGCGCGCCATGCGAGCGGGGCCGTCCGTGATTACAGAACACGCGGCCGTCGCCGAGATGGATAAGCAGGGCCGCATGACCGAGGTCTTGAGACAAGGCACGAATGGCTGGGTCTGCATGCCGGGCAACGAAGATGTCGTCGGCGATCCGCCGATGTGTGTCGACGCCTTGGGCATGGAGTGGTTCAAGGATCTGCTTGAGGGCAAGCCCCGGCCGACCAACATCGCGCCGGGGCTTTGTTACATGCTCTGCGGCGCAACGCAGCACAGCAACACGAACGCGCACGACAAAACGAGCCCTGCGATACCGATTGGCCCGCACTGGATGATCCTCTGGCCCTTCGACGCCAACCATTGCGGACTGCCAACGACAGTCCGGGACGCCGGCGCCTGGATCATGTTCGCCGGGACGCCTTACGCTTATCTGCACGTTTGCGGGACGCCTTGGGCGGGGAACGAATATACGCCTGGCGATGAAGCGGTCTGGACGATGCGCTATCGGGAGCGAACCGCCTGAATCTCTGACACCGAGTTCGATAGCGCGGCGCCTCAAGCGCGTTCGAACACCTCGGCTCGCGAGGCAACCGTCCCATGCCGATTCTCACCTCGCGGGATGACGCGCCCGCCAATCTCAGGAGAGCGCATGAAGATGGCGGGCGTCAACATAGAAAAGGGATAGATCGTTCAACTCCGCGCGATCACTGGAACAGATGACGGCCTTATGGGTTCGTTCTCCGAGGGGTTGAAGCCCATAGGAGAACTTCATGTCACGTTTAGCACTTCTTTCAACGGCGATCTCGTTAAGCTTGCTTGCGACGCCCGTCCTCGCGGGAACCTTCACCGACTATAACGGAAACGATACTGTGGCGACCGTAGAGCAAGGAAATACAGCGGCAGTTGGGAATTACCACGGTGGAAACCGTGGCGGTATCCCGATCATCGGACCGCTGTTCGGCATGATGATGGCGCCCGTTTCGATGGCGACCGGTAACGGTTGGGGCCAGTCCGGCGGGGACTGCGGCCTCTATCACGACTTCACCGGCCGATACACAGCTTTGTGCGGACTGTAAGGCCAATCTGGCCAAGGCCTGAAATGCAAGCCGCTCCTGTTTTCGCAGGAGCGGTTTTGCGTGTCCAGCCGATTGACTACCGCTGTCCACCCGACGCGGTGATGCGTTCGCCAGTCAGCCAGGCTGACTGGTCCGAAGCCAGAAAAAGCGCCACGCGGGCGATGTCGTCCGGCTGACCCATGCGGCCCATTGGCATCACCATGCCGATGGCCTTTGCGGTCTCCATCGTCAGTCCCATCGTCTTCGTGCCCTCGGTCTCGGTCGCTCCGGGGGCGATGGCGTTCACGCGAATCTTCTTTGGCGCAAGTTCGAGCGCGAGCGCGCGGGTCATCGTGTCGACCGCCGCCTTCGAGGACGAATAGATCACTGAATTCGGCACCGGATTCACGCTTGCGATCGTGCTGAGATTGATCACGCTGCCGCCCTCGCCGTCGAACACGCGCGCCGCCTCGCGAATGGCGAGGAGGGCGCCCAGGACATTGATGTCGAACTGGCGATGGAACTCTTCTTCCGTCACGTCTTCGAGCGGCTGGAAAGTGAAAACGCCGGCGTTGTTGACGAGGACGCTAGGCGCGCCGAGCTTCGCCTTGGTCTCGGCGAACAGGCGCTTGACGTCGGCGCTCTTTGAGACGCCCGCCTGGAGCGCGACCGCCTTGCCGCCCTTGCCGACGATCTCGTCGACCACCTTGTCAGCACCTGCCTTATCTGATGCATAATTAACGGCCACCGCCGCCCCCGCCTCGCCGAAGCGGCGCGCGATCGCCGCGCCAATGCCCTTCGATGCTCCCGTCACGATCGCCACTTTCCCGCTGAGTTCACCCATTGCCGCGCTCCTGATCCCTTCCCTGCGCCGGAATTGGCGCTGGAGGGCTTTGAGATCACGAGGTAAGCGATGCGGATGGCGATAGGTATCGCGCTGTCAGGGATATGATATATTCATGTTCAGCATGAATGATCGCCTGCAGCAGCTCGCGTTGTTTGTACGCACGGTCGAGAGCGGAAGCTTTTCCAAAGCAGCGCGCGACTTCGGCCTGTCTCAGCCCTCCGTCTCCCGCTCGATTGCGGCGCTCGAGCGCCGCCTGGGAGTCAAGCTCCTCGTCCGCACCACCCGGCAGGTTTCCCCCACCGACGCCGGCGAAGCGTTGCTCGGGCGGGCGCGCGTCGCCCTGCTTGCGATCGACGAGGCGGAGAGCGCCGCGCTGGGCGCCGACCGTCTCTCCGGCATGCTGCGCGTCGCCCTACCGCCCGAATATGGCGTTCGGCGGATCGTGCCGCTGCTGCCGGCGTTCTTCGCCCGGCATCCGCTGCTCAAGATCGATCTCATGATGTCGGACCGCTACGAGAACCTGATCGCCGAAGGGGCCGACGTCGCGCTCCGAATCGGCGACCTTCCGGATTCGAGCTTCGTCGCCCGAAAGCTCGAGAGCGCAAAGCGCCTCTTCATCGCGTCGCCATCCTATCTCGCGGGACGCGGCGCTCCGTTAAGTCTCGCCGATCTTGCTGGCCACGACGTCATCAGCGGCCCCGGCGATGCGGGCGACGAGACCTGGATCGGACATCGCAACGCGCGGATCGAGCGCCAGACGTTAAGTCCGCGTGTCCGGTGCCGTTCGGCGAGCGGCGTCGTCGCCTGCGCGGTCGCGGGGCTGGGAGTAGCGATCGGGTCGAGCTGGATGTGCGCGGACGCGCTCGCTTCCGGCGAGGTGGTCGAAGTCCTGTCCGACTACGGAGTCGATCCGGTGACCGCCTATGTCGTCTTTCCCGCCGGCCGGAAGCCGTCGCAAAGAGCGCGCGCGTTCAGCGATTATCTGGAGCAGGCCCTGTCGCCGACAACGGAAGAGAAGGCCGTGTCAAACACGCCCGGGACGGCAGCGACCAGATCCCACCGATCGCTGCCCGCTCATCCGTTGCGGAAGGCGTAGGCGTAACCGTTGAGCGCCGGCGCGCCGCCGAGATGCGCGTACAGCACCTTCGATCCCTTCGGGAAGAAGCCCTTCTTCGCAAGATCGATCATGCCCTGCATCGATTTGCCTTCGTAGACCGGATCCGTGATCATGCCTTCGAGCCGCGCCACAAGCCGGATCGCCGCCTTGGTCTCGTCCGACGGCACGCCATAGATCGGATAGGCGTAGTCCTCGATCAGCACCACGTCGTCGTCAGCGATGTCCTGCCCGAGCTCGATCAGTTTCGCGGTCTTGCGGGCGATATCGAGCACCTGCGCTTTTGTCTGCTTCGGCGTGGCCGAGGCGTCGATGCCGATCACCTTGCGCTGCCGCCCGTCCTTGGCGAAGCCCACGACCATGCCGGCGTGGGTCGACCCGGTGACTGTACAGACCACGATATAGTCGAAGGCGAAGCCAAGCTCGCGCTCCTGCGCGCGCACTTCCTCGGCGAAGCCGACATAACCCAGGCCGCCATACTTGTGCACGGAGGCGCCGGCGGGAATCGCGTACGGGCGCCCGCCTTGCGCTTCGACGTCCTTGAGCGCGTCCTCCCAGCTTTGGCGGATGCCAATGTCGAAACCGTCGTCGACGAGCCTGACGTCAGCCCCCATAATGCGGCTCAGCATGATGTTGCCGACCCGGTCGTAGACCGCATCCTCGTGCGGGACCCAGGCCTCCTGCACCAGCCGGCATTTCATCCCGATCTTGGCCGCGACCGCAGCCACCTCGCGGGTGTGGTTCGACTGCACGCCGCCGATCGAGACCAGCGTGTCGGCGTTCGAGGCGATCGCGTCGGGGATGATGTATTCGAGCTTGCGCAGCTTGTTGCCGCCGTAGGCGAGGCCGGAATTGCAATCTTCGCGCTTGGCGTAGAGCTCGACCTCGCCGCCCAGATGCGCGCTCAGGCGCTTGAGCTTCTCGATCGGCGTTGGGCCGAAGGTGAGCGGATAGCGTTCGAACTTTTCCAGCATGCCCGCACTCCGGCGCCCGAGAACAGGCAGCGAAGATAGCATGGCCGAACCGCCGCGGCTTTGCTTCAGTGCGCCGGCGTGCCGGTTCAGCTGAAAGGTGTCTCGATTCAATCGACGAGGCTAGCGAGAATCGTCAATTCCCGGGCAGCATGCGCTGCAAGACGCGATCGCCTTTGACGAGCCGATGGTAGAGCGCGCCCGCGATATGGAGCGCAACGATCAGACCGATCAGAATTCCACAGATAAGATGCCAGAACAGAATGCGGTCCGACAGCGGCTGGTCCTTGCCCATGATGCTCGGAAAGTCGAAGAGACCAAAGACGCTGACCGGATCGCCGTAAGCATTGGTTCCTGCCCAGCCGAGCACGGTCGTAACGAACAGAAGGACGTAGAGCGCGTATTGCGCCCAGAGCGAGGCGCGCTGCTCGACGGGCGGCATGGACGCATCCGGGGCCGGCACGCCGAAGGCGACCCGCCTGGCGAGCCTCACGACCATGACGATCAGGACAAGCGCGCCCAGCGCCTCGTGAAAGAGATAAAGATTGTCCCTGAGCGAGCCCTCGGGGACGAGCCTCTTCATCACAGGACCTAAGGCGAGGAGCACGATGACCGCAGCCGCGACAAACCAATGCATCAGTTTCGCGGACACCGAATAGCTGGCCGGCGACGCGCGGGAACTCCAAGTCGACTCCATGAGGCCTCCCGCCGAGATGCTGAACGCTACGCGCACATCGCCAAGCTAGCAGATCGCTGCGACAACGACCAGAAAGATTGGAGCCGCGACCGCGTGCAACCATAGATGCGGGGCCGAAGGGAAGGCTCCCCGGGGGCGTCGAGTCCAAATCGCATCGTCAAAAAATAACAGGCCTGCGATAAAAAAATTGACAAGGAAACTGTTCGCGAGTAGTTTCCTCGGAAACTGATGGAAACCGCGCGTGACGCGTCAGACAGAATTAAGCTCGCTTGAGTCGCATCTCGGCTATTGGCTTCGCTATGTATCGAACCACGTGTCGCACGCCTTCGCGCTCAAGTTGGCGGCGGTCGGGGTGACGGTCGCCGAATGGGTCGTTCTGCGCGAGCTTTATGACGCTGAGAGGCCGCCGAGCGCGCTCGCCGACCGGCTTGGCATGACTCGTGGCGCAATTTCGAAGCTCGCCGACCGGCTGATTGCCAAGGAATTGATCGTCCGGCGCGCCACCACCGGCGACCGCCGGTTCCAATCTCTTTCACTGACCCGCCAAGGGCGCGCGATCACGCCGAAACTCGCGGCCTTGGCGGATCAGAACGACGAGGAATTTTTCGCCGCTCTCGACATCGAAACGCGCGCGACGATCGCGGCGGCGATGAAGGCCATCGTGCGCCGCGAGCGACTGCGGGGCGCGCCGCTCAATTGACCGGAAGCGGAATGCGGCCAGGACATACGAAAGGAGCAACGATATGGACGCCCATGTGAAGGATGTCGTGCGCGAAATGAGCGAAGCTTCGGACGAGGAGCGCGTGACTTTTCCCGAGGTGGTGAAAGCGCTGATCGAGGTTGGGATCGAGCGCTACCACGCTGATCTCGTCGCGGGGCGGAAGACGTATTATTCGCCCGATGGCGATTTCGAGGAAGTGGAGGTTAACAAAGTCGGTGGCGCGGCGCTGAGGTTCTCTGCCGAAGGCGTGGAGAAGGCGGTCCGCGCCATCCAGCGGCAGGAGATTGCTTATCGCGAATTCTGCCGCCAGATCGCCGACGCGGGCTGCGTCGGTTATTTTGTCAGCCTTGCTGGACGCCGCGCGGTCTATTATGGCCGAACCGGGGACGAGCACGTGGAATGGTTTCCCGGCGCCAAGCCCTAACAGTGTCATCGCAATTGTTCGCGGCCGCTCGCCGAAAGGGCCCATCCCATGTTCGACCACATCATGCTGCGCACCCAGCAATCCGACGTCATGACCGCCTTCTACGAGCAGGCCCTTGCGCCGCTCGGAATCAAGAAGCTCATGGCCTTTGAAAGTGGGGCTGGATTTGGGCGCGATAAGCCGGCTCTGTGGATCGGCAAATCGAGCGAGCCGCGGTCCAGTGTCCATCTGGCGTTGTCGAGTCCGGACCAGCCCGCCGTCCGGGCGTTTCACGCGGCGGCGCTTGCGGCCGGGGGGAAAGACAATGGCGCTCCGGGACCGCGCGACTTCGCCCCCAATTATTACGCCGCCTTCGTCATCGACCCGGACGGCAACAACATCGAAGCGGCGTGTCGCGGCGCCTGAACCGGAGATTGTCGTCGTTCAGGGGCAGGCTTCGGCGATAAGCGTTTTCGCGCCGTCTATCGCGACAAACTCACCTGCGCCAACCCATGAAAAGCGGCGCCGTCTCGACTGCGCAACCCGCAGCCTCGCGGTGATGCCGCGAAGCCCCTTCCCTATTCCGCCGGTTCAGGCGCCCTCTCGAGTTCGGAATCATGGCCCAGCATCAGCGTGATGACGAGCGCGACAAGAGCGCATGCAGCAATCGTAACAAGTCCCCAGCGGAAATCGCCGGTCAGATCCTTGACCCAGCCCATGATGAAAGGGCCAAAATAGCCGGCGACTGCGGCGCCGCGGCCCCGCTCAGGGACAGGCTTCGGCGAACAGCGCCTTCGCCCCGTCCATCGTAGCGAGCTCAATCGGTGCGAAGGCTTGCGGACGT
>Ga0208480_1000964_pt1 | contig 10665 bp, 11 predicted proteins | sample NGESurshal092012_4_FD_184485 | JGI IMG/M metagenome (GOLD analysis project Ga0208480, IMG submission 184485) | Arctic peat soil microbial communities from Barrow, Alaska - NGEE Surface sample F53-1 shallow-092012 (SPAdes) | ecosystem: Environmental > Terrestrial > Soil > Wetlands > Peat ... | reverse complement strand
GAAGACGCAGAGATGACCGAATTGTTCCTGGAGTCTCAGGACATCTTGGACCTGTTCTTCAATAGCGAGGTCGAACACATCTTTAAAATGTCGGGGCTGTTCGCCGTAGACGTCTCTTGCTTGGGATCGTGCTGCATTCCACGGGAGCACCGAACCGTAGATTGCGACCTGTTGACCCGAGACATCCTTGGAAGCAGCGACAGCCAGACGACGATATGGGATCCTGTCCGTGTGGAGTGGCTGTATTCCGCTGCCAAGCACTGCAATCCACGACTCATCATCGCCAGTGTCGGGTCGTCCACCTGGTGACATCACTGCTTCGGGGTGTCGTCGCGTGAAGTGTGGCCCCGGCTCCGTAATCACTGCGACGTCTGCGTCGAGATCTCGTATTGCTCTGTCGTAATACTCATCGATTGCGGGTCCTCGCCCGCGACGTTCAATATTCCAAGTAGCGATTCGCACGCTGGAATGTTACGCACCCAAATTGACATCGCCTCTGTGAGTGATACTTGGTAGCCAAACCCCAATGTTTCTATGGTGCCCCCAGGCAGAGTCGAACTGCCGCACACGGCTTAGGAACCTGTTGGTCTCTAACACAGCTCTCCGAATGAATCCGCTGAATGACTGGCCTAGAAGTAGGCCAATTAGTTTGAATTGAACATCGGCGAACTCCTGACCCCCAAAGGACCCCATAACCACATTCCGAATGTTCTCTAGGATCTCCTGAATGAGCGTTCGGCTTCGTCTAGGTCCCTTCAGTATCTCATCACGAGGTCGAGTAGGCGTCCGAGCGGGCCCGGTCTCGGTCTACGGCGGCGGACATCGCCGTAAGCGGCGCTCGACGAGCAACACCAGAAGTCCAGTCACAGCGGAATTCAAACGGCAAATGGCAGAGGGTGATCGCTGGTTCAAGGACCAAGCGGCGGCCAAGCGATGGGCGGCCATAGGCAATGGTTGGCATGCCGTGCTCTCTAGTCCGGCGAGGGTGTGGCGTCGGTTCCGTAAATGAGAGGTTTCGCGAAACCAATTCATGTGTCGGTGGTTTTGGCGCTGCTTATAGCCACACTCAGTTCTGGAAATTTGATACTTTCGGGTCCGTCCGGGCCAGCACCTCAAAGGTGAATTGCAAAGCGTAAAGGCCATGTGATTACTGGCCTTTGATTGGTGCCCCCGGGCAGATTCGAACTGCCGCACACGGTTTAGGAAACCGATGCTCTATCCCCTGAGCTACGGGAGCGGGACTCCCGCGCGAAACTCCGCGCGATGCTCCGCGTGTAAATCGTCCTAAGCCTAGGCCGCGAGTAATCACTGGAACCCCGGTACTGCCTCAGCGTCCCGACCAGTCACGATCCATCCTCCGTACGAACCATTTGCTGGCAAGCTGATGGTTCGTCACATCGACTTGGTCAGTGCGCCATAACTTCAGAGGAGACTACTGGGCCATCGACCGACCAGGGGAAATTGATCCATTTATCAGTTTCTTTCCACGAGTAGTCAGGCACTATGACTGATTGCGGCTTTGCGTACAGCACCGCAGATCGAACCTCACGGACTGAGCCCGCGCAAAAGTCCATCACCATTTTTAAGGTGTGACCAGAGTCAGCAACATCGTCCGCAACGAGAACCACCGCTCCTGAGAGGTCCACTTTGTTGGGCACCGGTGGCAAAACGATAGGCATGGCGAGCCGTTCGTCGATACCGGTGTAGTACTCGACACTCATCATGAACGCGTTCTTCACTCCGAGCGCATAACCGAGTCCCGCACCCAAGAAAAATCCACCACGTGCGATTGATAAGACAATGTCTGGCGCGAATTCAGAGTCATATATCTTGTGAGCAAGCACCCTTGTCGCTCGTCCAAAATCTTCATAGGTCATTACTTCACGAGATTCCATGGAAGATACGGTAGACGCAAAGCCACGCTCCAACCTCGTGAACAATCTCGCCACAATGTTTGGCTTCGCCGTCGAGAGTGTCGATTGCGAAGCCACGGAACCAGCGCTCTCCGATCATCGCCTCTACTTCACCGACGTTCATATTGGCTGAGACAGTGACGGTGACAAGGTTGCGAGCGAGCTCAGCAAGCCGTGCAGAGATAAGGACGACTCACGAAGATCGACTAGGAATTCACGTCATTTCCACCGCTCAATGTGGACTTTCAACACGATCAATGTGAGGTGGCTACGCGGACAGGAACATTTAGAAATATTGGGAAAGCAATATGCAAAGGGCAAATTTCTCCCGCTGACTGCCCAGTGACCTATTACAGCCTGGACGTCAAGCTTACCGAGGGCTACCGCGCCAACTCAGGTCGCGCTATCCAGTTCCGCCGCTGGGCCAGCTCGACCCGCTGGGCGTGACGGATGGGACGAGAAACCTCGGCGCCCGTGTTTGTTGCGCGGTGGCTCGTCCGATCCGACTCGACGGACCTCGTAGTTGAACCTTGCCGACAGTCGATTGGGCACGGACTCGGCGGTTCCTTATTCACGAGTTCGGGTTGTTTGTCAGTGCTCGTTTGCGCGGGGTCCTCAAGAAGAAACGTGGTTCCCTGACGCTCGCTAAGTGGGGATATCACACATTGAACATTCCAGCGCGTCCTGCTCACGAGAATGACGGCGTCTCTTATGAGCACAAATGTTACGTTGCGGAGTGAAAGAGGCTCAAGCGCGCGAAGCGCAGTCCCAGCATCGGCGCACCTAAGAACAACAGGGCGACGACGATGAAGGCGAACGCGGTGCCTTGACCCACGATTACGCGCAGAGTCATCCCTACAACGACCGTCGCCAGCCATACCTCCAGACCTGCTCCGAGCGAGAGGCCATTTTGGCGACGGACGAGAACGATGAGCCAGCCGAAGGCGAGACCGACTGCAAAGGGCCACGTCGTCGAGATCATCCCGGACAGGCTGTCCCCGTGGTGGTGTGCAGATCTACCGATGGCAACGAAGATCACGACGACGAGAGTGTCAATAACTATCCAACGTCTAGTCATATCGCACGACGCTATCGGCTCGGCGGTTCAGCAAGTTTCCGGCACAGTGACGCCATGGCCACAGACGAGCAAGTCATTGCGTGGAAGGAAGTTCGGGGCCGCGGTATCAAGGGCGAGTCGCACGTCGCCATCAAACTATTGTCCGAGCAGCGGTTCGCCTACTTTTATACGCTGAGAGTGTGGCCCGGGGTGGCAGATTCAGCACTTGAACGACACCGACCATTCGACTCACCGATGTAGGCAACTCTCGGCTCGCAAATGCACGAAATTTGTATACGTTTGAAATACAATCGTCGGGTGCCGCGACTCAGACGTGTTCGGATTGATTCTCCGGAGGAGTTGAGACTTTACCGTCACCTGTTCCAGACAACTCAAGGTTTCACGCTTATCGAACTTCTGATCGTGATTACCGTCCTCGGCGTCCTCTCAGCCGTCGTGGTTTTTGCCGTGGGAGGAATCACGGCCAAGAGTGCGGTCGCGGCGTGCGAAACCGATGCCACCTCCGTTGAAACTGCAGTTCAGGCGTACGACGCCCAGACTGGTGGCTCACCCACGGTGACACCGAACCTTTTGACGAACTCCTCAGCTCCTTATTTGCAATCCTTCCCGTCGAGTGCGTATTTCAGTATCAGCATTGATTCATCAGGGAGAGTCTTCGTGGCGGCACCGGTTGGAGCAACACCCGTAGAGTTTGGAACGCCGGATGAATGTAACGGCGCGGGCAACACCGACTCACCGGATTCGACTACCACAACGACTGTCGGCGCGACGACCACGACGAGCGTTGTCCCGCCGACCACGACCACCGCACCCACAACGACCTCCACAACCACTTCCACAACCACAACCACTTCCACAACCACAACGTCAACGACAACTACGACACTGCCGTCGAATGGTGTGACGATTGTCGCTAGCTCGAATGGAGGAAGTGACAGTTTGATGATTTCGAACGTGGACTCGATCACTAGCCTCAGCATCACCATTCAAGTCGTCCAAACGAGTGGTCTCAGAGAGTCGAACATGACAGATGACTTTCCGGTGACGTTGAAACAGAGTCATAAGACGTCGAAGGGCGTCGTTACTTACTCGTGGTCGCTGAAAAGCTCTGCTGTACCTGCGGGCAGTTCCAATGACCAAGTCAACGCACTTTGGTCTCTATCAGCAGGTTCATCGCACTCAGTGTCCGGAGACACCTGGAGTGTCACGAGCATTTCAGGTGGAAAGACCATGACCGTCACGGGCACTTACTAGACCGAACCGTGCGATTCAGTCAGAGACGTTGTTGGATTTCTCTTCAGACAAGATTGTTCTTTGTCATGAAATATGCGTTCGAAGTACGTGCTCAATGGCGGTCCATCGTCACTCAAACGATCAAGAGGGAGCAAGGTTGCAACCTGATGAGTACTTCCAATGAGCGTCCGAAACCACAATGCATTATCTGGTCATTGCCGTGACTGCCGACGACCGCTAGGTCGAATCCGTGTTCGCGCGAACTCCGCGATCGCATTGGCGGGCTCGTCATCGTCGACCACGTGAGTTAGGTGTCTCATCGCGATCGCCCGGCGCCTCCAACTCTTCCAAGAACTGCGAAAGTCGAGATGACTCCTCCTCGATCACCGTTCGTCGTTTGTCGGCCGTCTCGGCACGAGCGTGAGGCGTGATGACGGTCAGGACGTGCACCGCACTGTTCACGTCCGCCGCGAGTGAGCGAGCGATACGAAGCGCTCGATGAGATTCACTCGATCCGTCGTAACCCACGAGAATCCGCCGAAAGCGGCGCTCGAGGTAACCCGACCGACCTCACTGTCTTTCGCCATCGTTCTCCTCTCAATGAATCGCAGCTACCGCACCGAGTACCGCCAGCAAGGCCAATAGCATGTACGCCACGTACGCGTTGAGATGGCCCGACTGCATCCGCTTCGCAACTTTGGCCAAAGTTATGAGCGCTCGACGAGAGGGGCGGTAGAGAAACGTCTCGACGGGTTCGACGACGACTGTCTTGGACTCGATTCGCGAGACGTCATGGCGAGACTGCGTCTCATCGACCTTGAACGTCACGGTCTTCGTGGTCCCGAGCACGTTGGCTAGGACGTGTCGGAGGGGATTCGCGAAGCCAAACGCGGTGTAGTCAGAGGGTCCACTAACGCCCGAACTTGCCGATCGCCACGGGCTGACACGTCGTACCCGAAGTAGCCGGCCACGCGACAGCAGAATCGTGATGAGGAACACGGTGGCGACTGCAGTCGGAAGAATCACCCAGAGCCACGAAGGCGACAAGATCGAAAATCCGGCGAACACCGGCTGCAAGACCCAAGGCGACTTGACGGCACCCAAGGTGACGGCTCGTGACACCAGTGGGGCGAGTCCGCTCGAGATGAATCGAACCTCCAACGGACTCACGGCGGCGCCGACCGTACACGCAAGAAAGAGGATTGAGAGTCCGAGTTTGTTGAACACTCCTCGCTCGATTCGTCGCTCAGATTGCGTCGCCGACTTGCCGAGGAACGTCAAGGCCATCACCCGCAAGAACACCAGGGCCGCTAGGCCGGTGGTGAGAGCAACGAGCGCCGCGGCAATCGCGAGTCCCAATCGAAGTGCCAATCCCATGACACGGAACTGCTGCATCAGGGATTCCAAGATGAACCACTCGGACACGAACCCGATCGTCGGAGGAAGCCCAGCCATCGCCAGGGCGCCCGCGCCAAATGTGGCACCGCTCCAGCGCATTCGGCGCCCGACACCCCTTAGCGCATCCAAGTCATCAGTTCCTTCGGCGGACTCGATATTGGCCAACGAGACGAAGAGGGCTGACTTCGCCACGGCGTGCGCGCAGGTTTGCAGGGTGGCGGCCAGCAATCCGAGTGCGACGAGCGTCGCGGAATGAATCGCGCTGCCCGTGAGTGCAAGACCATATGCCGTGATGATCAGACCGGCATTTTCGATACTCGAATACGCCACGACGCGCGCGAGTCCCGACTGAACGCCGGCAAAGGTGATTCCGAGTAAGGCGGTCACGCCCCCGCACAGCAGCACGGCGATGACGAGCCAGACGGGCGGGCTCCCTAAAATGCCCAAGAAACGCCAGAGTCCGTAGACACCCACGTTGGCCGCCACCCCCGCCATCGCTGCACGGGCGGGTCCGGGAGCCGAGGGATAGCCCAGTGGAATCCACACCTGAAAAGGCACGACACCCAACTTCGCACCGAATCCAATGACGACCAAAACCCAAACGACGTCGAGCAGCGCCCCGTGACCGACAGCGTGCCAACTTGAGAGTTCCAAACTCCCGGTTCGACCAACGAGCATCAAGAAACCGAGAAGCAGGGCCGCCCCACTGAATTTGCCCATTCCGAGGGTCGACCACATGGCGCCCGTCTGTCGACGAGTGACGCGTGACATCGAGGTCAGCACGTAGAACGCGAGAGTTAAAGACTCCCATGCGAAAAGAAAGAGGAAGGCGTTGGCGGCGAGCACAATGATTGCGACGGACGATAACAAAAGCAAATATCCTGCGGCGGACCATCGGTGCGGCACACGTTGAGACTCCTGGACCCAGGAGATGTAGTTCGCAGAGATGGCAATTGAAAGTCCGAAGAGCAGCGTCAAGAAGAGGCCAGCCAGAGGGTCGACTCGCAGCGCGTGATCGCCGGCGCCAGAGAGTATCGAGAAGTTGACGAATTCAACCTTGGAAACGGTCGCGTGTATGCCGAGGGCGAAGAGACAGCCGCTGCCAATCATTCCCAGGACGTAGGGCAGCTGACGTCGCAACCGCTTTCGTGCGCCGAATACGCCATCGATGAGAGCCCCCACGAGAAAGCTCGCGAGGGAGATCCCAATGAGCGCGCTACTCATCTCGCGCTTCCTGAACGACGCCTACCATCAACCGTCTTCTCCAACGGAAAGCGATTGAGGGCAGTCAGAATGCCGTGCAATAGGGAGAATGGAGAAGCCGGCGAACCCGGTACGAAGACGTCAACGTGAAGGGATCCCGCCACGCCACCCCGCGAGGCGTATCCCTCACCAATGAGGCCCCCGCTAATGGCATCTACACCCGCCGCGATCACGATCTTCGGATTGGGCATGACGTCGTAGGTATGGAGCAATGGCTCCATCATGCCGGAAGTAACGACACCCGTTACGAGCAATATATCGGCGTGGCGAGGGCTCGCGGTGAAGTAAATCCCGAGGCGTTGCACGTCATACACCGGGTTCGTCAAGGCCGCGATCTCCCACTCATCCGAACCGTCAGAACCTGCGTCCACGTGGCGAATATGGATGGACCGGCGTAGCGACTTGACTCTTCGAGCGAGGCCGTCACGTACAAGTCGCAAGTCTTCGTCGCTCTCCTCCAAGGCGGGAACGCGAAGATCTCGGCGTCGAATAGCCGAGGATGCGAATAACGGGGAGATGGTGAAGACATCGGGCGCAATGTCGGCGCAGCGTCCACAGAGTATGCATTTTCCCCTGTCCAATTGAAGTACACCCTCGACAACATCGATCGCTCGCGCTGGACATTGTTCGACGGCCGTCGCGACCGATCGGGAATGCTCGACGTCACTGACCACAATCGCCCCGTTAAAGGCATTGCCGTATCCATCAGGGCGCCGAGGATACGTCGACGTCACAATCCCGTTTTGTAGTCCTCTTGGAATCCACGGCACTATCCCGACACCCCCGCTATCGACAATCCGAAACTCGCTTCGATGAAGGCAAAATCCGTCAATATGTCCTTCGGAAACGCCAACGGAAAAAGTGCCAAATTGTGGAATGACGCCGATCGTGGCTTCACCCGGGTCAAGAGGCCATCGCGTATTTGCACCCAAGTCAGGATCTCGCCCTGCGGAGCTTCGGCCCATCCGATGGCTTCGCCGCTCAGTCGCGGAACCTGCGCCGCCCACTGGTCGTCGGACGGACTCCCTAAATCGTTAAGTTCTTCAACCGCTCGACGAACGAGGCCGAAGGCCTGCTCGATCTCCCCTATTCGAACTCGCTGACGAGCGAGCGCGTCACCTTCTCCCGACACCTCGATCAGACCGTGACCGAGAGAACCGTACGCCGCGTACGGGCGAAGGAACCGCGTGTCCTCCGAGACGCCCGAGCCGCGGGCGATCGGTCCCAGCGCGCCATGATCCAACACCGTCCTCGTCGACAGAAACCCGGTACCGCGAAGTCGGTCGAGAAACGATGGGGTGTTCATTAGGAGTTTGAGATCGGCTGCTATGTCCGATTCAATGACGTCGACCTCGTTGCGCAAATCGGTGGCGCGAAGTTTTGGAGAGGCGCTCACGCCTCCCGGTACGACAACGCCTCGTCCGAATCGACTTCCACAAAGTCGAGAACGGAGTCGCTGAATTCGTTCCTTGTGAAACGTCAGTCGAGCGAATGCCACGGCCTGTCCCGACGCCTCCACGTGACGAATACTGGAATCAAGGTGATTAGCAATTCGTTCCAGTTCCGCGTGGATCACACGCATGTATTGCGCCGATGTCGGGATTTCGATTTTTCCAATCGATTCCACGGCTCCGCAGAACGCGATCGCGTGAGCTACCGAGGCGACGCCCTCATATCGCTCGGCGAGTAGCGCGCCGTCATCGACACCCAAACCTTCAAAGCTCTTCTCAATCCCACGATGCTTGTACGAGACGCGAAGACTGAGTGAGGGAATCTCCTCGCCCGTGGTCTCGACCAAATACTCAATTGACTCAAAGACACCTGATCGGACTGGTCCATAGGAAATCGTGAAGGCTCCCTCCCCCTCCAGTCGAGATCGAGGTGGTGTGTCGTCGATGGGCGCCCACGACAATCTGGTATCGGATCCGGGACGGGGCGGCGGTGTCCCCTCAGGGAGTGGGAGCACCAGCGCGTCATTCGTGCGATGTCCACTGAATCGCACGCCGAACAGATCGTGGATTTCTCGTTCGTACCAGATCACCGATGGAATCTCCGGCGTAAGGGACGGAAACTGTGACAGATTCGTTGGAGACGTCGTCTCTTCAACGCTGAGATTCCCTCGTCGACTCAAGACCGCCAACATACGAACGTCATCACCACGCGCGCCCGCAATCAGGGCAGCCAATCGAGCACCGCTGGTGACCTGCGTCTTCACATTCGACGCCCAAGTGTCAGGCGACGTCGACTGTGTGTCGGAAAGAGACGTCATCGGGCACTCCCTAGTTCCCCGGCCGCCCGATCAAGCAAGTGCGAGAGCGGAGCCGGAGGATGTACTCCCAGTATTAGAAGTGCCACGAGTCCGACGACCATCGCGGCCACGATCCAATTGCTCACTTCTCCCTTCGTGATGACCAACACGTCGCCGCGCGGGACTGAATCGCTCGGCGCGGGCTCACTCAACATCGTCTCGGTCGTAAACCACGACAGACCGAAGAACGCCGTCACGACGAGCACGACCAAGATCGCCACGATGACATCGCGCGGTTCAGAAAGCCCCCCTTCAACGATGTAGAACTCGCTCCGGAAGATCCCGAACGGTGGCATTGCCGAGAGCGCCAGTACCGCGAGCACGAACATCGGACCACTCCACGGGAGTGCACTCACCGCCCCACGTATCTTCGTCATGTCCTTGGTGCCAAACTTACGAACCATCGAACCGGCTCCATAGAATGCCGTTCCTTTGGCTGCCGCGTGGGCAAGGACCTGCAGTAGCACTCCAACGACGGCGATACTCGCCCCGAAACTCATGCCGATGGCCAAAATGCCCATGTGCTCGACGCTTGAATACGCGAGTAAACGCTTCATGTCTCGCTGGCTCAGCAGATACAACGATGCGAGAAGTAGCGTCGCGATTCCGAAGACGAGAAGGACGTCCCTCGGAAAGGTTGGTCCGAGTGATCGCTCGGCGATTTGGAAGAACCGCAGTATCGCGTAGAAGCTCACCGCAAGGAGAGCACCTGACAGCAGCGCCGAGACCGGAGTCGGGGCCTCGGAGTGAGCGTCCGGGAGCCACGTATGCACCGGGAAGAGACCCATCTTCGTGCCGTAGCCCAAAACGGCGAGGACGAATGCGAACCGCACTATCTCGGGATGGAAGTGAATCGCCCCCGACAAGAGCGTCGAATACGAAAGGCTGTACGACGCTCCGAACACCGCGGTTCCCGCGTAGTACATCATGATCGTCGCGAACAGCGCGATTCCGAGTCCCAGCGACCCGAGCAAGACGTACTTCCACGCGGCTTCCGACGCTCCCTCGGTGTCGTCAATCGCCACCAGCAGTGCCGAAATGACAGTGGTTATCTCAATCGCCACCCACAGGAGTGCCAGTCCGTTAACGAGCGGAACCACGATCAGACTCCAACAAAAGAGGTTGAGTCCCGCGTAAAAGCGTCGACCGTATCGACGCGCATTGGCGCCGTCACCAAGGGCCAGGTACCCCTTAGCGAACATCGAGGTCGTGGCGTAGAGAAACGCCACCGCGAGCAGGAACACCATGGACAGTGCGTCAACCCGGAGCAGACCGCCCGCCGTAACGGTTGCGTGCGAGACCCTCGGCAGCAGTGCCAACGCCATCACGAACGTCGCAATTCCGACGCCAATGGTGAAGTTCTGCGATAGATGCACCGGGGCGAACCACGCAACGACGGCCGTGGCAAACGGGAGAGCGACGAGCAGAATGACAAGGGTCGACACGATCAACCCTTCAGTCGATCGAAGTCG
>Ga0208480_1000963_pt1 | contig 10677 bp, 8 predicted proteins | sample NGESurshal092012_4_FD_184485 | JGI IMG/M metagenome (GOLD analysis project Ga0208480, IMG submission 184485) | Arctic peat soil microbial communities from Barrow, Alaska - NGEE Surface sample F53-1 shallow-092012 (SPAdes) | ecosystem: Environmental > Terrestrial > Soil > Wetlands > Peat ... | reverse complement strand
CGCTCACGCCGAGGGCCTCGGCGCGGAACGCGGTGCACGCAGTATTGCGCGACGCGGCGCGTCACCGCTCGCCCAACGCAGGCTGGCCCGAAGCGGCGATGGCCGGCGCGCTCGGCCTCAAGCTCGCCGGACCGCGCATCTATGGAGCGGCGCTGGTCGATGATGCGTTCATGGGGAGCGGCAGACGCGAGGCCGACGCGGCCGATATTGGGCGGGCGGTTAGGCTTTACTGGCGGGCGTACGCAATTCAGGCGGTGACGCTGGCCGTCGCGGCCGTCGTTTGGGGATGACTTGGGAGGCCCGCGATTAGCGAGTCCGTTTCGAACCATTTCAAAGGCTTGCCGCCCATTTAGCGAGTCGCTTGGCGCAGCATCGGGCTCGGCGAAAGCTGATCGTCCCAATCGCTTATATTACTGATAGTAACTGTATATAAATTTCTGTAGCGGTGACGCTGCTGGTCGCTTCTGTTGCCGGACGATGCGGACGCGCTGGTCAAGACAGCCGAAACCGAGGGCGTTCGGAACGGCCTTAAGGGGCGAAGTCAGTTGGCGCCGCTCGACTTCAACGTCTCGTGGTGCTTCGATGCGAATATGATCTTTTTCGCCAGGGCAACGCCAATGCTTCGAGTCGCAGTGCTGTTAGGGATTTCCCTCGCCATGCTGGGCGCGACGGTGGCGCAAGAGGCCAAAGACGACGTCAAGGGGGAAACTGTCCAGGTTCGTGGCAAGTCGCTTACGTTGAGCTGTACAGAATGGAAGCGCAATCAGGACGGCTCGTGGACGAACATCAGCCCTTTGCTCGTCGGGACAGACACGGTGAACAGCGTCACCTTGCATGGCAAGGACGCGCAAACCTTAGAGGCGAAGTGCGGGAGCGGGTCCACAGCAACCGCTAAGCCCCCGCCAACCGATGATTCGACTAAACATGCGAGACATAAACATCACGGCGCCGCGCCGAGCGATGGGACTTAGAGACGCCGAGGACGGTTGCCAGCCGCGCCGATGAGGCTTTCGTCCGTGCCCCGTTAGCGCGCAGCGGCGAGCACCGCGTCGCAATCGAGATGGGCCTCGCAATGGCCGGCGAGCGCGTCAAGCGTGCGCTCGATCGTGTCCTCATAGCTTATTTCGGTTGTCGTTCCGAGCGTCGCGAGCCACGCCGCGCGCTGGCGATCGTCGGCGAACAGCCCATGCACATAGGCTCCGGCGATCTGGCCGCCAGCAGATATTGCGCCGTCGAGCTGTCCGTCGACGAAGCGCACGAGCGGTCGTGCGCAGTCGGGGCCTGCCGTCTCGCCGACATGCATTTCGTAGCCGCGAAATGGCGCGTCATTCACGAGGCATGCGCCTTCGACTTGGGTCAGCGTCTTCACGCCGGTCAGCACGGTGGCGACGTCGAGTAGCCCCAGGCCCTTGATCTCGCCCGGCGGACCCTCGATGCCTTGCGGGTCCGACACGCTTTTGCCCAGCATCTGGTAGCCGCCGCAGATTCCGAGAATCCGCCCGCCACGCCTTGCATGGGCGAGAAGGTCGATATCCCAGCCTTGCTCGCGAAAGAATTTGAGATCGGCGATCGTCGCCTTGCTCCCAGGCAGGATGACAAGGTCGGCGATCGGCAGCGGCTCTCCAGGGCGCACGAAGACAAGCCGCACGGAGGGCTCCATGCGCAAGGGGTCGAAGTCGTCGAAATTGGCGATGCGCGCCAGCATCGGTACGGCGATGGTCGCCGCGCCGTCGGCTCGCGGCTTCTTGTCGCCGAGGCCGAAGGCGTCTTCCGCCGGAAGCCGCGCAGCGTCGGCAAAGAACGGCAGCAGGCCGAAAGCTTGCCAGTGCGTATGCGCTTCAAGCGCCATCATGCCGCTGAGGAACAGGCTGGCGTCGCCGCGAAACTTGTTGACGATGAAGCCGACGATAGTCGCGGCGTCCTCAGGCGGGAGCGCTGCTTTGACGCCGAGAATCTGGGCGAATATGCCGCCGCGATCGATGTCGCCGATGAGCACGACCGGGCAGTTCGCAGCGCGGGCGAAGCCCATATTGGCGATGTCGCCCTCGCGCAGGTTGAGCTCGGCTGCGCTGCCCGCGCCTTCCACGAGCACGATGTCGGCATCGGCCTTCACGCGAGCGTAACTGTCGAGCACGGCGCTCATGAGTTTGGGTTTGAGCGCCTGATATTCGCGCGCTGGCGCATTGCCGATGACCTTTCCCTGGACGACGACCTGCGAGCCGACTTCGCTTTGCGGCTTCAGCAAAACCGGGTTCATATGCACGCTCGGTGACACGCCGCAGGCGCGCGCCTGCAGCGCCTGGGCGCGGCCGATCTCGCCGCCGTCGCCCGTCACCGCGGCGTTGTTCGACATGTTCTGCGGCTTGAACGGGCGCACGCGAAACCCGCGCCGGGTGAAGGCGCGGCAGAGCCCCGCGACGACCAGCGACTTGCCGACATCCGATCCCGTCCCCTGGAACATCAACGCTCGCGCGGTCAAAACTCGATCGCCTCCTGCGCGCGCACCCCGGCGGCGAAGTGATGCTTAACTAGCGCAAACTCGGTGACGCAATCGGCGGCCTCGATCATTTCCGGCTTGGCGTTGCGGCCGGTCACGACGACGTGCAGGCCGGGTCGCCGGGCGGCGAGCGCCGCGACGACTTCACCGAGCGGCAGATAATCGTAACGAAGCGCGATGTTAAGTTCGTCGAGCACGAGGAGACGGATCGAAGGATCGGCCATCATGCGCCTGGCTTCCGCCCACGCGGCGCTTGCCGCGGCGACGTCGCGCGCGCGGTCCTGGGTCTCCCAGGTGAAGCCCTCGCCCATCGTCCGCCACTCGGCCTGGGCGCCGAAGCGCTCGATGGCGATACGCTCGCCTGTCGACCACGCGCCCTTGATGAACTGCACCACACCGACGCGAAAGCCACGGCCAAGCGCCCGCAACGTGAGTCCGAACGCTGCCGTCGACTTGCCTTTGCCCGGACCGGTGTGGACGATAAGCAGACCTTTTTCGACAATAGGCTTCGCGGCGACCTCGGCGTCCTGGACGGCCTTGCGCTTCTCCATTTTTGCTTTGTGGCGCTCCGCGTCGTCGGTCATGCCAATTCTCCCAAGGGCAGGGGGCCAACAGCCCGGTTGACGGGTAGCGCCCCGGCTCGAACCACGCAAATTCAGCCAAGCGCGCCGCTCCAAGCGAAACCCCAGGTTGCGCAAAGATCATGACCGCCGTTCCGAACTCCCCCGATTTGGGATGTCCACAAAGCCCGACATTGCTGCTAGAATCGGGGGTAAGCGTCGGAAGGTAATCGAGATCCGGGCGTCCGCCGTCGTCGGCGACGTTGGCGAGATGCAATTGGCGCGTGTGTTCATCCGCAAGCACCGGGGATTGCGAAGGATGGGTTCTCTTGTCGTCCCGCGGCGCCGATTCCTCAAAGGTCTCGCTTCGCTCGCGGTTTGCGCGCCGGCTGTCGTGCGCGCTCCGAGCCTCATGGGGGTCAGCGCCAGATTTTGCTGGTCTTACCGTGTGACCCCGCCATGGACGGCCTCGCAGGAGGCGCTCGCCCTGCTGCAGCACGAAATGGAGCGCCGATTCGCCGAAACACTGTTCGGCGCAGAGGGCCTTTCCGCCGAAGCCGAAAGCGTTATCCCCAGCTGCAGTCCTATGGTCGCGGAAGCCAAGATCACAGCGCTGTGGGAGCTGCGCACATTGTTCGGGCCTCGCGGTTCGCCGCCCAAACCGCTCGAAGATCTGCCCGCCGAGGTCCGGGAGGGTCTTTTTTCAATGTTTGGATCCGGCCGCGACGCAACTTTTGAAGCGTGGGCGACCAGGTTTCCCAGTTCCGCTGCGCACGAAAGCGGCTTGCGCGCCATTTGACAACCCCTCCGGAAGCTGGAACATGACGGGCGCACGGTCCCTCGATTACGCCCGAGGGTGAAAAGGGAACACGGTAGGCTTTTGTCGATCCGTGGCCGCCCCCGCGACTGTGAGCGGCGTGCTGACGCTTTCTCGCCACTGGACTTTTCATAGGTCTGGGAAGGCGGCGTCGGCGATACGCCGTGAGCCAGGAGACCTGCCGTGCGCCATAAGTCCCGTGCGGCCGCCGGAGGGGCGGCTATGGAGCGCCCATGACTGCCCGCCAGATTTCCAATTTCGCCCCGAGCCCACTGCTGCGCGCTGGGACCGTCGCGCTGTGAACACCCACAGCGGCCCTTCCGCCGCAACGACGTTGCTCGTCTGCGTCACCTGCAGGTCTGAGGCTGGCCCGATAGGCCCCGGCCTGTACGAAGCGCTCGGCGAGCGTCTTGCGTCTCAGCCCGATATTGCGCTCAAGCCCGTCGAATGCCTCTCCGTTTGCAAGCGCCCGTGCACGGTCGCGCTCGCGGCGCCTGGCAAGTGGACCTACGTCGTCGGCGATCTTGACCGCGACACGCATCTTGAGGACATCGTCGTTGCGGCGCGCCGCTATGCCGCCTCCCCCGAGGGCATCGTTCCCTGGCGCGAACGGCCGCTTTCATTTCGCAAGGGGGTCGTGTCGCGCACGCCGCCGCTTGCGTTGGCTGGAATCGCATCGGCGTAAGGATCAGCTCCCCATGCTCGCCAAAACACCCGTCACCATCGTCACCGGTTTTCTTGGCGCTGGCAAGACGACGCTGATACGCCATCTCATGGCCAATGCCGGCGGCCGGCGACTCGCGTTCATTATCAACGAATTCGGCGATGTCGGGGTTGACGGTGATCTCGTCAGGAGTTGTTCGGACGCGGCCTGCCCGGAAGACGCGATCATCGAACTCGCCAACGGCTGCATCTGCTGCACGGTCGCCGATGATTTCGTTCCCGCGATCACCGTGCTGCTCGCTCGTGACCCGAAGCCCGATCATATCATAGTCGAAACCTCGGGGCTCGCCTTGCCTAAGCCGCTCATCAAGGCCTTCGACTGGCCCGACCTGCGTACGAGGCTCACGGTCGACGGCGTCGTTGCGGTGGTTGACGCCGCCGCTGTCGCGGAGGGTCGTTTCGCCGACGATCCCGCGCGCGTCGCAGAACAGCGTTTGGCGGACCCGTCACTCGACCACGACAACCCCCTTGAAGAGGTCTACGAGGATCAGCTTATGAGCGCCGACCTCGTCGTGCTCAACAAGGCCGACTTAATCGACAGAGGCCAGCTCGAAGTCCTCAAGGCGCAGATCGCTAAAGCCGTGCCGCGCGCTGTCAAGATTGCGTCCGCGCGGGAGGGCGCGATTGACCCTGAAGTGCTCATCGGCATGAACGCTGCGGCTGAGGACGATCTCGCCGCGCGTCCTTCGCATCATGACGCTGAAGGCGGCCACGATCACGACGATTTCGACACGTTCGTCGTCACGATTCCTGTGGTCCACGATCCTGACACGCTTATCGATCGGCTGGTCGCGGCGACGCGCGCGCACGACATCCTGCGCGTCAAAGGCTTTATCGAAGTGGCCGGCAAGCCGTTGCGGATGCTGGTGCAAGGCGTAGGGCAACGCTTCCGCCGCGACTTCGACCGGCCCTGGGGTGCGAGCGAGCCGCGACTGAGCCGTCTTGTCGTGATCGCTGAGCGGGGCGTCGACCGTGAGGCTGTCGCCTCAGCGCTCCGGGCCTGATAAGCTTTTCCCGCGATGCACGTCCCCCGGATCGAAGTCAAAACGCTCGACGAGACAGTCGAAGCGCTCGATCTGGGCCAGACGCCGGCGGACATCGTGTTCCTGTCTTTCTCTGACAGCGACCTCAATGCGCTGGCGCGCGCCTATGACGCCTTTTCCGAGCCGAAGCCGACCCTCAGGATCGCTTCGCTTGCCGCGTTGCGCCATCCGTTCTCGGTCGATCTCTATCTGGAAAAGGTGTGCGCGCGCGCCAAGCTCGTGGTCGCGCGCGTGCTTGGCGGCGCGGACTATTGGCGCTACGGCGTGGATGAGCTCAGTGCGTTGACGGGACGAAGCGACCTTAAGTTGGCGCTGCTGCCTGGAGATCGGCGACGCGACGCACGCCTCGATGAGGCCTCGACACTCGGTCCTGACGCGGTCCTCCAGATCTGGCGTTATTTTGACGAGGGCGGCCCTGAGAACATGGCGGCGTGCCTCGCCTTTCTCGCCTCGGAGATTGGAGGCGCGGCGGCCGCTCCGCCGCCGGTTCCGGTCAGCGCCTTCGGTTGCTTCGACGCTGCGTGTTTCGAGGCGGGGCCGGGCGCGGCGCGCGCCCTCATTGTCTTCTATCGTTCCATCTATCTCGCCAACGATCTCGCCCCTATCGAGGCGCTGGCGCGGGCGCTTCGCGACAAGGGGTTTGGAGTTACGAGCATCTTCGTGACCAGCCTTAAGGATGACGCGGCGCTTGCGCCCTTATGCGCCTTCCTCGCCGGGCGACGATTTGACGTCGTGCTTAACGCGACGGCCTTTTCGGCGCGGATGGATGCGGAAGAGGGAACGGCGCTCGACGCTCTCGATGCGCCGATCATGCAGGTCGTGCTGGCTGGAAGCAGTCTCGACGCCTGGCGCGCGTCTCAGCGCGGGCTTGGACCTTCTGACCTTGCGATGCATGTCGCGCTGCCGGAACTCGACGGGCGAATTCTCAGCCGCGCCATTTCCTTCAAGGAGGTGAGCCCTCGCGACGCGCGGACCGAATTCGCCGCTGTAGCGCATCGGCCGCTCGCCGACCGCGTCGAGTTCACCACCGAGCTCGCTCGCCGCTGGGCAAGCCTCCGGCGTAAACCGCCGTCGGACAAACGCCTCGCTTGCGTGCTGCCGGATTATCCGGCGCGCGGCGGGCGCACCGGCTATGCGGTCGGGCTCGATACACCTGCGAGCGCGATCGCGATCTGCGCGACACTACGCGCCGCCGGCTATGATGTGACGAGCGGTCTGGACGCGCCGTCACTTATCGCGGCTCTAGCCGAAGGGCCGCTCGAGGCGGCGCTGACGCTGGCCGAATACGAGGCTGAGCTGGCTTCGACCCCGGTGGACTTCCGGCAAACCTTGTTCGCCGCGTGGGGTGAGCCCGCCGATGATCGCGACGCCATCGACGGGGCGTTTCAGTTCCGCTTAGTGCGGCTTGGCAAGCTGATCGTCGCAGTTCAGACGGAACGCGGCGATGCATCCTCGCGCAAGGGCGACTATCACAATCTCAACATGCCCCCGCGCCATGCCTATGTCGCGTTCTACTTCTGGCTCACCCGCCAACAGAAAGTCGACGCAATCATTCAGCTCGGCGCGCATGGCGCGCTCGAATGGCTGCCGGGCAAGGCGGTCGCGCTTAGCGAGAGTTGCGCGCCTGAAGTGTTGCTCGGACCCACCCCGGTCATCTATCCGTTCATCGTGAACAATCCTGGCGAAGCGGCCCAGGCGAAGCGCCGTATCAGCGCGGTCACGATCGGCCACCTGACACCGCCGTTGATTGCCGCAGGGTCATACGGCGCAACGCTCGAGCTCGAGACATTGTACGACGAATTCGCCGAGGCGCAGGCGCTCGATCCGCGCCGGGCGCGCGCCATTGCAGCGCTCATTCTCGATAGGGGCCAGGAGAGCGGACTCCTCAAGGAATGCGCCGCTGACGACAAGCCGCCAGAGGAGGCGCTCGTCGCCCTCGACGCCTGGCTCTGCGACATGAAAGAGATGCGCATCGGTGACGGCCTGCATGTGTTTAGCGAATCGCCAGAAAGCGCCGAAGGCTTCGCCGCCGGGCTCGATCTTGACGCGGCGGCAAGCGACGTACTGAGCGAGCGCGTGGCCGCCTGCGGCGCCGCCGAATCCCTCGGCCTGTTGCGCGCGCTTGGCGGACAATTCGTGCCGCCGGGGCCTGCTGGCGCGCCGGCCCGCGGGCGCCTCGACGTTTTGCCGACTGGCCGCAACCTCTACGCGATTGATCCCCGATCGGCGCCGACCCGCAACGCCTTGGACATCGGACGCCGCGCCGCCGAGGAGATCGTCAAGCGTTACGCGCAGGACCATGGCGAATGGCCGAAGCGAATCGTGCTCGACCTGTGGGGTTCGGCGACCATGCGCACCGGCGGCGATGATCTCGCCCAAGCCTTTGCCCTTATCGGTTGCCGGCCGACCTGGGATGCCGCGTCGACTCGCGTGAGCGGCTTCGAGGTGTTGCCGCTGGCCATGCTGGGCCGGCCGCGGGTCGATGTCACGCTGCGTATTTCCGGCCTGTTTCGCGACGTTTTTCCAAGCCAGATCGCGCTCTTCGCGGCCGCCGCTCGCGCCGTCGCCGCGCTGGAGGAAAGCAGCGAAGACAACCCGCTCGCCGGTCTTCAGGGCGCGGCGCGCATCTTCGGCGCGGCGCCCGGCGCTTATGGTGTCGGGCTCGGCGCGCGCATCGCCCGGGGCGACTGGGCGGAGCGCTCAGAACTCGCGGAGGCCTATTTGGCCGCGACCAGCCATGCTTATGATGGCGAGGGCGAAGCACGCGAAGCGGCGTCCGAGTTTCGAACGAGGGTCGCCGGCGCCGAGGCCTTCGTTCACGTGCAGGACCTGCCGGGGCAAGACGCACTCGACGCGGACGCCTTCGCCGAGCATGAAGGCGGCTTCGCCGCGGCCGCGGCGGAAACGGGAGCGAGTCCGGCGCTCTATCATCTCGATTCGACCATTCCGGGTGTGCCCAAGATCCGCACCTTGGGCCAAGAGATCGCGCGTTCTCTCCGGGGACGCGCCGCCAATCCGCGCTGGCTTCTGGGCCAGATGCGGCATGGCCATCGCGGCGCGGCGGAAATCGCCCAATCGCTCGACAATCTCTATTGTTTCGCCGCCTTGACCGACGCAGTCGCCAGCGCGCAGTTCGATCTCATGTTCGACGCCACGCTGGGCGACGACGTTGTGCGTGCTTTCCTGGTCAACGCCAATCGTCACGCCGCATCTCATATGGCGAACATCTTCGATCAGGCCGCGCAGCGCGGCTTCTGGCTCTCTCGGCGCAATTCAAGCGCGCGCATTCTGGCCTCGGTGCTGCAGGAGGCCGCATGAGCGCGATTGCGTTGCGCCCGGGGGGCTCACCCCGACCGCACGCGCCCTATCGGAAAGGCTGGTGTCCGGGGGCCTTGCGGCCGATGGAGACTGGCGATGGGCTGCTCGCGCGCGTGCGGGCGCCCAGAGGGCGCCTGTCGCTCGATCAGGCTGCTGCGTTGGCCGACGCCGCGCTTTGTTGCGGCAACGGCGTCATCGGCCTTTCAGCGCGTGCCAATCTGCACCTGCGGGGGCTGAGCGAGCGAACGCTGCCGGACCTACACGCATGCCTTGAGGGCGCAGAGCTCATCGATGCGGGCCCCGAAGTCGAGCGCCTGCGCAACATCGTCGCAAGTCCGCTTGATGACCTCGATCCTGAAGCATTGCTCGATCTCGGACCGAGCGTCGCCGCGCTGGAGAAGCGGCTCACGGAGGACGAGGATCTGCGCCAATTGCCGGCGAAGTTCAGCGCCGTCCTCGACGCGCAGGGGCGGCTTCCGCTTGGCGACCTCGATGCGGATATCCGCTTCGAGGCGTCGCGGGATGGCGCGTTCGCTGTGTATCTTGCGGGCGAGGATGCGCTGGCTGGGCAATGCGCGCCGGACGCGACGGGCGATGTCGCGGCGCGGCTTGGCCTTGCGTTTCTCGCCCTTGCCGGCACTGGCGAAGCGGCGCCGCGCCGGATGCGGGCGCTGGTCGAGCGGACGGGAGCTCCCGCCGTGTTTGCAGAGGCAGGCTGCGAGACGAAGCCGAGCCGGCGTTCGCGACGACGCGCTTCGTTACGTGACATCCTCGGCGCGCGCGAATTCGGCGGGGCGGTCGTCGTTGGCGCCGCGGCGCCTTTCGGCGAAATCGAGGCGGTTCGCTTCAAGGCCTTAATCGATAAAGCGCGGGCGCTTGACGCGAATAGCGTGAGACTCACGCCTTGGCGCGCTTTTCTTATTCCTGGCTTGGACCGGAGCGGCGCAGAATCGCTCGTCGATTCAATGACCGAGCTAGGATTTATTGTCGATCCGGACAATCCACGGCTGCGCGTCACCGCTTGCCCGGGCGCGCCCGCCTGCCTGCACGGCCATCTTCGCGTGCGCGACGACGCGACACGCTGGGCGGCGAAACTGCCCAAGGGAGACGGCGTCATTCTCCACGTCAGCGGCTGCGTCAAAGGATGCGCCAGACCCACGGCGACAGCAGTGACCTTGACCGCAACGGCGAATGGCTACGATGCCATTCTTGACGGCAGAGCTGGCGACCGGCCAGCACAGCGCGGCCTGTCGGGCGCCGAGGTCATGCAGTTCCTCGCCAATAATGGCGCGGAGATGGTCGCGGCCGAGAGGCTGTCGTGAAGCCGAGCTATGCATACGAGAAGGACGCCGCCGCGATCTATCGCCGCTCGTTCGCAATCATCCGCGGGGAAGCGGACCTTGCGCGCTTCTCGCCCGTTGAAGAGCGAATCGCCGTGCGGGTCATCCATGCGTGCGGCATGGTGGAGGCTGCCCGCGACCTCGTCTTCTCGACCGGCGCACCTGAGGCGGCGCGCGACGCGCTTCGCGCCGGCGCGCCAATCTTCTGCGATGCGCGCATGGTCGCCGAAGGGGTTACGCGCGCGCGCCTGCCCGCGAACAATGATGTGATCTGCACCCTCAGCGATCCTTCCACGCCTGCACTCGCGGCGAAGCTCGGCACGACCCGCACTGCGGCGGCGATTGAACTCTGGCTGTCGCGGCTCGGCGGCTCCGTGGT
>Ga0208480_1000962_pt1 | contig 10682 bp, 10 predicted proteins | sample NGESurshal092012_4_FD_184485 | JGI IMG/M metagenome (GOLD analysis project Ga0208480, IMG submission 184485) | Arctic peat soil microbial communities from Barrow, Alaska - NGEE Surface sample F53-1 shallow-092012 (SPAdes) | ecosystem: Environmental > Terrestrial > Soil > Wetlands > Peat ... | reverse complement strand
GCCGCTCTGCTCATCCCGGCCGCCGTCGCTGCTCCGCCGAAAATCCGTCCTCAACGGCCTGATCAACGAATGCACGCACGCCGCATGACGCACAGATGACCTGCAGGTCAGCGGCAGGCTCCTATTTTCCGGCAGGACAGGCGCGGCACGCCACGTCATGTCCTGCCCGCGGGCGCCAGCGCGTGGTTCACGGTCACCTTCCAGGTGCTCGTCAAGTGCCCGGCCGCGCTTCCGGTGCAGTTCGCCCTCGACTACGACCAGTCCGGCCGGGCGGCCACGATGCGCCTGCCCGGCTTCGCCGACCCCGGCCACGTTCCCAGCGCGAGCTGCCCGGCCGCCAGCCCGTAGATCAGGGCGGCGGCACCCAGCGACCCCCCGTCCGGGGGTTGTCGCCTAGCTACCTGCGAGCCGGCGCACGACGACGCCGAGTAGCTGGTCGCCGGGGAAGTATCCGAGCTGTCGCGAGTCCTGGCTCCATGTGGCGTTGTCGCCGACGACGACGAGCTTGCCGGGCGGTACCAGCCAGCCGGCCGGATCAGCCGTCTCGGGCAGGCAGTCTTCTGGCCGGGGATCTCCGGGCACGGCGGCGACCCGCTTGATGGCCCAGTTGCGGCGCCGCGACAGGCCCTGGGGCGGCGTGGCCCGGTCTGCGTCCATTCCCGGCATTTCTACGACGACTACCTGGCCGCGCCGGAGCTGATCGACGCGGGCCTGGCGGACCAGCACGCGATCGCCGGGCGCCAGCGTCGGCATCATGCTGTCGCCGGTGACGGTCACCGCGGTGTATCGCCGCCGCAGCACGAGCCCGGCGAGCAGCATGCCCGTCGTCGTCCCGAGCAGGTACCACCACATCAGTGCGGCCCGCGGCTGGGCCGCTGGATCGCTGGTGGACCGGTCAGCGGCTGCGGGATCGGCGCGAACAGCTCGGCCAGGTCCTCCCAGCGGATGAACAGCAGCGCGGCCAGGGCGCCAGCCGCGGCGGCGACGGCCATGCCGGCCAGGGCCGGATGCCCGCGGGTCAGCAGCACTGCAGCCAGGCCAGCGCCGACCACTGCCAGCAGGCTCAGGTTGCGTAGCAGGTGCAACCGGCCGAGCGGCCGGCCGGAGTCGGCGCCGAAGCACGGACAGCGCGCCCGGGTGCCGCGGCGGATGACAACCACGACTCCGGTCGCGAGCACCGCTGTCAGCACGGCGGCAGCGGCCAGGGCGGCCTCGGCCAGCACGATCGCGCTGGCGGTTAGGTGAACGGCGACGGCGAGCGCCAGCATCCACCAGCCCCCGACGGCCGCGAGCGCCCATACAGCTCCGACGACCACGAGGATCGCGGTGGTGAACAGGCTGATCAGGCCAATGATTTGATGGTCCCCGCTCGGGTGCCGGCTTAGGTGCTGCACAACGGTGGGACTCACCTGCGAGGCAGGGTCCTGATCGGTGCCGGTATTTGGCGCGCTGGTGGACATCATGAGATGTTGACCGGCTCTCGAGCGGGCTCGTCGCGGTTGCTTTCAGACGCGCGCTCCTTCAGCCGCGTCCCTTGTTCTTCGCGGCCGAGAAGGTCCAAGAATACGCTGATGAACGCGACGCCGAAGACGAGAAACTCGATCAGGCACATGCCGGCTCCGGCGATGTGCTGGTCGGTCAGCCCGGAGATGCCGTAGCCGCGCGGCGCATCGGCGTAGCGTGAATAGAGCGTCCTGTCGAGCCACGTCAGCGGCAGACAGACGACGGCCGCCGCCGCGCGCGACGCTCCGAGGTACCCCAGACGCGACCACACCGCCCGACGGCCCTGGCCTGGCAGCGGGTCGACCACGACCATCCACAACAGCAGCCCGCTACCCAGCAGGCTGAGATGCTCGACCGCGTGCAGCCACGGGTTCCCGGCGGCCGCGTCAAAGACGACCGGGATACTCCAACCCCATTGCGTCGCGGCCCACAGTCCGAGTGCGACGGGGGCGAACCAGCGGCTGCGTAGCAGCCTGCCGAGCCGCGCGCGAGGCGAGAGGGCACGCAGCAGCTCTGGCGAGAGGCCGTGTGCAAGCAGCGGTGGGCCGACACCAAGCACGAGCAGTGCCGGGGCGATATCGGCCAGCAGCACGTGCTGGAGCATGTGCGCCGAGAGCAGCCAGCGGTCCCCGATCGCGTCGAGCGGCGAGAGAAGCGCGAGCGTGAGGAGACCCAGGCCGGTTGTGAACGTGAGCAGCTGGGAGATGTAGCGTCGGCCGGTGCGCCGGTGAGCGCGGCGATAACACGCACCGTAGGCCGCCGCCGTGAATACGATCGCGACGATTACCCCTGGGTCGGTGCTCCATGCTCCCCATCCTGGCGCGCCGCTAGACATGCTCGCCTCCTCCTGGCGTGGTGGATTGGACAGCGCCGGCGACACTCACAGGCGCCCGCACACGGGCCGTACGGAGGGCGCCGTCGTCGCGAGAGCGCTGCGCGATCTGGGCGCGGAGATCCTTCATTGGTTCCACTGAGGTGACCTTCGGGATCACGTCGAAGTTGTGCGCCGGCGGTGGCGAGGTGCTGAACCACTCAAGTGTGTTGGCCTTCCACGGGTCCGGGCCTGCCGGGACCCCACGCTTGAGGCTCCGCACGACGTTTGCCACGGTCAAGAGGACGCCGGTGGCGAGGATGAATGCCCCGATCGTGGAGATCAGGTTGTCGGTGCCCCAGCCCGTGTCGGCGTTGTAGGTGTAGACGCGTCGTGGCATGCCTGAGAGTCCGAGCGAGTGTTGGATCCCGAACGTGACCAGGAACCCGACGAACTGAAACCAGAAGGACAGCTTGCCCAGGGACTCGGAGAGCATCCGTCCCGTCATCTTCGGGAACCAGTAGTACAGGGCGGACATGACCGCCGAGACCGCGCCCGCGACCAGGACGAAGTGAAAGTGCGCGACGACGAAGTAGCTGCCGTGCAGCTGCCAGTCGATCGGGAAGATCGCGAGCATCACCCCGCTCAGGCCACCGAGGGTGAACAGCACGAGAAACCCGCACGCGAAATACAACGGGGTCCTGAACAGGATCGATCCTCGCCACAGCGTCGCGACCCAGTTGATGACCTTCACGCCGGTCGGCACCGCGATCGCCATCGAGGAGATCATGAAGAACGCGAGCACCACGAGCGGGATCGGAGCGGTGAACATGTGGTGTGCCCAGACGAGCACCGACAGGAACGCGATGCCCACGGTGGACGCGGCGATCGCCCTGTAGCCAAAGATCGGCTTGCGGGCAAAGACGGGCAGCACCTCGGAGATCACCCCGAAGCCGGGGAGGATCATGATGTACACCTCGGGGTGCCCGAAGAACCAGAACAGGTGCTGCCAGAGCAGCGGCGAGCCGCCGCAGCGCGGGTCGAAGTAGCAGCTGTGGAAGTGGCGGTCGGTGAGCAGCATCGTGACAGCCGCCGCGATCACCGGGATCGCGACGATCAGCATGATCGCCTGGGTCAGCACCCCCCAGCAAAACAGTGGCAGGCGCCCCCAGCCCATCCCGGGCGCGCGCATCGTCGCGATCGTCACGACGATGTTGATCGCGCCGATCGCCGAGGCCAGGCCGGTGAGGTGAATCAGATAGATCCAGGTGTCCTGCCCCGCGGTCGGGGAATACGTGCCGTTTGAGAGCGGGGTGTAGGAGAACCAGCCCGCGTCGGGTGGGTTCCAGAACACCGAGCTGTAGAACACCACGCCACCGGCGACGAACAGCCAGTAGGACAGCGCGTTCAGCCGCGGGAACGCCATGTCGCGCGCGCCGATCATCAACGGCACCATGTAGTTCGCGAATCCCGCCCACACGGGGATCACGAACAGGAAGATCATCGTCGTGCCGTGCATCGTGACCAGCTGGTTGTAATGCTCGGCGTTGATCAGAGTGTTTTCCGGGACGGCGAGCTGGCTGCGCATCAAAAGCGCCTCGACGCCACCGACCATGAAAAACACGAAGCAGGTAACGAGGTAGAGAATCCCGATCCGCTTGTGGTCGGTGGTCGTGACCCAGCTCGTCCAGCCGTGCGGCTCACGCTCTACGCGATGGGTAGCTATCTGCGGGGATGGGGCGAGGGAGGTGGCCATGTCAAGCTGGGTGTCTAGGGGCTTTCGACCTGTGCCGCGCCGACCTGGGAGTCGAGCTTGGCGCGCGCGAGGTGGTCCTCAGCATTGGCTTCTGCGATCAGCTGCTTTTGACGGGTGACCCAGGATTCCCAGGCCGCAAGGGGGATCGCGCGCACGGTGGCGATCATCTGGGCATGGTGCTGGCCGCAGAGCTCCGCGCACTGGCCTGTGAACACGCCGGGCTTGGTGATCTTGAACCACGTGTGGTTGACATAGCCGGGGATCGCGTCGAACTTGCCGCCGAGCTTCGGCACCCACCAGGAGTGGTTGACATCCAGCGAGTAGATGTCAACAACGACCGTCGTGTCGATCGGAACCTCGAGCTCCTCGTATGAGTACGCGCCGTTGGGATAGTCAAACCGCCACACGTACTGGCGGCCGGTGATCTTGATGTGCAGCGCGTGCCCACCCGGCGCGGGGGGCTGATCGACGGTCGCGAAGATCGCCCCGGCGTCATCTCCGGATGCCGCGGGTGTGACGATTCCGTGCAGCCGTGTGAACGTCAACACCGCCAGGACCACGAGGATCAGCGCCGCGGCGCCGGTCCAGGCGATCTCCAGGCGCGTGTTTCCCCGGATCTGCGAGGCGACGTGACCGGGACGTGCCCGGTAGCGCACCAGGAAGAAGACGAGTGTGCCGGCAACCGCGCAGAAGATCACGGTCGCGATGATCAGCACGATCTTGTAGAGGCCCGCGATGCTGTCGGCATTCGAGGACCCGCCCGATTCTGGAGTTATCACGCCGGCCCAAGCCGGGTGTGCACCGGCAAGCCCTCCGACCGCCAGGACGATGGTGAGGGCTATGGCGATCCTTGCCAGAAGCGACCCCAACTCAAGACGACCCCGAGGCGATCTCGTGGCCGCGGTCACGATCGATCGACAACGGCGTGGGGGGTGACGCGGCGACGCTTGGCGGCGGCGGCGAGGTGCTCGAGGGAGGGCAGCACCTCATCCCAGGTGCGGGTCTTCAGGCCGCAGTCGGGGTTGACCCACAGCCGCTCGCGCGGAATCTGCCGCTCCGCGCTTGCCAGCAGCGCCTCGATCTCCTCGACGCTGGGTACGCGCGGCGAGTGGACGTCATAGACACCGGGTCCGAGCTGGTTGGTGTAGGCCCCATCGCCGAAAGCGTCGAGCAACGGCGTATCTGAGCGCGACGCCTCGATCGAGAGGACGTCGGCGTCCATGCGCAGGATGTGCTCGATGATCTCGTCAAACTGCGAGTAGCACATGTGGGCATGCACCTGGGTTGAATCCTGGAGGCCGGCACAGGCGAGGCGAAAGCAGTCAACAGCCCACCGCAGGTAGTCGGGCTGGGCGGCATGGCGCAGCGGCAGTCCCTCGCGCAGCGCGGCCTCGTCGATCTGGATGATCGCGGCGCCGGCGCGCTCGAGGTCTTTCGCCTCGTCACCGATCGCCAGGGCAAGCTGGCGGGCGGTGGCCTCGCGGGGTTGATCGTCGCGGACGAAGGACCAGACCAGCATGGTGACGGGCCCCGTGAGCATCGCCTTGACTGGACGGTCGGTCAGGTCCTGGGCGAAGCGCCACCAGCGAACACTGATCGGGGTTGGGCGAGAGACGTCGCCGAACAGGATCGGGGGCTTGACGCAGCGCGACCCGTAGGACTGAACCCACCCGTGCTCGGTGACCGCGAAGCCTTGTAGCTTCTCGGCGAAGTAGGCGACCATGTCGCTGCGCTCCGGCTCGCCGTGAACAAGCACGTCCAACCCCAGGTGCTCCTGACGTTCGATCGCTGTGCGGATCTCTTCCTCGAGAAAGTGATCGTACTCCTGCGGGTCAAGCGTCCCGTCGGCCCACTCTCGCCGCGCGGCACGTATCTCTCGGGTCTGCGGAAGCGAGCCGATTGTCGTGGTCGGCAGATCGGGCAGGCATAGTCGCTGCGCCTGGGTCGGCGCGCGCTCGCCGTAGGACGAGCGGCGCCCGAGATCCTCGTCGTCGAGGCTGGCCACCCGAGCCGCCACATCAGCGTCGTGTACACGGGGTGAGGCGCTGCGCGCGGCGAGCATCTTGCGGTTGGTATCGAGGACCTCACGCCAGCGGGTCGGGGTCTGGATGAGCGCCTCCTTGACGCTCTGCAGTTCGTGCAGCTTCTCTTCACCAAAGGCAAGCCAGATACGCAGCTCGCTATCGATTCGTTGCTCACTCGTGACCGAATAGGGCACGTGCAGCAGCGAGCAGGAGGGCGCCAAACGCACGCGATCTTCTCCCAGGCGTGCGAGTACGGGCTCCAGGAGACGTACCGTGGCGGTCAGGTCGCTCACCCAGACGTTGCGCGCGTCGATTATCCCGAGCGAGAGGCGCGCGGTCGGCGCGAGCGCAGCGATCGCCGGCTCGAGTTGCTCGGGCGCCCGGACCAGGTCGAGGTGAAACTCGGAAGCGGGCAAGCTCAATACGCGCTGCAGGTTCTCACCGAGGCCCCCGAAGTATGTCGCCAACGTGAGCTCGATGTCGGGCGCCGCGCCGGCCAAACGAGACCACGAGGACTCGATAGCCGCCATCTGAGTGTCGGACATGTCGGTGACGAGGCAGGGCTCGTCGATCTGGACCGCCTGCACGCCGGCGTCTCGCAAGACGCAGAGCAACTGCTCATACACCGGCAAGAGCCGCTCCAACGCATCCAGCGGCCGGGCATCCGCGCGCTCGGCCTTGGCCAACAGCAGAAACGAGACCGGCCCGAGCAACACCGGCCGGGTGGTGAACCCCCACTCCAGCGCCTCGCGGAACTCTTCCAGTGGCTTCTCGGCGCACAGCGCGAACTCGCTGTCGGACGCTATCTCAGGCACGAGGTAGTGGTAGTTGGTGTCAAACCACTTCGTCATCGCCAGCGGGCGCACGTCTTCCGCGCCTCGCGCCATCGCGAAGTAGCGATCCAGGCAGGACATCTCCAAGGCCGCGAAGCGCTGCGGGATCGCACCGACCAGGACGCAGGTATCGAGTACGTGGTCATACAGGGAGAAGTCGTTGGATGGCAGACTGTCGATGCCGATGGCCGCCGCCCGTCTCAGATGCTGGTGGCGCAGATCGCTCGCCACCCGCTGAAGCTCACCGGCCGGGATCTGCCGATCCCAGTAGGACTCCAGCGCTGCCTTCAGCTCACGGTGTGGGCCGATCCGCGGCAAGCCCAGTACCGCTGTCGTGAGTCCATGGTTTGCGGTTGGTTTCGCCGGTTGCGGCTGTGGCACGGGTTCCTCCGTAGCGCTCTCGTCGTGATTGGCATGTCGGCTTTCGGTGAGCATCGATCTCCCTATCCGGGCAGCGCCCCACCAAGTGAGCTGCCCGCGAGCACGCTGATGGCGAGGAAGAGGAGCAAAGCGGCGTAGCAGCGCTCCAAGGCCACGACACGCCGAGCTGCCTCACGCCTCATGCGCGAGAGCCCCACGGCGAACAGCGCCAAATCGATCAGCAACAGAGCGCTGCCGAGGAGAAGCACGGTCCTCGCGGCGGTCAGGTCGCCGACTGCCACCGCTACGGTGCCGACGCTCCACAGCCCAAGCTCCGTGCGGAGTAGCGCGTTGGATGGCGTTTGACTATGGGTGTGCTCGGCGAGGACATCTTGGCCTACACCGAGCAGCATTTGGGAGAGGCCACCGACGAGACTCAGGTATGACACCAGCCACCAGCCGTGGTGAAACGAAGCCGCCGTGTTGACCACCGCGCTGAGAACAGCGGCGAGCAAGAACACGCAACCAGCGGCCAGAAACGCCGCCCTCACGTTCTGAGCGGGCTGCGTTTCTAGGTGTCGCCGGTCCCCGCAGGAGATGTCCTTCGTGCCAATGCGGGGCTCATTGATCACGTAGGTCACGGGCCAACTCCCTCCGGTCAGGTTTCTTCCATCGCCGCTGTAAGAAACCGTATCACGCATCGTCAGCTTCTCACATCGCGCCTGTACAAAATGGCTGGCCGTGGGCGATCCGCGGGTCGCCTGACCTGCGGGGCCGCACCTATCTGGCGGGTACCCCGGCGGAGACCTCCGAGCGTCCGTGACGGTGCATGCGCATCGCTGGGCGCTCTGCGCCACCGTGATCGAGAAACGCCCGCGCATCAGTCAGCGACCGCTCGATCAGCTCGTCGGCATGCGCGAAGTCGATCGGCTGGATTCCGAGCGGGCATGGCGGCGGCAGCACGACGAGCTTCGCGTGATCGCGGTGCAGCTCGACGTCGGCGATCAGCCGGCTCTGTGTCAGCAGCGTCAGGGCATGTAGCGCCATGCCGAGTGCGCTCGAGGGGGGCTGCTCGAGCGCGCAGGAATGACCGCTCGGTAGCACATAGATCTCGCGTGCTCCGAGCTGGACGGCATGCGAGATCGGCGTGTTGTTGGCCACGCCCCCGTCCATCAGCGTGCGTCCTTCCCAGGCGACCGGCGGGAGGACTGCCGGAATTGCCCCGCTGGCCAACACGGCGTCTAGCGTAGGACCGCGCGAGAGCAGCAGTTCCTCGCCGGTCACAACATCCACTGCGACGACGTGAAACTCGATCGGCATCTGCTCGAGAAGCGGATGCTGGCTGTGCTCGGCCACGAGCTTGCGTAGGCCCGAGGAGGGGATGAGATGATCGCGCGATCCGAGAAAGCCGCGAAGGCTACTCAATGGATTTAGCGGAAAGATCTGCCCGCGGCGCACCGTGCGCCAGATACCTGCGAGCTCGTTCGCCGTCTGCACCGTCTGGGGGCGCGAGGCGATAAATGCTCCGTTGATGGCCCCTGCTGAGGTGCCGACGATGAGTTGCGGCGTGATATCTCGCTCGTAGAGCGCCTGCAGCATGCCAACCTGCACCGCACCCAGGCTTGCTCCGCCTGACAGGACGAAGGCTACGCCACCGGAACGTGAGCTCATGCCAGAGCTATTCCGGTCCGGCGGGGGCTTGTCGGCGCGGTGTCCACGCCCAGAGGCGGTTGAACATGTCTGCCTGCTCGACGGCATCGTCAAGCGCGTGATGGGAATGCGGCAAGCTCGACAACAGCTGCGCGGGCATGCGGGACTTCGTTGAGGCGGTCACGGTCGTGTTCGCCTTTACCGCGTACATCGTCTTCATGTCTAGGCCGGCGGAGAACCCGAACGGCGAGCCCCGGACGGCGAAGCGCTCGAAGTACCACTGGGTGAACATCCAGTCGAAGATGAGCGGGTAGCCGACGAGCACCGGTCTGCGACGACGGCGGATCGAGCGGATCCAGTCGCCGGCGGCATTCATCGCGTCGGCCGGGTCGGCGCCCTCGCGTTTCAACCGGTCGCGGTCGAGCCCGGAGACGGCCAACGCCTCGGGGTCGTACTGATCTGAGATTGGTTGGAGCTCGCGGTAGAAAACGTCCTCGCCCACGTCCGCGGGCTGATAGTCGATCCCGTCGAAGCTGCCGGCAACCGCGAAGGCAACGGATAGCATCGAGTAGGGTCCGGGGATCGGACCGTCGGCCTCGACGTCGACGGATATGTAGAGGTCGACGGAGGGCATCTCAGAGCCGATCGAAGACGCCGCCGAAGCACTCGGTCGCCAGCTTGTAGGCGACGTCGAAGTTCGCGAGGCTCTCGCTCTGGCGTTCGATCTCTTTGAGGTCAAGGATCAGCTCGCTGCCAAGCTCGTTAGGCCACTTCTTGCGCAAGCCGTTCATCCGGGACTCCCGGCTCCAGTATCGGCGGAGGTCGGCCGGCTCGTTCAGTTTCCGCTGGGCGTACTCCTCGCGCGTCTCCTCAGCCTCCTTCTCGGCGTAAAACTTGACGGTGATCATCTCGGCCACCCTCGTATGCTCGACACCAGGCTGCTTGCGTGCGATGTAGGCCAGGTCATGGAAGTGCTTGGGCTTCCCCTTGATGCACCAAGCGATGATCTTCTCGGCGGCGGCCTCCTCCAGTGAGACGGCCTGCACGCGGAAGACGGTCCCGTCGACGAGCCCAACGGGCTGGAACTCGACTACCTCCATGTCGATCACCTCGCCCTGACGCACCGCAACGCTGATGTTGACCGGATGGTCGCCGGAGGCGTCGGTGGTGAGAATGACTGGAATTTCCTCGCCGCTGATCAGTCCGCCCTTTTGATTCCACGCGCCCGCGTCGACGTCCAATTGAAAACCGAGGTCGTGCTCGGCGCGAATCGCGTCCTTGACCGCGGCAATATCGGCAGACTGCTCCTTGCGGCCGTCGGCGTAGTCGATATCAGCCAGGGAGACGCGCGGGCTCCCATGAACGTGGTGTAGCAGCGTGCCACCCTTGAGGACGAACATCTCGTCGTCGGTGACCCTCGCCACAAGCTTCGCGACAGCGGTCTTGGCGACCAGTAGGTGGGCCTGGGCTTCGGTAACGGCGTAGCGTTCGACGACGTCGTTGATCGCTTCGGGACTTGTGAGGGGTTGCTCGCGGCTCACTTGGGACGGTCTGCGCCAGCCAGTAGCGTCCGGTCCAGGCGGACGCCCCACCTGGTGTCTACGCCCGCCTCGTCCTCGGGCCGGACGCCGGCGGCGAGCGTGACAGCATAGCCCTTCCCCAAACGGGTCAGGAGCGGCTCGGCGCCCGGGATGTCGTAGCGCTCCATAAAGAAGCCGAGCCGCCGGTTGAGGCTGGGGCGGTTG
>Ga0208480_1000961_pt1 | contig 10699 bp, 7 predicted proteins | sample NGESurshal092012_4_FD_184485 | JGI IMG/M metagenome (GOLD analysis project Ga0208480, IMG submission 184485) | Arctic peat soil microbial communities from Barrow, Alaska - NGEE Surface sample F53-1 shallow-092012 (SPAdes) | ecosystem: Environmental > Terrestrial > Soil > Wetlands > Peat ... | reverse complement strand
GTAATCCTGCAGCGCGGCGTCGAGATCGCCGGGCTGTTTGGCGATCATGGCGGCGAGCACGACGCCGTCCTCCATCGCCATCGCGGCGCCCTGGCCCAAATAGGGCAACATGGCGTGCGCGGAATCGCCGAGCAACGTGGCGCGGCCTTTGTTCCAGTGCAGGAGCGGATCGCGATCGTACAGCGCCCATTTGTACCAGCGCGTGCTGCACGGAAAGACGCGCCGCAGATCGGTGTGCCAGGCCGCGTAGGTCGTGACCGGCTCCGACACGTCGCATTCGCGCGTCCAGGATTCCTCGGTCCAGCCGTCGCTGTCGAAATGGGCGACGATGTTGAGGAGTTCGCCGCGCCGGACGGGATAGTGCACCACATGGCCGTGCGGCCCCATCCACATCGTGCCGTCGGCGATATTAATGTCGCGCGGCACCGCGTCCGCCGCCGCCATGCCGCGCCAGCAGATGCAGCCGGTGAAGCGCGGCACATCGGCGCCGAACAGACTGTTGCGCACCACCGAGTGGATGCCGTCGGCGCCGACCACGATGTCGGCCTCGATCTCGCTGCCGTCGGCAAAGCGCGCCACGGCGTTCTTGGCGCGGCTCTCGACCGACACGGCGCGCATGCTGGTGCGGATCTCGGTGGTCTTGAGCGCGCCGGCGAGGATCGCCAGCAGGTCGGCGCGGTGCACCGCCAGATTGGGCGCGCCGAATTTTTCTTTGAAATCGCTGCGCCGCGTGCGCGAGATGTAGCGGCCACTGTCCCAGGAGCGGATGTTGAGAAAGTTGGTATCGCAGGCGACGGCGTTGACCTGGTCCTCGACGCCGAGCGCGCGCAGCGCCTTGACGGCGTTGGGCGTGGTGTTGAGCCCGGCGCCGATCTCGCTCAGATTCGGCGTCTGCTCACACACGATGGTTTCGGCGCCGCGATGCTCCAGCGCCAGCGCCGCGGCGAGCCCGCCGATCCCGCCTCCCACGATGGCAACGCGCGGTGCGCGTGGCATCAGGCATCCTCCACATTCGGGAGCGCAGTATGGATTGCCAGGTCAAGCCCGGCAATGACGAGGCAGGGGCGTTCAGGCGCCGCGCCAGAAGAAGTAAGCGGTCAGCACGGTGCCCAGCACGATGACGAAGCCCTTGATCAGCCGCTGGTCGAGGCGCTGCGCCCAGTGCGCGCCCATGTAGGAGCCGGCGATCGAGCCGATCAGCATTGGCGCCGTCTGCCGCCAGCGCACCACATCGGCGATGATGAACGCCACGATGGCGGCGATGCCCATGATGCCGACCAGCGCCATCTTCAGTCCATTCATCGCATTGATGTCGCGCATGCCGAACAGCGTGAAGGCGGCGAGCATGAGGAAGCCGATGCCGCCGCCGAAATAGCCGCCGTAGATCGCAATGATGAAAAGCCAGAACAGCGCGCCGCGCGGACCGGCCTGCAGGCGCCGGATCGTTTCGAGCGGCGCGAAATTGCCGGCCGCGAAGATGAGCGTGGCGAACAGAATGAGCCACGGCACGAGCGCGGAGAAAACGGTCGGCGGGGTGTAGAGCAGCAGCAAGGCCCCGATCAGCCCGCCGATCAGGCTCAGGACGATAAAGCCGCGCACGCTGAATTCGGTGATGGCGAGAATGTTGCGCCGGTACGCCCACGCGCCGGCGAATGTGCCGGGAAATAGCGCGACGACGCTCGACGCATTGGCGTCGATCGGATTAAGCCCGGCAAACAGCAGCGCCGGAAACGTAATGAGCGTTCCGCCGCCGGCGAGCGAATTCAGCACCCCGCCGGCAAAGGCGGCGAGAAAGAGGATGAGGGTGGTCATGGACGCGATGGGACGAACGCTGCAAGTGCCGGCGGCAAATCCGCTTCGCCGCAGCCATGGCCGTGTTGCGATTCCATGTCAAATTCCGTGGGACGCCGCGATGGCGCGGATTGACTGGCTTGCGGGGCTTCGCGCGTCAGCCTCAAGCTTTAAGCAAGCCTTAATGACGGAAAGGTACAGAATTACTCTGGGACAACTTCCGGAATGTCTCTGATGAGTGAGCCCGTTGAGCAAACCCTCCCGAAAGCAGCGCTCGTACTCGATGATGAAGCGCAAATCGGGACGATGGTTTGCAAGGTATTGTCTCTGATCGGTATCGCGGCGCAGCATTTCACCGATCCGATCGCCTTTCTGATCGAGATCAAACGGTCGCAGCCGCAGCTGGTTATCCTCGATCTGGCGCTCGGCCAATCCGACGCGGTCGACGTCATCCGCAAGCTCGATGTCCTCAAGTTTCCCGGCATGGTGCTTCTGATCAGCGGGCGCGACGAGGCGACGCTTGCCGAGATCGAACGCATCGGGCGTTCGCATGGCTTGTGGATGGCGCCGTCGCTGCGCAAGCCGTTCCGTTCCGCCGAGCTCAAGGCGCGGCTCCAATCCGTGACCAGACCGGAAAAATCGAACCCCGAAAATCTGAAAGCGCCGGAGCCCGAAGCGCCGCAGACTTCGCAGGTCGACCTTGGTGCAGCGCTGAAACAGCGTTGGCTTGAGGTGTGGTATCAGCCCAAAATAGACCTTCGCTCGCTGGCGGTTTCCGGCGCCGAGGCCTTGATCCGCGCCCGCCACCCGGAGCGCGGCGTGATCCAGCCGGTCGATTTGCTGCCGCCGGCAGGCGACCCGCTCTATCGGCCGCTTTCAGTCTTCGTCGCCCAGCGCACGATGGTGGATTGGGGCACGCTTGCCAGCGCGGGATATCCGCTCAAGCTTGCGATCAACATGCCGGCGTCGGTGCTCAACGCGCCCGGCTTTGTCGATGTGGTGCGCAAGCTCGTGCCCGCGACGCGAGAATTCCCCGGCCTGATCGTCGAGGTCACCGAGGATGAAATCATTCGCGACCCCGATTGGATCCATGAGGTTGCGATGCAGCTCCGGCTCTGCAACGTCTCGCTTTCGATCGACGATTTCGGTTCGGCCTACGCGTCGCTGTCGCGGCTTAAGGACATGCCGTTCCGCGAGATCAAGCTCGACCGGACGTTCGTGTCCAACTGCAGCGGCGACCCGCTCAAGCGTGCGCTTTGTCAAACGGTCGTCGACCTCGCGCACCGCTTCGGCGCGTCGGCGTGCGGCGAAGGGGTGGAAACGGCGGAGGATCTGCACTGCCTTGCGGAGCTCGGGTTCGATACCGCGCAGGGCTTTTTCTTTGCCAAGCCGATGCCGCTCGAGCGGTTGCTCGGCTATCTCGCCAAAGCGCAAAACGGGCCGGTATGCGACGCCGCGACGATAGGCCCCGTACTGCGATCCGCGTCATAGGCGCCGATGTCCGCGGTCATGGACGACAACGAACACGCGGACGGGTTTCTCTCAACCGCCCCTGTTCGCCCGGCGGATCGCCGCCTCGCAGTTGCGGTCATCGCGATCTCGGCCGTGATCTTCGTATGCGCGGCGCCGTTCGCCGGGACGCCGCTGCCGAAGGTGCCGGCGTTTATACCAAGCTACGAATCGGCGTTCGCCATCAACGATCTGATCACGGCCATCTTGCTGTTCAGCCAGTTTGCAAAATTGCGCTCGCGGGCTGTCTGCGCCTTGGCCGCCGGCTATCTGTTCACCGCGCTGATGGCGGTCGCGCACGCGCTGACGTTTCCGGACCTGTTCGCGCCGGGCGGCCTGCTTGACGCGGGGCCGGACACAACCGCATGGCTTTACGTGTTTTGGCACGGCGGCTTTCCACTTGCCGTCATCGCCTATTCGCTGAGCAAAGATCGGGACGTAAGCTCCGCCAGGCGCGTCGGCTCCGTTCGCACCGTGTTTCTGGTCGCGATTGCGACCGTGCTTGCCGCGGTCGTCGGCCTGACGATGCTCGCCACAACCGGCAAGGCGATGCTGCCGGCGATCATGGCGGGCAACCACAACACAATTGCGCTCACGGTCGCGGTCGCCTCGGTCTGGACATTATCCTTGGCTGCGCTCGGGCTATTGTGGTGGCGCCGCCCGCACAGCATTCTCGATCTGTGGCTGATGGTCGTCATGTCGGCGTGGCTGTTCGATGTGGCGCTCAGCTCCATCCTCAACGGCGGACGCTTCGATCTCGGCTTCTATGCCGGCCGCATCTATGGACTGCTGGCCGCGAGTTTCGTGCTGGCGGCGCTTTTGCTTGAAACCGGCTGGCTGCATGACCGGTTGACCGCCGCCCGCGCCCAATTGGCCGAACGCGCCCGTGATCTCGAGCGGCGGGTGCGCGAGCGCACCGAAGAGTTGCAGCAATCGAATGCGTTGCTCAAGGCGGAAATCGCGGAACGGCAGCTGGCCGACCAGGAGCTTCGGCGCACGCGCACCTTCCTCGACGTGATGATCGAAAGCCTTCCCGCCATGCTGCTGGTGAAAGACGCCATTACCGGCCAGTGCACCTATCTCAACCGGGCCGGTGAAGATCTGCTCGGCATCGATCGGGCCGAGATGGTCGGCAAGACCGTGCGCGAGCTGGCGCAGGGACAGGACGCCGATCTGATCGAGTTGCAGGACAAGCGCACGCTGACGTCGGACAGGCCCTATGAGATCTACGAAGGCACGCTGAATACGCGCAAGCACGGCAAGCGTCTGGTGCGAACGAAAAAATTGGCGGTCCTCGACGAGAACGGCGCACCAAAATATCTGCTGGCATTTTCCGAGGACATCACCGAGCAGCGGCAGGTGGAGGACCAGCTGCGCCACGCCCAGAAGATGGAGGCGCTCGGCCATCTGACCGGGGGGCTGGCGCACGATTTCAACAATCTCCTGGCCATCATCATCGGCAATCTCGACGTCCTGGCGGAACTGCGTCCGGGCGATGCCGAGCAGACGGAACTGGTGCAGGGCGCCATCAGCGCGGCGCTGAGTGGCAGCGAGTTGAACAAGCGGCTGCTGGCATTCGCACGGCGGCAGCCGCTACTCCCCGAGCAGGTCGATCTGAATATGTTGATCGAAGAGATCAGCATGCTGTTGAAGCGTACGCTCGGTCAGAACGTTGAAATCGGCCTCGATCTCGATCGCTCCATTCCGGCGGTCACAGTGGACCGCGTGCAGTTGGAGACCGCGATCGCCAACCTCGCCAACAACGCGCGCGACGCAATGCCCGATGGCGGCCGTTTGATCATCGCAACGCACACGGCCTATTTGGACCAGGATTACGCCGCACACCACGCCGAGGTCGTTCCCGGCAGTTACGTGGCCATTGAGGTCAGCGACTCGGGGCAAGGGATGATGCCCGAGGTCACCGCCCACATCTTCGAGCCATTCTATACGACCAAGGAGCAGGGCAAGGGCACCGGCCTCGGCTTGAGCATGGTGTTCGGCTTCATGAAGCAGTCCGGCGGGCACATCAACGTTTACAGCGAGCCGGGTCGCGGCACGACGTTTCGGCTTTATTTGCGACCGGCAAACGCAAGCAATATGGCCGAGGACGTCGAGGCGCCGCCGTTGCAGCCCGACGCCGATATCCACGAGACGATCCTTGTGGTCGAAGATAATGCTCAGCTGCGTCAGATCGTGGTGAAGCAGTTGAGCGGATTCGGCTTTCAGGTGCTTGAGGTCGACAACGCAAAGCGTGCGCTGGAACTGCTCGCGCTTAAGGGAAAGGTCGATCTCTTGTTTACCGACGTGGTGCTGCCGGGAGACATGGACGGGTGCGCTCTCGCCCGCGAAGTCGTTTCGCGATGCCCGGACGCGAAGGTGCTGCTCACCTCCGGCTTTCCCGGCGCGCGGCTGACCGACATGCAAACGCTCGGCACCAGCGTTCGCCTGCTCAGCAAGCCCTATCGAAAAGAAGATCTGGCGCGAACGGTCCGCGAGGCGCTCGGCGATTGACGGCTACGCGCCGCCGCCGCCGGCCTGCTTGTACCGCCGCCTGACGCAAGCTAGCGGCGTGACGCAGGAATCCAAGCAGGACACGCAAACGCAGGTCGCGATCGTGGGGGGCGGGCCGGTCGGTCTGGTGCTCGCGCTGTTTCTCGATTTTCACGGCGCCAAATGCACGATCTTCAACACCGAGCCGGAAAGCCGCTGGCACCCGAAGGGCAACGGCCAGAACGCCCGTACCATGGAGCTTTACCGCCGTCTCGGCTTTTCCGATGAGGTGCGCCGCCTCGGCCTGCCGGGCAATCATCCGTTCGATCAGGCCTATTTCACCCGGCTGTCGTCACACGAGATCTATCGCTTCCCGATGCCGAGCCGCGACGAGCGGATCGCCATGCGGGTGCAGATGCCGGTCACCGATCAGCTGCCGGAGCCGATGTTTCACGTCAATCAGATGTATGTCGAGCGCTATCTGCTCGAGCGCGTACGCCAGTCGCCGAACATCGACGTTCGCTTCGGCTGGCAGGTCGATTGGTTCACGCAGAACGAGGAGGGTGTGCGGCTGCACGCGTGCAAGACCGACGGCGCGGATGAAATCGTCTGCAGTGCGGAATACGCGGCCGCGTGCGACGGCGGCAACGGCTTCATCCGAAAGACACTGGGCATCGCCTATGAGGGCGACGTGCAGAAGAAGGACGCCTATTGGGCCGGCCAGTTCTTCTCCATCTACATGCGCATCCCGGAGCTTTATCCGAAATTTGTCGGTCATCGCCGCGGCTGGATGTATTGGGCGATCAATTCCGACCCGCACACGCGCGGCGTCATCTTCTCGCTCAATGGCGCCGATGAGTTCATGATGCTGATCAAGCCGGAGCGCGGCCACAGCGGCGTCGACACCGCAAAGGTGGCCGATTGGCTCAAGCGGACGATCGGCGCCGATATCGCGATCGAGATACTGGCCTACCATCCGTGGAATGCCGGCCAGGCGCTGGTCGCCGAACGCTATCGCGCCGGCCGCATCTTCATTGCCGGCGATGCCGCGCATCTGTTCACGCCGACCGGCGGCTTCGGTATGAATACCGGCATCGACGACAGCTCGAACCTGGCATGGAAACTTGCCGCGGTGCTCCAGGGCTGGGGCGGACCGCGATTGCTCGACTCCTACGAAGCCGAGCGCAAGCCGATCGGACGTCGCAACACCGGCGCGTCGCGCCAATATGCCTCGCGCATGCATGACGCCGTCGTGCCGGACAATATCGAGGCTGAAGGTCCCGCGGGGGACGCCGCGCGCGCCGAGGCGGCGACAATGACCTACGTGCGCTACAATCATTTCAACCGCGCCGAGGATGTGGACGCGGTCGGCGTGCAGATCGGCGGCCGCTACGATGGTTCTCCCGTCATCGTTACGGATGGCACGCCGCCGCCGGATGTTTTCCCGGAAACCTACGACGAGTACGTGCCGAGCGGGCTTCCCGGCGGCCGCGCGCCGCATCTTTGGCTCGACGATCGCCGCGTGATGGGCAGTTCGCTGTTCGATCAATTCGGCCGCGGTTTTACGTTGCTGCGACTCGAATCCAACGCAGCTGATACGGCGCCGCTCGAGCGCGCCGCGGCGGCGCGCGGCATTCCCCTCAAAATCCTGGATGTGGCGCAGCCGGCGGGTCGCAGACTTTACGGTCGCAATCTTGCGCTCGTACGTCCCGACCAATACATCGCCTGGCGCGGCGACCGCTTGCCCGACGATGTGGATGCTTTGCTGATCTGCGTCACCGGGTTCTGATCCGCTTTACGCGGCGAATGAGGTTTCTCTATGGACTTCAAAATCAATGCATTCGCTGCGTTAGTACTTCTTATCGGGCCATCGGCCGTTGACGCCAAGGACACTCATGTTCCCGTTCAATATTCCGCCGCTGAGTATCTGAAAAACTTTGCGCTGAGCGTTTGCATATCGCATGGCTATCAATCCGATGAAGTGGTGAAGGACAGTTCCGCTGCCGCCGGCGGTTACTTTCAACGCGGCAGCCTTCCTATCGAGGCTTATGAAGAAGCCGAAGCGCTTGCCAAAGGATTTTTGTCGAAAGAATATGTAGGCATGCACGGGGGAAACTTTACATTGATGAAATGCATCGATGTCTTCAACAGCAAAGAGCTTGAGTGGCTGATACAAAAATATATCAAAAAATGATGCAGGTCTGCTGCTGCCGTATATATTGCCTTGTCGCCAGAAAAAGCATTTTGTGGAAATCGGGTGCGATATGTCGTGTTTGAATTGGGACAGTTATGGAGGTTGTGAAATGAAGCTGCTTGTCGGTCTGGCTCTATTGATCGCCGCATTTGTTCATCCCGCGCACGCCACGGACCTGGACTGCGTCAGCACGACATTCAATCTGCTCTCGCCGAACGACAAGGTGTGCCTGAGCGTGTTTGAGGATCCGCAAGTGGCCGGCGTCGTGTGCCACATTTCGCAGGCGAGAAAAGGCGGCTGGGGCCAGCCTCTGGGCCTCAACGAAGACCCCTCCAATTTTTCATTGTCGTGCCGGCAGATCGGTCCAATCAGTGTCGATATGTCGAAGCTGCCCGACAAAACAGAGGTGTTCAGTCAGAAAACCAGCATCTTTTTCAAGACGACCCGGATCTATCGCGTGCTGGACAAGCCGCACCACACGCTCATTTACCTCGCGATCAGCACCAAGATCGTCAATGGCTCGCCGGCGAACGCGCTCAGTACCGTGCCGATCATGCCGTGGCCGCACTGACACTGACACTGACGCGGGGCAGGGGTTCGAGGCCCGCAGTCACTACTTTGAGATCGCGTCCGCCGTCTTCGCGATTAGCGCCTTGGGCGTCGCGTAAGCGGTTGCCAGGAGCTTGTCGATCGCTTGGGCCGGCACAAAATCGACATCGAGCTTGATCCGTTGCGCCTCGGCTTTGAATTGCGGATCCTGCGTCGTGCGTTCGAACGCAGCGACCAGCGCCGCCTTGCGATCGGCGGGAATGTCCGGCGGCGCCGCGAATGGCCGTGACATCGCGAGCGTCGTGACGATGAGTTTTATGATCTGTTCCTGCTCTCGATTCTGCGCGACGTCCGCAAGGGTCGGTACGTTGAGCAGATCCGGGCTCTTGCGGAGCCCGATCTGGACAATGACGTAGATCTTGCCGTCCCTGATATAGTCCGGGTGGACACTCACGACCGTTCCCCAGGAAATACCGCAGACGCCATCGAGCTCGCCGCGCTCGATGGCGAGGAATATGTCGTTGGTGCCGCGGTATCCGCTGACCAGCTTCACCTTGGCGCCGAAAATATTCTTCACAAATCGGGCGTAGATATCCGGCTCCGCTCCTGCGCCTTCGCCGCCGAGCGACGACGGCTTCGTCAGAAGGTCCTGCCAGGTCTTGATCGGCGACGACCGCGACGTGAAACAGACGATCACGTCCTGCGCGACGCTGCCGAGCCAGGTGAATTTTCTGCTGTCGAAATTGGCGCCCCTCAGCAGCGGCGCGAGCGGCAGTGTCCGCGAAAATGTTCCGACAACGGAGCCGTCTTTCGGAGCAACAGAATACAGATAATCGACCGCTCGCAGGCTTCCGGCGCCGGCCATGTTCTCGGGAACGACCGTCGGCTTGCCTGGCAGATACTTTCCCATGTAGCGGCTGATCAATCGGCCATAGAGGTCGTAACCGCCGCCGACGCCGAAGCCGATAATCATCGAGAGCGAGTGGCCTTTGTAGAAATCTTCGACGTCATCGGCGCGAGTTGGTGTGCCGATGCTGACGAGCAGCGCCATGCCCGCAACGATCATGGCTGCGATGATCGAGGCCATGTGGAAAGTATTCTGGCGGCGAGCCGCGATGCCGCCTTCGCTGCGTATCGAAGATTTACGCATTGCCGGAAAGACCATCTAGACCATCATGGCCGCGTCGCTATTTCTTCGGCTTGCACGGTCCGAACTGGAGCGCCTTGCACTCGTCTTTGACACTAGGAATCGTCTCCAGCACCTTCTCGTGCAGCTTGCCGTCGGGGCCTTTGACGACTTCATCCAGATACTCGTTCATGACGATGTCGCGGGTCTGCGGATCGATCATGATCGGGCCCTGCGGGCTTGTGTATTTCCAGCCGAGCAACGACTTTACCGCGGCGTCGCCGTCCATCTTGCCCTTGGTGGCCTGCACGGCGTGAGCGATCGCCGCCATGGCATCCCAGGCGCCGACCGCGAAGAAATCAGTCGATGCGTCGGCGCCGTACGCCTTCTTCCAGGCGGCGACGAACGCCTTGTTCTGCGGGTTGTCGAGATCGGCGTTGTAATGGTGCATGGTGATCAGCCCGACCGCGGCGTCGCCCATGCCTTGCAGCTTGGTGTCCTGGACGATGTCGCCGGGGCCGATCAGCTTGATGCCGGCTGCCCGCATGCCGAGCGCGCCGTAGGTCTTGACCACGGCGGTGGCATGGTCGCCGGCCGGCACAAACACGAACAGCACGTCCGGATGCTCGTTCTTGGCGCGCTGGAAGAACGGCGTGAAGTCGGGCACCTGGCTCGGTCCGCCGGCCGGAATGGCGTCGAGCACCTTGCCGCCATTCTGCTCAAAAGCGAGCTTGAAAGCGTCCAGGCTGTCCTTGCCGGGCGGATAGTCCGTGTAGGCGACCACGGCGGTCTTGGCGTGCAAGGTCTTGGCGGTCGCGATGCCCAGCGCATAGCTCGAATGCCACAGCGTGAACGAGGTGCGCACGTAATAGGGCGACAGATTGGTGATGAACGAGGTGCCGGCGTTCATGATGACGCCGAGCTTCTTGCCGGCGGTGACGATCGGCGCCGAAGCGATCGCATCGGGCGAATAGCTCCAGCCGGCCAGCACGTCGACTTTGTTCTGGGTCAGCAATTCCTGGGCGGCGACCTTGGCCTCG
>Ga0208480_1000960_pt1 | contig 10721 bp, 9 predicted proteins | sample NGESurshal092012_4_FD_184485 | JGI IMG/M metagenome (GOLD analysis project Ga0208480, IMG submission 184485) | Arctic peat soil microbial communities from Barrow, Alaska - NGEE Surface sample F53-1 shallow-092012 (SPAdes) | ecosystem: Environmental > Terrestrial > Soil > Wetlands > Peat ... | reverse complement strand
TGTCCGCGATCAGCCGTTCCAGGGTGGCGAGCCAGTGCCGGTAATAGGTCTCCCCGGTATCGGGATCGCCGGCAGCCTGGGCACCCTTGATTTCGTCGGCAAGCGTAGCGGCCCATTCGTTCCAGCTAAACAGTCCGCGCTCGTGCAGCGCCAGCGCCATGGCAAAGGCCTGCGCTTCCCAGGGTTCGCGAAACACCGGTCCATCGCCATCGCGGGGGATGCCGGGCAGGGCACTGGTGGCGCGCGCCGCAGCCGTTTCCATCACGCCATCTCCAGATAGGGCTCGAAGGCATCGATCGATATCTTGATAGTCGGATCGGCGTCCGGACCCCACAGCTCGGCTCCGTCGAACACGACGTTGTAAAGCCATTGCGGGTTATCGCCGGATTCGGTCGCGGCCGAGTCCGGGAAAACGTGGCAGCCGAGGTCACGCTCGACCAGCCCGATATGACCGCGTGCGTAGCGTGGCAGCCTGGTGTGCGTCGCCGGATGAATGTTCCTGGCGCGGACGCGATCGCCTGGCTTGAACTTGGCCGGCGCGGGCGCCGTGCGTCCAAATTTCCCGCGCACCATGATGCGCTCGACATCATCAAGGGTGAACTTGCCGTGCTTGAGCGGCTTGGCCGGTTCGACCGCGTGACCCGCAGTGACTTCCCCGGCGGCGATGTAGCCCTTGTCGATCAGCAGGTCTTCAAGCCCGAGCAGCCATTTCTGATAGTATGAACTGCTGAGATAGACATGGGGCGGCAGCGCTTCCCGGTAGAACCGCGAGGTATCGATGTTGAATGCGCCCGCTGCCCCCATGGCGCGGACCATCGCCAGCACCCGTCCTTCCCATTCGGTGTGAAACATCGGCTCGTTCGGTTCCGGCTCGACCTTGCCGAAGCCGTCCATGCCGCCCATGTCGTGCACGCCATTCATGATTGCGGACCGGGCGTTCTGGGAAAGCCGGTGCCGATCATGGAGTCACGCGTCACGAGCTCGGCGAGTTGCTGCTCGCTCCAGCCGTCGGTGCCCTCGGGGCGCATCGGCAGCACCAGGAAGCGGGTCTCGGCGGTCGAGTCCCATACCCGGATCTCGGTTTCCTTCGGCAGGCTCACGCCGAAATCGGCGAGCACGCCGCGCGGGTCCTTGACGGCGCGGGAACGGTACGGCGCGGCCTTGTACCAGACCGGCGGAAGCCCGAGCATCTCCCAAGGGTAACAGGAGCACAGCGTGCACACGACCATGTTGTGGCGCTGCGGCGTGTTCTCGACCGCGACAAGATGATCGCCGACCCGGCTGACGTGCCCGAGCTGGCTCACGGCCCGGGTGGCGTCATCGAGCACGGCTCGCTTGAAACCCGGGTCGGACCAGGCTTTGGCGACGACCTGTGCGCCATTGTGAGGGCCGATCCTGGTTTCGTAAGCCTGGACAATGGCGTCGAGTGCGGCCGGGTCGACGTAGCCCTTTTCGGTCAGGACCGTCTCAAGCGCGCGCACGCGCAGCTCGGTTTCGGACAATTCCGAATGATCATGGTCGTGATCGTGATGATGGTGGTCGGTCATGGGGCAAGGATAGACGGAATATTCTGTCGATGTCGAGGCATCTGCCGAGGCCGCGCGCGAACGAGCCGACATGACGCCCATGCGTCCCCGGCGCGCAGGTATTAGCCCGGAGCTTTGTGCGGTAAAGTTCAGCGAAAATGCGGGCAGGGAGACGGGATTTGGCGAAATTTGTAACCATCGAAAAGGGCCTCGGGCCCGAGGGCCGGATCGCGGTGGTGCGCTTTGACCGCGGTGACGGCATCAACGCGCTGTCGCCGGAAGCCTTGCGCCAGCTCACCGATGCGGCGCGCAGCTTCGAGGACGACGGCGACACCTCGGTCGTGGTGCTGACCGGCGGCGCCAACGCCTTCAGCGCCGGATTCGACTTGAAGGACACCGAGGGCCGATCGCGCCGGACCATGGATATCGGCGCGCTGCGCCGGCATCTCAAGCTCGGACCGCGGCTGAGCCGCGCCTGGCAGGAGATGGAGCAGATCAGCATCGGCGCCATCGAAGGATTTTGCATCGGCGGCGGCGTCGCGCTGGCGGTGGCGCTGGATTTTCGCGTCATCGCCCGCAACGCCCATCTCAGGGTCCCGGAGGTCGGACTCGGCATGAACATGAGCTGGCAGAGCATTCCGCGGATGCTGCATCTGATCGGACCGGCCCGTACCAAGCAGGCGGTGATCCTGGCCGACCAGCGCATCAGCGCCGAGGAGGCCCATGAATGGGGCCTCGTGGAGGAGGTGGTCGATCCCGGCAGGGCGTTCGACGGCGCGATGGCCATGGCCGCAAAGGTCGCCGCGCAGCCGCCAATATCGGTGGCGATGACCAAGCTGACCGTCAACCGGCTCGCGCACGCGCTCGACGATCTCGCCAGCCACATGGATGTCGACCAGTTCGCGCTGGCAAGCCTGACCGAGGACCACAAGGAAGGCGTCGCGGCGTTCCTCGCCAGGCGCAAGCCGCGCTTCAAGGGACGGTAGGCCGACGTTCCATGTTCACTCCGGGTTACGGGACGTCCACAAATCGGATTCGCATAAGATATATTATGGAATATTTATATCAATAGGAATTACAGATACTTGTATCGAAGTGTTCCTGTTCATGGCCATTCTCAGGTTCCGGCCAGCGGCATTGATCTAGGACCGCACGGGCAGATATCCGGCCGCCGCAAACCCGCCGTCCACGTTGAGGATGTGCCCGGTGACAAAGCTGGCCTTGGTGTCGTCAAGCAGGAACACGGCCGCGCCGGCGATCTCGTCGGGCGACGCGTAGCGCCGCTGCGGCACCTCCCGGATCCATTCCGCGCGCATCGTCTGGTCCTGCATCGCTTGGACCAGCGGCGTCTCGACCGGTCCCGGTGCGATGGCGTTGACGCGGATGTTCTGGGGTGCCAGTTCGCAGGCCATCACCTGGGTCAGCGTAATGACGCCGCCCTTCGACGCCCCATAGGCTGACCGGCCAAGATTGCCGCGCTGACCGGAAATCGAGGTGATGTTGACAATGGCGCCGCCGCCATGGGCGCGCATCAACTTGCCGGCCTCGCGGGCCACGATGAAGCTGCCGATCAGATTGATATCGAGGACCTTGCGGAACAATTCGACGCTGGTTTCGAAGAACGGCACGTCGGCGCCAATCCCGGCTGAGTTGACCAGGCCACGGACCGGGCCGAAGCCGTCCTCGCAACCATCGAGCGCCGCGATTACGCTGGCCTCGTTGGCGACGTCCATGACGACGCATTTGGTGGCATTGGCGCGCACCGGTTCCAGTTCGATCCGCGCGGCGTCGAGCCGGTCCTGCGCCAGATCGGCAATCACCAGTTTCCAGCCCTCGGCGAGCAGGGCTCTCGCAATGGCAAGGCCGATCCCGGAGGCCCCGCCGGTGACAATGGCAACGCCGCGATCGGTCATGATGGCCTGCCCTCAATCGTTAAAACGCCGGTCTTCGCCGCCGGCCGCCGCAAGCTTGCACGAATCTCCTCCGCACAAAAGCTGATGGCGAAAGGCTTGGTATTTGCGGGGAAAGCAGGCAATAAACCCTGCAATGACCGGTGATGACCCGGCGGTGCCGGTTCCATATGGTGCCATTTACAAGAACAATCAGGGAGTGAACCAGATGAGCTTTTCACGACGCACGCTGCTCAAGGCGAGCGCGGCCTCGGCGGTGCTGGGCGGCATCGGCGCGCCGTTTGTCGCGCGCGCCCAGCAGGCCGAATTCACCTACAAATACGCCAATAATCTTCCGGATGCCCATCCCATGAACACCCGCGCCAAGGAGATGGCGGCGGCAATCAAGACCGAGACCAATGGCCGTGTCGATGTGCAGATATTTCCCAACAACCAGCTCGGTTCCGACACCGACATGCTGAGCCAGGTCCGTTCCGGCGGCGTCGAGTTCTTCACGCTGTCGGGCCTGATCCTCTCGACGCTGGTGCCGGCTGCCTCGATCAACGGCATCGGGTTCGCTTTTCCGGACTATGACACGGTCTGGAAGGCCATGGACGGCGAACTCGGCGCCTATGTGCGCGGCGAAATCAGCAAGGCCAATCTCGTCGTGATGGACAAGATCTGGGACAATGGATTCCGGGAAACCACCTCGTCGACCAAGCCGATCAACGGTCCTGACGATTTCAAGGGTTTCAAGATTCGCGTGCCCGTGTCGCCGCTCTGGACCTCGATGTTCAAGGCTTTCGATGCAGCGCCGGCGTCGATCAATTTCAGCGAGGTCTATTCTGCGTTGCAGACCAAGATCGTCGAGGGCCAGGAGAATCCGCTGGCCATCATCTCGACCGCGAAGCTCTACGAGGTGCAGAAGTTCTGTTCGCTCACCAACCACATGTGGGACGGCTTCTGGTTCCTGGCCAATCGCCGTGCCTGGGAAAAGCTGCCCGAAGACCTCCGCACCATCGTTGCCAAAAACATTAACGCGGCCGGGGTCAAGGAGCGTGTCGACGTCGAGAAGCTCAACGCCGGCTTGCGGCAGGAACTGGCCGGCAAGGGACTGACGTTCAACCAGCCTGACATCGCGCCATTTCGCGAAAAACTCCGTTCTGCCGGGTTCTATGCCGAATGGAAGGGCAAATATGGCGATCAGGCGTGGGGGCTATTGGAGAAGTCGGTAGGCAAGCTGTCGTAACGGGCGGCCGTGATGGCGCAGGCGGAACTCACGCAAGCGTCGGGAGGCGAGGCGGTCTCCCCTCGCCGCCGGTCGCTTGCGGCATCGCTTGAGGTTTTGCTGGGACTGCTGGTCGAAATTCCCGCGGCCATTCTGGTCGTCGCCGAAATCGTTATCCTGTTTGCCGGCGTGGTCGCGCGCTACGGGTTGCGCGAGCCGCTGATCTGGTCGGACGAATTGGCTTCGATCCTGTTCCTGTGGCTGGCGATGCTGGGTGCCGCGGTGGCGTTCCGCCGTTCCGAGCATATGCGAATGACCGCGATCGTGGCCGGTGCGAGGCCCGCTCTACGGACCTATCTCGATGTGGTCGCGACCTGTGCGGCGCTGGCTTTCCTGCTGCTGATCGCCTGGCCGTCCTGCCAATACGCCTATGAAGAGAGCTTCATCACCACGCCCGCGCTGCAAATTTCCAATCTCTGGCGCGCCGCGGCATTGCCGGCCGGCACCTGCCTGATGGCGCTGTTTGCGCTGTTGCGATTAGTACGCAGCGGCGACGCGCGGATCGTGCTGGGTGCGGTGCTGTCGGTGGTGCTGCTGATCGCGGTTTTCTGGCTGGCGCAGCCATGGCTTCGCCCGCTTGGCAACATCAACCTCGTCATCTTTTTTGTCGGCGTCGCCGGTTTCTGCGTCTTTGCCGGGGTTCCCATTGCCTTCGGCTTCGGGCTCGCCGTGTTTGGATACCTCGCCCTGACGACGCACACGCCGCTGATGGTGCTGGTCGGCCGCATGGACGAAGGCATGAGCCACCTGATCCTGCTGGCGGTGCCGCTGTTCGTGTTCCTTGGCCTGCTGATCGAGATGACCGGCATGGCGCGCGCCATGGTGGCGTTTCTGGCGAGCCTGCTCGGTCATGTCCGCGGTGGCCTACATTACGTGCTGGTCGGTGCGATGTATCTGGTCTCGGGCATATCGGGCTCGAAAGCGGCCGATATGGCGGCAGTGGCACCGGTGCTGTTTCCCGAAATGAAAAAGCGCGGCGCCAAGCCGGGCGACCTGGTCGCCCTGCTCGCGGCCACCGGCGCCCAGACCGAAACCATCCCGCCCAGCCTGGTGCTGATCACCATCGGCTCGGTGACCGGCGTCTCGATCTCGGCTCTGTTCACCGGCGGCCTGTTGCCCGGCGTGGTGCTGGCGATCACGCTGTCGGCGCTGGTGTGGTGGCGCTACCGACGAGAAGACCTCAGCCATGTCAAGAAGGCGACCGCCGGCGAGATCGTCAAATCCTTCGTCATCGCCCTGCCCGCTTTGGCACTGCCGTTCGTGATCCGCGCCGCCGTGGTCGAGGGCATCGCCACTGCGACCGAGGTCTCCACCATCGGAATCGTCTATGGGTTCGTTATTGGCCTTGTGGTCTATCGCGGCTTCGACTGGCGGCGGCTGGCACCGATGCTGGTCGAGACCGCCTGCCTGTCGGGCGCGATCCTTCTCATCATCGGGACCGCCACCGGCATGGCCTGGGGCCTGACCCAGTCCGGCTTTTCCCGCGCGCTGGCCGCGGCCATGACCGGCCTGCCCGGCGGCCACGGGTCCTTTATCGCGGTATCGATCGTGGCGTTCACGATCCTGGGCAGCGTGCTCGAGGGCATTCCGGCGGTCGTGCTGTTCGGCCCGCTGCTGTTTCCGATCGCACGGCAGGTCGGCGTTCACGAGGTCCATTATGCGATGATCATCATCCTCGCCATGGGGATGGGATTGTTCGCGCCGCCGTTCGGGGTCGGCTACTATGCCGCCTGTGCCATTGGCCGGGTCGATCCGGCCGATGGCATCCGGCCGATCTGGGGCTATATGCTGGCGCTGCTGGTCGGCCTGATCGTGGTGGCGATTTTTCCGTGGATTTCGATCGGCTTTCTCTAGGCTTGCATGAAATGGAAGGTAGCGACGAGTGGCAGCCAGAACCAGTATCTGACCGGGCTGGACAAGACCCCGGCCAACTTCGTTGCGCTCAGCCCATTGAGCTTTCTGGCGCGCACGGCGGCGGTCTATCCCGACCATATCAGCACGGTCTATGAGGACCGCGTCTTCACCTGGTCGGAAACCCAGGCGCGCTGCCATCGGCTGGCGTCGTACCTTGCCAGCCGCAACATCGGTCCCGGCGATACCGTCGCGGCGATGCTGCCGAACATTCCGGCCATGAACGAGGTGCATTTTGCGGTCCCGATCGCGGGCGCGGTGCTGAACGCGCTGAACATCCGCCTCGATGCCCCGTCGATCGCGTTTCAGCTCGATCATGGCGGCGCCAAACTCATTCTGGTCGATCCGGAATTTGCCGGCGTCATCGCCGAGGCGCTCACTTTGATGACGGGACCGAAGCCGTTTGTTGTCGACGTCGACGACAGCGCCTTTGGCGGCGGCCGGCGCATCGGCGACATCGAATATGAAGAGGCACTGTCGCAAGGCGGTCCGGGCTTCATCGCGCGACCGCCGCGCGACGAGTGGGACGCGATCGCGCTGAGTTACACTTCCGGCACCACGGGCAATCCCAAGGGCGTCGTCACCCATCATCGCGGCGCCTACCTCAACGCCGTCAGCAACATCCTTGCCGGCAACCTCGGCCAGCATCCGGTCTATCTCTGGACGCTGCCGATGTTCCACTGCAACGGCTGGTGTTTTCCGTGGACCATCGCGGCGGCTGCGGGCATCAACGTCTGCCTGCGCAAGGTGGATCCTGCGAAGGTTTTTGAGTTGATCGGAAAACATGGTGTCACCCACATGTGCGGCGCGCCGATCGTCTACAACACGCTGATCAACGCGCCCGACGCGCCCAAAGCTCCGAGCCCGCGACCTGTCGTCGGGCTGATCGCGGGCGCAGCGCCGCCGGTTGCGGTGCTCGAAGGTGCCGAGCGGATCGGGATCAAGCTCAGCCATGTTTATGGTCTGACCGAGGTCTATGGTCCGGCGTCGGTGTGTGCGGAGCAGCCCGGTTGGGACGAGTTGCCCGCCGAGCAGCGCGCCCAGTTGAAGCGCCGCCAGGGCGTTTCCTATCCGCTGCAGGAATCGGTCACGGTGATCGATCCGGAAACCATGCGCGAGGTGCCGCGCGACGGCGAAACCATCGGCGAGGTGATGTTTCGCGGCAACATCGTGATGAAGGGCTATCTCAAGAACGAGAAAGCCACCGCGGAAGCGTTTGCCGGCGGCTGGTTTCACACCGGCGATCTCGGCGTGCTCGATGAACACGGCTATGTCATCATCAAGGATCGTTCCAAGGACATCATCATTTCCGGCGGCGAAAATATCTCCTCGGTCGAGGTCGAGGACGTGCTCTACCGTCATCCCGCGGTGCTGTTCGCCGCCGTGGTAGCAAAGCCCGATTCAAAATGGGGCGAAGTGCCCTGCGCGTTCGTCGAACTGAAGGACAACGCCCGTGCGACCGAGGCGGAGATCATCGCGTTCTGCCGCGGTCACATGTCGGGTTTCAAGACGCCGAAGGCGGTGATATTCGGAACGATCCCCAAGACCTCGACCGGCAAGATCCAGAAATTCCTGCTGCGCAGCCAGGTGGATTCGGCCAAGGCGATATCGGCCTGAGGCCGCGCCCCGATTTGGTGGCCGTAGCCCGGATCGAGCGCAGCGCAATCCGGGGTGGCGATGCGAGTGCGCGGCATTTATTGCTCGTCGCCGCGTCCCAAAGTGATAGGCTTGCCTTTCAGCCGCGCCAACGAGCGTGCTGCTGCACGGGAGAGAGATGACCATGATAGAAAAATCATCTGCGACGCGACTTGCGCTGGCGGTGACGGGAGGATTGCTGATTTGTTCGATCGCAGCGCACGAAGCTGCTGCCGCGGAGCCCGCCGAGGTCAAGGTGCTGACGTCGGTAGCGCTGACTTCGGCATTGGACGAAATTGCTCCGCAATTCGAGCGCGCGACCGGAAACAAACTCAAGATTGGCTACAGCCTGATCGCCGATATCAAGAAACGCATGATTGCGGGCGAAACCGCCGACGTCGTCATCCTGTCGCGGCCGGCGATGGACGACCTCGAGAAGCAGGACAAGTTTGCGCCCGGCAGCGTCGCGAATGTCGCGGGTACACCGGTTGCGGTGGCCGCACGCGCGGGTGCGGCAAAACCGGACATCAGTTCGGTCGACGCCCTGAAGCGCACGCTGCTCGATGCCAAGATGATCGTCTATGCGGACCCGGCCAAGGGCGGCGCCAGCGGGGTCTATTTCGCGCATGTCGTCGATAGGCTCGGGATCGCCGAGCAATTGAAGTCCAAGACCATCCTCGTACCGGGGGCCCAGTCCGCCGAAGTCGTCGCCAAAGGCGTAGCCGAAATCGGTGTCGCGCAGGGCTCGGAGATCCTGCCGGTGCCGGGCGCGCAATTGGTCGGGCCGCTACCGGGTGAGCTCGCGAGCATGACGGTCTTCACCGCCGGAATCGGAGCCGGCAGCAAGGTGCCGGAGGCGGCGAAGTCGCTGATCCTGTTTCTGAAGGGACCGATCGCGGCTTCCGTGTTCAAATCGAAAGGCTTTGAGCCGGGATGAGGTGTATCTGAGGTCTGATGGTTCGAGACGCGCGGCGTTGCCGCGCTCCTCACCATGAGGGTTATTGCATCCCGTCTGCCATACCTCATCCTGAGGAGCGCGCTTGCGCGCGTCTCGAAGGATGAAGCCACGGTGTCTAGCCCGTCCGTTCCAGCGTCAGCCGCATGCCGTCATAGGCGGGAATGATGTCCGGCGGCAGGCTCTGCCGCAGCACCTCGTAATCGAGGTCGGAATGCATGTTGGTGATGACCGCGCGGCGCGGCTGGAAGCGCTCGATCCAGGACAGCGCGTCGTTGACGCTGAAATGGCTGGGATGCCCGGCATAGCGCAGCCCGTCGATGATCCAGAGCTCGAGGTTTTCCAGATGATGCCAGCTCTCGGGCGGAATGTCGCTGACGTCGGGCGTATAGGCAGCGTCGCCGATCCGGTAACCGAGCGCCGGAATCTGGCCGTGCTGTAGAATGAAGGCCGACAGCGTGACCGGACCGCCCTTCCCTTCGACGGTGCGGCTTTCGCCGGCTTCGATCGGAAGATTGTCGAGGATCGGCGGATAGTCGCTGCCGGGCGGCGAGACGAAGCAGTATGAAAACCGCAGCACGATATGATCGGCAGTCGATCGATTGAGATAGACCGGGATGCGCCGGCGCTGATGCAGCACGACGGAGCGGAGATCGTCGATGCCGTGGGTCTGATCGGCGTGCTCATGGGTGAGGAATACCGCATCGATATGATCGACCTCGGCGTCGATCAACTGCTCGCGCAGATCGGGCGAGGTATCGATCACGATCCGGGTCACGCCGCGATCCGATGCCCGCTCCACCAGCAGCGAACAGCGGCGGCGCCGGTTTTTCGGGTTGGCGGGATCGCACGCGCCCCAGCCCAGCGCGGGGCGCGGAACGCCGGCTGAGGATCCGCAGCCGAGAATCGTGAGCGTCAGCGTCATGCCGGCGGATCCGCAGCCGGCACTTTGCTGAACAGGCGAAAGAAATTTGCCGTGGTTTGGCGGGAAATCTCCTCGAGCGAAACCCCGCGCGTTTCCGCCAGCACCTTGGCGATTTCCACCACGTAGCTCGGCTCGTTGCGCTTGCCGCGAAACTTGCCCGGCGCCAGATACGGCGCGTCGGTTTCCACCATGATGCGATCCGCCGGCAGCTCGGCCGCGAGATCGCGCAGCGCCTGCGATTTCTTGAAGGTCAGAATTCCCGTGAACGAAATCGAAAGACCGAGCGCAATGGCCTTCATCGCGAGTTCGCGTCCCCCGGTGTAGCAGTGCAGGACCGCGCGAAACGCGCCTTTGGTCATTTCGTCCTCGAGGATGCGGCCGCAATCCTCGTCGGCGTCCCTTGTATGGATGACCAGCGGCAGGCCGGTGGCGCGGGCCGCCGCGATGTGGGTACGGAAGCCCCGTTCCTGCGCTTCGCGCGAGCCGTGCTGATAGAAATAGTCGAGGCCTGCTTCGCCCAGCGCCACGACCTTGGGATGGCTGGTCAGCTCAACCAGCTCGCTGGCGGGAATGCCGTCTTCCTCGTCGGCCT
>Ga0208480_1000959_pt1 | contig 10736 bp, 9 predicted proteins | sample NGESurshal092012_4_FD_184485 | JGI IMG/M metagenome (GOLD analysis project Ga0208480, IMG submission 184485) | Arctic peat soil microbial communities from Barrow, Alaska - NGEE Surface sample F53-1 shallow-092012 (SPAdes) | ecosystem: Environmental > Terrestrial > Soil > Wetlands > Peat ... | reverse complement strand
GGTTCGAAGGGCTCACCAAGGCTACTTCCCGACGAAAATGCTCTTCGGCAACTTTACATGCACGCCCACATTGGGTTTGTCCACGAGCTGCGTGATGGCGACGTCCCCGGCGATGCTGACCAGCTGATAAGCCTGGTGGCGCGTCAACTTCTTCTCCGACACCAGAAAATCGATCATCTCCTGGATGGCCGTCTTGGTGGCGGTGACGAGATCAGGGTCGGTCGCCATGCTGATGTAGTCCGTCGCGGTTTCGGCGCGCGGCCACTTCAATTTCATATCCTTGCGCACTGTGAGCTGCAGGCGCCCCCGCAGCGAAGTCTCGATCGCCGTTTGATCGACTTCGCCATCGCCCTGCGCCACATGTCCGTCGCCGATCTCGAACAACGCGCCGCGTGCAAACACCGGAATATAGAGCGTGCTGCCGGCAACCAGTTCGCGATTGTCCAAATTGCCGGCATGACGGCCCGGCGGATTGCTGCTGACACGGCCCAGTTCCGGCGCCGGTGCAATTCCGATGCTGCCGTAGAAGGGTTTCAAGGGAATCACGATGCCGGGCAGGAATTCCGCCGTCATTTTTTTGCGATCGAGATGGATGATCTTTACCGGTACACCGGTTTCGCAGTTCTCCGGCAGGTAGCCGCTGCAGCCGTTGTAGCCGTAGTCGATCGGCAACTCGATCGAGAGGATTTTGACTTCCAGCACGTCCCCGGGTTCGGCGCCCTCGACATAGACTGGACCGGTCAGAATATGGCCGCCTGGCCCGCGACGCTCGCCGGTCACTTCGCTCACGATGGCTTTGAGCGAGGCCTGGATTTTGTCGTCCGGCACGCCTGCCTTGGCCAACCCCGCCGGCGTATTGGTCAGCAGCGTATCGACATCGATGATGTCGCCCGAGTCGATCCGCAACACCGGCGGTGCGTCCGCCCAGTAGTAGCCGTAAGCCACAGTCGCAGGCGTGGCCTCGAGCCGATGCGTCTTCGGCGGGTGCGCAAACGCGCTCGCGGCAGCAAGAGAGACAAGAGTCGAGAGGGCGATGAGGGTATTTTTCATAGGAGTATTACGCTATCGAGAAATGATCTATTTCTTCCCCGCCTTGGCGAGATTCTGCTTCACCCGAGACTTCACGATTCTTGCCACCAGCGCGTAGGGAATCGGCGCATCGAGCGGGAATTTCAAATTGCCTTTTGGGCCCGCATACTTTGCCACGGCGGCTTCCAGCTTGGCATCGCCCCTGATCGGCGGGAACACTCCAATGTGATTCTTGAAGGCCGCGAAGTAGATCAGAATGCCATGCAGCCGGAACGCCGGTATCTGATAGCTAATGATCTCCTCGGCCGCCGGCGGCGCTGCCCGTCTAATCGTCGAGCGCAATTTCCTCAGGACGCCGCGCGCTTGCGGGGGGCGCGCCGCGATGTATTGCTCGATACTCCCTGGCTTGACCCGCGCGGCAGCCATGCTATGCCGCCTTGACGGCCGAGCGCTGCGCAATCTGCGCAAGGCCCGCTTCGATCGAACGGCGGACCTCATCGTTGAGCTCGCGCGCATCCCTGCCGGCGGCGGCGATGGGCTCGCCGATGACGACTCGAATCGTGCCGGCCTTTTTGAGGATCCCGCGCCTGACCCAAAAATCCGCTGCGTTATGCGACAGCGGCACAACGAGCTTGCCCGTTTCGGTGGCGAGCAGCGCGCCACTCACCCCGTATTTGCGCTTCTCCCCCGCGACGACGCGGGTGCCTTCAGGAAAAATAATGATCCAGAGGCCGGCTGCGAGGCGATCTTTGCCCTGCTCGATGACCTGGTTCACGGACCGGTGTCCCGCTCCTCGATTGATCGAGATGGGACGCAGGAGTTTCAAACCCCAGCCAATGAGAGGAATCCATAACAACTCGCGCTTCAGAACCCAGACTTGCGGCGGGAAAATCAGAAACTGCGCGATGGTCTCCCACGCGGAGGTGTGATTGCTCATCACGATATGATTGCCGGCAGGTATTCGCTCGCGGCCCTCGACGATGAATGTCAAGCCGCACACTTTTTTCAACAGCCAAAACTGCATGCGCGCCCACGTGCGCGCGATCGCGAACTGCGTAGGGTAGGGCGACCAAAAGCACAACGTCATGAATCCACCGAATACCAGTGCGGACACCATCATGAACGCGGTGAAGAACAGCGACTTGAGCAGCTGCATGCGTTCGTTAGCCCGGCAATCGCGACAGATCAGCGACGCCGCCGAGCATGATCAATACATCGCGCAGCAATGCAAGGCGGTTGTTGCGCTTGGCCTCATTCTCATCCATCACCATGACGCGATCAAAAAATTCATTCACCGGTGCGCGCAATCCGACCAGCGCTTGCAAACTATCTGCATAACGTCGTTGCCGGGTTGCTTCGAGCACTGGATCGCGCAATTGGATCAGTGCGTGATGCAGTCCGCGTTCGGCCTCCTCGCTCAAGGCCGCCGGATCGACCGCCCAATCGTGGCTCACGTGCGTCTTCTTGAGAATATTCGCGATGCGTTTGTTGATTCCCGCGAGCACGACGGCATCCGGTAATGACAAGAATTCCTTCAAGGCTGCGAGCCGTGTGACGGCGTCGAGCGGTGAGCGCGGCCGGTTGGCCAGTACCGCGTCGAGCATCTCAGGGGTCGTGCCGGGCTCCTCGAGCTTAAGGGCGCGCAGTCGCTCCGCAATGAAATCGTAAACCTCGTCGGCCACGCCGGCTCGCTTAATCGGCTGCGCTTCAGCCGCCGCAGCCAATACTTCGGGCAAATCCAAGTCCAATCGCGACTCGAGCAAGATTCGCAAGACACCCAAGGCGGCTCGGCGCAGGCCAAATGGATCCTTGGTGCCTGTCGGCCGTTGCTCGATGGCAAAGATTCCGGCCAGCGTGTCGATCTTGTCGGCGAGTCCCAAAGCTTGGCCGATTTTCGTCGACGGCAACACGTCGCCGGCGTAGCGCGGACGATAGTGCTCCTCGATGGCAACGGACACATCGCGGGGCAGCCCCTGTGCTTCGGCGTAATAGCGGCCCATGGTGCCTTGTAATTCCGGAAACTCGCCCACCATGGCGGTCATCAAGTCCGCTTTTGCCAGTTCCGCGGCTTGGGATACGCCGGCGCCCGCGCCGATGCGGCTGCCGATCAGCTCCGAAAGCTTGGTCACTCGCGCGGTTTTCTCGGCATAACTGCCCAGCTTGGCCTGAAAAATCACGCCGGACAGCCGAGCGGCATGTGCCTGCAATGAAATCTTGCGGTCCTGCTCCCAGAAGAAGGCCGCGTCGCTGAGGCGCGGACGCACCACGCGCTCGTTGCCCTCGCGCACTTTTGATGGGTCGCGGCTTTCGATATTGCTTACGGTGACAAACCAGCCGGATAGCTTTTCATCGGGGCCCTGCACCGCGAAATAACGCTGGTGATCCCGCACCGTGGCGATGACCACTTCGCGGGGCAAGCTCAAGAAACGCTGCTCGAATTGACCGCTCAGCGGCACCGGCCACTCCACCAGGGCGGTGACCTCATCGAGCAGCGCATCGTCGATCAACGCGGAGCCGCCCGCCTGTGCCGCCGCCGCCACCACGCCGGCGCGAATCATCTCGCGGCGTGCGGCGAAGTCGGCAATGACCTTGGCCCGGCGCAGTTTTGCCTCGTAACCCTTCGCGCTCTTGAGTGAAATGGGCTTGGGGTGATGGAAGCGATGGCCGGATGTCACCCGTCCGGATTGCAGGCCCAACAATTCAAGCGGCACGATCTCATCGCCATAGAGCAGCACCACCGAATGCACCGGCCTCACGAACTCGGCGCTGTGTGCGCCCCAGCGCATGCGTTTAGGCATAGGCAGCGCGGCAATGGCTTGCGATAAAATCTCCTTGAGCAGCGCAGTGGTCGCCGCGCCGCGCTCGGTGCCGCGAAATTGCAGCCACGCACCTTTTTCCGTGGTGAGCTTCGACAACTCGTCGACGGCGACGCCGCAACTTTTGGCGAACGCCCTCGCCGCCTGCGTCGCCGCGCCCTGCGCATCAAAAGCATTGGCTAGCGGCGGCCCGCGTCGTTCCACCTGCCGGTCCGGCTGATGTTCGGCCAGCTTCTCGATCCAAACGGCAAGGCGCCGTGGCGTCGCGAAGCTGTGAACCGGGCCGTGCGGAATGGCAGCGGCATCGATGCCCTTGGTAATGCCCGCGCTCAGCGCCTGGGATAGCGCGGGCAGCGTGCGCGGTGGCAGTTCCTCCGTGCGCAGTTCGAACAGCAGGTCCCTCGAGCTCATCCGGCCACACGTTGTTGGGCGGCGTTCTTGAGCAGCGGAAACCCGAGCGCTTCGCGGCTGTCTCGATAGCCTTCGGCGACGCCGCGCGCCAAAGATCTCACCCGCAGAATGAAGCGTTGGCGCTCGGTGACGGACACGGCGTGGCGTGCGTCCAGCAGATTGAACGCGTGCGATGCCTTCACCATTTGCTCATAGGCGGGCAGCACCAATTTGTCCTTCAACAGCAGCCGGCAGGCGGCTTCACAGGCGTCGAACTCCGCCGACAGCACCGCCGTATCGGCCTTTTCGAAGTTATAGGTGGATTGTTCCACTTCGTTTTGATGAAACACATCGCCGTAGGTCACGGTGCCGAACGGCCCCTCGGTCCAAACGATGTCGAAAATGCTTTCCTTGCCTTGGATGTACATGGCCAGGCGCTCGAGGCCGTAAGTGATCTCGCCCATCACCGGACGACAATCGAGTCCGCCCACTTGTTGGAAGTAGGTGAACTGGGAAACTTCCATGCCGTTGATCCAAACTTCCCAGCCTAAGCCCCATGCGCCCAAGGTCGGCGACTCCCAATTGTCCTCGACGAAGCGGATGTCGTGCGTCAGCGGATCGAAGCCGAGATAGCGCAGCGAATCCAAGTACAAGTCCTGAAAATTGTCCGGCGAGGGTTTGATGCAAACCTGAAACTGATAGTAATGCTGCAGCCGGAAGGGGTTATCGCCGTAACGCCCGTCGGTAGGACGGCGCGAGGGTTGCACATAGGCGGCGCTCCACGGTTCGGGACCCACGGCACGCAGAAAGGTCGCGGAATGGAATGTCCCTGCACCCATTTCCATATCGTAGGGTTGCAACACGATGCAACCTCGATCTGACCAATATTTCTGCAGCGCGAAGATCAGGTCCTGAAAGGTGCGCGGCGGGGCAGAAGGATGAGGCATGAATGCTCGCGGAACAAAGTCACCGAGTATAGCGACGCGACCTGGAGGTGTCCTCAAGCTTACCCATGCACTCAATTGGCTCATGGACGACGATAAATTCCGAAATATTCCGTGATTGGGAATTTTGGCGCCTGTGTGCACCAATATGACGCGTCAGTTGTCATGATTTGTTCCATAATGATGCGCGCTACGCTCACGGCCTTGCCAAGTGCTTGATCTGTCTGCCCCCGCAAATGGCACAGTAGCTGCATTGTCAAAGAGCCCCGGCCTGGCCGGGCCACCTTACACCTACGCGAGGACGCAAATGACTCCCGCCGATGTTCTGAAATTAATCAAAGAAAAAGACGCGAAGTTCGTCGATCTCCGCTTTACTGACACCATTGGCAAGGAACAACACGTTACCATCCCAACTCGGTTGGTAGACGAGGGGTTTTTCAAGGACGGCAAGATGTTCGACGGTTCTTCGATCGCCGGCTGGAAGGGGATCAATGAGTCGGACATGATTTTGATGCCGGATCCCTCGACGGCGGTCGTCGATCCGTTTTACGAAGAGACCACGCTGAATTTGCGTTGCGATGTCATCGAGCCGATGACCATGCAGGGCTATGGACGAGATCCGCGCTCCTTGGCAAAACGCGCCGAAGCGCACTTGAAAGCCTCCGGCATCGCCGACTCGGCGCTATTTGGACCGGAAAACGAGTTCTTCATCTTCGACAATGTCACGGTCAGTTCCAGCATGAACGGCTGTGCCTACGAGGTCGATTCTTACGAGGGCGCTTGGAATTCCGGCAAGGCGTATGAGGAGGGCAACCGCGCGCACCGGCCGGGTGTGAAAGGCGGCTACTTTCCGGTTCCCCCCGTGGATTCGCAGCAAGACATTCGCACCGCCATGTCCATGGCATGCGAAGAAATGGGTTTGAAATTCGAAGTTCATCACCATGAGGTGGCGACCGCCGGCCAGGGCGAAATCAATGTCGCGGCGAATACGCTCACCAAAAAAGCCGACGAAGTGCAAATCCTGAAATACGCCCTGCAGAACGTCGCTCACGGATACGGAAAAACCCTGACTTTCATGCCTAAACCGATCGTCGGCGACAACGGCAACGGCATGCACGTGCATCAGTCGCTGCAAAAGGATGGCAAGGCACTGTTCGCCGGAGACAAATACGGCGGCCTCTCCGACATCGCGTTGTACTACATCGGCGGCATCATCAAGCATGCGCGCGCGATCAACGCTTTCACGAATGCCAGCACGAATAGCTACAAGCGCTTGGTGCCGGGATTCGAAGCGCCGGTGAAGCTCGCGTACTCCGCGCGCAATCGTTCAGCCTCGATTCGTATTCCCTGGATTTCCAATCCCAAGGGGCGGCGCATTGAAGTGCGTTTTCCGGATGCCACCGGAAATCCGTATTTCATGTTTGCTTCCATGTTGCTCGCGGGATTGGATGGCATTCAAAACAAGATTCATCCCGGCGATCCCGCTGACAAGGACCTGTACGACTTGGAGCCGGAGGAAGACAAGAAAATTCCGACGGTTTGCCATTCGCTCGACATGGCTCTCGATTACTTGGACAAGGACCGTGGCTTCCTGAAGGCCGGCGGCGTCTTCACCGATGATCTCATCGATGCATACATTGAATTGAAGATGAAGGAAGTAACGCGCCTGCGGATGACCACGCATCCGATCGAAATTGAGATGTATTACAGCCTGTAGTTAGGAGCCTCTCCGCGAGGTTCCGTGGGGGTGCTTAGGCCTTAAGGTGACGGCGGTCACGCCGTCGTCACCTCGTTTTGTGGTCCGGAGGCGTTAGGTCTATGCTTTGGAAATATGCACCCGCGGCAGACATGGTTGGCGATAGGGCTGTTGACGGCCTTTACGGTGCAAGCGGCCGTTATCTACAAATGGGTCGACGCCGACGGAGTGGTTCACTACTCCGATCAGTCCTCGCCGGGTGCCGAAAGGATCGTTACGTCAGCACCCAACCTTGCCGCATCGGGAGGATCACGCAACGCTACAGCGGCTGCCCTCTCGGCGCCTCAGCGGCCTGCGCAGGGCGGTCTCAATTACACCGAATTCTCGATCACTTCGCCGTCGCCGGAGCAGACCTTTTTCGGCGAGGATGTTGTGGCCGTGCACTTGAATCTCAGCCCGCCGCTTCGGCCCAATCAATCCATCACCTGGCATTTGAACGGCAAGCAGCTGGATTACCCGCCGAATGCCGTTTCGTTTGCTCTGCCGCACCTGGATCGCGGCACATATGCGCTTGCCGCCACGATCACCGATCAGCAGACGAGCGAATCGCAGACCAGCAACAGCGTGACTTTCTTCGTGCGTCAGCCCTCGGCGCTGTCGCCGCAGTCGCCTCTGAAAAAATAGCTCCAAGCGTAGCGCGACCCGAGGCTCGGCTTGTCGGCTGAGCTCCAAATAGACACGGTAAGAATCGACGGCGCCGAACTGCTCGATGCCATGGTGACCAGCGTCTTTCTGCTGGACGAGACGCTGCGCGTGACGTACTTGAACGCCGCGGCGCAAGCCTTGCTGGGACTATCGACCAATCAAGCGCTGGGGCGTTCGATCGCTGAATTGACGCGCGGCGCCGAGAGTTTGCTGCCGATGTTCGCGCGCGCCCGCGAGGGCGGTGAAGGCGTCGTGCAGCGCGAGCTTGCGTGGCCGGCCCCGGGAGGCGTGGACCGAATCCTCGACTGTGCGGTGACTCAAGTGCTTATCGGCGGCCAGAGTCTGCGGCTCCTGTTGGAGATCGAAGACATCACTCAGCATCGGCGCCTGACGCGCGAGAACGCGTTGCTGGCGCAGTTGGGCGGGAGCCGCTTGATGGTCCGCCAGCTCGCGCACGAAATCAAAAATCCGCTCGGCGGCTTGCGCGGCGCCGCGCAGCTGCTCGAACGGGAACTCTTGGATCCGGCATTGCGGGAATACACGCGCGTGATCATCAGCGAAGCGGATCGTCTCACCAATTTGCTGGACTCCATGCTGGGCCCGGGGCGTCCCCCCTCGAAGCAACTGATCAACGTGCATGAATTGCTGGAGCGCGTCTATCACCTGCTGCGCAGCGAGGCGCCCCCGGGCGTCGCCATCGATCGGGACTACGACCCAAGTCTGCCTCCGTTGACGCTCGATCCGAATCACATCATTCAGGCGATGCTCAATCTCGGCCGCAACGCCATACAAGCGCTCACCAGTGCCGAGGTCGAATCGCCGCTTTTGATTTTGAGAACCCGGGCCGCGAGCAACGTGAGCGTCGGTGCGCATCGCCACCGGCTGGTCGCCTCGATCCAATTCGAGGACAACGGTCCGGGTGTGCTCAATGAGATCCGGGAAACCATCTTTTATCCGCTTGTTTCAGGACGCGCGGACGGATCCGGTCTCGGGCTGGGAATCGCACAGGACCTGGTCAGCCGTCACGGCGGCTTGATCGAATTCGACACCGCTCCGGGGAGAACGATATTCGTCATTTCCTTGCCGATGGATTCAGCATGAATGTAAAGCCGCTGCAAGTTTGGCTGGTGGACGACGACTCCTCGATTCGTTGGGTGTTGGAGAAGGCGCTCAAGGGCAGCGGCATGACGGCCAAGTGCTTCGATCAAGCCGACAATGTCTTGACAGCGCTGCGCGGCGATGCGCCCGACGTCCTCATGACCGATATCCGCATGCCGGGCCGCAGCGGCTTGGACCTGCTCAAGGAAATCCAGATCTCGCGCCCCGGATTGCCGGTCATCGTCATGACCGCACATTCGGATTTGGACGCCGCGGTCGCGGCCTATCAGGGCGGCGCATTTGAATATCTGCCCAAGCCATTTGACATCGACAAGGCGGTGGACCTTGTGCGCCGTGCCGCGCAACAAGCCAACTTGTCGACCGATGCGGAGGCCACCCGGCGCAGCATCCCCGAACTTTTGGGCCAAGCGGCCTCCATGCAGCAGGTGTTCCGCGCAATCGGCAGATTGTCCCGCTCCAGCATGACGGTTTTGATCACGGGCGAATCGGGAACGGGCAAGGAACTCGTGGCACGAGCCCTGCACCGCCATAGCCCGCGCTCGAACAAAGCCTTCGTCGCGCTCAACACCGCCGCATTCACCGCGGACCTGTTGGAATCCGAATTGTTCGGCCACGAAAAAGGTGCTTTCACCGGCGCGGATTCGCAGCGTCGGGGCCGCTTCGAACAGGCGGATGATGGCACGCTGTTTCTCGACGAAATCGGCGACATGTCGCCGGCTCTGCAGACGCGCCTGCTGCGCGTGTTGGCCGAAGGCGAGTTCTATCGCGTCGGCGGCCAGACGCCGGTGAAGGTCGACGTCCGCGTCATCGCCGCGACTCACCAGGATCTCGAGATGCGGGTGAAGTCCGGTCACTTTCGCGAGGATCTCCTGCACCGGCTCAATGTGATTCGTATCGAGATTCCACCGCTGCGCGAGCGGCGCGAGGACATTCCGGAATTGTTGCGCCACTATCTAGCGATCGCCGGGCAGGAACTGGGCGTCGAGCCGAAATTGCTGACGGGACCTGCGGAAACGGCGCTCGTGACCTTTGATTGGCCGGGCAATGTGCGCCAACTGGTGAATGCGTGCCGGCGTCTTACCGTCACCGCGCCCGGGCGCGAGGTTCGCGCCGAGGACATTCCACCGGATCTGGGCGGCGTTCCGGCCGGGCAGACAACCAACCACGATTGGATGGCCAAGCTCTCGCAATGGGCGGAGCAGGAATTGGACTCAGGCACCCAGCGGCTGCTCGATACGGCAGTTCCGGAAGTGGAGCGCATCCTCATCCGCGTGGCGCTGCGCAAAGCCGCCGGACTGAAGCAGGATGCGGCAAAATTGCTGGGCTGGGGCCGCAATACGCTGACCCGCAAGATGAAGGAACTCGGCATGGAAGGCGCCAGCTAGTCAGGGACCCTTCCTGACGTGTGCTCGAGCCGATCGATATCACTACGCCACCACTCCCGGTGAGTGTTGGGCGACATCTTCCTTTCCCCCATGCCATACGGGCTCGGTCAAATTCACAGCGCCAAGGTCTAGGCGAGCTTCGCCCGCGAGGCAGCATATAATTCACGTATGGGCGATTTTCTTTCCAAAAAACTCGGCGCGATGCAGGCGCTGCTGCTCGGCATTCCACCGGCGGAATGGTTGCTCGCGGGTATTGTGGGCGTGGTTGTTTGGGCCGCTTTGTGGGTACTGCGAGACCTGATCGCATCGCGCTATCAGAAATATTCCAGCACGAAGAATCCCACGCTGATCCGCCTCATCGGCTATCTAATCGGCAACACCACGCAAATTCTTTTCTTGGCCGTCGCGCTCGATGCCGCGCAAGAGAGCCTGACCCTGCCGGACAAGGTTCAGCGCATCGTCTCCAATACCGTGTTGATCCTCATTTTGATTCAGGTTGGCCTGTGGGCTGGACGTTCGGTGCGTTTCTATCTGGAAATGAAGGAACGGGAGCGCGGCGCAGATCAGGTATTTTCCGGCTCCCTCGACATCATCAGCTTCGTGGCGCGCATGCTGATCTGGTCGGTGCTGATCCTGCTCGGGCTGGAGAACC
>Ga0208480_1000957_pt1 | contig 10743 bp, 8 predicted proteins | sample NGESurshal092012_4_FD_184485 | JGI IMG/M metagenome (GOLD analysis project Ga0208480, IMG submission 184485) | Arctic peat soil microbial communities from Barrow, Alaska - NGEE Surface sample F53-1 shallow-092012 (SPAdes) | ecosystem: Environmental > Terrestrial > Soil > Wetlands > Peat ... | reverse complement strand
CGAAACCGAGCCTCAGCATTGCGCCCGGAACCTCGGCGTTCTTGTCGAAGCCAGCGGCGAGGCCAAGCGGATTGGGGAACTTCAGGCCAAGGATTTCGACCGAGAGGCGCGGATCGGAAGCCGGCGCCTGAGCGGGCGGGGCGATCTTCAACCCGTTGATCGCAGCGCGATGCGCCGTTTCCGCCGGCAGACGTCTCAGAACCTGACCCGCGAGGCTGGCCAGCCTCACGCTTCAAGGCTCCCGAAAACATGGGCCCCGTCCGAGCCGAGCGGCAGAGGACGCGACCAGACGACGGCGCTCATCGGCAGGGGGCCATAAAGATGAGGAAAGAGCGCGCCGCCCCGCGACAGCTCCCAGCGCACATCGTCGCCCAAAGCTTCCACGTCAATTGCGGCAACGGTCAGATCGCCTCGGCCCGCGAACCATTTGGCAGCCGTCTCCGGCGCCTGCTCCGCGGTCGAGAAATGGATGAAGCCGTCGGCGCGATCGATCGCCGCGCCCGTGAAGGCGCCGGCCGCCTGGGCTTTGGCCCATTCCTGGGTGGCGACGATCTTATAGACAATCATTCTCAGCCGGGGCCGCCGCAAAACGCGTCACATGATCGACGGTATCCGCTATGCGAAGGACTCCATCCGTTCAACTGCCCGTAGGCGGACCAGATTTAGCTCATTCTTGGAGCATCCGCTTCAAAAGCTCAAGTTCCTCGCGCAAGATCGTATCGGTCTGCACCAGCCCCTCGATCTTGCGCACTGCGTGCAGCACTGTTGTGTGGTCACGGCCGCCAAACCGCCGGCCAATTTCCGGCAACGAGCGCAAGGTGAGGATCTTGGCGAGAAACATCGCCACCTGGCGCGGCTTGACGACAGCGGCGGTGCGCCGCGACGAGAGGATGTCCGCGCGAGAGACGCTGTAATGGCTCGCGACCAGCTTCTGGATGTCCTCGATCTTCACCCGCTTGAGTTCATGTGTGCGGATGAGGTCCCGGATCGCAGTTTCCGCCGTTTCGACCGTCAGAGCCGGACCTGTCGACGTATAGTGCGCCCGCAGCCGATTGACGGCGCCTTCCAGGTCGCGGCCGTTCGAGCGAATTGCGCGGGCGACATAGGCGAGAACGTTCGGCGAAACGTCGAAATGGGGGTCCTCGGCGCGCGCCGCGGCGACCCGGGCCTCCAAAATCTTCAGTCGCAAGGGCTCGTCAAGCGCGCCGACCTCGACGCAAAGACCGACGCCAAGGCGCGAGCGTATGCGCTCATCAAGCGATTCCAGATCGTTCGGAGGGCGGTCGGCGGCTACGATCACCTCGCGTCCCGCATCGAGCAACGCATTGAGCGCATGACCGAATTCGGCCTGGATGTTTTTCCCCTGCAGGAACTGCGCGTCGTCGAAGATGAGGAGGTCGATCCCTCGCAGCCGCTCCTTGAAGGCGATCGCCGTCTGAGCCTGGAGCGCGGCAACGAAGCCGTACATGAATTTTTCGGCAGTCAGATAGATGACCGAACGCCCTTGTTGAGCTGCGCTATGGGCGACGGCTTGCAAAAGATGGGTTTTGCCGAGGCCGACGGCCGAATGCAGGTAAAGCGGACAAAACGCCGGCGTCCCGCTCCGATTGGGGTTGGCGACGCGCTGCACGGCGTTAAAGGCAAGCTCATTCGACCGCCCAACCTGGAAAGTGGCGAAGGTTAGGCGCCGATCAAGGGGTGACCCGCTCAAGGCGTCGCCGACCACGAACGCGGCGGGCGTTCGGTTCGGCGGGCGGCGGTCGGCGGCGGCGCGATCGCCCGGCAATTCCAGAGGCTTGAGCGCCGTTTTGACGGGCGCGGCGCACTCGGGCAGGTCTTTGATCAATGGCGCGAGCGCCGCCGACGAGCGCACGGAAATAAGGATTTGCCCAACCGGGCCAACTTCGGCGTTGAGCGCGGACGCCACGTGTCCCGAGTAGTGGGTGACGATCCAACTCTTGAGAAAGCGCGTCGGAACGGAAAGCCGAGCCTGCCCCGATCCGACCGACTCGAGAGTGAGGCTCCCGAACCAGCTGTTGAAGACAGCATCGCCGACCTCCGCTCGCAAACGATCGCAACAGCGCCGCCACGCTTCGCCGAAAGGAGGACTGCCGGAGCCGCCATGGTCAAAGCGATCCAGGTTGGGTTCGTCATACATATCCATAGTCGAGTCTCGGGCGTAGGTGGACAGCCGACGTTGCGGCGATGTCGTGTGGACGGGATTTGCGCGACGCTTTTTATGTCTGCGTCCAGGGCAATCCGCCCGCCTTCCACCCGCTAACCACCCCTCTCCGGCGCGAGTCATCCAGCGCGCCTTCGAACCCGTCCGACACATTGAAACAAGGTGACCATCCCGCGCCGGTCATCGCGGTTGCCGCGTGGCGCGACCGCGCGCCCGAACGGCACAAAAACACGAGCGAAGCCCCGTGCTCCACGCCCTCAGACTTGAGAAGCGCTTCAACGCGAGGGGTAAAACTGGCGTCGACCGCCATAGAAGGATAGGTTTGCCATTCTATGAACAATGGCGTCTTACCGAGGCCTTCAATGTTGGGAGTCCCCACGTAATTCCACTCTGCTTGGGTCCGAACATCGATAAGGACCGATGCTGAATCGCCCTTGAGCAGTTCAAAGGCGTCGACTGCGAGAATATCCCCAGCATATCCAAGGAAGTTCTGATAAGACATTGCCTCTCCCTCCGCAGCCCACACTGCGGATTTACCTTGGGTTCAATCTATTCCTGAAAGCGCGCCCACAAGAAAGTTAGCGCAAATTTTTCGCCCAGACCCGATGCGACCGCCCTTGTATCAAACTCTTGCGCCGAGCTTCTGTTCTTACTCTTTACTTACGTTTACCTGCTCATAGACGCCAGACAGAGCCGCATCTTCTCTCGTTTCTTGCTGTTGTTAAGATTATGGCACGGGCCGGGCGACGACGCAACCTTGCCTCCGGGACCAATGGGCCCTCTCAAGGCGGCGAAAGTGGACAAATATTGAACAATTTTACTTGGTTTTAATGCAAAGGCTTGATTCAAGAGACAAGATCGTGAGCCGGTTGTAATCCGCCGCCGCGAAATTGCGGCGATTGACCGAAGTGGCGCCGCTTGGATTGACGGGACTGAATTGAGCGCTGAACCGAACTTCGCTGTGCTTGGCAATTAAGGGGTTGGCAATTATGAATTATTTGTGAGCGGCTGAACGCCCGCATCAGCGTCGTCATTTCGTTGCAAAATTGTTATGTGTCGTCTGCGCGTCAGATCGGGGACTTCGCGACGAGAATACCCTTCGCCTGGCGATTGAATCAGGCCCGCGCTCGGATTTCGCCTGGCCCACGTCCCTGGCCGGAAGCGATGACTCCGTAAAAGGCTGGGATCGCCAACAGATAGGCTAGGCCGGCCACCTCGATTACTGCTGCTAGGCCGAAATTGGTCGCGATGACAGGCGCAGCCGCCGCCCCGATCACCGAAAAGCAACCGTTGACGCCCCATGCCCATACGAACATGTGATCTTTGCCTAGACGTCCAAGCGTCGTCATTGCGACCGGCATGGGGAACCCCATCAAAAAGGCGGGCGGGGCAATCAAGAAGAAACAAATGACGAGACGAACTGGATAGGCCATTGCGCCGATCGCGTCGAGCGCATGACCGAGAAACAATCCATACAGGATCAATAGGATCCCAACCGCAACAAATAGAGCGGGCATGACGGTCCGCATGTGGGGCAACGCGCGTTCCGAGGCGAGGGCGCCGAGTCCCGAGAATACCAGCATGCCGGTGATCAGCACCGAGGCCGAGATGGTCGGACTTCCAAGCGCCATGACGAAATGGGCGATGAGCCCAACCTCGACCATGATATAGCCAGCGCCGAGACAGGCGAAGTAGAGCACGGTCAGCGCTTTGCCGGGCGAGCGTGAGAAGACGGCGCGCCAGCCCCAAATCAGCGGTATGGCGAGCAGTACGGTCGCCGTCAGGCAAGCCACGCCAAGCGTCGCCCAAATGAGAAGATAACCCCACTCGTCCTGTAGCAGCTCGAGTCTGTCGAGCACGCGAGGCAGATCAGCAGTCTTGACGTACGCGGCGAAATAGGGCGCGTCGTTAGTCAGCGCCCGCGTATTGAACACGTAGCGATCCGCGATCTCAGGCCATTGCCCAGAGATGAGCGCATGCCAGGCGAGCCGGCCCATCGCTGTCGCCGGCAGAACGCCGTCATCGGCCTTGCCCGAAGGCGGCGCGTCGTCGGCCTTGCCAGGAGGCGTGTCGGCGTCATCGCCGGCCGGGGCCGCTGGCCCGGTGGATTCCGTCGGCTCTGCGGCGGGGGGACCGCCCGCGGCGCCGGCGAAAATCTGTTCGACGTAGCCGGCAAGCGTGCTGTCCGTTTGTGACGGATCGTAGAAGAGGCCCGGGGAGTAGATTTCGTCAAACGACATGGCGCGAGTGTAGGCGCGTAGCTTCTCGATCTCCCCTGGCGCGAAACCTCCATTCTTGTAGAGCACCGTCGCGGTCGACAAGTACGATGAGGCGACGAAAAAGGAATTGGCCAAATGGGCGGGGTCGACCGCGCGCGCCGCGGCGGCCATTGTTGCATAGAGTTTTAACACCGACTTGGGCGGCTCCTCCTTGTTCCAAAGAGTGACCGAAAGCACGCCGCCTGGTGCGAGCGCGCGCATATAGGTCTCCATTGCCTCCTTGGTGTAGGAGAACTTCTCCACAATGGCGAAGCCGCCAGGATTAGAGAGCCCGACTGAATCCGCGAGGCTCAGGTCAATGACGTCGAAGCGCTCGTTGGTGTGAGCAAGGAAGTGGCGGCCCTCATAGTCGATGACCCGAACCTTGGACAAAATGTCGCCGGTGAACTTGCGGATCACGTCGGCATGAAACGCCTGAAGAACCGCGCGATTGCCTTCGGCGACCGTTACCTCCTTAGCGCCGGAGTGCAGAGCGACCTCGGTCGAGATGCCCCCGCCGAACTGGACGATGAACGTCTTCGGATCCGACTTGATAATGTAAGGGTAGACCATCGGCAGGTAGTGGAAGTAAGCGGTCTCCTTGTCGGTCAGATCGCGCATGATGCCGATCGGGCCATCACCGTCGATATAAAGTCCAAGGTAGGCGTTGGCCGGCATGGTTGGCAGATTGAAGCCGGCGTTATCGGATAGGCCCGGCGCAAAATGCAGGTAAGAGCTCGAATAACCCTCGAGAAAGCCGAACGGCGATGCGCTCTCGTAGACCTTTTTCGCGTCCGGAAATTTTCGGACGTAGGCGACGCCCTTGTAATCGTTGGTCGCGAGCGTCTTCAGGCCGAGCGTCGGTGGCAGCACAAAATGGCCGGAAAAGGCGACCACGCCGGAAACAAAAAATGGAATGAGACTCAAGCGCCCGCCGGGGCCAAACGCCCAGGCCAGGCAGGCGGCAAACCATAGCGCCAGTGGCGCTGCTATCAAATTGGCGGGCGTAAACACGTACATCGCCAAAAGAAAAACCAGGCCGCAAAGGCCCGCCCCGGCGAGGTCGGCAAAGTAGACGCGACCGAAAATGCGGTTGCTCCTGAGAAACACGCATCCGAGAAAAAACGCGCCCGCCAGGAACGGCGTCAGCTCCGCGAGGAAAATCGCCAGCAGCTTCCACTTCTGCGCCGGGTCGGAAATCAGGAAGATCGCATTGAAGCCGAGATGCTGGACGTAAAGGTTGGCGGCGACGGCAAGCGGCCCGAACAGGGCGAGCGAAACGGTCGCGGCCCCACGCCAATTGCGAGCGAACCGGTCCTTGGCGACGGTCATCACCGCGCTCGCCAGGCCAAACCCCAGCATCGCCAAGCTTACCACCAGCGAGCCGAAATGAGCCCAGCTCCCAACAGAGAAGACGCGCATAATGTCGATCTGCAATGCAATGACGGAGCCGGCGGCAAGGCCTACGGCGAAATAAAGCGCGAGGCGCGAGCCTGAACCGAGCTCCGAGTCTGGCTCAGTCTGCGCCTCGAGGATATCGGCGATCGGAACTTTGCTGGCTTCGTTCATTGCGTCTCGGAGCAGTAGCCGGTCAGGAGTGACTGGCTAAGTCCTTAGCTTGAGGGCGCCCCCGCGGCCAAAGCGATTCTGATATGAACCGGCGCTAGTTGTTGTGCGTGCCGACGATCTGCTCGCCTTCAAGCTTGGTGAACGGAACGAATGGAACGATCCGCCCGCCATAGATGTCGGACCGCGCGACCGTCATCTCGCCGTCCGGCTGTTGCCTCTTCACCACCTTCAACACGCGCTGCGCTCCGGGTGGCCCGACGGGAATGACCATGATCCCTCCGGGCTTCAATTGCTGCAGCAGCGGGGGAGGAACATGGTCGATACCGCAGGTGACGATGATCTTGTCGAAGGGCGCCGCCTCTTCCCAACCATAATAGCCGTCGGCAGCCTTGCTCTTGATTGCCTCGAACTCCGTGTAGCCGTCCTTGATCAACTGATCGTAGATCGATCGCGTGCGCTCAGCCAGGGGCTTGATAATCTCGACGGTGTGGACCTGGTCGGTGAGATGCGAGAGGTAGGCCGACTGGTAGCCGGAGCCGGTGCCGACCTCCAGCACCTTCTCGCCCTGCTTCGGATCGATGTTCGAGGTCATGCGGCCAACGATGTGGGGGCCGGAAATCGTGACGCCGTAGCCGATGTCGAGAAAAGCGTGGTCGTAGGCTCTGGCCAGATTCTGCTTCAGCACGAATTTCTCGCGCGGCGTCAAAAGGAAGGCGTGTTTGTTGCGATCGTTGACGAGGTCCTCATTGCGGACCAACGCGCCGAAGCGATCGAACCGCTCGCCGAGAAATTTCGGATCCTCTCCGCGTTGCGCCACGCCCCACGCGATGAATTTCTCGCGATTGTCCATCGGCGGCGCCATGTCGAAAGTAAAGGCTGTGGGCACGTCGGCCATCGCCAGCCGCGGCGCGAGCGAGCCTGCAAACAGGCCGGCGGCGCCGGCGATAAATTGACGTCTTTGCACCAATGGCCTCCTCAAACGGCTTCCGCCAGTTCGAATCTAGGTGGCCTGATACCCTAAACTGATAGAAAACGCGACACCCCCGAGCACGATTTCGGCGCGGATTACATGTTATTAATCGGTCCGTAAGCGACGTGCGTGTTCTCTCACTGTGCGAGAGGATTGCGCGCCCATTCTTTGAGCGTCCGCGTATGGTGGATCGCCGCGAACCCAAGCGCCGATCCGGTCCGACGCTCTCTGCGCGCGATATCGCTGAAGGGAGATCCGACAATGCGGATTTCGGCCCCCTGCCTCCGCACCATGGCGAATAGCGTCGCCGCGTTGGCCGGCGAGATGCGGACGCAGCCGTGCGACGCCGGCCTGCCGAGATTGCCGACCGCGTTCGTGCCGTGGATCGCGTATTGGCCATAGAAGAAGATGGAGTGCGGCATCGGCGCGTTGTTGTATTTGGCGGAGTGGACCATGGCGTACAGCGCTCGCGGCCGGAAGACGCCATTCGGCGTTGCATGACCAGCTTTGCCTGAGGATATCGGCCAGACATAGGTTTCGCCCGATCCCGAATGGACGGTCATTGTCTGCGACGCGAGGTCGACGTTGATCTCAACGTGGGCGTAAGCATAAGTCGGCGCCGCGATGAGAACCACGAGCGCAAGAAAGCGCGTGAATAGAATCCCCATTTGCCCCGCCCCCCTCGTCAGCCGACTCGTTTGCCCAGCTTGAAGAATCGGCCCGCAGCCCGCGCCCGCCTAGATCAATTTTTCAGCCGTCGAGTATTCCCGCACCTTTGAAATGTGTCCCTTCGCCCACAAGGGGTCGACTTCAATCATGGCGTCAAACCAGCAATCGCGCAATCGTGATCCTGAACGTCCTCCGCATGGCCACCGCCCTCGAACGAGAACTGGTCGGCCAGCAGGACGAAGCCGGGCTTCCCATCAAAGGTCGCGCCCACCGCCGCAAGGCTATAGGCGCCCATATGCCCCCGGGCGCCCTCGATCCCGTCCGCGAGAAGCTTGAGCGGGGCAACGTCGACAAGACCGGCCGAGTCGATTCGGCGCGCGAAATAGATTCGACCTTGGAGCGGCGCCGTCATCGCGCGCCAGACGCCGTCGAGTGAGGAAGCGTATTCGGCCAGGGCCTTCATGACCGGAATGGCCATGCAGTCGACATGGACATGCAATTGTTCCTGGCTGCGCGCCCATTTCGAGTTGATCGCCAGTCCAACGGCCTCCCGCGGCAGCGCGCGGCCAAGACGGGCCTCCACCAACGTCTTTGCTCCCCAGGCGTCAGCAAACACCGGCGGCGCGTTCGGCGCCAGCATTTGCGGATCTTCGATGCCGGTGATGCGCCGCGTCGGAATGGCAAGCATCTGCGCGATGCCGACCAGGTCTTTCAGAACCGCCACGCCCTGGTCGACGCCGCCATCGAGATCGACGCGCTCGCAGGGCTTTGGACCCAGCCCCGCTTCGACGTGAGGCACGCACGCGCCATGCACGATCCGCCACAGCGCGTTTGGATCGGCGCGCGCCGGAGCCTTGAACGCCGATAGACAGAGGATGAGGCCAAGCGCCGCGCTAGCCATTTGTCGCGCGCTTCGCCCCGCGCGCTTCGCCGCGCGGGACGCGCACAGGTCGACTTCGCCCGCCCGCCAGCGTCCAGTTTCCAAGCGACAGCCCCGGAGGCTAAGTGAAATCAGACAAGTTTGTTGGAATTCAATTCCACTACGACGACTTACCGATACCAAGCGCGGCTGATCGGTTCGTCTACCCAGCCACCGCGAGCCAGCGGCTTAGCGAGTCCGTTTTGAGTGATTTCAATGGCTTGCGGCGCCATTTACGAGTCGCTTTCGGCTCTCGGCGCCGCAGCGGGTTGTCGCCATGATAAGTCCGAATTCGTCCTGTAGGTCCTTCTGAAAAACAATATACCAGCCACCATTTTGCTTGGCAAGAAATTGTCGATTCTTCTTATCGACCTCTCGGGCCCGCGAGAGCGCTCTCGCCCCGGAGAAGGCGGAACGATCAGATCATCCGAAGCCTGTATGAACGCGGGCCCACGCCCTCAAATGTGAATCGCCCGCTTCGCCACCGCCATCGCCGCCTCCTTGACCGCCTCCGACATCGTCGGATGCGCGTGGCAGGTGCGAGCAAGGTCTTCAGCTGAACCGCCGAACTCCATCAGAACCACGATCTCATGGATCATCTCGCCCGCGCCAAACCCGACGATATGCCCTCCGAGCACCCGATCGGTGGCCGCGTCGGCGAGGATTTTGACGAAGCCGTCGGTGTGACGCATCGCCCGCGCGCGCCCATTGGCGGTGAAAGGGAATTTGCCGACGGCGTACGCCACGCTTTCCGCTTTGAGTTCTTCCTCGGTCTTGCCGACCGAGGCGACCTCCGGGCTCGTATAGACAACGGCTGGAATGGCGCCGTAATTGACGTGGCCTGCCTGTCCCGCCAGCAGTTCGGCGACGGCCACGCCCTCCTCCTCAGCCTTATGGGCGAGCATCGGCCCGCGGATGACATCGCCTATGGCGTAGATTCCCGAAACGTTGGTTGCGAAGTGAGCGTCGACGACGACCTGGCCGCGCTCTGTCTTGACGCCGAGCGCCTCCAAGCCCAGCCCTTCGGTGAAGGGACGCCGGCCGACGGAGACGAGCACGACATCGGCGTCGAGCGTCTTGGCTTCGCCGCCCGCCGAAGGCTCGATCCTCGCCTTGACGCCTGCCCCGGTCGCCTCGACTTTCGCCAGCTTGTGGGCGAGATGAAAGGCAAAGCCCTGCTTCTCCAGCGTGCGCTGCATGAACTTGGACACCTCGCCGTCCATCCCCGTCAGGATATGGTCGAGGAATTCCACCACCACGACCTCGGAACCGAGTCGCCGCCAAACCGAGCCGAGTTCGAGGCCGATGACGCCGGCGCCGACGACGATCAGCGTCTTCGGCGGAGACGCCAGGCTCAACCCGCCGGTCGAGGAAATGATCGTCTTCTCATCGATCTCCACGCCCGGCAGTCGAGCGACATCTGAACCGGTCGCAATGACGATCGCCTTGGTTTCGAGCGTGCTCTCCTTGCCGTCGGCGCTCTTGGCGGTCACGCGCCCGGCCACGGCAATCCGGCCCTCTCCGCTCACCCAGTCGATCTTGTTCTTCTTGAACAGATAGGCGACGCCGTTGACGTTGGCGGCCACGGTGACGTCCTTGTGCTTCATCATCGCGGGGAGATCGAGCTTCGGCGGCGAGACGACGACGCCGAGGGGCGCAAGGCCATGTCCCGCCTCGTCGAACATTTCGGACGCGTACAGAAGCGCCTTGGACGGAATGCAGCCAATATTGAGGCAGGTCCCGCCGAGCGTCTTCATCTTCTCGACCACGGCGACCTTCATGCCCAGTTGCGCCGCGCGGATGGCGCAGACATAGCCGCCCGGGCCAGAGCCGATCACCACCAGGTCATAAGTCATTGCCGATCTCTTTCGCTGGACGTCGGCGAAGGACCCGTGACGCCAGCTACCATCCGATCAATCGCCCCAGCATCATGACGAGGCCGATGATCGAAATCGCCCATACCGCCGTACGCACATAGATAATGCCAAAGACGTAAACCGGAAGGTAGACGATGCGGGCCAGGATCCAGATTGTGGCGCCGATGGCGCCGGCGCCGCCCGTTCGCTGAGTGGCGATAAGCGCGAGCGCGAGGGCGACGAACGGCGTGAAGTTCTCAAGGTAATTTCCCAACGCCCGGCACGCTCGACCGTACACAACGCCGCGCGCTTTGGCGGGC
>Ga0208480_1000956_pt1 | contig 10744 bp, 13 predicted proteins | sample NGESurshal092012_4_FD_184485 | JGI IMG/M metagenome (GOLD analysis project Ga0208480, IMG submission 184485) | Arctic peat soil microbial communities from Barrow, Alaska - NGEE Surface sample F53-1 shallow-092012 (SPAdes) | ecosystem: Environmental > Terrestrial > Soil > Wetlands > Peat ... | reverse complement strand
TTCGACCGCCCGCCGACCGCGGCCGAGGACCGGGCGCTGCGCGCGCTGCTCTACCACTCCGGCCATGAGTTGCTCACCGACTGGCCGGGCCTGTTCGCCTCCGCCGGCTTTCAGCTGGGAGCGGTGCGAGACATCCAGGCGCAGACGCTGCCGACCTGGCAGCACGTCCAAGCGGTGTACCGCCAGCACGCGGCGCAGGTACAGGCACGCTACGGCCGGCGGCTCGCCCCCGGTATCGCCCACCGTATCGACCGCCAGGTCGCCCAGGTCGCCGCAGCGATCGAACGCTGCGGCAGTTACCCGGCGCTTAGCGCGACCGCGCCCAGCACGCCGCCGGTGTCCGCCTAGGCGGTGCGTTGTGGTGCACGCCCGCCGGTCGCCTGCCCGGCTATCCCACGACCAGCGGCAGGCAACGGCTTCCGGTGATCATCGTTAGTGTCGTCTTCGGAATCTCGGGTGTGATCTTCGGTGTGCTGAGCCGTCTTGACGCACGGGCCGCGGGCCGACGAGCCGACGCGAAGGAGCAACGGGCTGAGAAGGCAGTCGTCTACAGCCAACTCCGACGGGATCGTCCACCTCGCCAACCGCAACCGAGCCCAGGCTGCGGTCGCATCGCGAGCGGCCTGACCCTTCCCAGCCGCCTGATCACGTCACCCGAAATCTCACGGCGCCGCAGGTCGCTGGCCCGGCCCCTGACATCGGCACTGATCCGCTGGCAAAGCCCGCCCCGGGTTTAGGAGTGCCTCTACCGGGCAGCTTGCGGCGCGTTCAGGCCGTCGCCCATCTGTGCCGAAGGGCGCGGGCCGGGCCGTCGCGGCGGCCGGCAAGGTCCGCGACGCGGCATCAGGCCGCGGCGACTGGGCCAGGCGCGGCGCGAAGAAGCGCAACAGGTAAGGGAGAGGTGACATCGTGGCGAAGAAAGATCCAAAGTCCAATGTCAAGGACAAAGGACTCTACGAACAGCTCCGGGGTGCGGGCGCGTCGAAGAAGACATCAGCGCGGGTCGCGAACAACACCGTCACGGCTTCCCGCAAGAAGGGCGGCAAGCGCGGCGGCGCGGCCGGTTCCTACGATGACTGGAAAGTCCCCGATCTGCGGCGCAGGGCCAAGCAGGTTGGCATCACCGGCCGGTCAACCATGACCAAGAAGCAACTCATCAAGGCATTGCGCGCCCGGTAGGGTGCCCGCGAAAGAGCCCGGGACAGCGGGAGCCGGGGATATCAGTGGCTCCTGCTGCCCGCGGCGCCCCGGCTTCCCCGACTGCTCCGGCTCGCGGCTCGGGTGCCTGGGAACGCTGGCGGACAAAATCACGCGGGTCGGCGAACAGCGGGCTTGTGGCTACCCGGCCGTCGTGTACGAGTTCCGGATGGGTTCGCTGAGCGTCCACCAGGACGTCCTCGGGCAGGGCTGAGGCGTCGTAGGGGCATAGGACGGAGACAGCGAACTGACTATAGAGAAGATTGGCTGCCGCCTCGGTCCGCAGATAGTCCGCGACCTAGGCGGGCGCCTGCCCGGCCAGCGGCGGCTCAGTGATCACCCGGGGCCGCCTCGGCTCGCGGGCATGGGTTCGGAGCCAGTCGATCAGGAAACGCGCCGCACGGCCGTGGTGACGGTAGAAGGCAGTGGCGTCGATGAACTCCACCGCGGACGCGTTCCCGACTTAAGCCCTGGTCCATGCCAGCTTCTCCCCAGGAAGGGCCGCCAGGATCGGCTCACCCACGGCCAGGCCCTCGCGCACGAACGCTCCGGCCGCACGCGCAAGCTCTTGCGGCTGCCGGTACAGCAGGGCCCGATGGCTGCTGTACGCGCCGCCCGGCCCATCTCCGGCCCGCTGCCCACTACCTGAGCCCGCGGCGCTCACTCGCCTCGCCTCCACGCTGGTATATCACCCAGCCTCAGTCGGCCGACTACCCGCCGTCCAGGGCTGCAAAACCGCTCATCACAGTCCCGGCCGACCGCCACCTGGGATCTCGTCTGCGATGGCGGCTGCTCTGACCCGCCGGATTATGCCAGCGCGAATGCGCGGGTCAGTGGATAAGTCCAGGCTGGGCGTAGCCGCCGCGTGAGCAGCGCCAGGACACGCGGGCACAACCAGAATCCTGCGCCCGACAGATGTCACCGTGCTGACCTCAGCCGGCGCCACGGTCGCGCACCACTCGGCTTCAGCGCCCTGCTGTCCACATTGGCCGTCAGTGTCCAGCCGGGAACCGCCTAGCCCGGCGCGGTGCAGCCGGGCGCGGACAGCACGACGTCTCGGCGGCCGGGATCTGGCAAGGCCAGCGCTAACGGCTCGCGTTTACCTGGCGCATAATAGAGGAAATGGCAGCCGAAACAGCCAACGAAAACCCACCTCCCGGCACTCTTGTGCTTGTCGGTGCTATTTTGTAGCGGTGGTCTGCTTGGTGGACCGGCTGAACTCTTTGGCGGCGCGCTTGCGGGATTTCTTAGCCACCTTAAGCTGCGACTTCATTTCCTCAAGATCGCGACGGCGCCTGGCGAGATCCTGTTTGACAGCGCTGAGGGCTTCACCGTTCTTCTTCAAGCCTGCCTGCAGCCGCTTCTCTGTCTTCGCAGCCTGATCCAGAGCCTGCTGCGCACGGTCAAGTGAGTCACCAGCCGTCGTTGCGGCCGGCTTCTTTGCGCGCGAGCCCGCAGCGCTGCCCCGGGAGCTGGAGGTCTTGCGTCGTGCGGATGACGTCGTGCCGCGAGGGGCCCGGGAGTCCTTAGCGCCTGCAGGGGACCTGGCAGCCACGGGAGGGCGCATGACATCCGACTGTGGATCGACGGATCGCTGGACTGTAGCCATCGGGCACCTCTGCTTCCAAGGGTCAGGCCACCATCGTTAGACCGGCGCCTGAAGTGCGAAGGAAACACATGCTCACGCTGGACGACGGCGAACCACCAGAGACAATCTCCTCACCCTGCCCGCTCAGCCTCACTCCAATCCTAGATCGATGCGATCGCTCCATTCCTGGGAGTACCTGGTCGCTCATCTGCGTCATCGTCCTTGAGTTGGGTGAGCGGACGCTGTGAGCGCGGGGAGCGGTTGGCTGCGCTTGCCAGCGTTGCTGGAGCCGGGCCAGGGCAGCGGTCCGGGCCTTGGCTCCCATCCCGCCCCGGAGCACGACAGGATCATGTCCTGCGGCTTGCAGGGCTGCGGTGAGCCGCTCCAGGTGAGCGGTCCACTGGGTGAGCACCAGGCAGTGCCGCCCTCGGGCCAGGGCCTCGCACACGTCTCCGGTGACCTGGGACATGCGTGGGTGATCTTCCGCGAGGTCCCGGTAGATCGCGGCCATCCCGCCAGGAGCGGATGGGTCGGCGTCGCCGTGTAGCAGAACCTGGTGGGGTGTACGCGGAGGACCGGCGCTGGTCGGGTACTCGCGTCGGCCGACAGCGGGTCAAGCCGCGGCAGGGCTTCGCCGTCTGGTGCCCGGTTGTGGGTGGCGGGGTGGGTGATGGTGTGCCGGACGGCCCCGACCTGCAGGGCGATCAGGTCATCGAGCTTGTCACGGCGGTAGGGAGTGGCGGTCAGGCCGAGCCAGCGGCGAGCCGGGATCTGCTTGACCGCGTGCTCGAACGCTGCCGCCGGCACGTGGTGGCACTCGTCGGCAACGACCAGCCCATACCCGGCAGTGAGCGCCGCGACGTCGTCACGGCGCGCCAAGGTCTGCAGGGTGACCACGTCGATGATGCCGCGGATCTTCGACCGGCCGCCGCCGAGCTGTCCAGGCGCCATGCCAAGGAGTTCGCGGATCCGGGCCCGCCACTGGTCAGCCAATGCCTTGCGGTCCACCAGGACAAGCGCAGAAGTGCCGTGCGCGGCGATGACCGCACACGCGATCACCGTCTTGCCGGACCCGGGCGGGGCGACCAACACGCCGAGGTCATGACGGGCCAGTTCATCCGCCACTTCCTGCTGCCCGCGGGTCAAGGTGGCGGTGAAGGTGAACTCCTGCGCGTTGCCGGCGGCGCGCTCGTCGGCGATCTCGAACCGGCTGCCCGCCTGTTCAGCCAGTGACGCGACCGTCTGTGAGAGGCTGCGGGGCAGGAGCAGGCCACCGTCGAGTGTTTCGTCGAAACTATTCAGGAACCGCGGCGTGTCCCACGTCGATGCTCTCCGGCGCTGGCGTTCATAAAACAGCGGGTTGGGCATCGACGCTGCATGCTTCAGCGTGGCAAGCAAAGCTGGTGTCAGCTCGCCCTGCTCGATTCGGATGCTGGCCCCGAGACGGGCGTGGATGACCGGCGGTGGGGCTGGCCTGGTCCGGGTGGAGACCGGTGCGTCGATCCGGCTGACCTCCGCACCGACCGTGACCCGTCCGGCTTTATCCGCCGCCCGGGCCACTTCTCGCAGGCTCATCCGGCCCAGCATGGACAGGAACGCCCATTGATCCTGGTGCGGCTCGAGGGTGGCCAGGTCGAGGAAGATTGTCGCCCTGTCTCGCCGTGACCGGCCGTGCAGTGGCGCGGCGATCAGGTTCCCCACTCCGCCGGCGGGCAGCACATCTTGGGACGGGAACAGCCGGTCGTAGCTAGCCAGGTCCATCAGCCCGCGCAGCGCCATCGCCTCGCGCAGCACGCAACCGTGCCAATTCCACGGCTAGCGCTGAATGTCCGTTGTCGTCGCTGACTTGCTCGCTCACAGTAACCACGGTACGGCCTGGCCGTTCGGTTTCTGCCAGGCGCGCGACGCCTTTGTTGGCGGCCGCGGCGGCGCAGCGGCTCCCTGATCATCTATAGACAGTGCATGAAAATAGAGGAGTACCGGCAGGAGCCGGGACGAGGCTTCAGCTCGCCTGAAGTACTACGTGGCCGGCCAGTGGTGGCCGAGGTAGGGCTCCGGGTGATCCTGTGCCCAGTGGTCGAGGATCTTCGCCAGCGCAGCGGCCTGCCCACCTCCGGCAGGCAGATTCTTCTTCAGAACGAATGCCAGGACGATGTCGCGCTCGGACGCGAAGTCCGCGACGTTCTCGGTGACGACCGCCCGGCCTTCGGCCCGGGCGGTCGCCGCCACATGGGCATCCTCGGCACCGCGAAGACCGATCTCCGCGACGTGGACTGCGTCATGACCGTATGTCTCGCGCAGCATCACCGCTGTGCCTGTGGGGAACATCTCGTCAAGCAGGAAGGCAGTCATGCCAGCAGCGCCTGCCGCTGCTGGGACATGCCGCGGCTTCGCTCTGCCACGGCCTGGTTCCGCTCGATTCGTTCCCTGATCTCGGCGGGGTGCTCGGCGGCGTAGTCGAGGGCGATCCTGATCAGCCGGGGATGCAGGTCCGATTCTGCGCTCAGCAGGCTGATCCGCTGTTCCTCGCTGCCGTCGAGCTCTTGAAGGCGTGCGATCACTTCCCAGACGTCGGGGCCCGCGGCCAGCGCGGCGCGTCGGTCATGTGCTGGGCCCCGGAAGATGATCCCCGGGTGGTCGAGCTGGTCAATGCCTTCAACAATGAGCAGGTCGAGCAGAGCTGTAGCGGTCATGCCCTCGCGGGCCGCGCGTGTAGCGAGCTGGGTCCTGGCGGCATCGCTGATGCGAAACGACGTGCTGGTAGCCATGATCATCTCCTAATCTCATCACCATTGTACCCCAACGTAGCGCAACTGCGGTACAGGCCACTGGCTTGGTGATCGTCGGCGGCCTCAGGGTGGTGCGAACGTTCTGTAACCGAGCGGGAGACCCGGTGGGTGCGGGGCAAGGCCTCTTCTGGCTGTGCAGCGGGTCAGCGAACCTCGAAAACGGGTCGGTTCTGTGCCTGGAGGCAGAACCGTTCTGAAAATTGCCGTCCCCCTGTCCCTGCATCAGAACGGAGGATCGGTCCCGGTGCGCCTCGGTACGCTTGCCCGGTGGCCGTGATGAGCAAAGCAGAACCTGCAGCGATGACCGGGGAAGCTACGGTCGACGCTTACGGCGACGACGAGCAGGCGCTGGGGTTCCACGCGATGATCGTGGACAACCTGAAGATCCCTTTCGTGACCAGTGTCTTGAGCGTCGAGGTCACCGTGGAGCACATCGGCCCTGGCGAGGGCAACAGCATCCTGGCCATGTGCGCCCGTAGCGGGATCCGCCAGGCGGACCGGGTGCTGGATCTTCCACTGCCAGAGCCACCGCCTGCTGGGACGCAGTGGATTGAGGCCTATCGGCACTGGCTGGGCTGAGGAGCATGGGGAAGATCCCGAAGTCCCTTCCGCCCCAGGCGCAGGCCTGGGTTGAGGCGCGCCAGCGGTACCACCTGTCGCACGTGCAGGTGCAGATGGCCCGCGAACTCGGCCTGAATCCCCACCAGCTCGGCAAGATCGCCAACCACCGGTAGGAGCTGTGGAAGCCGCCGTTGCCTCAGTTCATCGAGGATCTCTACCTCAAGAGGTTCGGCCGGGAAGGCCCCAGGTCGTCACGTCGGCCGAGAAATGGGCACGGCCGGCCGCGGCAAGGAAGGCGGCGCGCAATGCTGCAGCTGCGGACGGCTGCGGTGAGCAGCGAGCGCCGGGGCTGCCATGATCGATCTTGACGGACTGAGGGTGCCGAAAGCGCTGCGACTGGTCGCTGATGAGATCGTGGCCATCACCGACGCGGTGTGCCGGGCTGTCCTCGATGAGGAGTATGGCGATCTGGCCCGGCGGGTGGTGGCGAAGTTGGCGCGTAAGCGGCCGGCGCCGCTTACTGCTGGCCGCCGGGCGACGTGGGCGGCTGGGGTGGTGTTATGCGCTGGGCCAGGCGAACTTTGTGCCCGACCCCGCAAGTGAGCCACATGTCACGGCTGACGAGCTCAGCGAGGCGTTCGGCGTGGCCAAGAGCACGATGGGCAGCAAGGCCAGGCAGGTCCGCTACCTGCTGCGGATCAGCCCGTTCTCGCCGGAGTTCTCGCGGGCCGACGTAGCCGCCCAGAACCCCCTGATGTGGATCATTGAAGTGAACGGCCTTGCCGTCGACGCCCGGCATGTTCCGGTGGATATTCAGGTCGGGGCGTTCGAGCGCGGGTTCAGGAGATGGGCCGTCGACGCAGCGTCACTCGCCTCATCTGCTGCCAATTTGAGCCCCTACTGGATCAAGGCGGCGCCGCACGGCGGCGCCGTTGGCCCGGCGTCAGCGCCCCGGGCTCTGGCCTTGGAGGCCCGCCCGGGACGCACGCCGGGCCGCCCACCGGCGGCACGCTGATCAAGGTGGCTCACCGGGAAACTGGTCAGGTACTGCGAGGGTCCGTCGTCCTCGCTCCCGATTGTCCAGCTCACGGCCACCGCGTCTAGGTCGCCCTTCGGGCGTCGCACGCGATCGGCTTCGCCGAACCTAAACCCGGTGACCACTCACCGGATCTTGGCGCCTGCGAGGAAACGGAGCAGACTAGAAGACCTGGTGGGTCGACTGCGGCATAAAGACATTCAGCGAAAGGCGTCAAAGGCTCATGAGGCGTGCATTCTGTCTCATTTCCGTACTGGCTGCTGCTGCGTGTGGCTCGGCCAGCGGGTCAGCCAGCCGCCACGAACCAGCCACAGCGGTACCCGGCCAGCCGGTACCCGCAGCAGCCGTCCAACGGCTGACGGAAATAGTCAACCAGGCCGTGAGAGTGAATGACGGGCACGGCGTGGCGTGGGCCTCAGCAGTGGTCACCACCCGCGCGAAAGCACTGACCTCGGCGACTCCCGGCGACTTCGTCCCGAATGACGAGGAGACCGTGGTGTACCTGGTGACGGTCAAGGGCCACTTTGAAGCCAGAGCCACACCCCGACCACACAGAGCGCCTGTACCCACCGGCACGTACATGTCGTTGGTGATCAACGCCGAAACGTTGGCACGGGCCGACTTCGGTCTGGGCCACAAACCGCCGCCGGTTGTCCAGGCCAGCTTCGGGCCGGTGACCTACCTCAACCTTGGTTGACTGGCCTACGGATCACATGGTCCGGGATAATGATGGGATCGAAGCAGCAACGCCACCAGACAGCCCTGGACCGAGCAGCGACGAGCCGTACACCCCCGAGCCTGCTCTCGTCGGTGGCCCGGACGGACTCGGACGGCTTCACCAGCGCTGAGCCCGCCTCTTAATCTGCGGGTCGTGAGCAGGCTGACGATTAGCACCGTCGTGCTACGTGGGACATACGTGGGATACAAGGTCGGCATCGATCGATCCCCGCAAGTGTTACAGCAGGCCACGGCCTACAGCGCCACGTCCGGACGGCGTCCGGGCGGGCGGAACGGGGCACGTGCGGACCGACTTGGCTAGCCCGGACGACTAGGTCCGGACTGACGAGCAAACGCGGAGCAGTCATGGCCGGGAAACGGCCTTCACGAGGGAACCCGGAACAGGTATACCCCCAGCTCAGGACGGGTGCGCTGCCAGGGACTCGAACCCCGAGCCCGCGGATTAAGAGGTCTCGGCCCCGTGGCCGTGGACAACTCCGGGGACGCGGCCAGCACGACGGGTACGGCGGGCAGCCCGTTACCGGATTCGGTGCGAAGCTCGGCTTCAATGGTGACCTCGGGCACGGCTGACCTCTCCTCGCAGATGGCTTACTTCGCAGCGAACGTAGTTTCGCCGGCCAGGTGGTGCGGGCAGGCCAGCGTCAGTTCAGGTCGTCTTTTCCCTGTGCCGCCGCTGCGGCTACCATGGTTCCAGCGGCGAGCGCGCTCGCCCGCTCCGAACCGGGAGACCACCCACGCTGGTCCCGGTGACGAGGACAAGGGTCACCGACTCGCGCGAGGTAGCTGGCACACTCGTCTTGTCGCGGCGAGGTGCGTGGGGCCTTGCCGAAGGGAAACCCAGATGACAAGGGATCGTGCCCGCAAGCAGTCGGTCCGCGCGAGGATGGCCGCCAGCGGAGAGCCATATAGCGTGGCCGCGCGCAAGCTCACCGGCGATGCTGAACTTGGCGATGCAGCAGTCGTCTCACTGCTCCGCGACCGCATAGACGCGACGCTGGCCGCTCAGAGTGCGCGGATCCAGTTTCGCATGGAAACCAACTTCGGAACCCGCAAGGATCTGCCAGCGAAACTCTTCCGGTTTGCCGTCGATTCTGTACTGAAGCGCATTGCGCCAGGTATGGAAATATCCATCGGCGGCATGCTAGGAGAAGGTTTCGTCGAACCGCTAGCCGGCCGGTACCAGATTTACTGGGGGGGACGTGCCACGGTCCTCACCGACGGTCGGCAATTCCTCGGGCGGCCCGGCGAGCCTATTCCGCTGAACCGGGAGCCTGATAGTGATGACGGGGACGACTGGCTCCTGGAGCCGCTGGAAGACATGCGCGGCGCGGCCAGCGCCCGGTTCAGCGGCGAGGACGCCGTCCGGGGTACGCCATGCCACGTGATCACCGCTGAGACAGGCTCACACGAGTTCACGGTCTGGGTGGACGACGTTTACATCAGGCGGGTCAGCGAGAAGATAATTGGAACGTCAAGGCTCGGGGGGACGGGCAGGGCCGAATTTACACGTGAGCTGTGGGATTTCGGCGTGCCCACCGGGGCACTCGACTGGTCCAGGTTCCCGGGTCCACAGCAGTAGGTGACCGGTCCCCGGGGTCGGACACGCAGCCGTGGCCCACGCTCTCGCGGAAGCTTAAGCGTGGGCCATGCACCGGAGGCCTTTGCTCTCGTGACTGATGGGGCCGATGCTCGTTGTAGTGCCGCGAGTACTCGGCCAGGATCTGCCGGAGGTGTCGTTTACCGTAGATCAGCAGGTTGGTGGAGGCACTCGCGCCGGATCCTATTTTCGGGCGGAACAGGACCGCGGTTCTGCTCGAAGCTGCCTGACGACGACAGGAGATCAGCATGACCGACCTGGCCATGGACTATCTCGGCCTCGACGCCCTATTGTCGGCCGAGGAGCTCGCCTGGCGCGACAAGATCCGGACCTTCGTCCACGACCGCATCATGCCGAACATCCGGCAGTGGTACGAGCAGGCCCGGTTCCCGGCCGAACTCGCCCCCGAAATGGGCCGGCTCGGCCTGCTCGGCGCGCACCTGTCCGGTTACGGCTGCCCGGGCCGCAGCGCGGTGGAGTACGGCCTGGCCGCCCTGGAGATCGAGGCCGGCGACTCCGGGCTGCGCACCTTCGTCAGCGTGCAGGGGTCGCTGGCCATGAGCGCCATCTACAAGTTCGGCACTGAGGCGCAGAAGGAGCGCTGGCTGCCGCCGATGGCCGCGGGCGAGGTCATCGGCTGCTTCGGCCTGACCGAGCCGGAGGCCGGCAGCGACCCGGGCAACATGACTACGACCGCGCGCCGCGACGGCGGCGGCTGGGTCATCGACGGCGCCAAGCGCTGGATCGGGCTGGCCTCCATCGCCGGGATCGCGATCATCTGGGCCCGGACCGATGACGGCGTCCGCGGCTTCCTGGTCCCCACCGACACGCCGGGGTTCACCGCTACCCCGATCGAGCCGAAGCTGGCCATGCGCGCCTCGATCCAGTGCGACATCGCGCTGGCCGGGGTCCGGGTGCCCGCGGACGCCATCCTGCCCGGGGCCGCGGGCCTGCGCGGGCCGTTCACCTGCCTGAACGAGGCCCGTTACGGGATCATCTGGGGCGCCATGGGCGCGGCCCGCGACGCCTACGAGGTGGCACTGGGTTATGCGCTGGAACGCAGGCAGTTCGGCAAGCCGATCGCCTCGTTCCAGCTGACCCAGGAAAAGCTGGTCGACATGGTGCTCGAGATACAGAAGGGGCTGCTGGTCGCGCTGCACACCGGCCGGATGAAGGACGCCGGGACGCTGGTCCCGGAGCAGATCTCGTTCGGCAAGCTGAACAACGTCCGGACCGCG